>Ga0182229_1000362_pt1 | contig 11781 bp, 9 predicted proteins | sample G6R1MG_32_FD_129663 | JGI IMG/M metagenome (GOLD analysis project Ga0182229, IMG submission 129663) | Miscanthus phyllosphere microbial communities from Michigan, USA - G6R4_MAIN_07NOV2016_LD1 MG | ecosystem: Host-associated > Plants > Phyllosphere > Phylloplane/Leaf | place: USA: Michigan...
GCCCTGCTCGTCGCGAATGTCGGCCACCGCTTCGGCGCGCGGGCCGCGTTGGACGACGTGTCGATGAACGTCGAGCGCGGCCGGTTCACGGCCCTGCTCGGCCCCAACGGCGCGGGCAAGACCACGCTCTTCTCGGTGATCACGCGGCTCTACAACAACCAGAGCGGCCGGGTGTCGATCTTCGGCCACGGGCTCGACCGGGAGCCGTCGCGGGCCCTCGCCCGCCTCGGCGTGGTGTTCCAGGCCCGCACCCTCGATACCGACCTCACCGTGGAGCAGAACCTGCTCTACCATGCGAGCCTGCACGGCATCCCCCGCAAGGCGGGCAAGGCGCGGATCGGCGAATTGCTCGACCGGGTCGGCCTCGCCGACCGGCGCGGGGACAAGGTGCGCACCCTCTCCGGCGGCCAGTCCCGGCGCATCGAGATCGCCCGGTCGCTCGTCCACCGGCCGGACCTGTTGCTCCTCGACGAGCCGACGGTCGGGCTCGACCTCGAATCGCGGGCGGACATCGTCGCCATCGTCCGGGCGCTGGTGCGTGAGGAGGGCCTGTCGGTCCTCTGGGCGACCCACATCTTCGAGGAGATCCGGCCCGAGGACGACGCCGTGGTGCTCCATCTCGGCCGGATCGTCGCCCGCGGCACGGCCGGCACCATCGCGCAGGGGACCGAGAGCCTGGAGGAAGCCTTCCGCCGGCTCGTGGCCGAGCGCGGGAAGCGGGCGGCGTGAAGATGGGAAGCCCATGACCTCGTCGCCTCGCGTCGTCGAACGCGACACCAAGACCCACGCCGTCCCCTCGCGCCAGCTCGGGCGGCTCGATGCGGTCGGCTACCTGATCTGCCTCGGCGGCATCGTCCGCAGGGAGTTGCTGCGCTTCTTCAACCAGAAGGAGCGATTCTTCTCGGCGTTGGTGCGGCCGCTCGTCTGGCTGTTCATCTTCGCGGCGGGATTCCGCAACACGCTCGGCGTCTCCATCGAGCCGCCCTACCAGACCTACGTGCTCTACGAGGTCTACGTGGTGCCCGGCCTCGCCGTGATGATCCAGCTGTTCAACGGCATGCAATCCTCGCTCTCGATGGTCTACGACCGCGAGGTCGGGTCGATGAAGGTGCTGCTGACCTCGCCCTATCCGCGCTGGATGCTGCTGCTCGCCAAGCTGATCGCGGGCGTCTCGGTGTCGATCGTCCAGGCCTATGCCTTCCTCGCGGTGGCGTACTTCTGGGAAACCGACATTCCGACGCTCGGCTACCTGACGGCGCTCCCGGCCTTCCTCGCCTCCGGCCTGATGCTCGGCGCCATCGGCCTGTTCCTGTCCTCGCTGGTGCGGCAGCTGGAGAATTTTGCCAGCGTGATGAACTTCGTGATCTTCCCGATGTTCTTCGCCTCGTCGGCCCTCTACCCGCTCTGGCGGATCCGGGAATCGTCCGAGACCCTGTATTGGATCTGCGAGTTGAACCCGTTCACCCACGCCGTGCAGCTCGTGCGCTTCGCGCTGTACGAACAGCTCGAGCCCGTGTCCTGCGCCGTCGTCGTCGGGACCACGCTCGCCTTTTTCGCGATGGCCGTGATCGCCTACGATCCGGGCCGGGGCCTCATGGCCCGGCGCGGCGGACCGGCCGGAGAAGCCTCATGATCAGAACCACCGCTCTCGCCTTCCTGCTCTCGGTGACGGCCGGCGCCGCCCTCGCCCAACCGAAGGTCGATCCGGATTGGCCCTGCGTCCAGCGCAAGGTCGAGACCCTGAGTCCCGGCCAGTTCTGGACCGGCCCCGACATCGCCTCGGCCGGCGACTGGGGCAGCGACAACGATGCCGCCGTGCTGGCGCAGAAGATCGCCTCCCGCCGCACCGACCTGTCGCAGGTCGATCCGCTGCTCGACGCGTTCGCCGCCAAGTTCGGCTCCGACAAGGACGCCAAGGACAAGGCGCTGACCCGCGTCTATGCCGGCGCGTTCGAGGTGCTGAACGGTGAGCGCAACAAGATCATGAACGGCATCGCCCGGTACGCCCAGGGCCAGCGCCGCATGGCCGAGCGCATCCGCGACGAGGCCGACAAGGTCAGCCAGATCAAGGATGCCCCGAGCAAGGGTGACGAGACCGAATTGCCGAAGGACCAGACCGAACTCGAGACCAAGTTCGCCTGGGACCGCCGGATCTTCCAGGAGCGGAGCCAGTCCCTCACCTACGTGTGCGAGGTTCCGCAACTCCTCGAACAGCGACTCGGCGAACTCGGCAAGCGGATCCAGGAACGCCTCTGAGGCTTGCCGAATCGTCCCGGTTCAGCTTGCCATATTTCCCCTAAGTCGTTGATTTTTCGCGCAAAAGATGTGGCGACACGGCCACGCCGGGGGTGAGAACGGAGCGTCCGGGGCGAAAGTCGTCGATAGCACCCCCGGCCGCGATTGCAGTTCATCGATCCCCCCGACATCACTGACGGAAGCCCGAGGGAAACGGGCGGCCGGTTTGGGTGTCGAGGGGTTTGGGAATGTCTTTGCGGGCGCTTAGGGGAGCCTTGACGGCGTCGGCGTCGGTCCTCGCGGGATCGATGGCGGTGAGCACGGCGCACGCGCAACAATCCGTCACCCTCGGCGAGATCAGCGTCGTGGCGACCTCGCCGGTCGGTTCGGGCGGCGGCAATTCCAGCGCCGTGCAGAACTACAATCGGGTGGCCCCGGTCGCGGCGCCCCTGGGCGGCGTGCCGTCGCCCCGCCTGCGCGGCAGCGAGCAGCCGCTCTACAAGATCCCGAGCACGGTCGAGACGGTGACGGCCCAGGACATCCGGGCCGACCTCGGCACCGACAACGTGGTCGCGACCCTGGCGCGGCGCACCCCCGGCCTGAACCTGTCCGACAGCCAGGGCAATTCGAACCGGCCGGACGTGACCTATCGCGGCTTCGTCGCCTCGCCGGTCCAGGGCGTGCCGCAGGGCCTGGCCGTCTACCAGAACGGCGTGCGCATCAACGAAGCCTTCGGCGACACCGTCAACTTCGACCTGATCCCCCCGCAGGCGATCCAGCGGATCGACGTCGTCACCGGCAACCCGGTCTTCGGCCTCAACGCGCTCGGCGGCGCGGTGAACATCCAGATGAAGAACGGCTTCACGTGGCAGGGCACCGAGATCAGCGCCTGGGGCGGCTCGGATGCGCGCACGGCCGGCTATCTCGAATACGGCAAGGTCTCCGGCCCGTGGAGCTTCTACTTCACCGGCGACGGGCTGAACGATCGCGGCTGGCGCTACGAGAGCCCGAGCACGATCGGCCGCCTGTACGGCGATCTCGGCTACCGCTCGCAGGATGCCGAGTTCCACCTGATCGGCCTCGCCGCGCGGAGCTTCTTCGGCGCCGCCGCCGCGACCCCGGTGGACTTCACCCGCAACGACCCGCGCGCGATCTTCACCTATCCGCAGACCACGACCACCGAGGTGGGCACGATCCAGCTCACCGGCCGCGTCGATCTTTCCCCGACCTGGGATCTGGCCGGCAACGCCTATTTCCGCCGCTTCCACCAGACCTACGTGGACGGCAACGACGGCAATTTCGAGCAGTGCAGCCGGCAGAGCAGCTTCCGCAGCTTCCTCTGCTTCGAGGATGACGGGTTCAGCCGCGCTCCGAACCAGACGCAGCTCGCCTTCCGCAACCAGTTCCTGATCCTCGGCCAGCAGAACCGGGCGGTCCCGTTCACGGCGAACGTGCCCTACGGCACCCTCGACGTCACGAACACCGAGGCCACCGGCTACGGCGGCTCGCTCCAGGCCTCCAACCGCGACCGGATCTTCGGCTTCGGCAACTCGTTCATCGTTGGCGGCAGCATCGACGCGGCGAACTACTCGTTCAAGTCGTCGAGCACGCTCGGCGTCATCAACCCGAACCTGTCGATCACCACCGATCCGAACAACCCGTATTACGGCAACATCCCCGGCCTCGGCACGCAATTCATCCGCACCGCCGGGGCGCTCGGCATCGCGCCGAGCTCGGTCAACGGCTCGAACCTCTATCTCGGCCTCTACACCCAGGACACCCTGGACCTGACCGACCGTCTCTCGGTGACGGCCGGCGCCCGCCTGAACTTCGCGCGCATCCAGAGCGAGGATCTCACCGGCTTCTCGCCGGACGTCACGGGGACGCATTACTTCAACAAGATCAACCCGGTGGCGGGCCTGACCTACCGGTTCTTCGATGCGCTGAACCTCTACGGCAGCTACTCGGAATCGAACCGCGCCCCGACGCCGCTCGAACTCGCCTGCGCGAATCCCGACCGGCCGTGCCTGCTGCCGAACTCGCTGGTGGCCGATCCGCCGCTGAAGCAGGTGACGGGCAAGACCTACGAGGTCGGCTTCCGGGGCCAGCTGCCGAACACCTATGACGGCGGCATCATCACCTACAAGATCGGCGCCTTCCGCACCGACCTGTCGAACGACATCCTGTCGCTCGCCACCCCCGGCAACGCCGCCCGCGCCTACTTCGTGAACGTGCCCGCCACCCAGCGGCAGGGCATCGAGGTCGGGGCCGAGTACACGGCCGATTACCTGCGGGTCTACGCCAACTACGCCCTGATCGACGCGACCTTCCAGTTCAACGGCACCCTGTCCTCGCCGAACAACCCCCTCGCGGTGGACGGCGCGATCCAGGTGACGCGCGGCAACACCGTGCCGCTGGTGCCGAACCACCAGATCAAGGCCGGCTTCGACTATTACATCACGCCGGATTGGCAGGTCGGCCTCTACCTGCAGGCCTTCTCCTCGTCCTTCTACCGGGGCGACGAATCGAACCTGAACCGCAAGCTGCCGCCCTACTACGTGCTGAACTTCCAGACGAAGTATCAGGTGACGAAGAACCTCGAGGTGTTCGGGCTCATCACGAACCTCACCAACAACCGCTACGCCACGTTCGGCACCTTCGCGGAGACGGGCCCGGTGACGGCCAGCCTCTCGATCAACAACCCGCGCACCACGACGCTGGCGCAGCCGCTCTCGATCTACGGCGGCTTCAAGTACGCCTTCGGGGCGGACCCGGTGCCGATGTCGCCGGAGCCGATCATCCGCAAGTACTGATCGCGCCACCCTGGGACGAAATGGGCCGTGCATCCCCGGATGCGCGGCCCTTCGTCTTCGGCGCGGCGTCCTGTCTCAGGAACGGGTTGGTCCGTTCCGCGTCGCCATCCCGAAGGCGAGCCGGCAGATGTCCGCCGCGCCGCCACGGGAGATCGTTCATGAAGCTTCGCCTCGCTCTTGCCCTCGCCGCCGTCTCGGCCGCCACCGTGGGCCCGGCCCTGGCCACACCCTGCGCCGACGAGGTGAGCACGCTGGAGCGCCGCCTGAACAGCGCGGGCGCGGCGGAGGTGACGGGTACGACGCCGCCCGGCGGCACGACCTCGTCCAACAGCCCGAAGGCCCTCGATTCCGCGCCGAAGCTGACCCCCGGCGATAAGGATGTGAAGCCGAGCGCCTCGGGCGTCGATGAGGCGAAGAAGCTCGTCGCCCAGGCCCGCGAGGAGGACAAGGCCGGCAAGGCGGAAGAGTGCCGCCAGACCATCATGAAGGCCAAGGAGAAGGCCGGCGCGCTGCCGTAGCGCGCTGACGGACGGGGTGTCGGGGCGCGCGGCCCCGACCCCTCAACTCCGGCCGAAATCCCGCCGATGTTCGCCGAGGATCCGGCGGATCGTGCCGGCCTCGGAGCGGTAGACCAGCGTCTCCGTCTGGATCCTGTCCTGGCGGAAGCGCACGCCCTTCAGGAGCGAGCCGTCCGTGACGCCCGTCGCGGCCACGATGACGTCGCCGCCCGCGAGGTCGGTCAATTCGTATTTCCGGTTGGCGTCGCGGATGCCCATGTCCTGCGCCCGGCGGCGGCGCTCGGCGGTGTCGAGGATCAGGCGCCCCTGCATCTGCCCGCCCATGCAGCGCATGGCGGCGGCGGCGAGCACGCCCTCGGGGGCGGCCCCGGTGCCGAGATAGATGTCGACCCCCGTCTCCTCCGGGCTCGCCGTGAAGATGATGCCCGCGACGTCGCCGTCGGTGATCAGCCGCACCGAAGCGCCGGCCTCCCGCACCTCCGCGATCAGGCCGGCATGGCGCGGCCGGTCGAGGATCAGGGCGGTGATCTGGTCGGTGGGGCAGCCCTTGGCGCGGGCGAGCGCCCGGATGTTGTCCAAGGGGCTGGCGTCGAGGTCCACGATCCCGGCGGGGTAGCCGGGGCCGATGGCGATCTTCTGCATGTAGACGTCGGGTGCGGCCAGCAGCGAGCCGCGCTCGGCCAGGGCCATGACGGCGATGGCGCCCGGCATGTCCTTCGCGCAGAGGGTGGTGCCTTCGAGGGGATCGACGGCGATGTCCACCTCCGGCCCCTCGCCGGAGCCGAGGCATTCGCCGATGAACAGCATCGGCGCCTCGTCACGCTCGCCTTCGCCGATGACCACGGTGCCGCGGATCGGGAGCCCGGCGAGTTCGGCGCGCATCGCGTCCACGGCGGCCTGGTCGGCGGCCTTCTCGTCGCCCTTGCCGCGCAGGCGCGCGGCGGCCACGGCGGCGCGCTCCGTGACCCTCGCGAGTTCGAGCGCGAGGGTGCGCGGCACGGTCTGCGGACGCGGCGTTCCGGTCTCGGTCATCGTTTCCTGTCCCTTGCCGGGCCCGGTCTTGATGCCGGATCCCGGTCCCGATCATGGCGGGGCTGCGTGGACCGCGACCCAACCTCTATCAACGCCCCCGTCCCTGAATATTCGATGAGGGCGACGCAGCGGGTCTACTCGCGTTCGATGCGGATCAACTGCGGCGATTCCGCGAGCAACCCGTCTTGCGCGATGGCGTCCAAGGCTTCGCGGATCGCGCCCTCGGTGGCGGCGTAGGTGATCAGCACCAGCGGCACCGGGCGGCCGGAGCGGCCGTGCGGATCGCTGTCCGCTCCCTCGACGCGGCGCTGCAGGATGCTCTCCAGGGAGATCTCCCGCTGCGCCATGCGCTGGGCGACGCCCGCCGCGACGCCCGGCCGGTCATGGACCGTCAGGCGGATGTAATAGCCGCCCTCGTGCCGCTGCATCTCGGCGCGCGAGGGCGGGGCCATGCGCGCGGCGTCGATGCCGAAGGTCGGGCGCACGATGCGCCGGGCGACGTCGGCGACGTCGCCGAAGACGGCGGAGGCGGTGGCCTCGCCGCCCGCGCCGGGGCCGATCAGGGTCAGTTCGCCCACGGCGTCGGCGTCGATGGTCACGGCGTTGGTCACGCCCATCACCTGCGCGATGGCCGAGGATTTCGGCACCATGGTCGGGTGGACGCGCTGCTCGATCCCCGCCGGGGTCGCCTGAGCGACGCCGAGGAGCTTGATGCGGTAGCCGAGTTCGTCGGCCATGCGCAGGTCCAGGGGCTGCACCCGCGAGATGCCCTCCACCGAGACGCCGTCCGCATCGACCTGCGTGCCGAAGGCGAGGCTCGTGAGGATCGCGAGCTTGTGCGCGGTGTCGAAGCCCTCGACGTCGAAGGTCGGGTCGGCCTCGGCGTAGCCCAGCGCCTGCGCGTCCTTCAGGCAGGCCTCGAAGGTCAGGCCCTCGCGCTCCATCCGGCTGAGGATGTAGTTGCAGGTGCCGTTGAGGATTCCGTAGACGCGCTCGACCTTGTTCCCCGCGAGCCCTTCCCGCAGCGCCTTGATCACCGGGATGCCGCCCGCGACCGCCGCCTCGTAGGTGAGCGCCACGCCGGCCTTCTCGGCGGCGGCGGCCAGCGCCGCGCCGTGCTTGGCCAGCAGCGCCTTGTTGGCGGTGACGACCGGCTTGCCGGCCTCCAGCGCCGCCTCGACGGTGGCCTTGGCCGCGCCCTCGGCGCCGCCCATCAATTCGACGACGCAATCCACGGACGCCGAGCGGGCGAGCGCCACCGGATCGTCGAACCACTCGACGCCCGCGAGGTCGATGCCGCGATCCCGCGAGCGGTCGCGGGCCGAGACGGCGGTGACGGTGACGTCGAGGCCGGAGGCGAGGAGCGCCTCCCGGCGGCGGCCGATCATGCGGACGAGGGCCGCGCCGACGGTGCCGAGACCGGCGACGCCGATGCGAAGAGACTGCGACATGGGACCTTCCGTGCCCGCGGGCGTCGGCTCCCGTGCCGCGCCTCCCGCGATGCGAGGGTCATCGCCCGCGGCGCGGAAATCTGCAAGCGTTCCCACGCATGGCGGAATCGGCTTGTCACCCGGTCGCGAAGGCCCGATGACGGGCCGCCTGCCGGATGAGGCCGATGCGTATCAGCACCTGGAACGTCAATTCGATCAAGCAGCGGCTGCCGCACCTGCTCGGCTTCCTCGATGAGGCGAAGCCCGATGTGGTGTGCCTGCAGGAGCTGAAATGCCAGGACGAGGCCTTCCCCCGCGCCGAGGTCGAGGCGGCGGGCTATGCCGTCGAGACCCTGGGGCAGAAGGCCTATAACGGCGTCGCCCTGCTGGTGCGGGCGCCGCTCGTGCTGTCCGAGATCCGCCGGGGCCTTCCCGGCGACGAGGAGGACGTGCAGGCCCGCTACATCGAGGCGCTGATCGGCGGCGAGGATCTGGCACCGGTACGGGTCGCCTCGATCTACCTGCCGAACGGCAACCCCGTCGACAGCCCGAAATACCCCTACAAGCTCGCCTTCCTCGAACGGCTGCGGCTCCATGCGAGGGCGCTGGCGGAGGCCGAGATCCCGGTGGTGCTGGCGGGCGATTACAACGTCATCCCCGAGCCGGAGGACGCGGCCGACCCGGAGGCGTGGCGCAGCGACGCCCTGTTCCTGCCCGCCTCCCGCGCGGCGTTCCGCGCCCTGCTCGCCGAGGGCTACACCGACGCGATCCGCGCCTGCGACCCGCGCGACGGGCTCTACACGTTCTGGGATTACCAGGCCGGCTGCTGGCCCCGGAACCAGGGCATCCGCATCGACCATCTGCTGCTCTCGCCGCAGGCCGCCGACCGACTTATCTCCGCCTCGGTGCAGAAGCACCTGCGCGGCCTCGACAAGCCTTCGGACCACGTCCCCGTGACCGTCGAGCTGGCCCGCACCTGACACAGCCAGAGGACACGATGATCGTCTACGGAACCAGCATCTCGCCCTACGTCCGGAAAGTCCTCGTCTCCCTCTACGAGAAGGGCGTGACGTTCGAGCACAAGCCCGTCCCCTTCCACGCGGACGATCCGGGCTTCCAGGCGGCGAGCCCCACCGGCAAGATCCCCGCCCTGGACGATGACGGCTTCCTGCTCCCCGATTCGAGCGCGATCCTGCATTACATCGAGGCCAAGCACCCCGAGCCGGCGCTGATCCCCACCGAGGCGAAGGCCCTGGGCCGGGCCGTGTGGTTCGATAAGTACGGCGATACCGAACTCTTCCCCGTCCTCATCATCCCGTTCGTGGAGCGCTTCCTGAAGCCCCGGCTGATGAAGCAGGATTGCGACGAGGCGCGCGCGCAGAGCGCCATCGACGAGAAGTTTCCGGCCCTCCTCGACTATCTCGAAAGTCAGATCGAAGGCGACTACCTCGTCGGCAACGCCTTCAGCATCGCCGACATCGCGGTGGCGACGAACTTCCACAACCTGCGGCTGGCGAATTTCGAGGTCGATGCCGGCCGCTGGCCGAAGCTCGCGGCCTACGTGACCCGCACGCTGGAGCGGCCGTCCTTCGTGAAGGCCATCGCGGCGGCGAAGAACTGACCGGCGTCAGTTCCGCCGCTTGATCGACCCGACGGTCTGGAGCTGGGTTTGCGCCTCGTTCCGGTCGTCGGGCGAGGCGGCGGCCCAGTTCTTGTCGTAGAGGGCGACGATCCAGTCGTCCTTGCGGGACTGGACGCCGTCGCGGGCCAGCGAGAGCCAGACGAGGCCCTTCACCCGCTGCTGCGGCAGGCCGCCCGCGCCGTTCACCAGCATGTCGCCGAGCAGCGCCTGAGCCGGGGGGTGCCCCTTCTCGGCGGCGAGGTTGAACCACCGCGCCGCCTGCCGGGGATCGGCCTCGACGCCGTTGCCGTCGAGATAGAGCCGGGCGAGGTTGTACTGCGCGTTCGGGTCTCCGTAGTAGGAGGCCGCGTAGTTGAACATGTCGTAGGCGCGCTCGGGATTCGGGCGCACATAGGTGCCCTTGATCCCGTCGAGGAAGTACGAGCCCAGCGCCGTGAAGGCGCTGCCCGTCACCGCCGCGTTCTGCGAATCCCCGGCATCGTCGGTGCTGGCATCGGCGATGCGCGAGAAGAACTCGAACGCCTTTAGGTCGTCGTGGGGCACGCCGTCGCCCTCGGCGTACATCCGCCCGAGCTTCCACAGGGCGAGGGCATGGCCCTGGCCGGCGGCGTATTCCAGGGCGCGGGCGGCGCCTTCCTTGTCGCCCGCATTGTATTCCCGCACGCCCGCCCGCAGGGCGTCCCGCGCGGAGCGGTAGCTCTTCTCCGCCGCGGCCGGCACGGGGGTGCGCACGAAGGCATCGAGCGCCCGCGCGGCGGGCGCCTGCATCAGCAGGGCGCCCGACACGGCCACGAGGAGAAGCGCGCGGAGCCGGCGCGGAGAGGTCCCTGCCGGCACGGGCCGGGCGAGGACCGTCCTAGACGTCAGCATAGCTCTCCGTCTCCTGCGCCCCACCCGGATGGGTGACGGCGCCGTACAGAGCGGAGCCGACTCCCTGCGCATACTTCCAGAGGTAGCCGGAGGTCGCCGCGTTGCCGCGCGGCGCCCACGCCTTGCGGCGCTCGGCCAGTTCCTCGTCGCTCAGCGCCACCGACAGCGTGCCGTCGATCGCGTTGAGGGTGATCATGTCGCCGTCCTTGAGCAGGCCGATCGGCCCGCCGACCGCCGCCTCCGGCCCGACATGGCCGACGCAGAAGCCGCGCGTGGCGCCGGAGAACCGCCCGTCGGTGATGAGGGCGACCTTCGAGCCCATGCCCTGGCCGTAGAGGGCGGCCGTGGTGGAAAGCATCTCGCGCATGCCGGGGCCGCCGCGCGGACCCTCGTAGCGGATCACGAGCACGTCGCCTTCCTTATAGGAGCGGGACTGCACGGCGGCGAAGCACGCTTCCTCGCCGTCGAACACGCGCGCCGGGCCGGTGAAGACCTGCGCCTCCTGCGGCATGCCGGCGACCTTCACGATGGCACCCTCGGGGGCGAGGTTGCCCTTCAGGCCGACGACGCCGCCGGTTGGGGTGATCGGCTGGTTGGCCGGGCGCACCACGTCCTGGTCGGGGTTCCAGCCGACCTTCTCCAGGTTCTCGGCGATGGTCCGGCCGGTGACGGTCAGACAGTCGCCGTGCAGGAAGCCGTGGTCGAGCAGGGTCTTCATCAGCAGCGGGATGCCGCCGACCTCGAACATGTCCTTGGCGACGTAGCGCCCGCCGGGCTTCAGGTCCGCGATGTAGGGCGTGCGCCGGAAGATCTCGGCGACGTCGAACAGGGTGAACTCGATGCCGCATTCATGGGCGATGGCCGGCAGGTGCAGCGCGGCGTTGGTCGAGCCGCCGGAGGCCGCCACGGTGGCGGCGGCGTTCTCCAGCGCCTTGCGGGTCACGATGTCCCGGGGGCGGATCTGCTTGGCGAGCAGCTCCATCACCATCTCGCCGGCGGTGGCGCAGAACTTGTCGCGAATCTCGTAGGGCGCCGGGGCGCCGGCCGAGTAGGGCAGGGCGAGGCCGATCGCCTCGGAGACGGTGGCCATCGTGTTGGCGGTGAACTGCGCGCCGCAGGCGCCGGCCGAGGGGCAGGCGACCTGCTCCAGCTCGTCGAGGTCTTCGAGGCTCATGTCGCCGACGGCGACCTTGCCCACCGCCTCGAACAGGTCCTGCACGGTGACGGGCTTGCCCCGGAAC
>Ga0182229_1000365_pt1 | contig 11707 bp, 12 predicted proteins | sample G6R1MG_32_FD_129663 | JGI IMG/M metagenome (GOLD analysis project Ga0182229, IMG submission 129663) | Miscanthus phyllosphere microbial communities from Michigan, USA - G6R4_MAIN_07NOV2016_LD1 MG | ecosystem: Host-associated > Plants > Phyllosphere > Phylloplane/Leaf | place: USA: Michigan...
CGCCACGCGGTCCCGCCGCAGGGTGTCCTGGCAGGCCGCGAGCCCGCCGAGGAACCCAGCGACGATACCCCCGGCCACGAGCCAGCGATGCAGGACCTTCACGGAATGAGAGCCCGGCGCCCTTCCGTCAAAGGGCGCGCAGCTTCTCGGCCACGCGCGGCGCGTGGTAAGTCAACACACCGTCGGCGCCCGCGCGCTTGAAGGACAGAAGCGCCTCGACCATCGCCCGGTCGCCGTCGAGCCAGCCGTTGCGGGCGGCGGCCTCGATCATCGCGTACTCGCCGGACACCTGATAGGCGAAGGTCGGCACGCCGAACGTGTCGCGGACGCGGCGGATGATGTCGAGATACGGCATCCCCGGCTTCACCATCACCGAATCGGCTCCCTCCTCGAGGTCGAGGGCGACCTCGCGCAGGGCTTCGGCCGAGTTGCCGGGGTCCATCTGGTAGGTGCGCTTGTCGCCCACCAAAGCGGCCTTGGTGCCGATCGCGTCGCGGAACGGGCCGTAGAACGCACTCGCGTATTTCGCGGCGTAGGCCATGATCTGGACGTCGAGGAAGCCCGCCTTGTCGAGGGCACGGCGGATGGCACCCACGCGCCCGTCCATCATGTCCGAGGGGGCGATGATGTCGGTGCCGGCCTCGGCCTGGATCAGGCTCTGCTCCACGAGGACCGCCACCGTCTCGTCGTTGAGGATGGCCCCGTCCTTCATCAGCCCATCATGGCCGTGGCTGGTGTAGGGGTCGAGGGCGACGTCGGTCACGATGCCGATTTCGGGGAATTCGCGCTTCACCGCCCGCACCGCGCGGCAGACGAGGTTCTTGGCGTTCAGCGCCTCCGAGCCGACGGGATCGCGCAGGCTCACCTCGGTAAAGGGGAAGAAGGCGATGGCCGGGATGCCCAGGCGCACCGCGCGCTCGGCGTCGCGGACGATCTCATCCACCGTCAGGCGCTCGACGCCCGGCATGGAGGCCACCGGCTCGCGCTTGCCCTCGCCCTCGATGACGAACATCGGCCAGATCAGGTCATCGACGGTAAGCGTGTGCTCGCGGACGAGGCGGCGCGACCATTCCGCCTTGCGGTTTCGGCGCGGACGCTGGGTGATGCCGAGGCTCCCGCTGCTCTTGTCCTCGCGGACGGCGGCATAGGCGAGGGGGCGGGGTTCCGGGATTCTGTCCGACATGCGCGCGGGTGTCCGGGCTCGAAGAGGCGGCCGCGCGGGAGGCTCCCGCGGGACGGCCGCGACAGGCAAGCGGAGGCGCTCGCCTGCCGCTGCGCCGGCCTAGCACGCCGGGCGGGACCGACCCAAGGGCCACGCGCAGGGCAGGGGTGCCGCACGTTGACGGCACGGCCCCGATGGGTTCAACCCGGCCGGGGGTGGGCGGTCGCATCGGGAGACGACGCAACGTGAACATCGAGCGGAGCCTGCGCGCGAGGGTTCGTCCATGCGCGGCCTGATCCCGCTGCGCAGCAAGCCGGTCAGGCCGGGGGGCCTGCTCGGAGACCGCATCGAGCGCGACGCGGCGCCCCAGCCCAGCACCTGGGACACGGCCCTCGTCTGGTTCATGCGGCTCACGGCGCTGGCATGGCTCGCCAAGGCGGTCTTCGCCTGGGCCACCATCCTCGACGTGCGCCCCGGCGCCCCGCCCTTCGAGGCCGAGCCGTTCGGCCGGCAGGCCGCCATCGTCTATTTCGCGGTGGTCGATGCCGTGGCCGCGAGCGGCCTGTGGCTCACCAGCGCCTGGGGCGGGGTGATCTGGCTGCTCGCCGTGACCTCCGGGCTGACGCTCGCCATCCTCACGCCGCAGCTCGTGCCGGTCTCGACGCCGCTCCTGATCTTCGGCGTCCTCGTGATGCTCATCTATTTCCTGCTCTCCTGGCTCGCCGCCAGGGAGGGGCATTGAGGCACCCGCACAGGATTGACGGAAGCTTATCGCAACCCTCGCAAGCTCGCGGAACGAGAGTGAACGAAATCTTCCTTTAATCCATTCAGTTTGTCTTTACTGACACAGGTAAATCGCGAATTCATCTTGCCGCTTAAATCGTCTTTCATTCCCAGCGGATAGCTTTGCCAACATAAGCGGTGACGGACCACACGATCACCGCAGGATCCGTCAGGGATTTCACCGATGAAGAGCCAGTCCGCCCGCACCCAGCCAGCCACCTCCGAGGAGCCGGCTTCGCCGCACAACGCCTACCTCGAGGCGCTGCATCTCGTGGAGCGGCTGCACCGCCGCCTCCTCGACGTGATCAAGGACGAGTTCGAGCGGCGCGGCCGCGAGGACGTCAACAGCGTCCAGGCCCTTCTGCTCTACAACATCGGCGACAGCGAGCTGGCCGCCAGCGAACTCCGGACGCGGGGCTACTATCTCGGCTCCAACGTGTCCTACAACGTCAAGAAGCTCGTGGAGGCCGGCTACCTGCACCACGCCCGCTCCAAGACGGACCGGCGCTCGGTGCGGATCAGCCTGACCGACAAGGGTCGCCAGATCCACGACATCGTGCAGCAGCTCTACGACAAGCACTCGCGCACGATCGCCCCGATCGGCGGCATCTCGGACGACGATTTCGACCGTCTGAACCGCGCCCTCAGCCGCCTGGAGCGGTTCTGGACGGACCAGATTCGCTACCGCCTCTAAAGATGGAGCAGGCCGGCGATGCCGGACACCACGGCGTAGGCGAAGCCCGCATTGATCGCCACGCCGAACAGGCCCACCGCGAGGCCCGCCAGCACGACGATCCCGTCGCGCTCCACGAGGCCGAGGCCGACGAGGCAGACCGCGAGCCCGAGCGGGATCTGCCCGATGAGCGGCGCCGCCACGATCAGCGCGAGGGCGAGCGCCAGGAGCGCCACGCCCATCCCGCGCATGCCGATGGCCGTCTCGAAGACGCTGAGGCGCGGGCGCGACCAGCGCTCCAGCCGCCGCAGGACCGGCACGGCCCGCTTGACCGCGCGCTTCACGTCCGACTGCTTGATCGACTGGCCGAGCAGGCGCCGGGGCAACCACGGCGCCGACATGCCGGCCGCGATCTGAATGGCCACGAGCAGCAGCAGCAGACCGCAGACGAGCGGGATCGGCGGCGGCATCGGGAGGCAATTGGGCAGGCCCAGCAGCACGACGAGCAGGGCGAAAGCCCGGTCGCGCAGGACCGCCACGATGTCCGCTACCGTGAGACGCTCGCCTTCCTGGCTCGCGAGCACGGTGAGAACGTCCGAGGTGCGAGCACCGTAAGACACGTCCGGTCCAACCTTCACTGACTTGCGGCGGGCTCTATCCGAGATCGCCGCCTGCGCCAAGCCGCGCGGCGTCCCCCGGCTTTTTTGCGCCCTCTCCGCGAACCTGACGTGCCGAATGGGACGGCGCAGTCTCACCTAGAGTCTCGTTCCGCAACCGCGCCGTTCTCAAGGTGGACGCTGCAACCGTTCCTGCCCATTTGCGAACGTTAACCACGCTTTTACCAAACACGCCGGGACGCCTCGTCACGGTGCCCCGACAGGTTCTGCGTCAGGCGGCGTGTGTGCGTAAGTCTGCTCCACAGGCGATGGATCTCGGGCCTCGCATTGCTCGGCCTCACCGAAAGCGGCGTCGAGGCGAGCGATCTCGACGTGCTCCTGTTCGAGAGCCTGGATGCCGGCCAGTCGACCTTCTCCACCAGCGGCGCAAAGATCGGGCTCGGCGCCCTCGACAGGACCGGGCCGGTGGCACTGGTCGCCATCGGCGACGGTGTCCGCCTCGAACGATGGCGGTGCGGCTGCGTCGCGCGTGCCACGATCCTGTCGCTCTCGGCCGAAGCCTCGGCGCAACTCGGCTACCAATGGGCCCTGCCGCAGGGCGTCGTCGCCGCGTTCGCCGGGTTCGAGACCCGGTTCGACGGCGCGCGCGGCATCCGCCACGGGATGCGGCTGCAGGCCGAGGCGTGGCTTCGGCCGGATGAGGACACCCTCGTCCACGCGGTAACGGTCGCCGGCACGGCGTACAACAGCGTCTGGACCCGCATCGCCTGGGGCTACCGCCTCTGGGACACGTATCTCGGGCCGGAGGGCAGCGCCTATCTCGACGCAACCAGCTACGGAAAGGTTGCCCTCGGCCTCCACGCCACGGACTTCGTGCTGTTGGACACCCACATCCGCCTCTCGACGGGGATGCAGTGGGAGGCGAACCGGACGCGGCCCGCCCCCTATTTCACGCTGACGACCTGGGCCTCGTTCTGATCCGCCGAGAGCAAATCCAGGAAGCGGGCGGCATCCTTGCGGATCTGCTGGCGGCGCGTGTCGTCCATGCCGGCCAGTGTACGATAGGGCATCGCCATCCGCTGGTTGCCGGCCAGACGCTCCTCGTTCTCGATGAGGAAGTTCCAGTACAAGTAGTTGAACGGGCAGGCCGTCGGGCCGGTCTTGGCCTTCACATCGTAGGCGCAGTCCCGGCAATAATCCGACATGCGGTCGATATAGGCGCCGGAGGCGGCGTAGGGCTTCGAGCCCATGACACCGCCATCGGCCCAGAGCACCATGCCGTGGACGTTCGGCAATTCGACCCATTCGTAGGCGTCTGCGAAGACGACGAGGTACCATTCCTCCACCTGCGCCGGATCGAGCCCGGCGATGAGCGCGAAGTTGCCCGTCACCATCAGCCGCTGGATATGGTGGGCGTAGGCATGGGAGCGGGTCTGGTCCACGACCTGCCGGATGCAGTGCAGGTCCGTCTCGCCCGACCAGTAGAACCACGGCAGCGGGCGGCTCGCGGCGAGGGCATTCGTCTCGGCGTAGGCCGGCATCCGCGCCCAGTAGAGCCCGCGCACATATTCGCGCCAGCCGAGGATCTGGCGGATGAAGCCCTCTGCGCAATGCAGCGGCACCGCGCCTTCGTGATGGGCACGCTCGGCGGCCCGGCATACCTCCTCGGCGGTGAGCAGGCCGGCATTGAGGGCCGGCGAGATCAGCGCGTGATAAAGGAACGGCTCGTTGCCCTTCATCGCGTCCTGATAGTCGCCGAAGGTCGGCAGGCATTCGACGAGAAAGTGCTTGAGCGAGGCGAGCGCATCCGCCCGCGTCACCGGCCAGGAGAAGGCGGCGAGGTCGCCGAAATGGTCGGGAAACTCCTGCTCGACCAGGGCGATGGCCTCACGGGTGATCGCGTCCGGCTGGAAGCCGATCCGGTCGGGCAGGCGGTGGCCCTTCGGCAGGCGCTTGCGGTTCTCGGCATCGAAGTTCCAGCGACCGCCCAGGGGCTCGCCACCCTCCATCAGGAGGCCGGTGCGCTTGCGCATCCCCCGGTAGAAGGTCTCCATTCGCAGGTGGTGACGGCCCTCGGCCCAGCGGGCGAAATCCTCGCGGGGGCACAGGAAGCGGTTGTCCGCGCGGATCTCCACCGGCACCGGCAGGCTGTCGCGCCAGCCCTGCATCATCTCCCAGACCCGCCACTCGCAGGGCTCCGTCACCACGATCCGCGCGATGCCGTGGCGGGTGAGCGCCCGCTCCAGTTCCCCGGTGAAGCTGCCGGTGTTCCCCGCCTCGGTGAGGCGGACGTAATCGACCTCCGCGCCTTCCGCGCGCAACTCCTCGGCGAAGTGGCGCATGGCAGCGAACAGGAAGGCGATCTTCTGTTTGTGATGGCGGACATAGGTCGCCTCGTCCCTCACCTCGACGAGGAGGACGACGTCATCGTCGGTGTCGAGGTCGGTGAGGCTGGAGACCCGGCGGTTCAATTGGTCACCGAGGACGAGGCGCAGGACCCGGCCCTCTCGGGGCTTCTCGCGCGCTGGACGGCTGGCCACATGTCCTCCCGGTCGCCGGGGCGACGCTGATGTTTCCACAGGGGTCGCGCCCAGGATAAAGCCGGCCTATGACCTCCGGTACCGGCAGCGCCCGGCCTTCCCGGCATCACGACGTCGCAGGCTTTCCATGAAATTCGCCTTTGCGGGCATCGATTTCCTCGGTGGCGTGTTCGAGGCCCTGATCGAGGCCAATTGGACCCCGGTGAAGCTGTTCACCCGACCCTGCGACGGCATCTACGATCATAACGAGGTGGTCGTCGCCCGCGCCCGGGCCGCGCGGATTCCAATCCAGCTGTCGAAGATCCAGCAGGGCGACCTCGACGCGCTGCACGCCGCGCACGGTCGCGATTGGGCGCTGGTGGTGGCCGGCTACCCTTGGCTGGTGCGCGGCTGGCGCGGCCGGGCGAACTACGCCCTCAACCTTCACCCGTCGCCGCTCCCCATCGGGCGCGGGCCCTATCCGTTGTTCCGCGCGGTCCTCGATGGCTACGAGACCTGGGGCATGACGGCCCATGTCCTGGCCGAGAACGGCTTCGACACCGGCGACATCCTCGCCCAGGAGATCTTCGCGATCGGCGCGGGCGAATCGCACGAGACGCTCCTCGCGAAGTGCCAGATGGCGGCCCGCCGGCTTGCCGCCGGTCCCCTCGCGCGCGCCCTGCCGAACCGGTGGAAACGCGCCGAGCCGCAGGGCGACGGCTCCTACTGGGCGCGGGCGACGGATGCCGACCGGACCCTCGACTTCCGCCAGGATGTCGAGGCGATTCTCCGGCGGGTGCGCGCCTTCGGCACCGTGGAGACCATCGCGCGAATCGGCGACATGCGCGCCTTCATCGCCCAGGCCGATGGCTGGGTGGAGGCGCACGGCCACATCCCGGGGACCGTCGTCCATCGCCATCGCCGCCATCTCGTGGTGGCGGCGCGCAACGGCTACATCCAGATCCTGCGCTGGTCGCCGGCCTCGCAGGTGGAGGCGGCCCAGATCGGACGCTGAGCCGGCGCCTGTATTTTCGCGTGTCCTGGGGCGCGTGAAGCCGGCTTCCGTTTCCTTCCAGCCTGTTTTAAAGCGTCACCCAAGTCGCTCGGCCGGTCCGGGCTAGCTTAATTCGTGATGTCACGCGCTGTGGTTCGCTCCTCTTGGGTGTGCCGCTGGGGGGAGCGCACGCCATGACGCAAAAGCCCGACGAACAATCTGTCGCGGCCGAGGCGATCATCGTCTTTGGGATGGCGATCATCGTGGGCGCCTGCTTCTTCGAGTGGCTGGTGATCTCGCCCGACCATCCCGGCTACGCGCTGTTGCGCGTCCTCGCCGCGAGCCTCGTTGCGACGCTGGTGACGACGCTGCTGCCCGTGGACTGAGGACGCCTCATTTTTGGCTGGACAGGTCCGGGCCGAGGGCCTAATTCCCATAACCGCGCGGGCGTAGTTCAGTGGTAGAACGTCAGCTTCCCAAGCTGAATGTCGTCGGTTCGATCCCGATCGCCCGCTCCAATCCTCTGCCTTAAGAATCAGTCATCTCCGACGCCGAGCCGCCTCTGGCGGCCTGCTGGATGTCTGCTGCGCCGCTCCGATAGCGGCCGAAGGACGACTTCACCCTCTCCATGCCGCTTAGCACCCTCCTCGGCCCTGCGCCGGGCTGAGGCCGACCCGCTCTGGCGTGCCGGGCGTGCTTTTTGTGGCTTTCAGCCTCTACACAAGTCGGTGAGCGGCGAGGTCCACCTGTTTTTTGACCGTTGTGTGGGATTGGTTGGCACCAAGTTTGCGATGCCTTCCTGCGTGCGGCCGGCCAGTGGGTCGGAGATCCTGCACGGAGAGGAGTCTGAGGATGAGCAAAGGGTCGATCGACCGTCGCGGGGCGCTGAAGCTGGCGCTCTCGGCTGCAGCTGGCACCGTCGCCATGCCGTTCGTCTCGCGCACCGGCCTCGCCGCAGAGCCGATCAAGCTCGGAAGCCTGCTGGACGGAACCGGAGCCCTCGGCCTCGAAGGCAAGCGGATGATCGAGACGACGGAATACACCGTCGATCTGCTCAACAAGGCTGGCGGCCTCCTCGGGCGGCCGATCCAGCTCATCGCCTACGACACACAATCCTCGATGCAGCTCTACACGCAGTATGCGCAGCAGCTCGCGCTCAAGGACAAGGTCGACGTCATCCAGGGGGGCATCACCTCCGCCTCGCGCGAGGCGATCCGGCCGATCTTCGGGCGGTCCAAGACCCTGTACTTCTACAACACGCAGTACGAGGGCGGCGTCTGCGACCGCAACGTGTTCTGCACCGGCTCGACCCCGGCCCAGACCGTCAACCACATCGTCGATTACGCCCTGAAGAACTGGGGCAAGAAGGCTTACGTCATCGCGGCCGATTACAATTACGGGCACATCACCGCGAGCTGGATGACGAAGTTCATGAAGGACGGGGGTGGCTCGGTCCTCGGCACCGACTTCTTCCCCCTCGACGTCACCAACTTCTCCTCGGCCATCAGCCGCATCCAGCAGGCCCAGCCCGATCTCGTCCTGTCCGCCCTGGTCGGCGCCAACCATTCCGGCTTCTACCGGCAATGGGATGCCGCCGGCATGAAATCCAAGATCCCGGTGGGATCGAGCGTGTTCGGCCTCGGCGACGAACTCACCACGATGGACCCCTCGACCACGAACGGGATCGTCACCTGCTACGGCTGGTACAACAACCTCGACACGCCCGCGACCAAGGCCTTCGTCTCCGGGATGCAGGCGAAGTTCGGCGCGGACGTAACCGACCTGAGCGAGCTCGATACCGCCACCTATGAGGGCATCATGCTCTGGGCCGAGGCGGTGAAGAAGGCCGGCTCGATCGAGCGCGACAAGGTCACCGCCGCCCTGGAAAGCGGCCTCTCCATCGATTCGCCGACCGGTAAGGTCACGATGGACGGGGCGACCCATCACACGATCCGCAACACCTATCTGGCCGAGCCCGAGAACCGGAAGTGGAAGATCCTCGCGACCTTCCCGGATTCCTTCCCGGCCGACACCGGCGGCGCCTGCGATCTCATCAAGAATCCGCGCACCAACAAGCAGTTCACCCCGGATCTCAAGGGCTGAGCGCGATGGATCTCGTCGGCCTGCTCGCGTTCAACGTCCTCACCGGCATCGCCACCCTGATCCTGATCACGCTCGGGCTCGGCGTGATCTACGGGATGATGCGCATCATCAACCTCGCCCACGGCGAGTTCATGATGCTCGGCGCCTACACGGCGGTCATGGCGACCGGGGCGGGGGTGAACATCTGGATCGCCATGCTGGTCCTGCCGCCCCTCGTGGTCGGGCTGATCGGGCTGATCCTGGAGCGCACCGTCATCCGCTTCCTCTACGGGCGGATGATGGACACGATGCTCGCCACCTGGGGCATCAGCCTCGGGCTGATCGGGCTCGTCACCACCCTCTACGGCAACGTGGTGCGCGGGGTCTCGACCCCCGTCGGCAGCTTCGACATCGGCCGCTACGGGGCGAGCCTGTACAGCCTCGTCATCCTCGTGACGGCGTTGTCCGCCCTGGCGGCGATGTTCCTGCTGCTGCGGTTCACCAAGTTCGGGCTGATCCTGCGGGCGACCATGCAGAACCCGCGCATGGCGGCGGCCCTCGGGGTGCAGCCCAGCCGGATCTACATGGCGACCTTCGCCCTCGGGGCGGCGCTCGCGGGCCTCGCGGGGGGCGTGCTGGCACCGATTTCCGGCGTCTCGCCGGCCATGGGGGCGGCCTACATCGCCCGCGCCTTCATCACCGTGCTCGGCGGCGGCCCGGCCATCATCACCGGCACCGGTCTCGCCTCCACCCTGTTCGGGTCCATCAACGAACTCGTGTCGTTCAAGACCACGCCGGTCATCGGCGACGTCGCCCTCCTGACCGCCGCGATCCTGCTGATCCGCGTCCTCCCGCAAGGCATCACCGGCCGCTACCTGAGGCGCAGCCTATGAACTCCGCTTTCCCCTCGAACCGGGCCTCCGCCCTCGGGTTCCTCGCGACGCTGGCCCTCGGCCTCGCCATCCTGTTCGGGGCGCCGCACGTCCTCGACACGTTCGGCCTCGTCCAATGCACCGGCTTCGCGGCGCTGGCGATGTTCGGCCTCTCGCAGGGCTTCGTCTGGGGCTTCGCGGGGGTGATGTCCTTCGGGCAGGCCGCCTTCCTCGGGCTCGGCGGCTATGCCTACGCCGTCTCGGTGATCAACATGGGCGACAGCAGCATCCCGGTGCTGCTGTCGATCCTGGTGCCGATGGCCTTCGCCGGGCTGCTCGGCTACTTCATGTTCTACGGCCGCATCAGCGACGCCTATATCGGCGTCATCACGCTCACCGTGTCGGTGATCCTATTCCAGCTCGTGAACGCCACCTCCGGCAGCCAGTACCGGATCGGCGCGGCGGAACTCGGCGGGTTCAACGGCATCCCGGCGATCCCGGCTCTCAACGCCCCGGGCCGTCCCGACGAGCCCCTCGACCTGGAGGGCGTCTGGTATGCCGCCATGGGGGCGCTGATCCTCGTCTACGCGTTCCTGCGGGCGGTGCTCGCCGCCCGCCTCGGCCGGGTCATCGTGGCGATCCGGGAGAACGAAACCCGGGCACAGCTCATCGGCTACGATCCGCGGCTCTACAAGCTCATCGCCTTCATGCTCGCGGCGGGCGTCGCGGGCCTGGCGGGCTGCCTCTACGCCAATTGGGGCGGCTTCATCAGCCCGACCGTGTTCGCGCTGCCGATGTCGGCCCAAGTCATCATCTACGTGCTGGTGGGCGGGCTCGGCACCCTGGTCGGCCCGATGCTCGGCGCCGTGCTGATCCAGGCGCTGATCATCGCCGCCGGGAGCCAGAACCTGATCGATTCCAACCTCGGCCTCGGGCTCGTGCTGGTCGGCTTCGTCCTGCTTGTGCCCCAGGGGTTGCTGCCGGTGGCGCGGGGCGCGGCCCTGCGCCTCGTGGAGCGCGTCCGCGCGCCACGGCCGGCCAAGGCGGCCGACACCCTCGTCACGGAGAGCGCGCGATGACATCCCCCGGCGCATCCCTCCGCCCGCTCATCGCGGCGCGCGGCGTCACCATGCGCTTCGGCGGCGTCACCGCCGTGGCGGACGTGGACTTCACCCTCGGCGAGGTCGAGCTGCGCTGCCTCATCGGCCCGAACGGCGCCGGCAAGAGCACGTTCTTCAAGATCCTCACCGGGCAGCTCAAGCCGAGCGAGGGCAGGATCCGCCTGCGCGACACCGACATCACCGGCGCCGAGCCCCATGCGATCGCGCGCCTCGGCGTCGGGATCAAGACGCAGGTGCCCAACGTCTTCAACGGCCTCACGGTCCACGAGAACGTCTTCGTCGCCGCCGGGCGGCGCAAGTCCGCCGCCCGCACCCGCGCCATCGTCGAGGAGACCCTGACGCGCCTCTCCCTCACGGGAATCGCCGGGCGGATCGTCGGCCAGCTCGCGCATGGGCAGCGGCAATGGGTGGAGATCGCCACCGTGCTCGCCCAGGAGCCGGAACTGATCCTCCTCGACGAGCCCGCCGCCGGCATGACCCATGATGAGGTCCACCGCACGGCGGAGTTGATCCGCGAGATCAACCGCACCCATGCCCTCATCGTCGTGGAGCACGACATGCCCTTCATCCGCATGATCGCGAAGACCGTCACGGTGTTCAACCAGGGCCGCATCCTGGTGGAGGACACGGTGGACAAGGTGCTGGCCGATCCCCGCGTGCGGGATGTCTATCTCGGCAAGCAGGCGGCCTGACATGGTGGCCGCCGCTCCGCCGCTCCTGTCCGTCGAGGGCCTGCATTCCGGCTACGGGCGCATCCCGATCCTCGACGGCGTCACCCTCTCCGTGCGGGCGGGCGAGTTCGTGGGCATCCTCGGCCATAACGGCATGGGCAAGACCACGCTGCTGCGGACCCTCATGGGCTACCTGCCGGCCACGGCGGGCCA
>Ga0182229_1000366_pt1 | contig 11705 bp, 13 predicted proteins | sample G6R1MG_32_FD_129663 | JGI IMG/M metagenome (GOLD analysis project Ga0182229, IMG submission 129663) | Miscanthus phyllosphere microbial communities from Michigan, USA - G6R4_MAIN_07NOV2016_LD1 MG | ecosystem: Host-associated > Plants > Phyllosphere > Phylloplane/Leaf | place: USA: Michigan...
CATCACGGAATTGTAGAGCACCTTCACCCCGGTGCGGCCGGAATAGCTGCCGTGATAGGTCGTTACGAAGGGCAGGCCGAGCCGCCGCGCCGCGCCGAGCGCCACCCAGGCGGGGGCCCGCGAGCGCGCATGGATCAGGTGGACGCCCTCGCGCTTGCACAATGCGGCGAGCTTCACCGTGTTGAGGGCCATCTTGAGCGGGTTCTTGGAGGCGGCCGGGAAGCGCAGCCAATGGCCGCCCTTGGCCTGCAACTCGCCGACGAGGCGCCCGCCCTCCGTCGCCACCAGCGCCCGGCCGCCCGCCGCCGCGAGGGCGGCCGCGACGTCCACGGTGGTGCGCTCGGCGCCGCCCGCGTCGAGATCGGGGATGATCTGCAGGACGCAGGCCCCGGCGAGCCGCCCCTCGGTCGCCGGAAAGCTCGGGCCTCCCCTCGCCTCCTCGACCATGACCGGCTCCCCCGTGAGAAGCCGCCCCAGGGCGGCTGTTCGTTGCCACGTATCCACGTAAAGACCTGTCCCCATCGGCGCAGCATGGCGGTCGCGCTTTACGGTCCGGTAAACGGTGTCTGAAGCCCCGCCGTTCGTTTCTCTGCAAATCGAGGAGAATTCGCGGAATGCCTGAATCCAATTTCACGATGACAGTCGAGGGGCATGGGCCTGCGCGCGACATCGCCGTCCGGGTGCGCGACGGGGCCGGGCCGCCGGTCGTCTGGCTCGGGGGATTCCGCTCGGACATGAACGCGACGAAGGCGAGCGCCATCGACGCCTGGGCCGAGCAGGAAGGGCGGCGCTTCGTGCGGTTCGACTATGCCGGGCATGGCGTCTCCGGCGGCACGTTCGAGGATTACGTGATGTCGTCCTGGCTCGCCGACGCGCGGGCGGTGATCGATGCCCATGCCGGCGAGGCGCCGGTCCTGGTCGGCTCGTCCATGGGAGGATGGGTCGCCTGCCTCGTCGCCCGCGAACGCGCCCGGCAGGGCAAGCGCACCGCGGGCCTGGTGCTCATCGCTCCGGCGCTGGACTTCACCGAGGAGCTGATCTGGGCGGGCCTCGACGACGCGCAGAAGCAGGCGATGAAGGCGAAGGGCCGGATCGCCGTGCCGAGCGAGTACGACCCACGCCCGACGGTCTTCACCATGGCGCTGATCGAGGATGGCCGGAGCAATCTGATGCTGGATGGGCCGGTGGATCTCGGCTGCCCGGTCCACATCCTCCAGGGAGGGCGCGATCCGGACGTGCCGTCGGCCCATGCCTTCCGCCTGCTGGAGCGGCTGCCGGCGGAGGACACCGTGCTGACCCTCATCGCCGACGGCGACCACCGCCTGTCCCGGCCGCAGGATATTGCGCGGCTGGTGGCGGCGGTGGCCGGTATCGCCTGAGGTCAGTGCAGGCTGACCGTGTGCAGGTCCTGCGCCATGGCATTGGCCAGGACGGCATCCCGCGTGTCGGCGAGCATGATCGGCGCGCCGCTCGCGGAGAGCAAGGCGAACAGGTCGAGCCCGGGGGTCAGATCGGGCGCCTGCGGGAAGAGGCGGCGCACTTCCTCGGACCGGATCGGGCGGACATAGGCGATATGCCCCTCGCCGAGCACGGCGAGATCCGCCGGCTGGAAGGCCGAAGCGTCAAGATCGGCTTCGGTGAGGGGTGCAGCGTTCAGTTCGGACATGGAAGCCCTCCTTCGAGGCAGAGCGTCGGTCCCGGCCCCAGAAGGCGACCGGGGGTACGAGCCCCATGTGGTGATCGACCCCGCGAGATCAATCTCTCGCCCGGTCGTCCTAGTCGCGCGCCAGGATGTCGATCCGTCGCACAACCCGCTCCGGCTCCGGCCGCACGAGGTCGATGGAGAGAAGGCCGTTCGACAGGTCGGCGCCCATCACCTCCATCCCGTCGGCCAGCAGGAAGGCCCGCTGGAACTGGCGGGCGGCGATGCCGCGATGGAGGAAATGCCGCTCCCGGTCGTCCACCTGCCGGCCACGCACGAGGAGCTGGTTCTCCTCCAGCATCACGTCGAGCTGGTCGCGGGTGAAGCCCGCCACCGCCAGGGTGATGCGCAGGCGCTCCGGCTCCTGCTCGGTACGGGGCAGGCGCTCGATGTTGTAGGGGGGATAGCCGTCGTTGGCGGCCTTCGACACCCGGTCGAGGGCCTGTTCGATCTCATCGAAGCCGAGCAGGAAAGGGTGCCCGAAGGGCGACGGTCGGGTCATCGCGGGACTGTTCCCTCAGTGCGAAGCCTCAGACCTGCGGGCGCCCCGCCCGGCAAGCCGATGAGCGCCTCGGCGCCACGGAGCCCGCGCCAGGCAGCGCTCCGCCCGGCGGAGCCGCCGGGACAGGCGAGATATGGCCGAGCGGTTCCGGGCCATCAAGGGAGCGACGGGGCGTCAGTTCGCGTGGGGGCCGCGCCGCCGGAATGACCCGCAAAGGCCGGGCGCCGTTCAGGAATTCGGCGGGCCCGGACCCGAATTGCCAGATTTTCCCGCTAACAGTTTGGAACGGCTCTGATTTTTGCCTCGGGTCTTGAAGCCGGGGGCTGTTCCCGATACCTCGGCTTCCGCAACGCACCGCCGTCCCGGCCCCCATCTTCTCAGGAGGTTCGATTGCCATCGTCGATCCCGCCTGCCCCCCATCCGATGCGTCGCGTCGTCGAAGCCTGCGGTGACGAGGCCGAGATCCTGGCCCTGTCCGTCGCCCGGTTCGTGGCGGCCGGCTACATGACCGGCGACATCGCCTGCTGGGACGCGGCCTTCAACGGCGCCGAGGATTTGCTCGGCTCGCACGAGGGCGGGCAATTCGTCGCCGGAATGGTCAACATCGTCCGGGCGCTCCGGGTCGAGCGCGAGGGCGACTGGGCGTTCATGCCCGCGAGTTGCTGCCGTCTCACCGGCCATGAATGCGCCCTCGTCGCCCTGATCGGCCGTGGCCGCCGTGGCGCGTGGGACGAAGTGGCGCAGGAAGCCGCCGCCCTGGCCGGGCGCCCGGCGCCGCGCCTCGCCGCCGCCGTCCGCGCTGCCGCCGGCACCATCGATGCGGCGGCCGTCCGGCTGGCACCTTCCTGCCCCCGGCCTAAAATCCTCCATTGAGGCGGCCGGACATGACGAAAGGGATGATCGACCGTGCTTGACCGGAGTTTCTTCCAGGGCCGCGCCCGTCTGGCGCTCGCCTCCGGCCTCGTTGCCGCCGCCCTCGCGGTGCCCGCGATGGCGCAGGAGGCCGGGGGCGACAAGGCCGCGCCGGTCAAGCTTCAGCTGAACAAGACCGAGAATGCGGGCGATGCGTGCCGCATCACCATGGTGGTCGACAACAGCAAGGGCAGCGCCCTCAAGACCTTCAAGGTCGATCTGTTCGCGTTCGACACGGAGGGCGTCGCACAGAAGCGGGTGGCCGTGGAACTCGCTCCGGTCGCCTCGCATAAGACGACGGTCAAGATCTTCGACTTTCCCGGCATCGCCTGCCCGAAGGTCGGGCGCATTCTGCTGAACGACGTGCTCTCCTGCGACGGTGGCGAGGGCGCGCGCGAAGCCTGCCTCGAACGCACGGAAGTCGAGAGCAAGGGGACCATTCCGTTCGACCGCTGAGCGGGCGAACCGACACGACGACACGAACGCCCGGGCGGCTTCCGCCCGGGCGCCTCCGGCTTTGACGGTGCGCGCTGCGCGGGCCGCCGCGCCGGCCCGAGCCACAGACGTTTGAGGAGCCCGACATGGATCCGACCCAGGCCGCCCCGATCGAAGCCCACGATTTCTCGTTCCTCGGGCTGTTCCTCCAGGCCGATCCGATCGTGAAGGGCGTGATGATCCTGCTGGTCATCGCCTCCATCGCCTGCTGGACCGTGGTGTTCGAGAAGATCGTGCGCCTCGCGGCGGCGCGGCGTCAGGCGAAGGCGTTCGAGGCCATGGTCCGCTCCGGCGGCAGCCTCGATACCGGCCTGAAGGGCATCGCCGGCCACGTCACCAACGCCGCCATCGAGGCGTGGCGCGACCAGGATTCGAGCGAGACCCGCGCCGAGCGCCGGGAGCGTATCGAGCGGGCGATGCGCGGCGCGCTGGGCCTCGAGATGAAGCGCCTGCGCACCGGCCTGTCGCTGCTCGCGACCTCGGGCTCGACGGCGCCGTTCGTGGGCCTGTTCGGCACCGTCTGGGGCATCATGAACTCGTTCTCCTCCATCGCCCGCAGCCAGGACACGTCGCTGGCTGTCGTGGCGCCGGGCATCGCGGAGGCGCTGTTCGCCACCGCCATCGGCCTCGTCGTCGCGATCCCGGCGGTGATGGCCTACAACAAGCTCACCGCCGACGTGGGCGGCATCCAGAGCGCCTTCGCCTCCAGCATCTCGACCCTCGGCAACCGCCTCGCCCGCGACCGGGCGGGCCAGCACCGCGCCGCCGCCGAATAGGCCGGGCCGCGCGACGCAGGACGGGAGCGAAGGAGAGAAACCCATGGCGATGGTGACGAGCCGAGCGAGCGACGGCGCGGACGAGGACGGCCTCGACGCGGCGCCGATGGCGGACATCAACGTCACGCCGATGGTCGACGTGATGCTGGTGCTGCTGATCATCTTCATGGTCGCGGCACCGCTGATGACGACCGGCGTGCCGGTGCAGCTGCCCAAGACCACGGCCTCGAAGGTGGCGCAGGCGAAGAAGCCGCTGGAAGTGACCGTCGACAAGGACGGCAACCCGTCCATCGCGAAGGAGGTGTTCTCGATGGAGAGCATCGTGCCGCGCCTGCGCGAGATGGCCGCCGAGAACAAGGACCAGGTGATGCTGGTCCGTGGCGACCGCGACGTGCCCTACGGCAAGGTCATGGAAGTGATGGGCCTCGTCGGGCAGGCGGGCTTCTCCAAGGTCTCGCTCATCGCCCAATCGCCGGGCGGCGCCCCCGCCGCGCCCGCGTCCGCCCCCGCCGCTCGCTGAGCCGATGACCGCGCTGACATCGACGCATCTGCCCCCGCGCCGCCCGTCCGGGCTGGTCGCCGCCTTCCTCGTGGCCCTGGGGCTGCACGCCCTCGCCCTGGTGGCGGTGATGTTCCTGGGGCTGACGCCCCCGGCGCCCCCCGGTGAGCAGCAGGTGACGGTCGACCTCGCCCCCGTGATGACCGAAGCCCCGACCCAGGCCCCCGCCGAGCAGCAGGCCGTGCAGGCGACGCCCCCCGAGGCCAAGCCGGTCGAAGAGCCCGTCGAGGAGGCGACCCAGCCGCCCCCGCCCACGGAGATGACCGAGATCGCTCCCGAGGAGGCGCCCCCCGTCGCCGCGACGGAGGTGGCGCCGGTCCAGCCGCAGGATCAGGTCGTCACCTCGACCGCCGAGCAGGCCGAGCCGCTGGCCGCGCCGCCGGAGCAGGTCGCGAAGCCGGTCGAGGAGGAGAAGCCCGTCGAGCCGGAAAAGCCGAAGGTCGACCTCGCCAAGCTGAAGGCCGAGAAGGAGGCCCGCCTGCGCAAGATCCGCGAGGAGAAGCGCAAGGAGGAGGAGCGCCGCGAGCGGCTGGAGGAGATCCGTGAGGCCAAGGAGGCGAAGGCCAAGGCCGCGCGGGAGTCCAAGGCGCGGGAAGTGAAGGCGCGGCAGGGCGCCGAGCGGGCCTCAGCCTCGTCCTCGCGGGAGAACGCGGCCGGCCGCGCGGCGGCGGGCAGCGATCCCAGCGCTCTCCGACAGTGGACGGGCGCCATCAGCGCCGCGATCCATGGTCGCATGAATCCCGGCGCCGCCGCCGGCACGTCGGGCGGCACGGCCGTGATCCGCTTCACGGTGATGCGCTCGGGCTCCGTGACCGGCGCCGGCCTCGCCCGGTCGAGCGGGGTCGGGCAGATCGACAGCGCGGCGCTCGCCGCCGTGCGCGGCGGGCTCCCGGCGGCGCCGGCCGGCGTCACGCAGCCGAGCCTATCCGTGACGATCCCGCTGAATTACCGTGTGCGTTGAGCAGTCTTCGGGCCCGGCGGATTCGCCAGACCCGTCACCGGCATGCTAAAGGCCTTAACATTCCGGCCTGAACGGGCTGCCACCCGGCGGTCTGATCGGGTCGGGACATCCGGCCCTTCCTCCCCCCCCTCCTCGAACCGGCCGGACCCGCCCCGACCGCCGCGTCTCCTTGATGTGGCCGGCTGCGCCGGCGCGGGACGAAAGGGAAGCAATGAGCGACGACATCGAAACCGACCTCGACGAGGCGGAAGAGATCCGTGCTGCGGAAACCGAAGCTCGTCTGAAGGCCGAGAACAAGGCGGAACGGGCCGAGCGCGCCGAGCGCATGGCGCGCGAGGGCGCCCAGGCCATGGCCGAGCATCTGGCCGCGCAGGTCGCCGTGGACGAGCGCACGAAGCGTCTCCGCTCCCTGCGCCTCGCCAGGGAAGCCTCCGACGCCCAAGCCGCCGCCACCGCCAAGCAGGAGGCCGACGAGGCCAAGGCCGCGAAGGACCGGGCCCGCAAGTCGGCTGCCCGCAAGACCGCCAAGAAGGATTGAGGCTCGCCATGGTGGAGACCCGCGACCGTCGCCGCCCCACGGATGCCCGCGCGGCCGCCGAGGCGGCGTTCCGCAAGGCGACCACCAAGCCGGTCGCTCCGGCACCCGCGCCTGCGGCTCCCGCCGCAGCGCCCGGCATGCGCGAGAGCGTGACCCTACGCCTCGACAGCACCGTGCTGGAGCATTTCCAGAAGGACGGTCCCGGCTGGCAGGACCGCATCAACGCGGCCCTCAAGGACCTCGTCGCCCGCCAGGGCTGAGGGCGGGGCGGCGCCTACCGCGCCCCTGCCACCCGCAGGCCCGCCGGCGCCGTGGCGTTCGCCGGCTCTCCCAGCACCGTCCCCCGTTCCAGGGTCGCGACCGCCAGCGGCGCGCCGCGCCCGCGCAGGGCATGCGAGCCGAGCGAACGGGCCCGGATCCCGGCGGGAAGGCGGTCGAGGCGTTCCAGCAGATCCTGCGAGATCAGGATGCCGACCCCGAGAGGGCGGCACAGGGCCTCGATCCGCGACGTGACGTTCACCGCATCGCCGAAATACGCGATCTTGTGCCGGTCCACGCCCACTTCCGCCGTCACCACCGAGCCGCCGTGCAGCGCCGCGCGCAGGCGGGGCACCGTTCCGAAACGGGCCTTCCACGCGTCTGCGTCGGCCTCGATCCGGTCGAGCACGGCGAAGAGGCACGAGACGCATTTCGCGTCCGCCAAGCCCCGGCCCATCGGCCACGTGATCATGGCGAGATCGCCGATATAGTCGTCCACGGAGCCGTTGTGCCGCCGCACCGGCTCCGCCAGGGCGGCGAAGACCGCGCCGAGATATTCCTGCGCCCGCAGGTCGCCATGGGCCTCGGCGAAGGCGGTGGAGCCGACCACGTCGAGGAACAGGAAGATGCGCTCTTCCTCCACCGGCCGGTGATAGCGGCCGATCATGAAGTTCACGAAGACCTCGCCGCCGATCAGGTCGCGCATGCGGATCACGAAGACCAGCATCGCCGAGACGCCCAGCGAATAGGCCAGCACGCGCGGCGTCAGCCGCGTCGCGGTGGAGAAGTTGTCCTCCGTGAGGCCCAGCGCCCAGACCACCGCGCCGCCGAGGGCGCAGCCCGCCGCGATCATCAGCACGTAGGCCGCCTCGGCGGCGGGCACGTAGGCCCAGGCGGGCCAGCGGCGGATCTTGGCCTGCAGCCCGGCGAGGATCAGCCCCCGGTCGAAGGCCAGCACCGCCATGCCCATGCAGAGGCCATAGGTCAGGCCGGCGAGCGGCGAGGCGCCCGCCGCGAAGATGAAATTGTAGAGCAGTCCGGCGGCGCCCGCCGCAAGGACGATGAGCACCCAGAACCAGCGATGCGGCGGCAGCATCAACGCACCTCGCGATTCGCGTCGAGCGCAGGGGACACGGACACGACCCTAGCTTAAAGTCTACGAATGCGCGTAGCGTCGGGGCCTTGCTCACCCGGCCATGATGGCGCGAGTAAGGCGCACGGCGAGCCGCCGGCTGAGCGGTAGGACCGGGGAGGCAGCGGCATGCACACGAGGGGCTTCGGGGCGGCGCGCGTCGCCGTGCCCGTCATCGGACAGGGTACGTGGCGGATCGACGGCAGCGAGCGCGCGGAGGCCGTGCGCGCCCTGCGGGCCGGGATCGATGCCGGCATGACCCACATCGATACCGCCGAGATGTATGGCGAGGCGGAAGCCATCGTCGCCGAAGCCATGGCCGACTGCCGGGAGGAGATCTTTCTCGTCTCCAAGGTGGTGCCGAGCAACGCGACGCGGCGCGGCGTGGTGCGGGCTTGCGAGGCGTCCCTGCGCCGGCTGCGTACGGACCGGATCGACTGCTACCTGCTGCACTGGCCGGGCAGCCACCCCCTGGCGGAGACGGTGGCGGGGTTCGAGGATCTGCGCCGGGACGGCAAGATCCTGTCCTGGGGCGTCAGCAACTTCGACGTTGATGACCTCGAACGCCTGCTCGCCATCGCAGGGCCCGACCGCATCGCCTGCAATCAGGTCTATTACTGCCCGACCGAGCGGGCCATCGAGCATGCCGTGCTGCCGTGGTGCACGGCCCATGGGGTGGCGCTGGTCGGCTATTCGCCGTTCGGCAGCGGCGATTTCCCGGAGCCCGCGAGCCCCGGCGGGCAGGTCCTTAAGAGCATCGCGGACGCGCACGGCACCTCGCCGCACGCCATCGTGCTCGCCTTCCTGCTGCGCCTGCCGAACGTCTTCACCATCCCGAAGACGGTGCGGGCCGAGCGCGCGGTGGAGAACGCGGCGGCCGCCGAGATCAAGCTCAACGCCGCCGAGATCGCCCTGATCGAGAGCCATTTCCCGCGCGGGCCACGCCCGCGCATCCTGCCGATGCTGTAGGCGCCGCCTACTCGCCGATGCCGAACAGCTTCTCGAAGAAGTTCGGCTCGGCGCGCTGCTCCCGCCGACGGCGGGCCGGAGCCTCCGCCTGCGGGGCCGGCGTCAGGCCGTCGATGATCTGGTTCAGCACGTCGGCGGGGCCGGCATTGGCGACCGAGGCGGTCGTCTCCGGCGCCCGGCGCCAGCGGTTCAGGTTGGGCAGGGGGACCGGATTCTGGCCCTTCAACGCCTGAACCATGTAGGTCTTCCAGACCTCCGCCGGCAGGCCGCCGCCCGTCACCTTCTTCGTGAGTTCGCCGTCGTCGTTGCCGAGCCAGACCCCGGTGACGAGGCTGCCGGAGAAGCCGATGAACCACGCGTCCTTGTAATCCTGGGTGGTGCCGGACTTGCCGGCCAGTTCCCAGCCGGGGATGTCGGCCTTCTTGGCGGTGCCGCTCACGAAGGTCTCGTGCATCATGGCGTTCATCATGCCGTCGGCATCGGGGCTGATCACCCGGCCGAGGCCGCTGTCGGCGCGCTTGTAGAGGAACTTCCCGTCCGAGCCCTTCACCGAGGCCACGACGTAGGGAATGACCCCCGTGCCGCCATTGGCGAAGGCACCGTAGGCCCCGACCATCTCCAGCAGCGTCACCTCCGACGTGCCGAGCGCGATGGAGCCGTTGGCCTGCAGCGGCGAGGTGATGCCGAGCTTCTGCGCGGTCTGCACCACGGCCTTCGGGCCGACCTCCTGGCCGAGGCGCACCGCCACGGTGTTCAGGGAGTGCGCCAGCGCGAAGCGCAGGCTCACGGGGCCCTCGTAGCGGTGGGAGTAGTTCTCCGGCGCCCAGCTGCCGATCTTGACCGGCGCGTCGTCGCGCATCGTGTCGGGGGTCAGGCCCCGCTCGACGGCGGCGAGGTAGACGAAGGGCTTGAACGACGAGCCCGGCTGGCGCTTCGCGGTGGTCGCCCGGTTGAACTGGCTCTGCGCGTAATCGCGCCCGCCGATCAGGGCGCGGATGGCGCCGTCCGGGCGCATGGAGACCAGCGCCCCCTGGCCGACATTGAAGCGCGCACCCTGCTTGTTCAGCTCATCGACCAGCGACCGCTCGGCCGTGGCCTGCAGCGAGGTATCGACGGTGGTCTGGACGGTGATGTCCTGCTCGAACTTGCCGACGTAATCGTCGAGCACGTCCATCACGAGGTCGGCGACGTAGTTGGCCGAGCCGCCGCCGCGGATGCTCGCCGGCCGGGCCGGCTGGGCAAGCGCCACCTTCACGTCCTGCGGCTGCGCGAAGCCGAGTTCCTGCATCGCCGCCAGCACCTGCGCCGCCCGGGCCTGGGCCGCCGGCAGGTTGCGGTTCGGCGCCAGCCGCGAGGGCGCCTGCACGAGGCCGCCGAGCATGGCGGCCTGCGCGAGGCTCACGTCCTTGGCGGGCTTTCCGAAATAGCGTTGCGCCGCCGCCTCCACGCCATAGGCGCCCGCGCCGAAATAGACGCGGTTGAGGTAGAGTTCGAGGATCTCGTCCTTCGTGTATTTGTGTTCGAGCCACAGGGCGAGGATCGCCTCTTGGATCTTGCGCGAGGCCGAGCGCTCCGGCGTCAGGAACAGGTTCTTGGCGAGCTGCTGCGTCAGCGTCGAGCCGCCCTGGGCGACACCCCGCCGGGTCAGGTTCTGGCCGATGGCGCGCAGGATGCCGACCGGATCGACGCCGAAATGCTGGTAGAACCGCCTGTCCTCGATGGCGACGAAGGCGCGCGGCAGGTAGGGCGGCAGTTCCTTGATCGAGACCACCCGGCCGCCGGTCTCGCCCCGGTTGGCCAGGAGCGTGCCGTCGCTCGCCAGGATCGCGATGTTCGGCGGGCGCTTCGGCACGGCCAACTGGTCGATCGGCGGCAATTGCGATGCGTGGTAGGCGATGAGCCCGGCGAGGCCGATCACGGCCCACAGGCCGAGCACCACGCCGCCATAGACGATGCGGCCGAGCCACGAGCGGCGGCGCTTCACGCTGCGCCCCCGGCCCGACGAGCCCCGGCCCCCGGAGGAGCCACGGGACGGGGAGGACCGCTTCGCCGGTTGCCTGCTCACGCGTTCCTTGCTCCCTGCCTCGCCGCCGCCGGCCCGATCCTCGCGGGAGAGGCGCAGGTCGAGGTCGCCGCGCTGGCCGATCCGACCTTCCGGGACATCGAAATTCGGCTCGGCTCTGCCACGCTTCTGCGCCATCGACACCCGTCACGAAGCTGCTCGCCCGCGCGCGAGGCCGCGCAACCGGACGTTGACATGACGTCGCGGCGGCCCTGCGGACGCGTTCTGAGACGCTGTAAATGCGGCGGTTTAAGGGGCCGTTAAGATAACCGGCACGCCTCGGTCTGCCGGCCTGCGATGCGCTCGCCAGAGCAATGTTCCGGCCCGCCGCCCCTGGTTTCGGCGCGGGTCCCTCCGTATGGTGCCGCCCGTTTCAGGGAGAGCACTATCGTGCGGGTAGCCATTCTCGTCGCGGCGGCCGGGCTCGGCCTCGGAAGCCTTCCGGCATGGTCCCAGGTCCGCCTCGATACGGTCAACACCATCGCCTGTGCGGAGGAAGGCGGCGTCTGCCGGATGCCTTACCCGACGAACGTCTATTTCGGTGTGCCGGGCAAGACCAACGGCCGCCCCTTCCCGCAGGGCGGCACGGTGGCGTGCAACGTCCAGAGCTTCGGCGATCCGGCGCCCAACCAGCGCAAGGCCTGCTGGTATGCCCCGCGCCTCACCGGCAACGAGGGCGGCGGCTACCGGGATCGCCCCCGCCGGGACGACCGGGACGCGTATCGCTCGCGGGACGACGATCGCTTTCGCGACGATTACCGCCCGCGCCGCGACGTCGACCGCGACGAGTATCGCCCGCGCCGCGACGATTATGACGATACGCGGGAGCGCCGCCGCTA
>Ga0182229_1000367_pt1 | contig 11702 bp, 9 predicted proteins | sample G6R1MG_32_FD_129663 | JGI IMG/M metagenome (GOLD analysis project Ga0182229, IMG submission 129663) | Miscanthus phyllosphere microbial communities from Michigan, USA - G6R4_MAIN_07NOV2016_LD1 MG | ecosystem: Host-associated > Plants > Phyllosphere > Phylloplane/Leaf | place: USA: Michigan...
ATGGCGCCGACCGCGCCCGCACCGGCCCGCGCACCAGCGCCCGCGATGCCGCCGAGCGCGCCGCCCGCGCCCGTGGCGACGATGCGGGCGAGCGCGCGCCGTGGATCCCCACGGCCGCGCCCGAGCCGCGTCAGGCGGCGAAGCCGAAGCCCAAGGCGGCCCCCGTGGCCCCTCCCCCGCCCCCCGGCCCGACCAAGCGCGAGCAGCGGGCCGAGGCCTCGGCGACCCTCGCCTCCGGCGTGCAGACGCTGACCGTCGAGACGGACGAGGCGGGGATGCGGATCGACCGCTTCCTCACGGCGCGGTTCCCGCAGCTTCCCTTCACCCGCGTGCAGAGCATCGTCCGCAAGGGCGAGCTGCGGGTCGACGGCAAGCGCGCCAAGCCGAACGACCGGCTGGAACCGGGGATGAGCGTGCGCGTGCCGCCGCTCCACCTCGACCAGCCGAACGACCGCCCGCGCAACGCCGCCCGCAATTCGGACGACGCCACCTTCTTGCGGAGCCTCATCCTGTACGAGGATGCGGAGATGATGGTGCTGAACAAGCCCTTCGGCCTCGCCGTGCAGGGGGGCTCGGGCACCGTCCGCCACGTCGATGGCCTGCTCGAATCGCTGATCGGGCCGGATGGGCAGAAGCCCCGCCTCGTCCACCGGCTCGACAAGGATACGGCCGGCTGCCTCATCATCGCGAAGACGCGGCTTGCCGCCTCGACGCTCGCTAAGAGCTTCCGCTCCCGCAACGCCCGCAAGATCTACTGGGCGCTCTGCGCCGGGGTGCCGCGCGTCAAGCAGGGCCGGGTCTCGACCTATCTCGCGAAGGACGAGCCCACCGATGCCGACGCGCGGATGCGCATCGCCAAGCACGGCGAGGAGGGCGCCACCCACGCGCTCACCTACTACGCCACGGTCGATCAGGTGGCGCAGAAGCTGTCGTGGCTGTCGTTCAAGCCGGTGACGGGGCGCACGCACCAGTTGCGCGCCCACGCGGCCCATATCGGCCATCCCATCGTCGGCGACCCGAAATACTTCTCGGTCGAGAACTGGGAATTGCCCGGCGGCATCCAGAACCGCCTGCACCTCCTGGCGCGGCGGATCGTGATTCCGCATCCGCGCACGGGCAAGCCCGTGGACGTGAGCGCCCCGCTGCCGCAGCACATGCAACAGAGCTGGAACCTGCTCGGCTTCGATGCCAACCGGTACGATCCGGTGGTGGACGCACCCGAAGATTGACCGGCCCGAGGGCTCCTGCGGGCGGCCATGCCTTGGCAACGGCGCCGCCCGCCTCATATGCTGCCTTGCTCGGCCGCGCGCCTGCCTGCCGGGATATCCGACGGTCGAGACCCTGGGACATGAAGCTCGCGACTCTGGCCTGCCTCGCCGCCCTGTGCCTGACGGCGCCCTTCGCCCATGCGGCGTCGGGCGAAGCCGTGCCGGCACCGCAAAAGCCGGCGGCGTCCAAACCCGAGGCCGCGAAGGCGGAACCGCCCAAGGCGGAAGTCCCCGCCGCCCGCGCCGAGCCTAGGGCCGCCGGGGCACCCGTCGTCGGCAGCCGCGACCGGCGACGGCGCTCGTATGCCGCCTGCAACCGGGCCTCGCACCAGCGCGGCTATCGCGGCGGCAAGCGACGGCGCTTCCTCATCCGCTGCCGCCTCGGCTACGAGCGCGCCCGCCATCAGCAGCAGCAGGCGCCCGCCGCCGCGCCCGCGCCCGCTCCCGTTCGCAAGCCATGAGAAGGGGCTGCCGATGAGGCTCGTCGTCTTCGACGTGGACGGCACCCTCGTCGACAGCCAGCATCTGATCGTCGCCGCGCAGGGCGTCGCCTTCGCCGAAGTCGGCCTGCCCGCGCCGGAGCGGCGCATCGCCCTGTCGGTGGTCGGGCTGTCCCTGCCGCAGGCCTTCCGCCGCCTCGTCGGCGAGGACGGGCCGGTGGCCGAACTCTCCGAGGCCTACAAGCTCGCCTACAACCGCCTGCGCCTGGACCCGGAACACGAGGAGCCGCTGTTTCCCGGGATGGCCGATCTGCTCGACCGGCTCCATGCGAATCCGGGGGTGATGCTCGGCATCGCGACGGGGAAGTCACGCCGGGGCGTGGACCGGCTGATCGAGCATTACGGCTGGGAGGGCCGCTTCGTCACGACGCAATCGGCGGACGACGCGCCGTCGAAGCCCGACCCCGGCATGCTCCATCAGGCCATGCGCGAGGCCGGCACCGGCCCCGACGCCACGGTGATGATCGGCGACACGACCTACGACATCGGCATGGCGGTGGCGGCGGGCGTCGTGCCCATCGGGGTCGCCTGGGGCTACCACGCGCCGGGCTCCCTGCTCCGCGCGGGCGCGGTGACGGTGGTGGAGAATACCGCCGCGCTGGAACCGCTGCTCGGCCTCGCCTGACCCCCCTCGCCCACGGGCGGCGAAACGCCTATGTGCGTGCCCATGAGCGACGTGACGCGAGACTGGCTCGGCGAACCGGGCGATGAGGCACGGCCCGATCCGATGCGGGCCGCACGGTCGGGGGCCAAACCCGCCCTCCCCCGCCGGTTCTACAAGGAAGCCGGCTTCGCCCCGGCCGAGGGCGGATACCGCCTGACCCTCGACGGGCGGCCCGCCAACACGCCGGCCCGCAACCCCCTGCTTCTCCCGTCCGAGACGCTGGCCGAAGCCGTCGCGGCCGAATGGGGTGCGCAGGCCACCGAGATCGACCCGGCGAAGATGCCGCTCACCCGCTTGGCCAACACGGCCATCGACGGGGTGTCCCAGCGCCTCGACGCCGTGGCCGACGACCTCTGCGCCTATGCGCAGACGGACCTCCTCGCCTACCGCGCCGCCGGGCCGGACAATCTCGTGTCCGCGCAGGCGCGCGCCTGGGATCCGGTGCTGGATTGGGCCTACGAGGCGTTCGCCGCCCGGCTGATCCTGAGCGAGGGCGTGATGCACGTCACGCAGCCGCCGCAGAGCGTGCAGGCCCTGTCCGACGCGGTGCGCCAAGTGCGCGACCCCTTCAAGCTCGCCGCCCTGCACACGCTCACGACGCTCTCCGGCTCCCTCATCCTCGCCCTGGCCGTGCTGCACGGGCGGCTCGACCCGGCGGAAGCCTGGGCCGCCGCCCATGTGGACGAGACCTATCAGGCCGATGTCTGGGGCCGCGACGAGGAAGCCGAGGAACGCCTCGCGGTGCGCCGCGCGGAGTTCGAGGCCGCCGCGCGGACCATCGCGGCGATTCCGTGAGGCGCGCCGCGCCGATGCAATCGGGCAACATCGCTGCCCGGCTTTCACCATAATCGCCCGGCCGCGAAACAACCTCTGGCGGAACCCGCCTCCGTCATATTAGCATCGGCCCGTCAAGAATTCGGCTGCCCGATGTCCGTCCCTTCGACCGACGAAAACACCTTTATCGACGATCTGACGGCGATTTTAGGTCGCGCGCGGGGTCCTCGCGAACGGGACTCGCGGATCGCGCTGTTCGAGTCGCTATCTCGGCTCGAAAAGCAAGCATTCGTGGGCGGTGCGTCGGCGGTTACTCTCGGCCGGCTGGCCGAAAGCCGGTTCCTGGCGGGCATCCTGCGGGAGTCCGTCTCGCCCATCCGCTACCAGAGCGTGCGCGGCACCCGCCAGCTCTGGAACGCCGCGCCCGATTTCCGCGCGAGCCACGAGCCCGCCTAGTGCATCGATCCAGACGAAGGCGTCAGCCGTGTCTGGAAAAATTGATGCAACAACAAGAAGCTAGTGCAGAGACGCATGAACGGAGTGAGTGCGTCACTGCACTAGACCCTCAACGCCTTGTCGATGGCGCCGGCGAGCGAGGCCGGGCGATCCTTGGGCGCGAAGCGCGCGATGGGCACGCCGTCCCGCCCCACGAGGAACTTCGTGAAGTTCCACTTGACCGCCGCCGTCCCGAACAGGCCGCGGCGGCTGCGGGTGAGATAGGCGAAGAGCGGATCGGCGTTCGGGCCGTTCACCTCGACCTTGCCGAGGATGGGGAACGTCACATCGTAGCTCAGCGAGCAGAACCGCGCGATTTCCGCCGCATCCCCCGGCTCCTGCTTGCCGAACTGGTTGCAGGGAAAGCCGAGCACGGTGAGCCCCGCCTCGCGCCGCGCGCGCCAGAGGTCTTCGAGGCCGGCATATTGCGAGGTGAAGCCGCAGCGCGACGCGGTGTTGACGATGAGCAGCGCCTGGCCCCGGTACTGCGCCAGCGGGTGCGGGCTCCCGTCCCCTTCGCGGACGGTGAAATCGTGAACTGTGGTCATTCCGTCCGGCTTTTCCTGGCTCCCGCGATCCATAGAGCATCGGGGCCCCTCACCGGAATAGGCTCAGGCCGGCTGCGGCGATGGGCGGACCTTTTCGACATCGAAGGTGAGGCCCTGCGGGGTCATGCGCTCGCGGGTGACGATGCGCTCGTCGGCGGCGATGATTCCGAGGGGGACGTCCCTGTCGGGCAGGACCATCGTCGTCATCTTGTTGACGTGGACGAGGACGTGCCGCCCCTTGGCCGCCGAGGCCACCGCCCAGCGGCGCAACTGCCCGTAATAGGGCTCGCGCCGCCACGCATTCGCCTGCCCCGGATCGACCTGAACGTTCATGTTGCGGGTCGTCGGATCGAGGCTCAGCACCATCTTGGCGCGCTCCGGCTTCCATTCCGGGCCGAGCCAGCCCTCCGTCATCCAGAGGCAATGGAAGGCGCGGCAATGGTCCGGCCGCGTCGCGTGAATCGCGCAGCCCCGGCCGGACAGGGTGTGCCGGCACCATTGCCCGGCGACGCTCTCCACCGCCGGCACGTCGTAGACCTTGCAGCACAGGGTGCAGGTGCCGCAGGCGCGGCCGGGCGCGGGGTGGGCGACGTAGCTGTCGGGGCTCTGCATCGGATGGTCCGGCATGCGTCCGGGGAAGAGGGATCGCGGACGACGGACCTATCTGCGCAGGCATCGTGCCGGTAGTGTGGCACGGCCCATTGTCCAGGAGCGCCTGCATGCTCTCGAACCTCGCGACCCGCGACGTCGAAACTCTGCTCCACCCCTACACGCATCTCGCGAACCACCGCCGCACCGGCCCATTGGTGCTGGAGCGCGGGGACGGCGTGCATGTCTACGACGCGGATGGCCGCCCCTATATCGAGGGCATGGCGGGGCTGTGGTGCACGGCGCTCGGCTATTCCAACGCGGAACTCGTCGAGGCGGCGCGGGAGCAGATGGGCCGCCTGCCCTTCTCGCATCTCTTCTCCGGCCGCAGCCACGACCCGGCCATCGAACTGGCCGAGACGCTGAAGGAGTTGATGCCGGTCCCGACCTCGAAGGTCTTCTTCTGCTCGTCGGGCTCGGAGGCGAACGACACGCAGGTGAAGCTCGCGTGGTACTACAACAACGCCCTCGGGCGGCCGAACAAGAAGAAGATCATCGCCCGCAAGAAGGGCTATCACGGCGTCACCATCGCCAGCGCCTCCATGACGGGCCTGCCGGCCAACCACATGGACTGGGATCTGCCCCTGCCGGGCTTCCTCCACGTCTCGACCCCGCACCATTACCGGGGCGCCGAGCCGGGCGAGAGCGAGGAAGCCTATTCCGCCCGCCTCGCCTCTGAGCTGGAAGAGACGATCCTGCGCGAGGGGCCCGAGACGGTCGCCGCCTTCATCGCCGAACCGGTGATGGGTGCGGGCGGCGCGATCATCCCGCCGAAGGGCTACTTCCCGGCGATCCAGGCCGTGCTGACGAAGTACGACGTTCGGTTGATCGCCGACGAGGTGATCTGCGGCTTCGGCCGGCTGGGCACATGGTTCGGCGGCGAAACGCTCGACATGCGGCCGGACACGATCTCCTTCGCCAAGGCCGTCACCTCCGGCTACGTGCCGCTCGGCGGCATCAGCATCGACCCGCCGCTCTACGAGGCGCTGCTCGGGCAGAGCGAGAAGCTCGGCGGCTTCGGCCACGGCACGACCTATTCCGGGCATCCCGTCGCCTGCGCCGTCGCGATCAAGGCCATCGAGATCTACAAGCGCGACCGCGTGATCGAGGGCGCGGCGGAGAAGGCCCCGCACTTCCAGCGGCGCCTCTCGGCGCTGGCCGAGCACGACATCGTCGGCGAAGCCAAGGGCATGGGCCTGATCGGCGGCCTGGAGATCGTCGCCGACAAGGCGAGCCGTCGGCAGTATGACCCGAAGGCGGGCGTTTCCGCCCGCTGCGTCGCCTTCGCCCAGGAGGAAGGGCTGATCGTCCGCTACCTCTCGGGGGATCGCGTGGCGGTGTGCCCACCGCTCATCATCACGCGGGAGGAGATCGACACGCTGTTCGATCGCCTGACGCGGGCGCTCGACCGGACCCGGGACTGGATCCGCGCCGAGGGGCTGACGGCGGTCGGCTAGGCGCCGCCGCCTACGCCGTGTGGATCACCGGCACCGCGGGGGCGCCCTCCCACTCGGTGTTGGCCGGGATCGACTCGCCCTTCATGACGATGGTGAGCGGCCGCAGCCGGGCGTAGTCGCCGACCTTGGTATCGTAGAGCACCGTCGAGAACGACCCGACCGACACGCCGCGCCCGACCACGACGCGGCCGATCTTCATGATGCGGTCCTCGTAGAGGTGGGTCTGCAGCGCGGAGACGCGGTTGATCGTACAGAAATCGCCGATCTCGACGCAGTCGAACTCGGTGATGTCGGTGGTGAGCATGCACACGCCCTGCCCCACCTTCACGCCGAACAGGCGCAGCGCCCAGGGCAGGAACGGCGTGCCCTGCAGGTGTTCGAGGAGCACCTTGCCGGCGAGCCCCCAATAGGCCACCGCGATGGCCTCGGTGCGCATGGCCCACCACGACCACATCGGCTGCATGCCGGGGCGATAGACGCCCATCAGCAGCCACTTCATCGCGATGACCGCCGAGGATTGGATCAGCGCGATGACCACGCTCACCGTGATGAAGCTGACCGCCAGCCCCGTCCAGTCGCGCTCCAGGATCGCCGGGTAGAAGTACCAATCGATCGAGGTGATCGCGAGGGTGATGTAGAGCATCGGCGAGAACGAGGTCGAGAACGCCTCGAAGACGCCGCGCCGCACCTTCGGCCACAGGCCGGGCTCGTAGGTCTGCGCGGCCGAGCCGAGATCGACCCGCTGCCGCGCCGGCAGGCGGATCGGCGGAGAGCCGAACCACGTCTCGCCGGGCGCCATCGCGTCGTTGGCCGGGGGCTTGGACTTGATGCCGATGAGCACGTCGTCCGGGATCACCGCGCCCGGCGGCACCACCGCGTCGTTGCCGACGAAGACGCGCTTGCCGGTCTGGACCGGATCGAGATGCATCCAGCCCCGGCGGATCTCCTCCTCGCCGAACACCACCTCGTCGGCGATGAAGTTGCGTGCGCCGACCTCCGCGAGGTCGTAGCGGCCCGCGAGGTTGGTAGAGATCTCGGCCCCCTCGCCCATCCGGGCGCCCATCAGCCGGTACCACGCGCGCATGTAGACGGTGGCGAACAGCGAGGCCAACGTCTCCAGGGTCACCTCGACGGCGAGCGCCAGCGACCACTTCCGCAGGTAGAACAGGGAGTGGATCGAGTAGGTGCCGTGCCGGGTGCGCGGCAGGATCGACCAGCGCAGGCCGGTGATGAGCAGCACCGTGCCGGCGGTCATCAGCATGGCGGTCGGCCATGTGAGGATCGGCAGGTAGAAGTGATAGTCGATGTCGGTGATGTCGGAGAGCGAATCCGAGATCTGGTCGAAGAGGAAGAAGGCCGGGAAGATCGGCAGCAGCCCGACCGCCGGGATCGCCCCGAGCAGCAGGACGTAGATCAGCCCGAACGCCGCGCGCCGCCGTGGGCTCGCGGTCGCCTGCGCGGGCAGGTCGCCCGTCTCGGCCATGCCGACCTTGCGGCCGGGGGAGCCGTCCCACCGCTCGGCGGCGCCGACCCGGGTGCGCGAGGGGATGGTGGTGAGGTCGGCGATCTCGGCCTGCGGGCCGATCACCGTGTCGTGGGAGATGACGCAGGAGGTGCCGATGGCGGCGTCCGCGCCGATCTCGACCCGACCGATGACCAGTTCGTTGCCGACGATCTCGGCATTGGCGATGACGAGCCGCCCGCCGAGCGACGCGCCGTCGCCGATGGTCAGGAGGTCGGGGGCGCCGATCTCGATGTCGGAGATCAGCGTGTCCTTGCCGACCTTGGCGCCCATCAGGCGCAGGTAGCTGGCGATGGCCGGTGAGCCCTGGAGCCACTTCACGTGGACCAGCGGCGCGAGGCGCTGCGCCAGCCACCAGCGGTAGTAATAGACGCCCCAGAGCGGGTAGCGGCCGGGCTTCGTCCGCCCGAGCACGAGCCATTTGCCCGCCACCGCGATGGCCGCCGTCACCGCGTTGATGGCGATGTAGACGAGCAGCAGCACGCCGAGTTCGGCGAAGAAGCTCAGGCCGCCGCCGGTCAGCAGCAGGTAGGTCACGAAGATCCCGAGCCACTGGACGGTGGCGAGCGCGATCAGGAAGGGCAAGGCCACCGCCTGCGCGAGGCCGCACAGCGCCCGGCGCAGGAGCGGCGGCGGCGCGAAGCTCAGGTCCCGCACGGCGGCCTCGGCGCCGACGCCCCCGGTCCGCTCGATCAGCGCATCGGCCATCGCCCGCAGGGTGCGCTTGGCGTAGACGTCGGGCAGGGTGATGCCGGCGAGCGCGGGCGTCTCGCGCACAGCGGAGACGAACCGCGCGGCGAGGAGCGAATGGCCGCCGAGATCGGCGAAGAAGTCGCCTTCCAGGGGGATCGGCTGCGCGCCGAAGATCTGCTTGGCGGCCGCGAGCAACGCGGCCTCGGTGTCGTTCTGCGGCGGCTCCTGCTCGCCGTCGGCGGCGACCACCGTCAGCGGGGCGATCCTCAACGCCTTGCGGTCGACCTTGCCGGAGGTGAGGCGCGGCAGGGTTTCCGCCACCTCGAAATGGCCGGGCACCATGTAGGGCGGCATCTCGGCCGCGAGGCGCTTGCGCAGCGAGGGCGTGTCGAGGCTGTGGCCGCGCTCGGGAATGAGGAAGGCGACGAGCCGGTCCACTCCGTCATCCGAGCGCAGCACCACCGCCGCCTGGTTGATCTCCGGCACGGCGCGGATGCGCGATTCGATCTCGCCCAGCTCGACCCGGAAGCCCCGGATCTTCACCTGATCGTCGATGCGCCCGTGGAAGAGGATGCGCCCGTCCGCATCGAGGGAGACGGCATCGCCCGAGCGGTAGAGGATCGGGTCCGACCCGTCCGAGGCGAAGGGGTTCGCGATGAACTTCTCGGCCGTCAGTTCCGGCCGCTGCAGGTAGCCCGCCGCGACGCCGGGGCCGCCGATCAGCAACTCCCCCTGCTCGCCGTGCCCGAGGAGGCGAAGCTCCTCGCTCGCCACGTAGACAGAATAGTTCGGGATCGGCCCGCCGATGGTCACGGGCTCGCCGGCCTGCATCTCGGCGGCGGTGGCCACCACGGTGGCCTCGGTCGGCCCGTAGGTGTTGAACAGCTTGCGCTTCGCGGTCGCCCATTTGGCGATCAGCGGCTCGGGCAGGGCCTCGCCGCCGAGCAGCACGAGGCGGACCTTGGGCAGGTCCCCGGTGATCATGGCGAGCAGGGTCGGCACCGTGTCGAGGACGGTGATGTCGTTGGCGGCGATGATGCCGGGCAGCGCCTCGACGTCGCCCATCATCGACGGGCTCGCCACGAACAGGGTCGCGCCGACGAGGTAGGGGACCCAGATCTCCTCCATCGAGAGATCGAAGGCGACGGAGGCCCCCTGGAACACCACGTCGTCCGCCCGCATCCCGTAGAGGGCGTTCCCGGAGCGCAGGAAGTGGCAGATATTGGCGTGGCTGATGACGATGCCCTTCGGCACGCCGGTCGAGCCGGAGGTGTAGATCAGGTAGGCCGGATGGCCGGGGGTGAGGCCCTTCGCCCGCGCATCGGGCACGGGGGCGTCGGCGGGGGTGTCACTGTCCAGCGCGGCCGGTGTCAGGGCGGGGGTGCCGGCGGGCGCCTGGGCTTCGAGCGCCGGGGAGACGAGGAGCGCCTTGGCGGCGGCGTCCCCGAGGCAGATGCCCACCCGGTCGGCGGGCGCCTCGGCGTCGAAGGGCAGCCACGCGGCGCCCGAGAGGGTGATGCCGATCTGCGTGACCAGGAGGTCCGGCCCGCGCGCCATCCAGAGGCCGACCACGTCGCCCGGCCCGATGCCGCGATGCGCCAGCCCGGCGGCGATCCGCTGCGCCCGCGCCACGACCTCAGCGTAGCTCAGGTGCGGATGCAGCCCGCCCGTGCCGAGGGCGGCCCCGTCGATCAGGCAGGGATGGCCGCCGCGTGCCCCGGCGGAGGCGAGGAAGATCTCGCCGAGCACCTCGTCGCGGATCAGGTCGGGCCGGCGGTCGCCGTACAGGACCGCCCCCTCCCTCGACGGCCGCGCGCCCATGGCCGCCGTGGCGGGCAAGGACTTCTCGGCGAGGTCGCTCATGCGCTGCTCCGCTGCCGGCTCTACCCGCCGGCGCATGTCAATCTGGCGCCCTATACCCTGCGGATCGTGCCGTTAGCGAGGCGGCTTTCCACCGGAACGGCCCCGCGACGGTGACGAAGTCTCGACCGTGGCTTGCGGGTCATCAGGCCCAGTGCCAACCCCTGGCGTCCACCACCAGCACCTCGCCCTGGCGGATGCCGAGGCGCGGAGCGGCGTAGATGTCCATCTGGCCGAGGGCGACCAGCATCGCACGGGCGACACCCCCGTGAGCGACGACCACCGAGACCGCAGGGAGTTCCGCGAAGAACGGCGCCACGCGCTCGGCCAGCATCGCGTAGCTTTCCGCGCCGATGCCCGGCGGGCGATAGTGCCAGCGGTTGCGGTCGCGCTGGCTGGCCGCCGCCGGGTCCCGCCGCCGGATCTCGGCCCAGGTCGAACCCTCCCACGCGCCGAAGCCGATCTCCCGCAGGCGCGGATCGGTGGCGTAACGCTCCGGCGGCAGGCCGAGCGTTCCGCGCAGGATTTCCATGGTGCGCCGGGTCCGGGTCAGCGGGCTCGCGATATACGTGGCATCCGCCAGCGCCGGGCCGGCGACGGCCGCGAGGCGCGGCGCCACCGCGGCGGCCTGCGCCTCGCCGATGGCGTTCAGGTCGATATCATGGGCACCTTGAAGACGGCCCTCCGCGTTCCAGCCGGTCTGGCCATGCCGGATAAAATAGATAGTCCGCAAACCCCACGTTCCTTACGAGGAACACGGCCACGGGAACGAGGCATCAGCCCGACCGTTCCGATGCCGCTGAGCAACGCCCCCCACAGGCCTCACCGGATGTCCAAGAAGCACGCCAAGCATGATCGCGGCCAGCCCATTTCCGGCAGGCAGGTAGCAGACCGGGACGATCTCTCCCACGGACATTTGCACCCACCCTCGACATCCCTGTGGGCGAACGCCGCCGGCCTGATCGCCGGGGCGAAGCCCGATGCGCTCGACGCGCCTGTCGCGAGCCCCATCGTGCCGCCTCCCGGCCTCGTCGCCGTGGCGCCGGGCGCGACATTCGACCTTGCGGGCGTCGACACGCGGGAGAACGGCGGCCTCGACAAGGGCTGGGCCGAGGAACAGCTTCGCAAGGAGCGGGCGCGCATCTCCGACCTTCAGGAGAGGCTCTATGCCGAGCGGCGGCGCAGCCTGCTCATCGTGCTGCAGGCCATCGATACCGGCGGCAAGGACGGCACGATCCGCGCCGTGCTGAAGGGCGTGAACCCGCAGGGCTGC
>Ga0182229_1000368_pt1 | contig 11691 bp, 11 predicted proteins | sample G6R1MG_32_FD_129663 | JGI IMG/M metagenome (GOLD analysis project Ga0182229, IMG submission 129663) | Miscanthus phyllosphere microbial communities from Michigan, USA - G6R4_MAIN_07NOV2016_LD1 MG | ecosystem: Host-associated > Plants > Phyllosphere > Phylloplane/Leaf | place: USA: Michigan...
CGGACGTCGACTCGATCACCGACTCCGCGAACGTCATCGCCACCTCGCAGATCGCCCTCCCGCAGGACGTCTGCGAGACCGTCTACGCCGAGGAGGGCTACGACGCCTCGGTGGCCAACCTGGCCGCGGTCAGCCTGGACACCGACGGCGTCTTCTCCGACGGGGCCGACCTGCAGACCCCGACGGTCACCGGCTCGGTGGCCGCCGGCTACGCGGTCTCCCTGTCGGTGGCCGTGGACACCACGACGGAGGCCGGTGGCGGCGGGATGGGCGGCGGCGGGATGGGTGGCACCCCGCCGTCCGGGGGCCCCGGGGGCGGTGGGGCCCCGCCGTCCGGAGGCCCCACCGGCTGACCGCTACGTGGAGATGTCCGGGTAGGGCTGGGTCACGTGGTCCAGCGCCCGGGCGTACGCCAGCTGGTACTCCATCGGCCCGTGGTCGCGCTCGAAGAGGGCGATGAACAGGGTGAGCGTCAGGAACGGGTGCGCACCCATCGCGAACAGCGCCACGTGGTCGTGCTCCCGCAGCGCCCGGCGCTCCTCCTCGTCGAAGGCCAGCCAGGTCGTCTTCTCGTGGGGGATGCAGTTGAACAGCGAGCCGGCCAACTCGGCCTCCCACCAGGCCACCAGCTCGACCGGGTCCTCCCGGTAGCGCTCGGTGAGCTCGGGGTCGCGGTCGACGGAGAACAGGAACTTGTCCAGCAGGTACTTGCTCATCGCGGGTCGCCTCCCGGGTACCAGGTGAAGTAGGCCTCCATGGTGTGGAACAGGTCCACGGTCTCCACGAAGTCGGCCCGCACGCCCTCGCCGGCCACGCCCATCATCAGCATGAAGTCCATGAACCCGTGGGTGGCGTTGCCCGGGGCGTGCAGGCTGTCCAGCGACACCTCGGCCAGGCAGCCGTCGATGTCACCGGAGGCGATCCACTCCACGGCCTTGCGGTCGAACACGGGGTCGGGGCCGGTGGGCCCGAACTGACGCGGGCCGCCGAGCTCCAGGGACAGGTGACCGGTCCCGATGATCGCGACCCGCAGGTGGGACTCCCACGACTCGACCATCTCCCGGATCGCCTTGCCCAGCGCCACGAACCGGCGGGGCTGGGGGAGCGGCGGGGCGAAGATGTTGGTGTAGACCGGCACGATCGGCAGGTCGGCCTCGGGCCGCAGCGTGATGATCGGGCAGGTGATGCTGTGGTCGATCCGCAGCTCGTTGGAGAACGCCAGGTCGAAGTCCCGGTCCAGCCCGTCGCGCAGCAGGTGTGCGGCGAGGTCCTCCTGCCCGGCCAGCCGCATCTTCGGCAGCCCGAACTCGCGCTCCTCGTTGTGGAAGTTGGCGTCGAAGAACGGCGCCTTGCCCACCAGGAACTGCGGCATGTTGTCCAGCCACAGCTGGTGGAAGTGGTCGCTGCCCACCATGACCAGGACGTCGGGCCGGGCCGCGGTCAGCGTCTCCCGGAACGACTCGATCTTCGCGATCCACTCGGCCGCGAACGGCGGCCGCTCGGCCTCGGGCATCGTCGAGGTCTTGTAGTAGAACGGGTGGTGGGTGGAGGCGATGACGGCGCAGACCTCAGCCACGGGGGCCCCTCTCGTACGGGTCGGGTGCGACGGACCGGTTGTTGAGGTCCACGGACAGGAAGACGTCGTTGGCCACCGGGTGCCGCAGCTCCTCGGCGAGCTGGCCGATCAGCCCGGCGGTGCGGGCCAGCAGGGCGAACCCGCGCAGCAGCTCCATCGGCAGGCCCAGGTCGGCCAGTGCGGCGCCGCAGACCCCGGCGCCGTTGAGCGGCAGGGTCTTGCCCAGCACCTGCGGGTGCACCCGGCCGATCGCGGCGAACAGCGACAGGTGCGGGCCCACCAGGCCCTCCTCGCCGGCGATCTCGAACAGCCGGGGGGTGCGCGGGTCGCCGTCCTTGTGCACGTGGTGGCCCAGGCCCGGCACGAACCGCTTGGCCTCCCGCTCGCGCTGCACCGTGGCCAGCGCGAGGGCGTCCCAGCCGGCGTCGTCGGTGGGCAGGGCGTCCTGGGCCACGAGGACGTCGTCCAGGAACCGGCCGCAGTCCTCGGTCACGCCCAGGAAGCGGGAGCCGCCACCGAGCAGGCCCGCGGCCAGTGCGCCCTGCACGGAGTCCGGGGCCGACAGGTACGTCAGCCGGGTGACGATCGCCGTGGGGGTGAACCCGTGGTCGGCGAGCGCTGCCAGCACGGCCTCGAACACCCGGGTCTCCCCGGGGGTGGGCTTGCGCTGGGTGGCCAGCCAGAAGGCCAGCTCACCGAAGCCGACCGAGCCCATGACGTCGCGGGCCAGGTCCTGCCCGAGCAGCGTGATGCTGTCCCGGCTGGAGGCGCCCAGGGCGGTCTCGTACCGCCGCGGCTCGGTCACGACTGCAGCCAGGTGCGGATCTCGTCGCCGTGCTCGTCCAGGCCGGGTGGGGGGAGCCGGTAGGACGCCGCGGTGGCCGAGAAGGTGATCGGGTTGCGGATCGAGGGCACGCCACCCACTTGGACGACGGGGTCCAGCCCGACCTCCTCGGCGAAGGCGACGCCCTGGTCGACGGTGTTGATCGGCCCGCACGGCACGCCGGCGGCGATGATCTCCCGGAACCACTCCTGCTTGCCCTTGCGCGAGAGCTGCTCGACCAGCAGCGGCCGCAGCTCGTCGCGGTTGGCCGTGCGGTCCTCGTTGCGGGCGAAGCGGGGGTCGTCGGCGAGCTCGGGGACGCCGAGCACCTCGACGAGCTTGCGGAACTGGCCGTTGTTGCCGGCGGTGATGATGAGCTCGCCGTCGGCACACTGCAGCGGCTCGTAGGGGAACAGCGAGGGGTGGCTGTTGCCCATCCGGAAGGGCACCTGGCCCCCGGCGACCGCGGCCGAGCTCTGGTTGACCATCCCGGACAGCGCCGAGGCCAGCAGGTTGACCTCCACGTGCTGGCCCACCCCGGTCTCGTGCCGCAGGTTCAGCGCGGACAGGACGCCGATGGTGGCGTGCAGCCCGGCCATCACGTCGAAGACGGCGACACCGGCCCGGTAGGGCTCGCCGTCGGTGGGGCCGGTCAGGGACATGAGCCCGGAGATGGCCTGCACGATCAGGTCGTAGCCGGGCAGTGCTGCACCACCCGGGCCGCTGCCGAAGCCGCTGATCGAGGCGTAGACCACGCGGGGGTTGGTGGCGGCCACGGTGTCGTAGTCCAGGCCGAAGCGGGCCAGCCCGCCGGGCTTGAAGTTCTCCACCACGACGTCGGCGCGGCGGGCGAGCTCGCGGGCCGCGGCGTTGTCGGTCTCGTCCTTGAGGTCCAGGGCGACCGAGCGCTTGTTCCGGTTGACGCCCAGGTAGTAGGTGGCCACGCCGTCCCGCACGGGCGGTGCCCAGGTGCGGGTGTCGTCGCCGCCGGGGCCTTCGACCTTGACCACCTCGGCGCCCAGGTCGGCCAGCAGCATGGTGGCGTAGGGCCCGGCCAGGATGCGGGAGAAGTCCGCGACCAGCAGGCCGGCCAGCGGGCCGGTGGGGTTCGGTTCAGCCATCGGCTCGGTGCGCTCCTCGGGTGATGCGGACACCTGTCCGGTGTGATCAGTGCCGCAGTCTCACCACGCGCGCACACCCGTGTCAACCGCCGCCGTGCCCTCTTGACAGGTGGCGCCGGTCACGCCCACAGTGACGGCGCCGGACCGGTGACCGTGCAGCGGACAGACGTCCGCACACCACCCGGCAGTCCAGGAGGCGACGTCGATGTCCACCCCCGAGCCCGGCCGCCCGATCGTCCTCCGTGGCGGGACGGTCCTCACGATGGACGACGCGCACACCGTGCTCACCCGCGGCGACGTGCTCGTCGTCGGTGACCGGATCGCCGCCGTCGGCACCGACCTCGACGTCCCCGAGGGCACGCAGGAGGTCGACGCCACCGGCGGGATCGTCATGCCCGGGATGATCGACACCCACCGGCACATGTGGCAGACCGCGATGCGCGGCTACGGCGCCGACTGGTCCCTCACCCAGTACTTCGTCTGGTACTACCTCGAGCACGGGAAGACCTTCCGCCCGGAGGACGTGCACGCCGGCAACCTGCTGTCGGCGTGGGAGGGCCTGGAGGCCGGCGTCACCACGACCGTCGACTGGAGCCACGGGCTGCAGACCGTCGACCACGCCGAGGCCGCCGCCGACGCGCTCCTCGCCGTCCCCGGCCGGTTCGTGCTGGCCTACGGCAACATCCAGGCCGGGCCCTGGGAGTGGACCGCCGACCCCGCCGTCCAGGCGTTCCTGACCCGCCGGCGGGACGAGGGCAAGCTCGGCCTGCAGCTGGCCTTCGACGTCACCGGCGACCCGGCGTTCCCGGAGAAGGCGGCCTTCGAGGTCGCCCGCGAGCTCGGCCTGCCGGTCACCACGCACGCCGGTGTCTGGGGTGCCACCAGCGACGCCAGCATCCAGCTCATGCACGACGGCGGGTTCATGACCCCGGAGACCGTCTACGTGCACGCCGCCTCGCTGTCCACCGACAGCTACCACCGGATCGCGGCCACCGGCGGGTCCATCTCGGTCTCCACCGAGTCCGAGCAGAGCGCCGGGCAGGGCTACCCGCCCACCTGGCAGGTGCGCCAGCACCACATCCCGGTGTCGCTGTCGATGGACACCAGCGTGTGGTGGTCGGCCGACCTGTTCTCCGCGATGCGCACCACGCTGGGCGCCGACCGCTCGCGCGAGCACCTGGAGGCCCACGCCGAGGGCAACACGGTCACCCAGCTGAGCCTGCGCGCCGAGCAGGTCGTGGACTGGGCGACCCGCGGCGGGGCGAGGGCCCTGGGCCGCGACGACCTGGGCACCCTGGCGCCCGGGATGAAGGCCGACGTCGTCCTGCTCAAGAACGAGGACTCCCCGGTGTCCTTCCCGGTCCTCAACCCCTACGGCCACGTGGCCTTCCAGGCCCAGCGCGGCGACGTGCACACCGTGCTGGTCGACGGCCGCGTGGTGAAGAGCGACGGGAAGCTGGTGGGCGCCGACCTGCGCGCGGTCCGCTCCCAGGTGGACGCCACCGTCGAGCACCTCCGGACGACGATGGGCGAGGAGACCTGGCAGGCCGGCATGAACCCGGCCATGCCCGAGGCCGGCGCCGCCGTGCTGGACAACCCGTACACCTACACGGAGTACAAGTCCGAGGACACGCACGGCGCCCGCGGCAGCCTCTTCTGATGGCCGGGCGGGGGACCGGGCCGGACTTCGTCGAGGCGCTGGCCCGCGGGCTGGACGTGCTGGCCTGCTTCGGCCCGGACCGCCCGGCGATGACCCTCAGCGAGGTCGCCGCCGCGGCCGACCTGGCCCGGCCCACCGCCCGCCGGCTGCTGCTCACCCTCGAGGAGCTGGGGTACGTCCGCACCCGGGACGGCACGCACACGCTGACCCCCCGGGTGCTCGAGCTGGGCATGGCCTACGTCGGGGCGCTGGGGCTGTGGGACATCGCCCGCCCGCACCTGGAGTCCCTGGTCGCCCGCACCGGTGAGTCCTCCTCGATGGCCCAGCTCGACGGCAGCGACATCGTCTACGTCGCCCGGGTCGCGGTGCCCAAGCTGATCACCCTGCGGGTCGACATCGGCACCCGTTTCCCGGCCGCACAGACCTCGCAGGGCAAGGTGCTGCTCGCCGCGCTGGACCCCGACGAGCTGGCCGCCGTCCTCGCCGAGCCCAGCCGGTCGGGGCTGCCCCCCTACATCGGCCGGACGGCGACCCAGCTGGCCGACGAGCTGGTCGAGGTGCGGGCCCGCGGCTGGGCGCTGGCCGACGAGGAGCTGGCCCCCGGGGTGCGCTCGGTCGCCGTCCCGGTGCGGGACGGGACGGGGGCGGTGCGGGCTGCGGCCAACGTCACCGTGCACGCCGCGGAGACCTCCCGGGACGTGCTGCTCGCCGAGCACCTGCCGGCCCTGCTGCGGACGGCGGGGGAGATCAGCGGGGAGTGGGCCACCTGGCAGCGCCGCCCGTACGCCGAGCTGGCCGCCCGGCGCGCCGAACCCGCCTGATCCCGGCGACCCGTTGCGGTCCCGGATGGGACACCATGGGTCCATGATCGACCGGGACCCCGCCATCGCCGCCGTCTCCGCCCAGCTGTCCTCGGTGCGGCTGGCCGAGCAGACCCTCCCGGAGCTGCTGCAGCGCATCGCCGAGGCCGCCCGGGACGTCGTCCCCGGGGCGGTCGAGGCCTCGGTGCTGGTCGTCGGGGAGGACGGCGAGACCGTGCTCGGACGCACCGGCACCGTGTCCGAGCAGCTGTCGGAGGACCTGGTCGGCCCGATCCACCCGCGGCGGATCGAGTCGGCCCGGATCGAGATGGTCACCGAGGTCCCCGACATGCACGCCGAGACCCGGTGGCCGCCGTTCGCGGCCAGGGCCGTCGAGCTCGGGATGCTCAGCTGGCTGGCGCTGCCGGTCCCCGGTCCGCTGCGCGGGGCCCGGGCCACCCTGGACGTCTACAGCAGCCGGCCCTCGGGCCTGGGGTCCGCCGGGCGGGCGGCCGCGGAGGCCCTGGTGCGCGAGGTCAGCGTGCCGCTGGCCAACATGCACGCCCTGCACGAGTGCCAGCGGGCCCAGGTCGCGATGCAGGCGACGATGGCGCGGGAGACCCTGCTGGCCCGGGCGCACGGGGTGCTGGTCGGCCGCTTCGGGCTGTCGGTCGAGCAGGCCCGCGACGCGGTGGCCACCCGTGCCAGCGCCACCCGCACCCCGGTCGACGACCTGGCCACGCTGCTGGTCGCCGACGCCGAGCGGGGCGACTTCAGCGACGCCGACCGGTACCGGCCGCCGGCAGGGTGACCTCCCCGGCACCGGCACGAGGTGTGCGGCGGGTCCTCAGCGGGCACTCCGGGAGTTCACGGGCAACCGTCCCGGCTCCTGCCGCGACCTGACGACAGGGGGTCCCGCGCATGCGCGCAGACGTCCAGCAGTTCCTGACCCAGCGCACGACCCGCACCGCCGACCACGACCCGCAGCGCCTGCTGGCCGCCAAGCGGGCCTCGGGGACGACGGTCAGCGTCGTCCTCCCCGCCAAGGACGAGGAGCGCACCGTCGGCCCCATCGTGGAGACGCTGCTGCGGGCCTGGACCCGCGACGTCCCGCTCGTCGACGAGCTCGTCGTGATGGACAGCAACTCCACCGACGCCACCTCCGCCGTCGCCGCGGCGGCCGGCGCCCGGGTGGTGCACGTCGAGGACGTGCTGCCGCACCTGGGCTCGGTGCCCGGCAAGGGCGAGGCGTTGTGGAAGTCCCTGGCCTGCACCACCGGTGACCTCGTGGTCTTCCTGGACGCCGACCTCGTCGACGTCGACCCCGGCTTCGTGCTGGGGCTGCTCGGCCCGCTGCTCACCGACCCCGGGGTCGGCTTCGTCAAGGGCTTCTACGACCGGCCGCTGGCCACCACCGAGGGCCTGGTGCCCACCGGGGGCGGCCGGGTCACCGAGCTGCTCGCCCGGCCGCTGCTGAACGCGCTGTGGCCCGACCTGGCCGGCGTCGTGCAGCCGCTGGGCGGGGAGTACGCCGGACGCCGCTCGCTGCTGGAGCGGGTGCCGTTCGTCTCCGGCTACGGCGTGGAGTTCGGCCTGCTGGTCGACCTGACCCGGCTGGCCGGGATCGAGGCCCTGGCCCAGGTGGACCTCGGCGTCCGCCGGCACGGCCACCAGAGCGACGCGGCGCTGGGCCGGATGGCCGGTCAGGTGCTGCAGACCGCGCTGGCCCGGCTGCCCGGCGGCGGGCCGACGACGACCGACCAGCTGCTGCAGTTCGTGCGCACCGGGGAGGACGTCGAGGCCGTCGGGTGGGACGTCGCGGTCAGCGAGCGCCCGCCGATGGCGCAGGTGCTGGCCCGGTCCACCCGATGAGGGTCCTGATGGACGCCGGGCCCTGGCTGCCGGTGCCCCCGGTCGGGTACGGCGGGCTGGAGAACGTCGTGGCCACGCTGACCGACGAGCTGCGGGCCCGCGGGCACGAGGTCGTGCTGGTGACGGTGGGGGAGTCCACGCTGGCCGCCGAGGAGCGGGTGTGGGCGTTCCCCACCGGCCAGTTCGCCCGGCTCGCCGGCAGCTACCCCTCGGTGGTGGGGGTCGCGCACGCGCACGCCCAGGTCGTCCTGGACACCCTGACCCGGTACGCCGCCGCCGGCACCCCCTTCGACGTCGTGCACACCCACCTGGAGGTCGTCGGCCCCGCGGTCCTCGCCGCACTCGGCCCGTCCGCCCCGCCGGTCGTGCACACCCTGCACTGGGACCTGCACCGCAACCCGGACTTCTACGAGCAGTTCGACGGCCACGGCCGGGTCTCCTACGTCGGGGTCTCGGCCAGCCAGCTCGACCGCGGCCCCGAGCGGCTCAAGGCCCAGGCGCTGGGCTTCGTGCCGCTGGCCGTGCCGCTGCCGGAGGTCCCGCCGCTCCCGGCAGGCGTGCGCGCACCGCACGCGCTCCTGCTGGCCCGGCTGACCGCCAGCAAGGGAGCCGACACCGCGATCGCCGCGTGCGCCGCGGCCGGGGTGCCGCTGGTGCTGGCCGGCCCGGTCGGCGGGCTGCCCGACGCGGCCGCCCTGGACGCCGCCCTGGCCGACCCCGAGCACCGGGCGCACGACAACGCCGACGTGGCCTGGTTCTGCCAGCACGTCCGCCCGCACCTGGACGGCGACCGGGTCCGCTGGGTGGGCAGCGTGGCCGGTGCGGAGAAGGCCGAGCTGATCCGCACCGCCCGGGTGTCGCTGTTCCCGATCGACTGGGAGGAGCCCGGCGGCACCGCGGTGTGCGAGTCGCTGGCCGCCGGCACCCCGGTGGTCGCGATGGCCCGCGGCTGCCTGCCGACCCTGGTCGAGCACGGCGTGACCGGCTTCCTGGCCACCGACCTCGACGGCTTCGTCGACGGGCTGCGCCGGGTCGGGGAGATCGACCCGGCGCAGTGCGCCGCGGTGGCCCGGGAGCGGTTCGCCCCGGCCGTGATGGCCGGGGCCTACGAGCGGCTCTACGAGCGGGTGCTGGGCCGGGCCGGCACCCAGACCCGGCCGCTCACCGTGCCGGGCCCTCGAACACCACCGTCAGGGCGTGCCGTCTCCGCGCACTGAGGTCGGCGAACACCTGGGGGGCCGTCTCCAGCGGGACGACGTCGGTGACCAGGGTGTCGCGCACCAGGGACCCGTGGTCGGCGAGCAGGTCCAGCGTTGCGGTGGACAGCCGGCGGCGGTCCCACAGGTGGGCCAGGCCGCGGGGCACCCGGCCGATCTGGGCGCAGATCAGCGAGAGCCCGTTGTGGTGGAACTCCTCGCCCAGCCGGACGTCGTCGGCCCCGCCGACGTAGAAGGCCAGGTCGACGACGGTGCCCTGCGGGCGCAGGCAGCGCAGCGCGGTGGCCAGCGCCGCCGCGGTGCCCCGGCACTGGAAGACCACGTCGGCCCCACGGTCGCCCGCAGCGTGCCGCCAGCGGGTCTTGAGGTCCCGGGCCAGGTCGGGGGTGTCGTCCAGCGCCCGCAGCCCCCGGGCCTCGGCGGCCGCCCGGCGCTCCGGGGTGGGGTCGACCACGACCACCTCGGCGGCACCGTGCACCCGGGCCAGCAGCCCGACCAGCAGCCCGATCGCGCCGCCGCCGGTGACCAGCACCATCCGGCCCCGGACGCCGTCGGCCAGCTCCCGGCCGCCGACGTCGGCCGCGGCGTGCAGCAGCCCGTTGACGCAGATCGGTCCGAGGTGGGCGACGTACACGCCCAGCAGCGGGTCGAGGTCGGCCGGCAGCGGGACGACGTTCTGGCCCAGCGGGTCGCCGTGCACCACGGTGGAGTGCCCGTAGGCCATGGCGACCAGGTCCCCGGGGGCGACCGCGGACGTGCGGGTGTCGGTGACCCGGGCGACCTCCATGTAGCCCAGCCGCCGCACCGGGAAGGACTGCGCCGGCTTCTCCGGCTCGAACAGGCCGACGTCGGCGTCCCAGCCGGCGGCGAAGTACGGGCTGGTGCCGCGGTACCAGGTCAGCTCCGTGCCCGCGGACAGCCCGGTGTGGACGGTCTCGGCGCGGAACAGCCCGTCGGCGAGCTCCGGCTCCGCGGTCTCCTCCCACGCGAGCTCGCCGGCGCGGGGCACCACCAGGGTGCTGATCACGGCGCGACCCGGACGACGGCGCCGGTCCGGGTGGACTCGGCCAGCGCCCACGCCAGCCGGTGGGTGCGCAGGGCCTCGGCGACGTCCACCAGCCCGGGGGCGGCGGGCTTCCCGGCCAGCACGTCGACGAAGGCCCGGTCGACGGCGTCCCGGGCGTCCACGGTGGGCTCGGTCCGCTCGTCCACCGTGCGGCTGCGCACGCTCAGGGTGGTCTCGGTCAGCGACACCACCAGGTCGTCGGCGACGACGTCCAGCCCTGCGGCGGTGAGCACCGGGAGCACGCAGGAGGTGCTCACCGAGCCGACCGCGCCGGACTCCATCCGCAGCACCGCGGCGGTCGCGTCGGGCACGTCCCGGCCGTCCCGGGTGGAGGCCGCCGAGCCGCCGACCACCTCGGTGACCTCGCCGGCCAGCAGCCGGACCAGGTCCAGGACGTGGGTGGCCTGCTCCACCAGCTGACCGCCCGAGCGCGCGCTGTCGCTCCACCAGGCCGGCGGGGGAGTGGTGCCCCACCAGCGGGCGTGCACCAGTCGCGGGGTGGTGCCGGCCAGCGCCTCGCGGGCCGCCGTGACGGTGTCCATGTGCCGCCAGTGGTAGCCGGTCGCCGTCGGCAGCCCGGCCTCGGCGACCAGGGCCGCGACGGACTCGGCGACGGCGAGGTCGGCGGCGATCGGCTTCTCCACGAAGAACGGCAGCCCGGCGGCGACGACGCGGCGCTCGAGCTCGCCGTGCGCGAAGGGGGGCACGCAGAGCCAGACGCCGTCCAGGCCGGCGGACAGCAGCTCGTCGACGCTGCGGACGGCGACGCCGAGGTCACCGGCCAGCGCGGTCGCGGCGTCCGGGGCGGGGTCGGCGATGCCGACCAGCTCGACGTCGTCGAAGGAGGCGAGCACCCGGGCGTGCCGGGCGCCGACGCCGCCGGCGCCGATCAGGCCCACGCGGGCCGTCACGAGGGCAGGCCGGTGGTGGGGGAGGTCGTGAGGGGCATGGGGAGACCGTTCCCCACCGGGGCCCGGCGCGCACCCCAGGACCTCACCTCCGGGGCGCCGCGGTGGACGCGCGCCGGACCAGGTGCACCGGGACGACGACGGTGGTGCCGGCCGGCGCGCGGGCCGGGTCCTCGATGCGCGCGACGAGCAGGTCGACGCACCGGCGGCCGAGCTCGGGGAAGTCCTGGTGCACCGTCGTCAGCGGCGGGTGCAGGTACGCGGCCTCGGGGACGTCGTCGAAGCCGACCACGCTCACGTCGCCGGGCACGTCGACCCCGGCCTCGGCCAGCGCGCGCAGCACCCCGAGGGCCATGTGGTCGTTGGCCACGACCAGCCCGGTGACCTCCGGCCAGCGCCGCAGGAGCTCCTGGCCGGCCGCGTAGCCCGAGCGTGCGCTCCAGTCCCCGGGCAGCGGCTCCCGCACGGTCAACCCGGCGCCGGTCATCGCCTGCTGCCAGCCCTCGAGCCGGGCGGCGGCCTCCCACCAGTCAGCCCGACCCCGCAGGTGCGCGATCTCGGTGTGCCCGAGCTCGATCAGGTGCACGGTGGCGAGCAGGGCGCCGTCCACCTGGTCGGCGACGACCGAGGGCACCCCGGGGGCGGCCC
>Ga0182229_1000370_pt1 | contig 11672 bp, 13 predicted proteins | sample G6R1MG_32_FD_129663 | JGI IMG/M metagenome (GOLD analysis project Ga0182229, IMG submission 129663) | Miscanthus phyllosphere microbial communities from Michigan, USA - G6R4_MAIN_07NOV2016_LD1 MG | ecosystem: Host-associated > Plants > Phyllosphere > Phylloplane/Leaf | place: USA: Michigan...
ATCGTCGGGCCCACCCGGATGGACTACCCGGGGAACATGGCCGCGGTACGAGCCGTGGCCCGCTACGTCGGCCAACTGCTGGCCGAGAGCTGAGGACTGAGAAGAAGCATGGCAACGGACTACTACGGCGTGCTGGACCTCTCCGCGGGGGCCAGCGACGCGGACATCAAGCGCGCGTACCGCCGCAAGGCCCGCGACCTGCACCCCGACGTCAACCCCAGCCCCGGGGCCAAGGAGGAGTTCCAGCAGGTCAGCCGGGCCTACGAGGCGCTCACCGACCCGGAGAAGCGGCGCATCGTCGACCTCGGCGGTGACCCCTTCGAGACCGGTGGCGGCGGCGGGGGCAACCCGTTCGGCGGCGGGGCCGGCTTCGGCGGTCTCGGCGACATCATGGACGCCTTCTTCGGGGGTGGTGGCGCCACCCGCGGGCCGCGCAGCCGCACCCGGGCCGGCGGCGACGCGCTCATCCGGGTCGACCTCGACCTCGACGAGACCGTCTTCGGCACCACCACCGACATCACCGTGGACACCGCGGTGCTGTGCACCACCTGCACCGGGGCCGGCACCGCGCCGGGCACCCACCCGCGCACCTGCGACACCTGCGCCGGGCGCGGTGAGGTGCAGAGCGTGCAGCGCTCCTTCCTCGGCCAGGTCGTGGCCTCCCGGCCCTGCCCCACCTGCGCCGGCACCGGCCAGGTCATCCCCGAGCCCTGCCCGCAGTGCGCCGGCGACGGCCGGGTCCGGGCCCGCCGCACCATCCCGGTGAAGATCCCCGCGGGGGTCGAGGACGGCATGCGGATCCGGCTCTCCGGGCACGGCGAGGTCGGCCCCGGTGGCGGTCCTGCCGGCGACCTCTACGTCGAGGTGCACGAGCGCCCGCACGACGTCTTCACCCGGGACGGCGAGGACCTGCACTGCCGGGTCACCCTGCCGATGACCGCGGCCGCCCTGGGCACCACCCTGACGCTGAAGACGCTGGACGGCGACGAGCCGCTGACCGTCAAGTCCGGCACCCAGTCGGGCTCGGTGCTCACGCTGCGCGCGCACGGCGCCCCCCGGCTGCGTGCCACCGGCCGCGGCAACCTGATGGTGCACATCGACGTGCAGACCCCGACCCGGCTCGACGACGAGCAGGAGGAGCTCCTCCGCAAGCTCGCCGCCGTCCGCGGGGAGGACCACCCCGAGGCCAGCCGCGCCCAGCACAACGGGCTGTTCTCCCGGGTGCGCGACGCGTTCAACGGTCGCTGAGCATGAGCGAGGTCGTCACCGACACCGCCGTGCCGCCGCTGGACGGCACCCCGCTGTTCCTGCTCGACGCCCTGCCCGAGACGCCCGAGGTGCTGGTCGACGGCGGCGAGGGCCGGCACGCCGTCGAGGTGCTCCGGCTGGTCGCCGGTGAGCGGGTCCGGGTCGGGGACGGCGAGGGCACCCTGGTCGAGGGCGTCGTGGTCGCAGCCGGGCCGGCCGGTCTGCGGGTCGAGGTCACCGCCCGTCACGAGGTGCCCGCACCGCAGCCGGAGCTCGTGCTGGTGCAGGCGCTGCCCAAGGGCGACCGCGGCCCGCTGGCCGTGGAGCTGGCCACCGAGCTGGGGGTCGACCGGATCGTGCCGTGGTCGGCGTCCCGGTGTGTGACGAAGTGGCGGGAGGACCGGGTCGACAAGGGCCTGGCCAAGTGGCGCTCGGCGGCCCGGACGGCCAGCAAGCAGGCCCGCCGTCCGCGGGTGCCGGTGGTCACCGACCCGATGACCACCCGACAGGTCTGCGGCCTGCTCGGTGACGTCGACCTGTCGCTGGTGCTGCACGAGCAGGCCACCCGGCGGTTCTCCGCCATCGACGTCCCGAGCACCGGGGCGGTCGCGGTGATCGTGGGCCCCGAGGGGGGCATCTCCGACGGCGAGGCGGTGGCCTTCCGGGCCTCCGGCGCCGTGGTCGTCCGGCTCGGGGACGAGGTGCTGCGCACCTCGACCGCCGGGGCCGCTGCGCTGGCCGCGCTGGCAGCCCGCACCCGCTGGAGCTAGCGGACCGCCTCCCGCGCGCGGGCGCTGACCAGGTCGACGGCCCAGGTCAGCAGCACCATCGCGGCCAGCACGGTGGCCACGGCCGGCCAGTTGAACGAGGAGATCTCGGCCGACAGCAGGACCCCGATGCCGCCGGCGCCGAGGAGCCCGACCAGGGTCGCGTCGCGGATGGCGACCTCCCACCGGTAGAGCGCGAACGCCAGCACCGGACCGACCGCCCGGGGGGCGGTGCCCACCAGCCACGCCCCGGCGGGCCGGGCGCCCAGCGCGGTGAGCGCGGCCCGGGGGCGCGGGTCGAGGGACTCGGTGGCCTCGGCGGTCAGCCGGCCCAGCACGCCCAGCGTGTAGACGCCCAGCGCCAGGGCCCCGGGCAGCACGCCGGGCAGGAACACGAACAGCAGCACCAGCGCCCAGACCGGCGGCGGCACCGCGCGCAGCAGCACCAGCGCGAGCCGGACGACGACCCCGGCCGCCCGCCGGCCGGTGCTCGCGCCCGGACCGGGGTGGGCGGCGAGCCCGGCCAGCGCGACCGACCCGGCGAGGGCCACCGCGATCGCGACCACCGACATCTGCACGGTGTCCACCGAGAGCACCAGCACCCGCCGCAGCAGGTCGCCGTCGGTGGCGGGCGGCCACGCGGCACCCAGCACGTAGCCCAGCTGCTCGCGGGCCCGCGGGCCGACGAGGGTGGCGGCGTCCAGGGCCAGGTACCAGGCCGACCAGCCGATGAGGGCGACCGTGCCCAGCACGGCCCCGGTGACCACCGGGTCGCGGCGCAGCACCCCGGCCGCGGCGGGCGCGGGGGAGGCCACCCGGCGGCGCACCGACCGGCCGGCCACGTCGGCCAGCAGGCAGAGTCCCGCGATCGCGTAGACCGCCGTCCACACCTGGGGCCAGCGCAGCGAGGAGAACGACAGCAGCAGCTCGTAGCCCAGCCCGCCGGCCCCGATCAGCCCCAGGACGACGGCCGAGCGCACCGCGCACTCCACCCGGTAGAAGGCGTAGGACAGCAGCCCGCCCGACGCCGCGGGCAGCAGCCCGTAGACCACCGCGGTCGTGCGGGTGGCACCCGCGGCGCGCAGCGCGTCGTGGCTGCCGCGGGGCACCTCGTCGACCAGGTCGGCGAACACCTTGGCGGTCACGGCGCCGTACGGGATGCCGATGGCCAGCACGCCCACCCAGGGGTCCAGGCCCAGCACGTTCACCAGCAGCAGGCCCCAGACGGCCTCGTGCAGCCCGCGGGGCACGGCCAGCGCGCCGCGGGTGAGCGCCCAGCCCAGGCGGCGTCGTCCCCACGTGGTGCGGGCGACCGCCACGGCACCGAGCGCGCCCAGCGCGAGGGCCAGCCCGGCGCCGAGTGCGGCGTAGGCGACGGTGACCAGCGCGGCCCGGGCGAGCACGGCGAGCAGGTCGGCGTCCAGCGCGGGGTGGACGGCACCGGCGGCGAAGCGGCCGAACTGGGCCAGGCCGGCCGGGTTGAGCACCTCGCCGGAGAAGACCCCCGCCCCGGCGAGCGACCAGGCCAGCACGACCAGGGCACCGACCCCCCACGTCCACCGCCGCCGGTCCCGGCGCAGTGCCGGAGCGGTCACCGGGTCACGCCGTAGAACGCCTCCAGGGCGGGCAGGGTCAGCTCGGTCGCGGGGGCGTCGAGCACCACCCGGCCGGCGGCCAGCCCGACCACCCGGTCGCAGTGCCGCAGCGCCAGCGCCGGGTCGTGCAGGCAGACCACCAGCGCACCCCCGGTGTCGGCGGCGAGCTCGCCCAGCAGCTCCAGCGCGGTGTCGGCCAGCGCGGGGTCCAGGGCGGAGGCCGGCTCGTCGGCGAGCACCAGCTCCGGGCGCTGCACCAGCACCCGGGCCAGTGCCACCCGCTGCTGCTGACCCCCGGACAGCCGCTCGGTGCGGTCGTAGACCCGGTCGGCCAGCCCCACCCGGTCCAGGGCGGCGACCACCTCCTCGACCCCCTGCGGTCGGACCAGCGACCAGGCCGCGCGGCCGGCCGACCAGCGGCCCAACCGGCCGGCGTTGACGTTGTGCACGACCCGCAGCGGTCCGACCAGCTCCAGGTGCTGGTGCACCGTGCCGACCCGGGCGCGCAGCCGGCGCAGCGCGGCACCGGTCAGCCCGGCGGGGTCGGTGCCGAGCACCTGCACCCGCCCGGCCGTGGGGACGACGCTGCCGTTGGCGACGGCGAGCAGCGTGGACTTGCCGGCCCCGGACGCCCCCACCACCGCCACCCGCTCACCGGCGCGGACCGTGAGGTCCACGCCGGCGAGCGCGGTGGTGCGGCCGTGGGTGACCGAGACGTCGTCCAGCTGCAGGACGGCGGTCAGTTCACCAGCCCCAGGTCGCGGCCGATCTCCTCGATCTGGTCGTAGTACGCGGCCTCGGTCGGGATGAACGACCCGGCGCCGAACAGCTCGAGCACCTCGTCGCCGGCGGGCAGCCCGGTGAGCCAGTCGAGCACCCGGTCGGGGAGGTCGTCCCCGATCCGGTCGACCGCCTGCGGGCCGAGCAGCCAGTGGTAGTCGTGGTAGCCGGGGCTGCGGGCGTACCGCACGACGGCGGGGTCGACGGTGCCCTCGGCCTGCCGGGAGGTCCAGACCTGCTCGTTGAGCACGCCGGCCTGGTAGCTGCCGGAGGCGACCAGGGCCAGCGTCGCGTCGTGCGAGCCGGAGAAGCCGGGTCCACCCGGGAAGCCCTGCGGGTCGACGCCGGCCTCCTGCAGGAAGTACGCGGGCATGAGGCGGCCCGACGTCGAGGTCTCGCTGCCGTAGGTGAACCGCAGCCGCGCCAGCGGGGCCAGGTCGTCGGACGCGGCGAGCCCGGTCGCGGCGTTGACCACGAAGACGGAGTGGAAGTCCTCGTCGATGTCGCGCTGGGCGACCGGGACGGCGCCGGGGGTCTGCAGCCGGGCCTGCACGCCGGTCAGGCCGCCGAACCAGACCAGGTCGAGGTCGCCGGTGCGGAAGAGCGAGACGGCGGCGGCGTAGTCGGTGACCGGCTCGTAGGTGACGTCGAGGTCCAGGGCGGCCGAGGCGGAGTCGGCGACGGCGCCGTAGAGGCGGGCCAGCACCTCGGGGTCCTGGTCGGGGATCGCGCTGATGGTCAGCGACCCCCGCGAGCTGGTGGTCACCGGGGACTCCCGTCCACCGCAGGCGGCGAGCGCGGCGGTGAGGGCGAGGCCGGTGCCGGCGAGGAAGGAGCGACGGTCCACGAGAGCGGGGCCACCCGACCGGGCGGCGCGGCGGGCGGTCACTACGCCCGACCGGTGGGTCGTGGGGGAGCGAGGGGGTTCATGGTGCCCATCCTCCGGGCTGGCGTCCTGCGTCGCCCGGTCCCTAGGGTCGCGCGGGTGACCGACTGCCTGTTCTGCCGCATGGTCGCCGGGGAGATCCCCGCCGACGTCGTCCACGAGACCGACCGCACGTTCGCCTTCCGGGACATCGACCCGCAGGCCCCCACCCACGTCCTGGTGATCCCGAAGGACCACCACGCCACGGCCGGTCTGCTGGTCGGTGCCGACCCGGGCCTGCTGGCCGAGGTGGTCGCCGCCGCGCACGCCGTCGCCGTGCAGGAGGGGCTGGCCACCGCGGACGGCGCGGAGCCCGGCTACCGGCTGGTCGCCAACACCGGCCCCGCCGCCGGGCAGAGCGTGCACCACGTGCACCTGCACGTCCTGGGCGGCCGCGACCTGGCCTGGCCCCCCGGCTGACCACCCCGGGCGGGTGCCACGATGCGCGGGTGACCGAGAGCAGCGCAGCCCCCGCCACCCCGTCCACCCCGTCGCCCGGCGTCCGGATCGAGCGGGACGGCGACGTCGCCGTCCTCGTGCTGGACGACCCGCCGCTGAACCTCTTCCACGACTCCACGTTCGACGCGCTGGAGACCTGCGTGGACGAGCTGGCCGAGCTCACCGCGCCGGGACGGGCCGACCGGGCGCGGGCGGTGCTCGTGCGTGCCGAGGGGAAGATCGTCTCCGGCGGGGTGGACGTGCAGCTGTTCTCCGACATCGCGAACGGCCCCGACCCCACGGCCGTCGGCGGGTGGCTGTGGAAGCGGCTGCTGCGCACCGTGCAGACGCTGGAGGACCTCCCCGTCCCCACCGTGTTCGCCGCGCACGGGCTCACGCTGACCGCGGCGTTCGAGCTGGCGCTGGCCTGCGACGTGCTGCTGGCCAGTGAGAAGGCGTCCTTCGGGCTGGTCGAGATCGTCGTGGGGCTGACCCCGTCGATGGGCGGGCCGCAGCGGCTGGCCGAGCGGGCCGGCACCGCCCGGGCCAAGGAGCTGGTGTTCACCGGCGACCGGTACGACGCCGCGACCCTGCAGACCTGGGGCGTGGTCAACCGGGTGCTGCCGGTGGAGGGCTTCGCCGAGGCCGCGCGGGACTTCACCCGCCGCATCGCCGCCGGCCCGACCGTGGCGCACGCGGCCACCAAGACACTGGTCGCGACCGCGGCCCGGGAGGGCGTGCGGGCCGCCGACGCCGTCGTCCCCGCGGTGTCCGGTGCGCTGTTCGGGACCGCGGACCTGCGCGGAGCGGTCGCCTCCTTCCTGACCGACGGTCCCGGGAAGGCCACCCACCAGGGCCGGTGAGTGGCGGAAGTGGGGAGCCCCGGACCCGTCGCGCGGGTACGCTCGCTGCGTTCCCACCCCCGTCGCAGGAAGGCAGGGTCGAGCGTTCTTGCCCGACACCTCACCGAGCGCCCCGCAGCCCGGTGCCAGCGCGTCCCGAGAGGCCTCGGCGCGCGCCGCAGGTCACGGTGACGCCGGTACCGCACCTGCCACGGCAGCCGCAGAGCCCGTCCGCACCTCCATCACCGTCCCCGAGTCGATCTCCATGGTCGGCCTGCTGGGCTCGGCCGACGAGCTCCTCCGACTGGTCGAGAGCGAGTTGGCCGCCGACGTCCACGTCCGCGGCAACGAGATCTCGCTGACCGGGCAGCCCGCCGACAACGCCTTCGCCGTCCGCGTCTTCGACGAGCTCATCGCCCTGCTGCAGACCGGTCAGGCACTGCGCCCGGACTCCGTGCGCCGGGTCGTCGGGATGCTGCGCAGCGGGGAGAGCGCCCGGCCCGCCGAGGTGCTCAGCCTGGACATCATCAACCGGCGTGGTCGCACGATCCGGCCCAAGACGCTGAACCAGAAGCACTACGTGGACGCCATCGACGCGAACACCGTGGTCTTCGGGATCGGCCCGGCCGGCACCGGCAAGACCTACCTGGCGATGGCCAAGGCCGTGCAGGCCCTGCAGACCAAGCAGGTCGACCGGATCATCCTCACCCGCCCCGCGGTCGAGGCCGGCGAGCGGCTGGGCTTCCTGCCCGGCACGCTCAGCGAGAAGATCGACCCCTACCTGCGGCCGCTCTACGACGCGCTGCACGACATGGTCGACCCCGAGTCGATCCCGCGGCTGATGGCCTCCGGGACGATCGAGGTCGCCCCGCTGGCCTACATGCGCGGGCGCACGCTGAACTCGGCGTTCGTGATCCTCGACGAGGCGCAGAACACCACCGCCGAGCAGATGAAGATGTTCCTCACCCGGCTCGGGTTCGGCTCCAAGATGGTCGTCACCGGCGACGTCACCCAGGTCGACCTGCCCGGTGGTGCGCCGTCCGGGCTGCGGGTCGTCCGGGAGATCCTCACCGGCATCGACGACGTGCACTTCTCCCTGCTCACCAGCTCCGACGTCGTCCGGCACCGGCTGGTCGGCGACATCGTCGACGCCTACGAGCGCTGGGACACCGTCCAGGCCACCCGCCCCGACCCGGTCCGCAGCCCCGGCCCGCGCCGGCAGAAGGGGAGCTGACCGTGGCCGTCGAGGTCGCCAACGAGTCCGAGATCGCCGTCGACGAGACGTCGCTGACCGGCGTCTGCCGCTACGTGCTGGGCGAGCTGGACGTCAGCCCGCTGGCCGAGCTGTCGGTGCTGTGCGTGGACGTGGACCACATGGCCAGCCTGCACGAGCGGTGGATGGGCGAGAAGGGCCCGACCGACGTCCTGGCCTTCCCCATGGACGAGCTGGACACCGCCCGCCCCGACGACCCCGAGGCCGGCCCCGAGCTGCTCGGGGACGTCGTGCTGTGCCCCGCGGTCGCCATCCGCCAGGCCCGCGCCGCCGGGCACACGATGGACGACGAGCTGCTGCTGCTGGCCACCCACGGCGTGCTGCACCTGCTCGGCTACGACCACATGGAGCCCGAGGAGGAGAAGGAGATGTTCGGTCTCCAGTCCTCCCTCCTCGAGGGGTTCCGCTCCGCTCCTCGGCACCAGGTCACCGGCGAAGCCCTCCCCGAGCGATGAGCGCCACCGCGGTCACCCTCCTGGTGATCGCCGTCCTGCTCGTCCCGGTCGCCGGGCTCTTCGCCGCCGTCGACTCCGCCCTGGCCCGGGTCTCCCGGGCCCGGGTGGAGGAGATGCGCCGCGAGGGCGTCGCCCGGGCGGGGGTGCTGCTGGAGGTCGTCGACGACCGGCCGCGGCACGTCTCGTTGCTGCTCCTGCTGCGGATCGCCTGCGAGATGACGGCCGCCGTGCTGATCGCGGTGATCCTGTTCGTCGTCTTCGACGGCGTCGGGGCCGGTGTGGTCACCGCGGCCGCGGTCATGACGGTGGTCAGCTACGTGCTGATCGGCGTCGGCCCGCGCACCCTGGGCCGCCAGCACGCCTACCCGGTCGCGCTGCGCGCCGCCGGGCTCACCCGCCTGCTGGGCAGGGTCCTCGGGCCGGTCTCCACCCTGCTGATCCTGCTGGGCAACGCGATCACCCCCGGTCGCGGCTACCGGGACGGCCCGTTCAGCACCGAGGTCGAGCTGCGCGAGCTGGTCGACATGGCCGAGGAACGCGGCGTCGTCGAGTCCGGCGAGCGCAACATGATCCACTCGGTCTTCGAGCTCGGCGACACCATCGCCCGGGAGGTCATGGTGCCCCGCCCCGACGTGGTGTGGGTCGAGCAGACCAAGACGCTGCGGCAGGCCCTGGCGCTCGCGCTGCGCAGCGGGTTCAGCCGGCTGCCGGTCATCGGGGAGAACGTCGACGACGTGGTCGGCGTCGTCTACCTCAAGGACCTGGTCAAGCGCACCCAGGGCAGCGGGGACGGCGGCAAGCAGCGCGTCGAGGACGTCATGCGACCGGCCTCCTTCGTCCCGGAGTCCAAGCCCGTCGACGTCCTGCTGCGCGACATGCAGGCCCGCCGCATCCACATGGCCGTGGTCGTCGACGAGTACGGCGGCTCGGCCGGGCTGCTCACGATCGAGGACATCCTCGAGGAGATCGTCGGGGAGATCCAGGACGAGCACGACACGGTCCAGCGGCCGCCGATCGAGGAGCTGCCCGACGGCTCCTACCGGGTCATCGCCCGGCTGCCGGTCGAGGACCTCGCCGACCTGTTCCGGGTCGAGCTGCCCGACGACGACGACGTCGAGACCATCGGCGGCCTGCTGGCCCGCGAGATCGGCCGGGTGCCCATCGAGGGCTCCGAGGCCGTCGTCGGCGGGCTGCGGCTGGTCGCCGAGAGCACCGGCGGCCGGCGCAACCAGATCGACACCATGCTCGTCTGCCGCGTCACCGACGGTGACCCGGCCGAGCCAGCCGAGCCCGCCCGCGCCGAGCCGCCGCTCGTCGTGGAAGGCTGACCGCCCGTGAGCGCACCCGCACTGCAGCCCGAGGACGCCAAGCTCGTCACCCTCGCCCGGTCGGCCCGCGGCCGCACCGGTGCGCCGGAGGGGGCCGCCGTCCGGGACACCGACGGCCGCACCTACCTGGCCGCCACCGTGTCCCTGCCCTCGATGCAGCTGTCGGCGCTGCAGGCCGCCGTCGCGGCCGCGGTGAGCAGCGGCGTCGAGGGCCTGGAGGCCGCGGCCGTGGTCAGCGCCGCCGGCGAGGTCGAGGCGGCCGGCCTGGCCGCCGTGCACGACCTCACCGCCGCCGCCCCGGTCCACCTCGCCGCCCCCGACGGCACCCTCGTCGCCACCGCCTGACGAGGAGCGCCCCACTCGTCAGAGGGGGCGGTCGACGGCCTCGGCGAAGGCCTCGGGGTCGCGCACCCAGACGGTGAACGCCTTGTCCGCGACGCCGTCGGAGTCCAGGTGCCGGACGACGACCCGGGTGCGGCCGGGCCACCAGCCCCCGCGGCGCCTGGCCCGGGGCCAGTCCGCCGGGGCCGGGGCGAGGACCACGTCGTCGAGCAGGACCAGCGGGACGACGCCGAAGGACGACGTCTGCCGCAGCCCCGCGATGTCGGTGGACAGCGCGTGGTCGGAGACGGTGAACCGGCTGGTGGCCAGCACGAGCACCAGCAGGCCCAGCCCGATCGCCAGCGGCGCCTCGTCCCGGGCGTCGGCCCACCCGCTGATCAGCCCCAGGGCGACCAGCCACACGACGACGGCGGCGACCGTGGCCAGCGCGACGCCGGGGCTGACCGGGTTGTACTGCCAGTACCGCAACGGCCGGGGGACCACGGTGACCGACCGCTTGGGCCCGCGCCGGGCGAGGAAGCCGTAGCTGGTCACCTGGCTGACGTGCCGCTCCCGGTCCCGGGCGGCGCGGACCGCCGGCGGCTCGTCGTTCTCTCGTCGCTGTCGGCGGGCCATGACCCCATCGTCCCAGGGCCGGTGGACCGGGACTGTCGGTGGCCGGTGGGAGACTGACCCGGTGAGCACCCCCGCACCTCCGCACCGCAGTGGCTTCGTCGCCCTGGTCGGCCGCCCGAACGCGGGCAAGACCACGCTCACCAACGCCCTGGTGGGGGAGAAGGTCGGGATCGTCAGCAACCGGCCGCAGACCACCCGGCACGCCATCCGCGGGGTGGTGCACCGCCCGGCCGGGCAGATCGTGCTGGTCGACACCCCCGGGCTGCACAAGCCCAAGAGCCTGCTGGGCCAGCGGCTCAACGACGTCGTGCGGGACACCCTGGCCGACGTCGACGTGATCGTGTTCTGCATCCCGGCCGACCAGCCGGTGGGTGCCGGGGACGCGTTCATCGCCCGCCAGCTGAAGAACGTCACCACCCCCGTCGTCCTGGTGGTCACCAAGACCGACGCGGCGCCGAAGAAGGAGATCACCGCCCAGCTGATCGCCGCCAGCGGCCTGGTCGAGGCGCGCGAGGTGGTGCCGGTGAGCGCGGTGGCCGGTGACCAGGTCGAGCTGCTGGCCGACCTGCTGATCGGGATGCTGCCCGAGGGGCCGCTGCTCTACCCCGAGGACCAGACCACCGACGGCGACGTCGAACGGCAGATCGCCGAGCTCGTCCGCGAGGCCGCCCTGGAGAAGGTCCGCCAGGAGGTGCCGCACTCCCTGGCGGTCAGCGTCGAGGAGATCATCCGCAAGCCCGACCCGCGGGACGCCTCCGCGGTGTTCACCGAGCTGCACGTGCTGCTGCACGTCGAGCGGGCCAGCCAGAAGCCGATGCTGCTGGGCAAGGGCGGCTCGACGATCAAGGCGATCGGCAGCGAGGCGCGGGTCGGCCTGGAGACGCTGCTGGGCGGCCGGGTGCACCTGGACCTGCACGTCACGGTGCTCGGGGAGTGGCAGGACGACCCGAAGAAGCTCAACCGGCTGGGCTACTGAGTGAGCGCGCACACCCCGCAGGCGCTCTACCGCGACGAAGGCGTCGTGCTGCGGGTGCAGAAGCTCGGTGAGGCCGACCGGATCGTCA
>Ga0182229_1000372_pt1 | contig 11662 bp, 5 predicted proteins | sample G6R1MG_32_FD_129663 | JGI IMG/M metagenome (GOLD analysis project Ga0182229, IMG submission 129663) | Miscanthus phyllosphere microbial communities from Michigan, USA - G6R4_MAIN_07NOV2016_LD1 MG | ecosystem: Host-associated > Plants > Phyllosphere > Phylloplane/Leaf | place: USA: Michigan...
CCGCTCAAGTCGTGGCCGCCCCCTACAGCTTGGCCGGAACCGGCATCGTGCTGACCGCGGGCGGCGTCTACAAGGTGGGCAACGACTTCGTGGCCAGGGTCTGCTCCAGCGTCCAACTGGGGGACAAGGCGCGCATCGTCGGTTCCGATATCGGGCCGCCGCCGGCGGGGACGGCCTCGAAAGGCGACCGCTTCGTCATGGCCGAAACGCGGCTGTCCTACCGACCGCTGTTTTCCTTCTTTCCGTTTCTCAACAACTTGACCTTCACGGGCAGGACCGCCTGGCCGGTGCGCGACGGGGTCGCCACCAATGGACAGGCTGAGGTTGTCTTGCCGGGCGGAAAGCCATGCCCGCCTTGATCCGGACCGCATCATCCGATCGCGTTGTTGGGCCGACCGGTCGAGCCCGCTTTCCGTGACGCGGAAGCAGGGGCTTCTCGTCGTGAAGGGTGCGTAAACCGTACGAGCATCGCTCCGTCTTTGCGCAGCAGGTCCTATTAACGCGGGAGAATTATCCCTTCGAACAAGGACGCAGTCGGTCAAAGGGCAACAGTCACGATGGTGGCGCGAGACGCAAACCGAGGGTCGACGCGCACGATCCGGTGGGTGCAGCCTTTCGCGCGCCTGGGCCGGCAGAGCGACGGCTCGGTCGCGGTGATCTTCGGGCTGGCGGCTTCCACCCTGGTCGGCCTGGTCGTAGGGGCGATCGATTACGCCCGGTTCGCCTCTGCGCGCACCAATCTGCAAAGCGCGGTCGATGCCGGCGTGCTGGCCGGCGGCAACGCCCTCAAGCTGGTCGTGTCGAGCAGCGAGTCCATCGTCGGCCTGACGACGCAGACGATCCAGGCCGAGGCGAAAGCCGGTCCCGACACCCCGGTCTCCATCCAAGTCACCGTCGCCTCCGACAAGACGAGCGTCGAGGCGCGCGCCCAACAGGTCATCAAGCTCACGTTCGGGGCCTTCGTCGGCATGGCTTCGATTCCGATTGCAGCGCGCGCCCGGGCGAGCGTCGTGGGGCGGATGCGCCTGTGCATGCTGGCGCTCGATCCCGCGGCGGCGGGAGCGTTCAACTTGGAGCGCAACGCTCAGGTCACGGCCTACGATTGCGCCCTCTACTCGAACTCCGTCAGCCGCTCGGGAATGGTCGGTCGCGACGGCGCGCTCGCCCGGGCGCAGACGATCTGCTCCGCGGGAGGCTTCAAGGACGACCGGGCGAACTTCACGCCCAACCCGCAGACGAGCTGTCCCGTCATCGAGGATCCGCTCCGCAACCGGCCGGCCCCGCCGGTCGGGAGTTGTATAAACCTGCCGGATATCCTCCGCCTTGCCGATGTGCTGACCGGCAAGAGCAAGGGCAGCAACGCCATCGCGGAGACGACCACCCTCGATCCCGGCACCTATTGCGGCGGCTTGCACATCACGAAGAATGCCGTCGTCACACTGCGGCCGGGCATCTACGTCATGAAGGACGGCCCGCTCATCGTCGACAAGAAGGCGACGATGACGGGCAAGGATGTCGGCTTCTACTTCATCGGAAACAACAGCGGCCTTCTCTTCGACAAGAAGACGACCGTCGATCTGTCGGCGCCGACGACGGGTGCGATGGCGGGCCTCCTGATGGCGGAGGACCCCTCCGTTACCCTGTCGATCGATCCGGTGCGGGCCGCCGAGACGCTTCTCGGCGACATCATCGCGCCGACCCCCCCTCCGCTCGGCGCAAGCAAGCCGATGCGGACCTACCGCATCATCAGCGACAACACCCGCACCATGCTCGGGACCATCTACCTGCCGGCCGGCCGCCTCGTGATCGACTCGCAGCGGCCCGTGGCGGATCTCTCCGCCTATACCGTCGTCGTGGCCCAGCAGATCAATCTCTACGAGGGTCCGAACCTCTTCCTCAACGCGGACTACAACCGTTCGAGCGTCCCGATCCCCAAGGGGGTCGGCCCGATCTCGGGGCGGCTCGTCATCAGCCAGTAACCATCGCGATCCGCGCCGGGGTACCGATCCGCCCCGTCGCGCGACCTTTGCCGCGAGACATAACCCGTGCGTGCGCCCCTCTCGAACCCGATCCGCTCGCTGTCCGGGCGGCTGGCCATGGCGGTGGCCAGTGCGGTCGCCATCGCGCTGCTGCTCCTGACCGGTCTATCGACCTGGCGCGAGGTCGAGCGCTACGCCGCGGCCAAGCGGGACCTTCTTCGGATGACGGCGCAGATCCTGGCCGCGAGCGCCGCGCAGGCGACCGCCCAGGGCGACGAGGCGGCGGCGCAGAGCACCCTGCGGGCGATCGCCCACGGGGAGGCCCTGGTCTACGCGTCGGTCGAGCGGGGTGACGGGGACATCCTCGCCGAGCAGGGCATCGGATTGCGCCTCTCGAACGACATCGATCTCGATGGGGGCTCCGTCTCGCCTCTCGATCTCATGACGACGCGGACGCTGCGCGTCTCGGTTCCGATCCTGGAGAACGCCCGCCCCATCGGCCGCGTCGTCCTGGTCTCGGACAACCGCGATTTGGCCGAGCGCGTCACGGAGGTCGGCCTCACCGCGGGGTTCGCCGGGCTGCTCGCCCTGGCGCTCGGGCTTGCCGTCTCGATGGGCCTGCAGCGCAGCGTCACCCGGCCGCTGGCGGCTCTGGCCCGGACCATGGATGGGGTGCGCCTCGGCCACGACTATTCCCGGCGCGCGGAGGCTGGCAGCGGCGAGGTCGGCGCGCTGGCCGAGAGCTTCAACGACCTCCTGCGGGCGGTGAACGAGCGCGACCGGGCGATCGCGCGCTACAACGCGGGCCTGGAAGAAGAGATCCGGCTGCGGACCCACGACCTGATCGAGGCCAAGCAATCCGCCGACGAGGCCAACGCGGCCAAGTCCGTGTTCCTCGCCACCATGAGCCACGAGATCCGCACGCCGATGAACGGCATGCTGGTGATGGCGGAACTCCTGGCCTCGGCCGATCTGCCGCCGCGCCAGCAACGCTACGCCAAGGTCATCGCGCGCTCCGGCCAATCCCTTCTGGCCATCATCAACGACATCCTCGATTTCGCGAAGGTGGAGGCCGGACGCCTGGAGGTGGAACGGATCCCGCTGAGCCCGCGCGACGTCGCCGACACCGTCGTCACCCTGTTCGCCGAGCGGGCCCGGTCGGCGGGGCTCGATCTGGCGGCGCAGATCGACGGCGACGTGCCGCGCGCCTTCCTCGGCGATCCGGTGCGCCTCGGGCAGGTGCTCGGCAACTTCGTCTCGAACGCGCTCAAATTTACTGCCGCCGGCCATGTCCTGGTGCGGATGGAAATGGAGCAGGAGGCGTCCGGTCCGGTCCTGCGCATCGCCGTGTCCGACACCGGCATCGGCATCCCGCAGGACCGGCTGTCGGGGATCTTCACCGCCTTCACCCAGGCCGACCAGTCGATCGCGCGCCGGTTCGGCGGCACCGGGCTCGGGCTGTCGATCGCCGAGCGCCTGATCGTCGCCATGGGCGGCCGCGTCGGCGTCGAGAGCCGCATCGGCGAGGGCTCGACGTTCTGGGCGCGCATCCCCGTCGAGGGCGCGGAGGGCGCCGAGCCTGCCCTCCGCCGCGCACCCGCTTTGCCCACCGCTGTCCGCCTCGGTGCGCTCGGCGGTGCGACGCGCGCGGCGCTCACGGCCGATCTTCAGGCCGCGGGCTTCCACCCCGTCGAATCCGGGGAGGGTCACTGGATCGTCGATGCGGCGGAGCTTCTGGCAAGCGGTCGCCGCCCGGAAGGTGCCGGCCGGGTCATCGCCCTGGTGCCGATCGGCGACGCCTCCGGGCCCGAACTCATGCGAGCGGGCTTTGCCGACGCCGTGCTGCGCCGTCCCCTCGCCCAGGCCGAGTGGCGCCCGCTGCTGGCCGCCCTCACGGAGGGCACGACCCTCGCTATCGAGGCCCCATCAGCCGACGAGAGCGCTGCGGCCGCCCTGCCCTCCTTTCCCGGCGCGCGGGTGCTGCTCGCCGACGACAGCGCCGTCAACCGCGAGGTTGCGTCCGAAGCGCTCGGCCGCTTCGGCATCCACGACATCGTCTGCGTCGAGGATGGCGGGGCCGCGGTGGAGGCGACCGCCGCGAGCCGCTTCGATCTCGTGCTGATGGATGGCAGCATGCCCGTGCTGGACGGGTTCAGCGCGGCCGTCGCCATTCGCGCCCGGGAGGTGCGGGACGGGGCGGACCGCGTGCCGATCGTGGCCCTGACCGCGCATGTCGTCGGCGACGGCGCCGAATCCTGGCAGGCGGCGGGGATGGACGGCATGCTCGCCAAGCCGTTCACGCTGGCGCAGCTCGGCGGCCTGCTGGCGCGGCATCTCGCGGCCGCCCCCTGCCGCGATCCGGCTGAGATCGTGACGTCGGAGGCGCAGGCGCCGAGGATTTCGGACGATGTGCTGCTCGACGAACAGACGATCGCCAATTTGGAAGAGCTCGGCGACCGCGACTTCCTCGCGCGCATCCTCCGGCTCTACATCGCCCAGGCGCCTCAGGCGCTCTTGGAGCTCGAAACCGCCCTCGCCCGCGGCGACGCCCCGGCCGTGTCCCGCGCTGCCCACGGCCTCAAGTCGATGAGCGCCAATATCGGTGCGGCGCAGGTGAAGGATCGCGCGGGCGCCATCGAGCGCATGGCGCGCGACGGCGACCTGACCCGCCTCGCCGACGCGGCGTCCGGCCTGGACGGACTGCTCACCCGCACCGTCAGCGCACTCCACCTCCGTCTCGACGTGCCCACCGGGAGCGCCGAGGGCGAACAGAGCGAGATGGCTCACGCGATCGGCGGGCGGCGCGAAGCTGGCTGAGGGGCGGATGAGCCGGCGACGGACGAGGGCATCGTCCCGAAAGGTCGCCACCGGCTTTCGGAAAGGATGATGCAAGAACACAGGCCTCGAGCATCGTCATGGATGTCGGATCCAGGACGATGCTCACGGCGTCACGCCGATGCCGTGTCCGGTCCCCGGCGGGCCGGACGCCGCCGCGACGGGCCGGGCGGGCGAAGCGCCGTATCAGGCGGCCGCGGATGCGGTGTCGCGGCCGAGATCGAGGAAGGTCTGGACTCCCGCCCAGCGGCTCAGGAATGCCTCGACGATGGCCGGGTCGAAGTGGGAGCCGGCGTTCTCTTGCAGAAAGTCCCGCGCACGCTCCGGTGACCAGGCCTGCTTGTAGGGACGCTGGGTCGTCAGCGCGTCGAAGACGTCGGCCACTGCGACGATGCGGCCGGACAGGGGGATGGCCTCGCCCTTCAGGCGATACGGGTAGCCGGTCCCGTCCCAGCGCTCGTGGTGGCTTCCCGCGATTTCGGCGGCGAGCCGCATGACGGGCGAGTCGCTGCCGCCCAGGATGCGCCGTCCCCGGTCGGCGTGCTGCTCCATCTCCCGGCGCTCCTCGGGAGAGAGCGCACCCGGCTTGAGCAGGATCGCGTCCGGCACGGCGATTTTGCCGACGTCGTGCATGGTCGCGGCCAGACAGAGCTGCCGGGCATCGGAGGGGGACATCCGCATCGCCTCGGCGATCAGCCCGACATAGGCGGAGACGCGGGCGATGTGATCGCCGGTGTCGGAATCGCGGTGCTCGGCGGCGCGCATGAGGGTCGAGACGATCTCGCGCTCGCGCTCCTCGACCATCGCCACCGCCGCCGCGACCTCGCGGGCGAGCTGTGCGGCGTGATCGCGCTGCGCCCGGTGGGCCTCGGAGAGGGCGAGCAGGTTCGTGACGCGGGCACGGATCTCGACCGCGTCGGCGGGCTTGGTGAGGAAGTCGGTCGCCCCCGCCTCCAGCGCCTCGCGGCGCAGGCTCCGCTGGTCGTGGCTCGTCACCATGACCGTGGGGACGTTGGTGAGGCCGGGAATGCGACGCACCGCCCGGATGAACTCGACGCCGTTCATGCCGGGCATCTCGTAGTCGGTGATGACGACGCCGATCTCGGACGCCCGCGTCTCCGCGAAGGCGAGCGCCTCGGCCGGCACGGTGAAGGCCTGCGGCGTGCAGCCGGCGAGCGGCCGCAACGAGGCGACCATCACCAAGTTGTTCATCTCGGCATCGTCGAGGACGAGAGCGAGCATCGAGCTTTGTCCCAGGCCTGTCGGCACCCCTCGCCCAACTGGGCGCTTGGACGGCAACCCTATGGTGGACGCGCCCACTAACACCCCCGTCCGTTGCTGAAAGGTGAAGCCGGCTCCGGTTCCCCGCCGATGCGGTCGCCCCTCGTGCGTGAGCGTTAGCGAAAGCTTGGCGGAATGCTCGAAACCTGCCCGCCCGACGAGATCGTTGACGAACCCCCCAGCCCGACCCGCATCCGCGTTGATCCAGCGCAAGAACCCCGGGTCGATCCAATGGGGGTGGATCCGGTTCCGGCGCTCCCGCGAGGCAATGATGCCGGGGCCCGTGAGACGACGCCTTGAGTTGAATCAAGGCGCCGTGAGGCCGGCGCGGCAGGATGGCGCCCGTCGGACGAAGACGGGAGCGGGCGATGAGTGTGGTGCTTCGATCCATCGAAATCGAGACGGTGCGCTACGTGCGGGCGACGGCCGGGCCGGTGCCGCACGCCGAGACGGCGGCCGGAGCCGGCATGCCGGTGGTCGCAGGCGTCGTCAGGGACATCGCCCGCTACCGGACCATCGGCAGCCTGCAGGCGCTGGGCTTGGCCGCTACCGCCTCGGTGGCGACGATCGCGCTGTTCTGGCTGGCCTTCTGAACGCCTGATCCGGTTTCCGCTTGTTCCGTGCGGTAACCGTAGAATCCAGCCCGCGCGGCGCTTGAGGCGGGAAATGGACGACATCTGCTGGCGGCGCTGGGACTCGCACCCATGTTCTACCATGCGGCCGGTCAGCCGTTCGGGAGAGACTGCCGCCCGGGCGCAGGCTCGGCGTTGAGATGGATCAAGCGGGCGGCGGCCATGTTGGCGGCCTGCTCATCCCTGTCGTCGAGAGCATCGCCCCGAGACCCGGCTGCCACCCGTCGGAGCGCTCCGACAGGATCGCTCGGCGATGACGGCGACCCGTCACCGACGGGATCTTAAGCCGCGAGTTCCTTGAGCCACGATTGGAGAACCGGCTGCGCCTCGGCCGTCCGGCCCCAGACGCTGGAGCCGATCTCGGTTTCCCGCGGCAGGAAGCCGAATCGGCGCTTGAAGGCACGGCTGAAGGTCTTCTCGTCGGAGAAGCCGGTGGCATAGGCGACCGTGGAGATCCGCGGGCGCCCCGCCGGACCGGCCTGCGTCAGCATCTTGATCGCCCGCAGCAGGCGCCGTTCGCGGATGAAGCGTTGCACCCCGCCCTCCGAGGCGAATTGCCGGTAGAGGGTCGCGCGGGAGAGGCCAAACCGGTGCGCGAGCGTCTCGGCATCGAGGCTCGGCGAGGCCAGTTCCTTCTCGATGTATTGCCGGATCGTGATGCTGAGTTGCACTTCGCTCGCCGGCCGGTCCGCCACCTGCCCGCGCAGGCAGGCGCTGCCGAGCATCGCCACGGCTTGGCTCACATGCGGAAGCTGGTGGACGTCGAGAACATCGACGCAGTCGACGAGTTCGCGCACGCAGGTGAAGAATAGCCGGCTGATGCGATCCGTCGCGTAATCGAAGGCGCGGCCGTGCAGTGCCTCGATATTCGGCACCTTCTCGGCAATGAGGGCGCGTGGAAGGAGGAGATTGGTCGCGTGGATCGGCTCGGCGACCACGGTCACCGGCTGGGCGAGGTCGAACACCACGCAGGCGTTCCGGGCGACATCGGTTTCGCCCCAAGCCACTTCGACCCGGCTGGTGCCGGAATGGTAGAACTGAAGCAACAGATGGTCGAGGCCCTGTTGCGCCACCATGCGCGGCGTCCGCTCCAGGATCTGAGCCGGCGCCCGAACCTCGCCGACGAGCAGATCGCCGAGATGATAGTTGTCCATCGTGATCGGACCAGACAGCAGGCGTCCGCTCGGCAGGGTGGCCTGGAAGATCGGCGACATGGCTGCAGTCCAGGCCTCGCGTAAAGCGACGGGATCCGTCGGCGGATCGAAACAGCTTCGAAGAATCGTCGACATATCCAAATGGTCTCTGAGAAAGGAGGTTGCGGCTTGTCGCAAGCCTAAGCTTGTCTGCTGATCACATGTTCGGTGGTATTGTCGGAGTGGGACTCGATACGCATGTCGAAGGTGAACATGCTTCTCGAGTTCCTAATCTATCCGGGTATTGCGATCTATAACGCATCAATGATCGTTTATACTGATTTTCAGGTCATTCCAGTCGCCTTCGTCCAATCAATCAAGAGGTACCGCTTGTCCCGAAATTGGACAATCGGGCCGCCGTGTCAAATTTTGCGACGATCTTCGGACGCTTCGGCTTTCGGCTCTGGAAGACACCGGTTGTCGCGATCGGCCCGGATATCGGGTCAAACCCCCAACCACCCTTTGGATGTGCAAGAGCGCGGCACGGCCGGCAAATGCCGGATGGCGGCGTCGGCGCCGCATTTGAGACGGAGTGCGACTTTTGAGATATGCTTTGATACACGATATAACTTTGAGACTATACTCCACTATCCTGAGACATATTGAGACATAATCGGCGGTATCTGGCAAAAATACTTAGATCCTCATCAATTGCGTCGGGCGCTTCATCCCCTCACCGCCGACACGTCGGCTCCCCGAGGATCGAGTCGCCCCATGTCTTCCAGCATCACGCTCTCGGCCGCGACGCGGCAGAACCTGCTCTCGCTTCAGGACACGGCGAGCCTGCTCGCGACGACGCAGAGCCGGCTCTCGACGGGCAAGAAGGTCAACTCGGCCCTCGACAACCCGATCAACTTCTTCACCGCCAGCAACCTGTCGTCGCGCTCGACCGAGCTGTCGTCTCTGCTCGACGGCATCTCGAACGGCGTCCAGACCATCCAGGCGGCCAATACGGGTCTTTCCAAGCTCCAGAATCTCACGAGCCAGCTCAAGTCGACGGCGCAGCAGGCGCTGGCCGCCACCAGTGCCTTCACCTCCAAAGCCGCCTCGGTCTCGACGGGGCTCGCGGGGGCGACCGCCGCCAATCTGCTGTCCACCGGCCCGACCGCGGCGCTCTCCGACAAGGCGATCGGCACGCTCACCAACGGTCAGCCGAGCGCCGCGGTGCCGGCGACGGTGACCGGCAGCGTCGATTACAAGCCGACCGCCGCCCCGGCGACGATGCGCGGCGCGACCTTCGCCGCGACCACGCCGAGCCTCGCCAAGGCGACGGGCACCTCGACCTTCTCGACACCGGCCAACGCCGTCGCCGGTACGGCGACGGGCACTGCTTTCACGACGCTCACCTCGGCCGCAACGATCGAGGTGACGTACGCCACCAGCCCCACGAGCACCACCACCACCAGCATCAGCCTGGCGGTCGGCGACACCGTCGACGCCGCCGTGACCAAGCTCAATGGCCAGCTTGGCAGCCTCGGGATCACGGCCAAGAACGATAGCGGCAAGCTCTCGTTCACCGGCAAAGCCGACGGCTCCGCCTTCTCGGTCAAGACCACGGCGCAGGGAACCTCGGAGACCGGCTTCACCACGGGCACGAGCGCTGCGTCGAGCGGCAACGTCGCGGCGGCGAGCCAGAAGCTGACGATCAACGGCGAGCTGATCACCATCGCGGGCGGGAGTGCCGGCGCGACGGCTGCAGACGTGACGCAGGCCGCCGTCGACGCGATCAATGCCAAAACCACCGCGACCGGCGTCACCGCCAGCATCGAGACGGTGGGCGGCACCTCGCGGTTGGCGCTGACGGGCAAGGCCGACGGCTCGAACTTCACGGTGACCGGCGAGGCCGGCAACAGCCTCGGCTTCGCCTCGAGTCCGACGACGACCGGCAACGGCGCCGCGGCGGCGAGCCAGACGCTGACGATCGGCGGCACGCAGATCACCATCGCGGGCGGCGGCTCCATCGACGATGCCGTCACGGCGATCAACCGCCAGACCGGCACCACCGGCGTGAGCGCGGCCAAGGATCCCGCCGACGCCACCCGCCTGCTGCTCACCGGCAAGTCCGACGGCTCGGCCTTCACCGTCGCCTCCTCCAACCCGGCCTCCAGCGGCTTCTCGGCGACGCCGACGAGCACCAGCCTCGCGGCGACGGTGAGCGGCGCCTATACGCCGACGGGAACGCCCGCCGCGGCGACCGGCGCCAGCGCCTTCACCGGCCCGGCCAACGCGGTCGCCGGCACGGTGACGGGCGGCGCCTACACGCCGACGAGCGCCGCCGTGACGATCGCGATCGCATCCACGGGCAGCACGACGACGAACATCTCGGTCAGCCTCGCCGCGAACGACACGCTCGAGACGGCGATCTCGAAGATCAACACCGCGGGCAGCGCGGCCGGGATCACGGCCGCGATCGACTCGACGAACAAGATCAAGATCACCGGCAAGAGCAACGGCGATGCGCTGAGCATCACCGGCGACGGTGCAGGCTTCTCGGCGACGGCGCTGACCGCGGCCCGGACTGAGGCGAAGACCCAGACGCTGACCATCGGAAGCCCCAGCACCACCAGCACGACCAGCATCACCATCAGCGGCGGGAATGCCGGCGACAGTGCGGCCTCGGTCCTGGCCGGCGCCCTCAAGGCGATCAACGATCAGTCGTCCACCACCGGCGTCACCGCCTCGAGCTCGGCGGACGGCAAGATCGTACTCAAGGGTGCGAACTCGGGTGCGGCCTTCACGGTCCAGGGCGGTGCGAACAACACGCTCGGCTTCTCGACCAGCAAGCAGACCGTGGAAAACGGCGTGGCGCCCACCGCCCAGACGCTGACGATCAACGGCAAGGACATCACCATCGCGGCCGGTGCGAGCCAGGCGGCGGTGATCACCGCCATCAATGACGCCAATACCGGCGCCACGGCCACGGGCGTCAGCGCCGGCATCGATCCCGACAATGCCGGCAGGATTAAGCTCACCGGCAAGTCCGACGGCGCGGCCTTCACCGTGCAGTCGAGCAACGCCGCCTCCTCCGGGTTCTCGGGCATCACGCAGCAGGTCAACAACAACCAGGGCGCGGCTCAGACCGTGACGGTGAACGGCACCGCCATCGAGATTGCGGCCTCCGCCACGCTCGATCAGGCGATCGCCACCATCAACGCGAAAAGTTCGGTCACCGGCGTCACTGCGGACAAGGACACCGCCGGTACCAAGCTGACGTTCAAGGGGAGTGCCGACGGCTACGCCTTCACGATCAAGGGCTCGGAGCACAACACGCTGGGGCTCGCCAGCACCGAAGCCTCGGTTGCCGGCACCTTCGACCCGGGCCAGACCACGCTGATCTCGACCCTCGGCTTCCAGGGCGGCGACAGCTTCTCGGTCAACGGCCAGACCGTGAACCTGACGGCGACCGACACGATCGGCTCGCTCGTCCAGAAGGTCGGCGCGGCGACCAACGGCTCGGTGACCGCGAGCTACGACGCGGCGGCCAACAAGTTCAGCTTCACCGCCGCCGACTCGAACACCGCGGTGCAGCTCGGTGACGGTTCGACCGCCACGTCGAAGGTCGCCAATCTCGGCTACACCGCCACGAACTTCGCGGCGGGCGGCGGCAAGCCAGGCTCGCAGAGTGCGCTCGCGGGCAAGTCGCTGACCGTTCAGGTCGGCAGCGGCACGGCCATGAACACGGCCACCATCACGTTTGGAAACGCGCCGGGGCAGGTCTCGACGCTGGCCCAGCTCAACGAGG
>Ga0182229_1000375_pt1 | contig 11596 bp, 12 predicted proteins | sample G6R1MG_32_FD_129663 | JGI IMG/M metagenome (GOLD analysis project Ga0182229, IMG submission 129663) | Miscanthus phyllosphere microbial communities from Michigan, USA - G6R4_MAIN_07NOV2016_LD1 MG | ecosystem: Host-associated > Plants > Phyllosphere > Phylloplane/Leaf | place: USA: Michigan...
CAGGCCCACCGACCTCGACATCTCCTTCGAGGAGACCTTCAAGCAGCGCTATCCGGACGCCTACGAGCGCCTGCTGATGGACGTGGTGCGTGGCAACGCAACGCTGTTCATGCGCCGCGACGAGGTCGAGGCCGCCTGGGAATGGGCGGACAAGCTGCTCAAGGCCTGGGCCGACCGCCCCGAGCCGCCGCGCCCCTACGCCGCCGGCAGCTGGGGGCCGACCGCTTCGATCGCCCTGATCGAGCGGGACGGGCGCACGTGGCACGAGGAGCTGCGCTAGGATCGCCGGCCGCTCGCCGCTCGCCGCGCTGCGACGACGGCGTCCCGCTGTCTCTGGACGCGTTCTGCGCTAGATCGGCCGCGATGACCGATCCCTTCCCCCTCGACCCGCGCTTGGCCGCCGATACCGTCGCGGTGGGCGACCTCGCCCTCTGCTCCGTGCTGCTGATGGACGACGCGCGCTTTCCCTGGCTGATCCTGGTGCCGCGGCGGGAGCGGGCGAGCGAGATCACCGACCTGTCGCCGGAGGATGCGGCGATGCTGATGGGGGAGATGCGCCTCGCCACACAGGTGATGCTGGCACTCGCCAAGCCCGACAAGGTGAACGTGGCGGCGCTCGGCAACGTGGTGGCGCAGCTGCATGTGCACGTGATCGGGCGCTTCCGGTCCGACCCGGCCTGGCCCGGCCCGGTCTGGGGGCACGGCACCCGCACGCCCTACCCGCCGCATGCCCGCGCCCAGCTGATCGAGCGGGCCGGCGCCCTGTTCGCGGCCGCCTGATGAGTCGCCCGTCCCTCGGATACGCCCACAGCCGTCTGGTGCGCCATTCGGCGGAGCGGACGCACGCGGCCCTGCCCGACCCCAGCGACCCGCGCTCGGGTCACGTGCTGATCGCGGGCGACCGGATCGTGCTGGGCATGGACCAGCCCGCCACCGCCCTCCTCGCCGCGGCGGATAGGGCCCGCGCCCCGCAGCCCGGCCTCGCGGTCTTCCTCGGGCGCGTCGACGATCGTCCGGTCTTCGCCTCGGCCCTTCCGGAGGAGGGGGGGCAGGCCTTCGCGGAGCCCGCGTTCCGTCTGATCGACCTGCGTGCACTGGCCGCCGAGGGCACGGTGCCCGCCGACGAACTCGGTCTGCTGGCGACGGCGAAATCGGTGCTGACGTGGCACGCCCGCAACCGCTTCTGCGCCAATTGCGGCACACCCACCGAGATCGGCGCCGCCGGCTTCCGCCGCGACTGTCCGGCCTGCGCGGCCCATCACTTCCCGCGCACGGACCCTGTGGTGATCATGCTGATCCGCCGGGGCGAAGCCTGCCTGCTCGGGCGCGCCCCGCACTTCCGCGAGGGGATGTACTCCTGTCTCGCGGGCTTCCTGGAGCCCGGCGAGACCATCGAGGACGCCGTGCGCCGCGAGACGATGGAGGAGGTAGGCATCGCGATCGGCCCGGTGCGCTACCACGCCTCCCAGCCCTGGCCGTTCCCGTCCTCGCTGATGATCGGCTGCGTGGCGGACGCCGACAGCGAGACCATCGCCCTCGACCCGGTGGAGCTCGCCGACGCGCGCTGGTTCGGCCGCGCCGAGATCGGCCTGATGATCGCGGGCCGCCACCCGGACGGCGTCACCGTGCCCCCGCCCACGGCGATCGCGCACCTGCTGATGCGGGATTTCTGCGATGGGCTGATCTGAAGCGACGCAGCCAAAAGCCGCCGTTCAGATCTCGACGGCCCTGTCCGGCGCCGTGCCCATCCCGGACGCATCGAACGCCACGCTCTTCACGACGGCGAACACCGCGCGGCCCGGTTCGAGCCCGAGATCGCGCACGGAGGCTCCGGTGAGGCGGGCGGGCAGGATCGTGCCGTTGCAGTCGATCTCCACCATCACGACATCCGCCCCAGCCGGGACCAGCGTCGCGACCCGGCCGGGCAGGACGTTGCGGGCGCTCAGGCCCACGGGCGCCTGCGTCGCCACCAGCACGTCGCGGGCGGGCACCCGGATCCGGACCGGCCGGCCAGGAGGAACCGCCAGCCGCGGCACCGAGAGCCTCCCGGCGGGGCCGGCCAGCCGGGTCAGGCCGGCCGCCTCGTCATGGGCCTCCACCGTCATCGCCAGTACGGCGCCGGCCTCGTCGGGCACGAGGTCGAACCGGCGCAGCATCGCGTCCGCCGGGCCGGTGCCGACCACGCGGCCCGCCTCCATCACGACCACCGTGGAGGCGAGGCGCGCCACCTCCGCCACGGCGTGGCTGACATAGACCACCGGTACCCCGGCCTCGTCGCGAAGCCGCTCGACGAAGGGCAAGATCTCGCGCTTGCGCGCCTCGTCGAGTGCGGAGAGCGGCTCGTCCATCAGCAGCAGGCGGGGGCGGGCGAGCAGCGCCCGGCCGATCGCCACCCGCTGGCGCTCGCCCCCCGAGAGCCCGGCGGGGCGCCGCTCCAGCAGGTGGCCGATGCCCAGCATCTCGACCACGTCCGCCTCGCCCGCGGACCCGGCCCGGCGGCGGGCGAACCAGCGCCCGAAGCCGAGGTTCTGCCGCACGCTGAGATGCGGCATCAGCCGCGCCTCCTGAAACACGTATCCGATCCGGCGCCGGTGCACCGGCACGCGGATGCCGCGGGCGGTGTCGAGCAGGGTCTCGCCGTCGATGACGATGCGGCCCCGGTCGGGATGGCTCAGCCCCGCGATCAGGTCGATCACCGTGGTCTTGCCCGAGCCCGAGCGGCCGAACAGCGCGGTGAGGCCGGCGCCCGCCGTGAAGGCGGCATCCAGCGCGAAGGCGCCCCGGCGCAGCGCGACGGCGATCTCGATCGTCATGGGGCAGGGCTCCGATCGGGCGCCGCCGCGTTGTCCGCCCGACGCCCCGAGGAAACCCGCCGATGATCACCGTCCACCACCTGGAGAACAGCCGCTCGCAGAGGGTGCTCTGGCTCCTGGAGGAACTCGGCCTCGACTACACGGTGAAGCGCTACGCCCGCGATCCGAAGACCATGCTCGCGCCTCCGGAACTCCAGGCCGTACACCCCTTGGGCAAGTCGCCGGTGATCACGGACGGGGACGCCGTGATCGCGGAATCGGGGGCGATCGTGGAATACCTCACGGGCAAGCGCAGCGGCGCCCTGGTGCCGGAGGCGAGCGTCGAGGAGCATCGCCGCTACACCTACTGGCTGCATTACGCCGAGGGTTCCGCGATGCCGCCGCTGCTGCTCAAGCTGATCTTTTCGCGGCTGGCGCCGGGGAGCCCGGCGCTGGTGCGGCCGTTGGTGAGAAAGATCGCGGAGCGGGTCACCGGCGGCTTCGTCGATCCGGAACTGCGCCGCCACGCGGCGTGGTGGGAGCAGGAGCTGTCGCAGCGCCCCTGGTTCTGCGGCTCCACCTTCACCGCCGCCGACATCCAGATGAGCTTTCCGCTGGAGGCCTTCGCCGCGAGGGGCACCGGCGCGGGACCGCAGGTCACCGACTGGCTGGCGCGCATCCACGCCCGCCCGGCCTATCGCCGGGCGCTGGAGAAGGGCGGGGCCTACGCCTACGCGTGATCGCCTCATCCCGCACCCAGGCGACGGCCGATGCGGCGGGCGAGCCATTCGGAGATCACCAGGGCGGTCATCGAGAGCGCCACGGAGATCAGGGTGAGGCGCAGCGCCCCGGCCTCGCCGCCGGGTACCTGCGTCAGGGTGTAGATCGCCGACGGCAGGGTCTGTGTCTCGCCGGGGATGTTCGAGACGAAGGTGATGGTGGCGCCGAACTCGCCCATGGCCTTGGCGAAGGCCAGCACCGCGCCCGCGAGGATGCCGGGCAGGCTGAGCGGAAGCGTCACCGCCAGGAACACGGCGAACGGCGCAGCGCCGAGCGTTGCCGCGGCCTGTTCGAGCCTGACGTCCACAGCCTCGATCGAGAGCCGCATGGCCCGCACCATCAGCGGAAAGCCCATCACGGCGCAGGCCAGGGCGGCGCCGGTCCAGCGGAAGGCGAAGACGATGCCGATGTCCGCGAGCCATGCTCCCATCGCACCGCGCCGGCCGAAGGTCAGCAGCAGCAGGTAGCCTGTCACCACCGGCGGCAGGATCAGAGGCAGGTGGACGAGGCCGTCGAGGATCGCGTGGCCGGGAAAGCGCCGACGTGCCAGCAGCCACGCGACGCCGAGCCCCGGCACGAGGCTGCTGGCGGTGGCGAGGGTCGCGACCTTCAGGCTCAAGCCGACCGCGATCCACTCGTCGGGTGTCAGGTCGAGAAGGGACATCGGATGGGAGCGGTCGGACCTACGACCTCTTCCCCGAACCGATCACCGAAAACCCCTGCCGCTCGAAGAACGGGCGCGCGGCCGGGCTCCTGAGGTAGGCCAGCAGCGCGGCCGCGTCGGGATTGGCAGAGTCCTTGGTTTGCGCGATCGGATAGACGATCGGCGGGTGGCTGTCGGTCGGGAAAGTCGCAACCACCGTCACCGAGGGATCGGAGACCGCGTCCGTGGCGTAGACGATGCCGAGTGGCGCCTCGCCGCGGGAGACCAAAAGCAACGCCGCGCGTACGTTCTCAGCCTGCGCCACCCGATCCTTGACCCCGTCCCAGGCGCCGAGTTTCTCCAGAGCCGCCTTGCCGTACTTGCCGGCGGGCACCGAGTCGATGCTGCCCATGGCAATGCGCTCGCCCTTGAGCGCTGCGGCGAGGTCGAGACCGGGCTTCAGCTCGACCGTTGTCTTGGAATCCTTGGGTGCGATCAGCACGATGGCGTTGCGCAGCAGGTTCGTGCGCGTCTCCGGACGGATACCCCCCTTGGCGTCCGCATAGTCCATCCAGGCGAGGTCGGCGGAGAAGAACAGGTCGGCGGGCGCGCCGGCCTCGATCTGCTTGGCCAGCGCGTTCGACGCCGCGTAAGACGCTTTCGCGGTCTTGCCGGTCGCCTTGCCCCAGGCGACGATCGTCTCGTCGAGGGCGTTCTTGAGGCTGGCGGCGGCGAAGACCACCACGGGCTCGGCTGCGCGCACCGGATGCGGGACGAAGCCGGAGCCGAATGCCAGCGCGATCGCGAGGCAGCCCGAGAGCCAGGAACGCTTCGTCGGTATCATGGATATCCCCGCAAAAGCCGCCATCCGCGCGGGAGACCCGGCCGACGGCAGTCGTTATAGCTGAGCGGGAACGCCGCCGCCATGGCGGCGGCCGCGATCAGTGTGGGGATTCGCTCTTGTCATGCGCTCCGGACTGTTCGGCCCGGTGCAGCCGGCTGATCAGGACGAGGAGTCGACCCGGCATCGGCGCCTCCAGCGCCTCCGGTGCCAGAAGCTCCGCGCGCGGCGCCATGCGGCGTCCCCGCCGGATACGCGGCGGCTGGGTCAGGACGACCGGGCCGGCTGAGGAGACGTGTCTCTTTGGCATCGGAGGAGCGGAACCCTGGAGTACCGATCGAGAACAAAACGAGCCACCGAGAACGTCGCGGGGCGTCGCGCGTTCCGTGTGACGCACATGTCTTAAACAATTTGCCACATCGTTGGGCGTTCATAGAGAGGAGCCTGGACGCACGTGGCGATGGGACCCGGCCGGTGCTACAGCCCGGCGATGCTCGAAGGCCTGCCGCCCCACCGCCCGACCCACGTCCTGCGCCTGATGACCGACGAGGCGTCGGCCCGCGCCATGACGGACCTGCTCGGCGAGATGTTCGACCCCACCGAGACGGCGGTGGCGGCCTTCGAGGCCGAGGACGGCAGGACGTGGCGGCTGGAGGCGTATTTCGCCGACGCCCCCGACGAGGCGATGATTCGCGACATGATCCGCCCCGTGGTCGGCGCGCAGGCGGACGCGGCCGCGTTCGAGACCATCGACCAGCAGGACTGGGTGCGGGCCTCGCTGGAGGGTTTGAAGCCCGTGCGCGCCGGCCGCTTCCTCGTGCACGGCTCGCACGACCGCGATACGGTCCGCCCCAACGACCTCGCCATCGAGATCGAGGCGGCGCTCGCCTTCGGCACCGGCCACCACGGCACCACCCTGGGTTGCCTGCGGGCCTACGTCGCCGAGGCCAAGATGCGCCGTCCCCGCCACGTCCTCGACGTCGGCACCGGCACCGGCATCCTGGCCTTCGCCGCCGCCAAGGCCCTGCACGTACCCGTCATCGCGGGCGATCTCGATCCGGAGGCGGTGACCACGGCCATCGGCAACGCCCGCCTCAACGGGCTGGGTCCCCATCTGCGGCTCTATCAAGGGCCGGGCGTGCGCCACGCGCTCGCGGACCGGCCGCGCCGCTTCGACGTGGTGTTCGCCAACATCCTGGCCCGGCCGCTGATGAAACTCGCGCCGAGCCTGACCGCGGTGGTGTCCGACCACGGTGCGCTGATCCTGTCCGGCCTGATCGAGCGCGACGTGCCTGGGGTGCTATCGACCTACCGGCACCGCGGCTTCCACCTCGCCCGCCACGGCCTGATCGAGGGCTGGGCCTGCCTCGTGCTGAAGCGGGGTGGGGCGGCAGCTCGTCCGCGCTGAGAGCGTTGCCGGCTCACGCGTCCGGGCCTAACCCTGGGTGCATGACCAGCCCGCACCAACGCTTCCAGAGCTTCGACGACCCGAGCCACAGCAAAGGGCCGGAGAGGATCGCGGCCCTGCGCGCAGCGATGCGGGAGGCGGGCGTCGATGGCTTCGTGGTGCCGCGCGCCGACGAGCACCAGTCCGAATACGTGCCGCCCAACGCCGAGCGGCTCGCGTGGCTCACCGGCTTCACCGGATCGGCCGGAACCGCCGTCGTGCTCGCGGATGCGGCCGCCCTCGTCGTGGACGGGCGCTACACCCTCCAGGCGCCCGAGCAGGTGGACACGGGGGTGATCGCGGTGGTGCGGCTCGCCGAGACCACCGCGGAGGCCTGGATCGGCGCGCATCTCGGGGCCGGCCTCGTACTCGGCTACGATCCCTGGCTCCACACGGCCGACGGCGTCGCCCGGCTGGAGCGCGCCGTGGCCAAGGCCGGTGGGTCGTTGAGGGCCTTGGACGACAACCTCGTCGACGCCGTCTGGGCAGGGCGTCCGCTCGCCCCCTCCGGACCCGTGGTGGCGCATCCGCCCGAGGTCGCGGGCGAAGGTGTGTCCGGCAAGCTCGCGCGGGTGCGTGCGGAGCTCGCCGGAGCCGACGCCCTGGTGATCTCCGATCCGCACAATCTTGCCTGGGCGTTCAACCTGCGCGGCCGGGACGTGGCGCACACGCCGCTCGCGCTCGGCTACGCCATCCTGCCCCGCGAGGGCCGCCCTGCGCTGTATCTCGGCTCGCCGGACACCGACGCGGTTCGAGCCTCCCTCGACAGCGTCGCCGACCTGCACGGGCGCGCCGCCTTCGAAGCGGCCCTCGATGCGCTGGCACGGGACGTCGCGTCGGCCTCGGGCCGCATCCGCCTCGACGCGGCCACGGGCGCCGCCGCGCTCAAGCGGCGGATCGAGGCGGCCGGCGCCGTGGCCGAGACCGGCCCCGACCCGATCACCGCGATGAAGGCGGTGAAGAACCCGGCCGAGATCGCGGGGACACGCGCCGCCCATCACCGCGACGGGATCGCGGTAACCCGCTTCCTGGCCTGGCTCGACCGAAGGGGGGAGGGAGTCGGCGAGATCGAGGCCGTGGAAGCGCTGGAGGCGTTTCGCGCCGAGGGCGGTCTGCTGAAGGAAGTGTCGTTCCCGACCATCTCCGGCTCCGGGCCGAACGGCGCCATCGTGCATTACCGGGTGAGCACGGCCACCGACCGCCGGGCGCGGGCGGGCGAGCTGTTCCTCGTCGATTCCGGCGCGCAGTACCTCGACGGGACCACCGACATCACCCGCACCGTCGCCGTCGGTCCTCCGAGCGAGGAGATGCGGGACCGCTTCACGCGGGTGCTTAAGGGTCACATCGCCATAGCCCGTGCGGTGTTTCCCAAGGGCACCACCGGTGCGCAACTCGATTCCTTCGCCCGCGCGGCGCTCTGGGAGGCGGGGCTCGATTTCGACCACGGCACGGGCCACGGCGTCGGCGCCTTCCTCTCGGTGCACGAGGGTCCGCAGCGCATCGCCAAGACCGGCACCGTGGCGCTCGTCCCCGGTATGATCCTCTCGAACGAGCCCGGCTACTACCGTGCGGGCGCCTACGGCATCCGCATCGAAAACCTCGTGTTGGTGGAGGAGCGCACGATAGAAGGCGGCGAGCGGCCGATGCTCGGCTTCGAGACCCTGACGCTCAGCCCCATCGACCGCCGCCTGATCCTGCCGGCGCTGCTCGGCGACGCCGACGCCGCTTGGCTCGATGCCTACCATGCGCGGGTGCGCGACACCCTCTCGCCCGAACTCGACGGGGAGACGCGGAACTGGCTTGTGGGCCGTACACGGCCGATCACCGACGGGAGGGTGTAGGTAGCGGGCTTGGCCCCCGGCTGGTCGCGACCGGCCGGGGGTGCGATCTCAAGCCGGGTGGAACACCACCTTGGTGCAGTTGTCCTTCTTGTCTCGGAAGGTCTTGTACAGGTCCGGCCCGTCGGCGAGGTTCGTCGAACGGTGGGAAATCATCGACGTCATGTCGAACTTGCCCTCCTGGATCAGCTTGGTCAGCGGTTCCAGGTAGCGCTTCACGTGGGTCTGCCCGCTCTTCATGGTCAGGCCTTTCTGCACGATCATGCCCATGTTGACCGGGATCGGGCCGCCGTAGACGCCGGGCACCGAGACGATGCCGCAGGGACGCACCGCCTTGATCGCCTCCATCAGGGCGTAGGTACGCTCGGTGGAGGTGAGCTTCTCCTGGATGGTGCTGACGATGCCGGCGACGCCGTGGCCGGCGGTGGCCTCCATGCCGACGCAGTCGATCACGCCGTCCGCACCCTCGCCCTTGCTGATCTCCTTGATCCGCTCGAACACGTCCTCGTTCATGAAGTCGATCACGTCGGTGGCGCCGTAGGTACGGGCGAGCGCGAGGCGCTCCGGCACGGTGTCGATGGCGATGATGCGTTCGGCCCCGAGCACCTTGGCCGACTGGATCGCGAACAGCCCGACCGGACCCGCGCCCCAGACCGCGATGATCTCGCCGCCCTGGATCTCGCAATGCTCGGCACCCTGCCAGCCCGTGGGCAGGATGTCGGTGAGAAACAGAACGGATTCGTCGTCCATGCCCTCGGGCACCAGCATCGGCGCCACGTCAGCCATCGGCACGCGCACGTACTCGGCCTGTCCGCCGGCATAGCCGCCGGTGAGGTGCGAGTAGCCGAACAGGCCGGCGGTGGGGTAGCCGAACATCTTCGCCGCCATGTCGCCGTTGCGGTTAGAGCGCTGGCAGACCGAGTAGTTGCCGAGCTTGCACTGGCGGCATTCGCCGCAATTGATGTTGAAGGGCACGACGACCCGGTCGCCCTTCTTGAATTTCGTGAAACCGGTGCCGACCTCGACGACCTCACCCATGAACTCGTGGCCGAGAACGTCGCCGGCCTCCATGGTCGGCATCTGCCCGTCCATGAGGTGGAGGTCGGAGCCGCAGATCGCGCAACTCGTCACCTTGATGATGATGTCGCGCGCATCCTCGATGCGGGGATCGGGCACGGTATCGCACCGGATGTCGCCCTTGCCGTGCCAGCACAGTGCCTTCATCGCCTGAACTCCCGAGACCTTCTCCGGCCCGCTCATCGCCGCCGGGACCGAGCCGGACCGGAGGGTCCGGCCGCAGCCTTCGTGAAGCGGGAAGCGTGCGCGGAGACGGTTGTTCCTCAGGTCACCCCGGATGAGGGAAGACGGCCATCGTGGATCGCCGAGGCGACGAGAGCGCCGGCCGCGCCGATCCGCCTCAACGCCGCAACATCCTCCGGACCGCGCACGCCGCCGGCGGCGTGGACGCGCAGGCCCGACCGACGCTCCGCCACCGCCCGGATCGCGGCGAGATCGGGTCCGCTGCCGGTGCCGACGCGGGCCAGCGTCATCACGATGACGTCGTCCGGCCAAAGCGCCGGCTCCTCGTGCAGGACGGCCGGTCCGAGACGTTCGCCTCCGCGGGTGTCGAGGGAGAGCACGACGCGCGTGCCGTGATCCCGGACCAATCCGGCGTCCTGCTGGCTCTCGCTGCCCACGACCGGCCGGCCCAGGCCCGTGGCCATGAAGCGCGCGAGGCCGTCCTGATCGGCGAAGCCGGCATCGACCCACAGGTGCACGCCTGGGCAGGCACGGGCCACCGCCGCGAGGCTCGCGAGGTCGGGGGCTGCGCCGTCCATGATCGCGTCGAGGTCGGCGAGGTAGAGCGTGTCGGACGGGCAGGCCGCGAGCAGGCCGCGGGCGATGTCGGCAGGCGCCGAGCCGCTGGCCAAGGGGGTGCGGATCGGGGCATAGGCGTGGCGTTCGCCCGCGCGCGCGCGCACCACTCCGCCGTGGCGCAAATCGAGCACCGGGATCAGCCGGAACGCTCCCCCCTCGTCCGATTCCCGTCCTTCGAACCCCGGAGACATCGTGTGACCCACCCCGCTGCCAGGACGATCGGTTGGGATCTGGGTGGGGTGCATGTCAAGGCGGCTTTGATCGAGGACAGCTGCGTGCGCGAGGTGGTGCAGGCGCCCTGCCGGCTCTGGCGCGGCTTGCCGGCCCTGGACGAGACGCTGGCGCGCCTACCCGAATGGGCGCGGGCGCCGGCGTCCCACGCCGTCACCATGACGGGCGAACTGACCGACTGCTTCGCCGACCGCACGGACGGCGTCGCCCAGCTCTCGGCCTGGGCCGAGCGGACGCTCGACGGCCCGGTCCGGATCTATGCCGGGCGCAGCGGCTTCGTCGCGCCGGGGGCCGCGGCGGGATCGGCCGCCGACATCGCCTCGGCGAACTGGCACGCCACGGCGGCGCTCGTCGGACGCCATCGCGAGACGGCGCTCGTGGTCGATATCGGCTCCACCACCGCCGACCTGATTCCGGTCGTCGCCGGGATGCCGGTGGCGCGAGGCTACAGCGATGCCGAGCGCCTGGAGACGGGCGAACTCGTCTATTCCGGCGTGGTGCGCACGGCCCTGGTGGCGCTGTCCGACCACGCCCCCTGGCGGGGACGCCGGACGAGCCTGATGGCCGAGTTCTTCGCCACCACCGCCGACGCGCACCGGCTCACGGGCGACCTGCCGGAGGGTGCCGACCAGCAGCACAGCGCCGACCTCAAGGGGAAATCGATCGCCGAGAGCGAGATCCGCCTCGCGCGGGTGATCGGCCGCGACCATGCCGAGGGTACGGCCTCCGAGTGGCGCGCGCTCGCGGCGTGGTTCGCCGAGGCGCAGTTGCGCCGCCTGCACGACGCCGCCGCGACCGTGCTCTCCCGCGACGACCTGCCCGAGGATGCGCCGCTCGTCGTGTGCGGGGCCGGCGCGTTCGTGGCCGAGCGGCTCGCGGCGCGCCTCGGGCGCCGGGCTCAGCCGCTCACCGACCTGATCTCGGACCGGCTCGCCGGCGAGGCTCGGATCTGGGCCTCGACCTGCGGTCCGGCACTGGCGGTCGGCCTGATCGCCTGACGGGACCCGCGGCGGGCGGCTCGCGTTCACGCACGGCACACACAGGACATCGATATGAGCGCACCCCAGAAACTCGCCCGGATCCTCGCGGCCCGCACCGGCGCGGGCATCGAACTGGCCATCGCCACCGAGACCGGTCAGATCGTGA
>Ga0182229_1000378_pt1 | contig 11541 bp, 10 predicted proteins | sample G6R1MG_32_FD_129663 | JGI IMG/M metagenome (GOLD analysis project Ga0182229, IMG submission 129663) | Miscanthus phyllosphere microbial communities from Michigan, USA - G6R4_MAIN_07NOV2016_LD1 MG | ecosystem: Host-associated > Plants > Phyllosphere > Phylloplane/Leaf | place: USA: Michigan...
CGCTACCACCTCCCACTAGCCTACCACTACGATACGGCAAAGCGCCTGCACTCGTTTCAGGTCGGTCTGCACCCAACAGCTACCGCTTGACACGATTACCTGTCAGGACCGATAAAAACCATAAGCGACCAGCCCGACCAGTATGGATTCGACGATCCAGATAGACAGCATGTTGTACTTAGTGAGTCGCCGAATCAGTACATGAATGGCCACACAGAAAGCCGCTAGCGGCAGGCCGAGGACAATTTCAAGCGGATAATCTCGCTGCTGGTCGGGTGTACCATAGAGCGTATAATATAATCCGTGCAACGCCCAGTATACGCCCAGTACAACACCCAACGTCAGGGGTGTAATCCATTCGGCTAGTTTTTCGATCGTCATTATCCGACTCGCTGGTGTCTTCGATAAACGCTAGTTCAATAGCAAACGATGTACAAGTATAGTCCTACGCATTTCACTACCAGCCTACTCATCAGAATAAACTGACCGATCACTTCAAACTTGCTTCAGATTTCAGTCAGACTTTTACTACCTACTCCTGATTGATGATGAAATTTTTTCTGTTTACCAGCCTGATTTTCCTGCTGACATTCCCCGCGTTGGCGCAACGAAACCGCGTCATTCGGGTGCAGGACAGCCTGACCCGCGAACCCGTTATCGGCGCTACCGTTCGCACACCTTCGTACGTAAAGCCCCTTGTCGGAAACGTAACGGATACTAACGGCATGACTACGCTGGCGAATCTACCTGCCAGCGTTACGGCCCTGACAGTGAGTGCGGTAGGTTACAAATCCGGTTCTTTCCCAATAGTAGCCGGCAGCGATACGCTCATTTTTTCCCTGAAAAGCGCCGATGAGTCACTGGACGAAGTGACGGTGTCAGCCACGCGAACGAATTCGCGCATCGAGGATTTACCGATCAAAGTGGAGGTGCTGGGGCAGGAAGACATGAACGAAGAGAGTGCCGTCGTGCCGGGCAACATCAGCAGTATTCTGGGCGACATTTCGATCATTCACGTTCAGCGAACGTCGGCCGTCAATGGCAATCAGGCCATCCGGATGCAGGGCCTCGACCCGAAATACACACAGATTCTACGCGACGGTCTGCCGCTTTACGAAGGCTTTTCGGGCAACCTCGGTGTGTTGCAAATCCCCCCCCTGGACCTCAAGCAGATCGAAGTGGTGAAAGGCTCTGTCTCGACACTCTACGGCGGTGGGGCCATTGGTGGGCTCATCAATATCGTCTCGAAATCGCCGACGTCGGCGAAGCCCGAGTTTACGGTGCTGATCAATCGGTCGGGTTTAAAGGAAAGCAACAGCAACGCGTACTACGCCCAGCGCTACGGCAAAACGGGCCTAACACTGTTCGCAGGCTATACTAATCAGCAGGCCGTCGACGTAACGGGTGATGGCTTCACCGACAGCCCCGGCATCCGGCAGTTTACGATTCACCCGCGCTTTTTCTGGAACCCGTCGGACCGTAGCCGGTTCAATATTGGTTACGCCTTCACAAACGAGCACCGCGAAGGTGGCTACCTGCCCCGGCTGGACGGTATAGCCGCCGTGAATACATACCGGAACATCACCGATTTGCAACGACACACGGTCGATTTCGACGCCAGCCACAATACGGCCGAGACAAACAGCATCACGTTTAAAGGCGCACTAAGCACGTTTCACCGCAAAAACGTCGACTACCAGCAACAATCGGACGGGCGGCAGTCGTCGGTCTATCTGGAGACCAACGACCTGAAGCGTTTCGGTAAACAACAACTCATCATCGGAGCCAACCTGACCATCGAAGCGTTTCGTAAGGGTTTGGACAGCACCCGGCTCGTCGACTACACGTACAGTACAGTCGGCGCGTTTGTACAGGATGACTGGCAGGTAGGTGAGAAAGTCAGTTTACAGGCCGGTCTCCGTTTAGATCACCACAACACATTTGGCAATTTTCTCCTGCCCCGCCTATCGGTAAAACTCAAGCCATCGGACCCGTGGACGGTGCGCCTTAGCGTCGGAACGGGCTATAAAACGCCCAATTTATTCGTCAACCAGACGCCCGGTGCGCCGAACGTCAGCCTGATCTTTCCCCGTTTGCTGCCCATCGACGTGGCGAACGTCAACGCCGAGCGATCGGTCGGAACAAACATGGACATTGCCTACAGCAAAACGTTTGAAAGCGGCTTCTCGATTCAGGTTGATCAGGCGTTTTACTACACGCACATCGATGCGCCGGTCGTTGCGCAGTTTGCCAGCCTGTCGGGCACGCTGGGCGCTTACACGAATTTGGTCAACGCGCCGTACAACGTGTTCAGCGTGGGAACGGATACCTACGTGCGACTTCACTACAAGTCGTTTGAGCTGTATCTGGGTTATAATCACACCCTCGCCAAACGCGCCGACCCGAACAGTACCGACGTAGCCAACAACAGCTACTTACCGCTGGCCCCGCAGGACAAATTTTCGACTACGCTGGCCTGGGAGAATGAGCATTTCCGCTTTGGTGTCGAGAGCAGTTTCGTTGGACGGCAGTACCTCTACAACAATGAGCGCGTACGCAATTACTGGATCGTGGCCGGTGCCGCCGAGTACCACTACAACGAACACTGGCGGCTGGTGCTGAATACGGAAAACGCGCTGAACGTAAAACAGGCCAACTACGAAACCGTCGTAACCGGCACCAACCCAACCGTCCAGCCCACGTTCCGCCCTGTGTGGGCACCGTTGGAAGGTATTATCGTCAATGCCGCGATTAAGTATACCCTGTAGCCCAGACCTCCAGGCCTGGAGGGCGCGATAGCGACAAAGAAGCTGCCGCCTGCGAAAGTTAGCCTGACGGCTACCAGACCGGGAGGTCTGGGCTACATACGCGTCAGCCACCGTGCGACGGACCGCGCCACGGTGGCCGCCGTAAACCAAGAACCGAATACCGTAAACCGACTTAATATTCCTGCTCGATGGGGTGAACCATAAACTCGTCGATGACAACGTGGGCGGGTCGACTCAGGATAAACAGCATCGACTCAGCCATGTCTTCCGCCTGTAGGTAATGCGACGACGTGGCGTGTCCGTGGCCTTTTGCGTGGAAGTGCGAATCGACCAGGCCAGAATATACGCCCGTTACCTTGATACGAAACGGTCGAACTTCCTTACGCAACGCGCCCATAAACGCTTCCTGTGCGTATTTGCTGGCGGTGTACAACGACCCACCCGCGAACGTCCGCTTGGCCACGTCCGACGCCACGACAACAATATGGCCCGACTGCTGCGCTTTCAGCGTGGGCAGGGCCGCTTTCGTCAGCAAGAACGTACCTTTCGCATTGGTCGCCATCAGCTGATCCCACTCATCGACCGTAATGTCTTCGACGTTCTTGAAAACGCCATAACCCGCATTGTTGACCACCGCATCGATCCGCCCGAACCGGTCGAGCGCCGTTTGCACTACGCGCTGCATATCGATTTCGCTGGATACGTCGCCCGGCACCGCCACGATACGGCCCTGCCCTTCAGCCTCGACTTCTTTCAGCTCGATTACGTTGCGGGCCGTGATAACCACATTGGCCCCGTTTTGTGCCAGCAGCAGCGCCGTCGCCCGACCAATCCCCCGCGATGCTCCGGAGATGATAATTACGTTGTTGTTCATGTTATAAAGGTAGAGACGCGACGGATCGCGTCTCAGCAAGCGCCAGCTTTTTGTTGACTAACCAGGCCACTGTACTGAAACAGAACCATCCGGATCTAGTGGTAACCATCCGGGTGCGGAGACGCAACGGATTGCGTCTCTACATTTGCGGCAGTTTTTTTGCAACTAACCAGACTATTCTTCGCTACGGCTAATTTCTGAAATGGCGGATCGTATCGCCGTAGCTCAGCTTCATCGATAAGCCCGCTGTGGCCTGACTGAGTCGCTTTTCACGGGTTGGTACCGTCTTCGCGCTGTCGATCCAGTTGCTGAAATACTGCTGATGGCTACGGGGCAGCGTCTCGAAAAACGTAAGTGCGTCGGGCGCGTCGGCCAGACAGGCCAGTAAGTCGTCCGACAGCGCTGGTTCCGATTCGTCGCGTTCCAGCTCAACCTGTATCGTAGCGCCCGCTTCCTTACCAAGTTCCCGGCGCATCAGTGCATTGATCGCCAGGATATACGGTGCTTGTTCACCCGTTTCGTCCGGTTCAGCCGACGCCCCCATCGGCACCAGCCCCACTTGCTGAATGCTGAGCGTGTCCAGTCGGCCTTTCACCCGAAACGCTTTTTTCGGCCCTCCGCTCAGTAAACCGGCGACAGCAGCCGGCACGTCGATGTACGTCCAGCCAAACGTGGCCCGGCCAAGCGTGGTCCGGCCAAGCGTGGCCCGGCCCCTTTTCTCTCCTTTCGCGCCGAACTTACGGAGCATCACGGTGAACGTGACCATCTTAGCGTGTGGGTTGCCGGTAGTGCTGTAATGTCGCCTGCAACGACTCCTGCATGGCCTGCGCCAGACTATCCGGTTGTAATACCGTCAGGTGTTCGCCATACGAACGCAGGTGCATCAGCAAATCGCGGTTGGGGGCCAGCCGCAACCGGACGACACAGGCATCGTCGGTGTCCTGCACGACTTCCTGCGTCTGATGAATGGGTTTGGCCTTTACGTACCGGCCAAACAGCGGACTGAACGATAGCAGGATTTCCTCCACCGGTCCGCTGCTGTCGGTGATGCCGTAGATGTGCTCGAACAGTTCGCTGACGTTGTCCAGTACTACCGACGGCACATGGCACAGGTCCAGCGAGATATCCAGATCGCTCATCCGGTCGAGGGCAAACGTGCGTTCCTTCCCCGTCGCTTCGTCGTAACCAATGACGTACCAGCTATCGGCCACTTCACGCAGCAGGATCGGGTGAAGCGTCCGCAGCTTGTCGGGGGTCGGGGGTTGCGCATCGGTTATTTCGTGCTTCCGGTAGTGAAACGTAATCTGCCGGTTCTGATTGATTGCCCGGATCAGCACCGGCACGTACTGCCGGTTGCCGCCCAGCACACGCTCCTCTACGTACACGACACGGCGCGTCATCGGCTCGGATTTCACCTCCCGAATGATGTCGAGACTTTGCCGGACACGCTGCAACGCGTTCGCCAGTTCGCCCGCTACCGACGCGCCCTGCGTGGCCGTCAGTACTTCCCGCGCGTAGTCGAGCGCTTCCATGTCGTCGGGGCTCAGCATCAGCCGCAGGAGCCGAAACTGGGGGTCGGTATAGTAGTAGCCGTTGCGCCGTTTGTCGTAAGCAATGGGGGCGTCGTGGTCTTCGCGCAGCCGCTGAATGTCTTTTTCCAGCGACGACATCGACCGGATACCGCATTTATCCTGACACACCTCGAACAGGCGCTGCTTGGAATACTGCCGGGGGTATCGACTGATAATCTCGTCGATGATGCGATAGCGCTGAAACGCCGAGCGGGTTATAGGCATACGATACGGTTTACAGTATACAGTTTACGGTTTTCTGTAGAGACGCAAGATCTTGCGTCTCTACGCCGGATGGCTCTATCGCCGGACGGCTTTTTCTGTACGCGTCAGCTATCAGACCGTCTGGGAGCAAAACCATACGGGTGCAAAACTATCCGGGTGCAGAGACGCGATGGGTCGCGTCTCTACGCTTGTCCAAAAATTCAGAAAAAATTTTCACCAAAAAAGAAGAACGTAAAAAGATTACGTTTTGCCGGGTAGAACTTTGTTCTGTGAATTTTAAACAACACTACAAATGATGACGGCTTATCACACTCCATCCCCGTTGCTTTCAACTGGTTTCCCACCGGTTGTCCGTTCGAAAGCGTCGACACAGGCTAGTGCATCCGTATCGCACCTGATGCGCTGGCAAGAACCGCTGGCCACGCGACTACGGTTTCGCCACAACCTGCCGGGACGGGTGGCCAACCGTCTGCTGAACATCGAACTGGGCTTGTTTCTGCTGGCGGAGTTGCTGCCAATGGCACCGGCAGAAGCCCTGCCCAACCTACTCAACGGACAGGGCATCGTATACCGCGAACGCCCTGTCTGGACGCCCCATCAGCACAAGATGCTGAGCCGGGCGCGAATTCTGCTGGCTCCCTACCAGGATCGGGCCGTGTGGTACAGCGCGCTGGGCAAATACGCGACTATGGACAAAAGCCTCCGCCTGTTTACCACGACCGGGCGCGGTGGCCAGAACCCCGATGCTAGCTCCTACGATCGCCGTGAGCGCATCCAGCTCTACGGCTGGGCATTGGCCTAACTACGGTTTACGGTATACAGTAGCCAGTTTACGGTGATTGGCGTCGGTAGCCCTTTTGGTCGCTGGCGCGCCCACCGGACAGGGACCAAAAGGGCTACCGTGGCGCGGTGCGAATCTGGGCTACACCACCGTAAACGGTAAACCGAATACCGTAAAACCCAATACCCCTACTGAACAACTAAACAACACCTCTCATGAACACAACCCCATTCACGACTCCCTCAATCAGCCGCCGAACAGGCAACCTATCGGCGCGGCAGTTACTCGACGTCGAGCTGGGTCTGTTTCTGCTATCGCAGTTACAGCCGGCTGCTTCGCCCGATGCACTCCCCGTTCTCCTGAGTCAGTGTACCCCGCCGACCGATCAATCCGACTGGACACCCCGCCAGCGTAAACTGCTCAATCGGGGCCGGCAGTTGCTAACGCAGTTTCAGCACCGGCCCGCCTGGCACGAACTGCTGGACCGCTACGTATCGGTGTCGAATCCGCTCCGGCAAGCCTACGATGTCAGCGCCGACCGTAGTCGATTTGCCGAGAAAAGCGTGGGCTTCTTCCGGAATCGCCTGCGCACCCTGCAACAGGTAATGGCCTGACCAACGACTACACATCCACCATCCTCTTCATTCATCCCACCCATGTTTTCCGCCCTGCTTCAATCGATCACCAATCGTATCACCCCCGACCAGGCGCTGGCGCAGCTTACGCCAGCATCGACAGGCAGTATAGCCGTAGCGCCCGCCAGTCCGCCGGTACGTCATTATCGGGTCGCCAAGCTGATTATGGTGACGGCCGCCAACAACAACAAATTCTACGAAATGCGCGAACGCGACGATCAGACGTTCAGCGTTCAGTTCGGACGCGTCGGCGGCACGAGCAGCGTAGCAACCTACCCGATGCGTCAGTGGGACAAGAAGTTTCGGGAAAAGATTGCCAAAGGCTATGTCGATCAGACATACCTGTTTGCGGAGGCAACGACCGCCGTCGACGCCAGTACGATTCAGGATGCCGCCGTCCGAACATTCATGGGGCGACTACTTGAGCTGGCCAGCCAATCCATCCGTCAGAACTACATTGTCACGGCCGAGCAGGTCACCCAAAAGCAGGTCGATTCGGCCCAGCAACTGATCGACGAACTAACCAACCAAATCAAGGCGGGGCTGACTGTAGACGCGTTCAACGCCCAGCTGCTGGATCTGTTCAAGATTATACCCCGCCGGATGCAGCGGGTCACCGAACACCTGCTACAGGAATTGCCCCAATCGGAAGACGCCATTCAGCAACTGCGCGACCGCCTGGCCAGCGAACAGGATACGCTCGACATTATGCGCAGTCAGGTCGAACTGAATCAACCCGACGACCTCAGCTCTGCCCGGCAACCGGACCTGTTGGCGTCGATGAATCTGGCCGTAGCCCCCGTAACGGATAAACGTGTGCTGAAGCTAATCAAGCTGATGATGGGTACTGACGCCGACAAATTCGAAGCGGCTTTCCAAGTATCGAAGCACGATACTGAAACCGCGTTCAACACCTTCGTGGCTAATCAGACCAATCAGAAAACGCAGTTGCTGTGGCACGGCAGCCGGAGCGAAAACTGGATTTCGATTCTAAAAACTGGTCTGGTACTGCGGCCAGCCAACGCCATCATAACCGGCAAAATGTTTGGCTACGGCATCTATTTCGCCGATCAATTCAGTAAGTCGCTCAACTACACCTCACTGCATGGTTCGGTCTGGGCCAACGGAAAGCAGCGCGAAGGTTACCTGGCAATCTACGAAGTGCATGTCGGCAAACAGCTCGAAGTCGATACCCACGAGAGCTGGCACTATCAACTCGACGCCAGCCGGTTAAAAACCATCGACGCCACCTACGATTCTGTCTTTGCACAGCGGGGTGTCAGCCTGTTGAAGAATGAATTTATTGTCTACAACCAGGCGCAGTGCACGATTCGGTACATGGTTAAAATCAACTGCTAGCATGAATCCTATCCGCAAGAAAGTAACCCTGGCATCGGTGCGTTCAACCGCGACGTCGCTTATCCTCGCCCAGGGCGTGACCACAACCTTGGCCGTAAAACTAGCCCTGCGCGACCGAGGGTACTGGGCCAGGCAGGCCGACATTTCGCAAAAGCTAATCCGGGTCGCGTTGCGCGAAGGCTGGTCGGTCAACGACAACGGCACCTTCCGCGTCTACTATTTCCCGACGCTTCCCGCCCTCTTAAACTAAACAAAGCCGCCGGAACCAGTTACCTAGTTCCGGCGGCTTTATATCAACAATCGTCCAACGCTGTTTTATAGCATTTTGTCATCCCGACGCAGATCCGGGATGACAAAATCATTCCCTGAACATCCCCTTAAGCAGGCTGATTGAGTTCAGCGGGCTGCGGATTACGGGAGTTCAGCAATCCGGCCGGTACGCTCAGCTCACCCGTATGCGGGTCAATCAGCCCATTGCGCTCATCTTCGATGTTGGTAGCCTGCGTGTAAATGTCGCCCGCCAGACAGTGCCGACGCAACTCCTGTTTGAATTGCAGAATCCGCTCGGCCCGGTCTTCCGAATCGTTGGGACCGCCGTAGTCGGCAAAACCGAAACCGCCCCACTCGCTAACGATGAGCGGCACCTGCTTCCGGTAAAAAAACGGATCGCCAACCACTAGCGGGAACGCAGCCACCCCTTCCAGTTGACCCGCTTCCAGCCGTTTCAGCAGGTCGCGCCAGCGGTTCAGATCAGGCGTATAGAGGTGAGCCGTCAGCAGGTCCGACTTCAGGCGTCCCTCGACCGAAATATGCCGCCAGCCGTCGTTGTCGACCACCAGAAACTGCGGGTACGACAGCTGCATGAAATGATACATGTCGGTGATGTACTGCCGCGTTTCTTCACTCACGGCAATATCCTCAGCTCCCCAGTCTTCGTTGTACAGACTCCAGATGATAACCGACGGGTGCGAGCCGATCAGTGCCAGCATCCTGAGCAACTCAGCCTTGTGGTTTTGCCGGCTCAACGTGTTCGATACGTGCGGACTCGGTACTTCCACCCACAACAGCAGCCCCAGCTGGTCAGCCAGGTTATAGATACGTGGATCGACGCCGGCGATGTGTACCCGCACAAGGTTACAGCCCAGGTCTTTCATCGCCCGCATGTGCAGTTGCATCTCCTCGTACGTCGCCGTACCGGGCTGATACAGAATCCCATCCAGGTAAATCGACTCGTTGTTAAGGTAGATATGCCGCCCCCGCGACTCGATCTTCCGCAACCCGAAGTGGGTTTCGATCTGAGCGGCATAACCCGTGTTATCGATGAGCTGCGCAACCAGCTTATACCGCACCGGTGTTTCGGGCGACCATAGCTGCGCGTCGGGAATGTCGAGCGAGACCCGCTGCCGTTTCTGCCCGACGTTCAGGTGCAGCGGATAGTCCGACGTTGCCATTACTTCCCCCGTTTTAGGGGCAACAACCGTCAGCCGGATTGTGTAGTTGCCAGCGTCGTGTACGCGGGTTGTCAGGGTAAACCGAACGAGCCGGTCTTCGACTGAACTCGCCACCCCAACCCGCGACCGGAGCCGGTTTCGTTCTACACTTTCGAGCCACACACTCCGCACCGCACCAGTGTAGGTCTGGTACCAGATGCCGCCCCGCTTGTACACGTGCGACTCCTGTTTACCACGCGGAATGGCCGCATCCATCGTGTCGGCGATGCGCACCGTCAGCCGGTTTTCGGCTTCCAGCAGTTCGTCGGGCAGTTCGTACGAAAACGACGTGTATTCGCCGAAGTGAACGTCTTCGTCTTCAATCGTACTGAGCAACTGTCCGTTGAGCCAGACGCGGGTTTCGTACCCACAGGCCCCAAACGTAAGCTGGATAATCGACTGAGCCACAGACGCGCTGCGGTCCGGCAACGTAAACGTCCGCTCGTACCAGGCGACCACTTTATCGTGCCAGCCTTCGGGCGACTGAGTACCCCGTGCCTGTGCCATGTGGGCCTCAATGGAGCCCGGCCACTGCACGACGCCGTCGAATGTATGTTGGTTGTACCACTGATCCTGCAGACCCTGATCGTTGAGATCGAGTGAGAATTGCCAGTCGCCGTCGAGTAGCAGGTAATTGTTGGGTCTCAGTACGGCACGGGGGAGTTGATTGATCGGTTCAGCATAGCCGCCGGTATCGGGTCGGCTCGACGATAAACTCGTGTTGGTTTGTTTAACTTCCATGACGGTGGTTTAGGTAAATGATCGCAGTAGCCTTGGCAATAATGCCGCCAATCTACTGTAGTACTCTACCTGTATAACGCACTAATCGCCATTTTTGTCCTGTTTTTTCTTATTTCAGGAATATTAACACCTTTAAATATTGTTAAATTATGCGTCAATTGAGCTACAGCGTCGCTTGTTCCATGCTGGTTTTGCAATGATCATCTACTTCCTTTCAATCACTGATGAATCTGTATCTGGGCGTAACGAATTGCAGCTGGTTTGATTACCTGAGTGCGATTAGTCCGGAAGATGTTAACTTCTGGCAACCAGGCGGAAAGAGTGCATTCAAAGTGCTGCCACTCGATGGTATATTCCTGTTCAAACTGAAGAAGCCGTACGACGCCATTGGCGGTCTAGGTTTCTTTAGAGCACAAACACAGCTGCCCCTATCCCTCGCCTGGGACGCTTTTGGCGTACGAAACGGCGTACCTGACCTGGACCACTTCAGGACAATTATTCAAAAGTATCGGGGCGATAGAGAGCGTAACCCAACCATCGGCTGCATTGCACTAACCGATCCGGTATTTTTCCGGCGTGACGACTGGATACCTGTTCCGGCCGACTGGAGTACAAGCATCGTTCAGGGGAAACGGTACAGCACTGATACAGCGACTGGATCAGCTTTATGGCAGCAGGTTCAGGATAGGTTAATTCGTTACCGAAAGGCGTTACCGGTTGTTCAGAGCCTGCCGAGCGTTGACGAGCCTTTATCACAATACGGTAACTCAGTTCTACAAAAAGTACGGATTGGGCAGGGAGCTTTCCGACTCTCAGTTATTGATGTCTATACAAAACGTTGTGCCATCACTGGCGAAAAGACATTACCCGTCTTAGAAGCCGCTCACATCAAACCTTTTGCAGAAGCAGGACCTAATCAAACGTCGAATGGGCTACTGTTACGCTCCGATATGCACAAGCTGTTCGACGACGGCTATATCACCGTCACTACTGACTATAGGGTTGAAGTAAGTAGTCGCATTAGGGAAGAATTTAGCAACGGAAAAGAATACTACCAGTATCATGGCAAGCCATTGTCTGTGCTACCACTGCTGGAA
>Ga0182229_1000379_pt1 | contig 11531 bp, 7 predicted proteins | sample G6R1MG_32_FD_129663 | JGI IMG/M metagenome (GOLD analysis project Ga0182229, IMG submission 129663) | Miscanthus phyllosphere microbial communities from Michigan, USA - G6R4_MAIN_07NOV2016_LD1 MG | ecosystem: Host-associated > Plants > Phyllosphere > Phylloplane/Leaf | place: USA: Michigan...
AGCCGGAGAAGTCGGTCAGGTCCTCGTCGCCGGCCAGGGCATGGGCGGTGAGGTCGAGGAGCCAGGAGGAGACCACGCTGCCCCGCCGCCAGACCTCGGCGATGTCGCCGAGGTTGAGATCGAAGCGCCGCTCCTCCGGCAGGTTCTCGGAATTGGCGTGGCGGAGGATGTCGAACCCCTCCGCGTAGGCCTGCATCAGCCCGTACTCGATGCCGTTATGGACCATCTTCACGTAATGGCCCGCGCCGGTGGGCCCGGCATGGATGTAGCCGTGCTCGGCCCGGGCATCGCGCCCCTCGCGGCCGGGGGTGCGGGCCACGTCGCCGACCCCCGGGGCGAGGGTCGCGAAGATCGGATCGAGCCGGTCCACGGCGGATGTGTCGCCGCCGATCATCATGCAATAGCCGCGCTCCAGGCCCCAGACGCCGCCGGACGTGCCGACATCGACGTAGTGGATGCCCTTGCCCTTCAGCTCCTGGCCCCGGCGCACGTCGTCGCCGAAGAAGGAATTGCCGCCGTCGATGATGCAATCGTCCGACTGCATCATCGTGCCCAGCGTCTGCACCGTCTCTTCGGTGATCTTGCCCGCCGGGAGCATCACCCAGGCGGTGCGCGGCACGTCGAGCTTGGAGACGAAGTCTTCGAGGCTCGTCGCGCCGACCGCGCCGTCCTTCACGAGGGACGCGACGGCCTCGGCGTTCTGATCGAACACCACCGCCGTATGCCCGCCGCGCAGTAGGCGGCGGACGATGTTACCGCCCATCCGGCCGAGGCCGATCATGCCGAGTTGCATCGTGGTGGCCTCCGAACTGTTCCCCCTCAAGGGAGATCGTTGCGAAATTGATCCAACTCACTTCCTCATCCTGAGGTGCCTGCGTCAGCAGGCCTCGAAGGAGGGCTCCAGAAGCCTCCGCGATCCCTGGAGCCCTCCTTCGAGGCGGCATTCGCCGCACCTCAGAATGAGGTGGCAGGCGGGATTGGCCGCCTGCATCCTCTCCCGCCCATCAGGCGACGGCTGCCTTCAGCGCCGCCGCGACACGCTTCAGCCCGGCTTCCATCTGCCCGGCCTTGAGGTGGACGCGCAGGGCCCGGCGCCCGCGCTCGGCGAGCACGGCGAAGTCGCCCCGCGCCTGCGCCGCGACCACCGTGCCGAAGCCCAGGGACCGGCCGGGGATCGGCAGGTCCTCGGCGGCGTCGGCCGTGATCTGCACGAACACGCCGCTGTTCGGCCCGCCCTTGTAGGCCTGCCCCGTCGAGTGCAGGAAGCGCGGCCCGAATTCCAGGCAGGTCGCCACCTTGCGCGCGTCCCGCACCGTGAGGCGCGCCTCCTGCAACACGGCGTGGTGCGCCTCGTTGCGCGGCAGGTAGGCGAGGAGCGCGACGTAATCGTCGCTCCTCATCCGGGCGAGATGCCCCTTGATCGCCGCATCGAGCCCATCGACCGCCGGCGGCAGCGCCTCGGCGTTCTTCGCATCGGCGTAGAGGGCCAGCGTCTCGTCCTCGAAGAGCGGCGTCTCGTCGGGCAGCGCCCCGGTGCGCTCGGCCTCGGCGAAGAGCTTCTTCGTCTCGATCTTGCTCGCCTCGACGTCGGGCTGGTCGAACGGGTTGATCTCCAAAAGCGCGCCGGCCACCGCGGTCGCGATCTCAAGCCGGTAGAATTCCTGCGGCAGCTGCTCGACGCCGTCGAGGCCGATCCGGGCGATCGGATGCCCGTCCTTTTCGAGGGCCGAAAGGGCGGCGTCCTGGGCGGCGTCGGCCTGGGAATCGAGGCGCAGGTACAGGAAGAACCGGTCGTGGCCGTAGACCGCCGGCACGCCCGCCGGCTCGCCGTCCACCGGGATCAGGCCCTTGCCGACCTTGCCGGTGGACTCGGCGATCAACTGCTCGGCCCAGGCGCCGAAGCTCGCGACGCCGGGGGAGGCGATCACCGTCACCTTGTCCCGGCCCTTGAGCGCCGCCGCGCCCATGGCGGTGCCGAGCAGCACGCCGGGGTTCACATGCGGCGGCACGGCGGGACCGCAGGAGCGGACCATGATGCGGGCGCGGGCGAGGACGTCCTTCACGTCGAGACCCATGGCGGCGGCCGGCACGAGGCCGAAGGCCGAGAGCACCGAGTAGCGCCCGCCGATCTGCTTCACGCCATAGAAGATCTTGGCGAAGTTCTGGGCCTTGGCCGCCTTCTCCATGTCGGAGCCGGGATCGGTGACGGCGACGAAATGCTCGCCGACCTTATCTCCGACGGTCTGTTTCACGCGGTCGTAGAAGTAATCGCGAAAAACGTTCGGCTCCAGGGTCGAGCCCGACTTCGAGGAGACGATGAACAGCGTCCTGGCGAGGTCGATTCCGGCCTCGACGGCGCGCACCTCGTCCGGGTGGGTGGAGTCGAGGATGCGCAGCGCCGGGAAGCCCGGCCGCTGGCCGTAGGTGAGGCTCAAAACCTCCGGGCCGAGGCTCGATCCGCCCATGCCCAGCACCACTGCATGGGTGAAGCCCCGCGCCTTCACCCACTCGGCGAAGGCGGCGTAGTCGGCGGCCTTCTCCAGTTCCTCCTCCACGATGTGGAGCCAGCCGAGCCAATTGGCTTCGTCGGTGCCGGTCCAGACCGTGGCGTCGCGGGCCCAGAGGCGGCGGATCGCGCCGCTCGCCCGCCAGGCCTCGACGGCCTTCTTCGCGTCGGCGGCGAGGGCATCGTCCAGGGCCAGCGCCAGCGGGTCGAGGCGGGCGCCGAGCAGGGCCGCGCGCTTGCCGGCCACCGCGCCGAGCAGGTTGTCGGCGGCGTCGATGAAGAGCTGCACGCCCTCCTCGACCAGTTGCCGCGCCACGGCCTCGATGTCGATGCCGGCGCGGGCGAGGCTCGCCATCACCGCCTCGGCGCCAGGCACGTCCTCCTCGATCGTCGGGCGGACCTCGCCGTGGTCGCGGAAGGCGGCCATGGTGGCGGGGGGCATGGTGTTGACGGTGTTCGGGCCGATCAGCTCCTCGACGTAGAGCACGTCGGAATAGGCCTTGTTCTTGGTGCCGGTGGAGGCCCAGAGCAGGCGCTGCGCCTTGGCGCCCTTCCCGGCCAGTGCCTGCCATGTCGGCTCGGCGAAGATGCGCTTGTAGCGCTGGTAGGCGAGCTTGGCGTTCGCGATGGCGACCTTCCCCTTGAGGGAGGTCAGCGCGATCTTCTCGTCCGGGTCGTTCGCCTGCGCGATCTTCTCGTCGAGCATCTTGTCGACCAGCGCGTCGATGCGGCTGATGAAGAAGCTCGCCACGCTCGCGATGCGCGAGACGTCATGCCCGGCCTTCGCCCGCTCGTCGAGGCCTTCGACGAAGGCGCGGGCCACCGTCTCGTAGGCCTCCTGCGAGAACAGCAGGGTCACGTTGATCGAGATGCCCTCGGCGGTCAGCTGCTTGATCGCCGGGATGCCCTCCGGGGTGGCGGGCACCTTCACCATCAGGTTGTCGCGGCCGACCGCCCTGTGGAGGCGGCGGGCCTCGTCCAGCGTCGCCTGCGTGTCGAGGGCGAGGTAGGGCGAGACTTCGAGGCTCACGTAGCCGTCGGCGCCGTCGCTCGCCTCGTAGACCGGGCGCAGCACGTCGGCGGCGGCCTGGATGTCGGCGATGGCGAGGCCTTCGTAGAGGTCGATGACGCGGCTGTCGCCGGTCTCCTGCACCGCCTTGAGGCTGGCATCGTATTCCTCCGAGTGGCCGATGGCCTTCTCGAAGATCGCCGGGTTGGAGGTGACGCCGCGCAGGCCGTCCTCCTCCACGAGCTTCTTGAGCTCACCCTTCTCGATGAAGCCCCGGGCGACGAAGTCGAGCCAGAAGGCCTGATCCTGTTGGTCGTGCAGGGCCTTGAGCGCGTTCATGTCCGAGCCTCGTTGTCCGATTGGTTCGCGCTCTCCTCCCCGCGACGGGGAGGAGAGGAGGGGGGATGATTACCCCCTGTGCTTGGCCACCTGCGCCTTAGCGGCCTCCAGAACCTTGTCGGGGGTAAACCCGAACTTGGTCAGGAGATCCTTCAGGGGCGCCGAGGCGCCGAAGGTGCTCATGCCGATGATCGCGCCCTCGGAGCCGGCATAGCGGTCCCAGCCGATCACGCTGCCCTGCTCGACGGCGACGCGGGCCTTCACCGCCGGCGGCAGCACCGTGTGGCGGTAGGCTTCGTCCTGCCGCTCGAACAGGTCCCACGACGGCATCGACACGACGCGGGCCTTCACGCCCTCGCCCGTCAGGGCGTCGTAGGCGCCGAGGCACAGCTGCACCTCCGAGCCGGAGGCCATCAGGATCACCTCCGGCGTCCCCTCGCAATCGGCCAGCACGTAGCCGCCCTTCGCGGTGCCGGAGGCGGCGCCGTATTTCGACCGGTCGAGGGTCGGCAGGGCCTGCCGCGACAGGGCGAGCACGGCCGGCTGGTTCTTGAGCGAAAAGATCACCCGGTAGGCTTCCGCCACCTCGTTCGCGTCCGCCGGGCGGATGGTCACGAGGCCGGGGATGCAGCGCAGGGAGAGCAATTGCTCCACCGGCTGGTGGGTCGGCCCGTCCTCGCCCACGCCGATCGAATCGTGGGTGAAGATGTGGAAGACCGGCAGTTCCATCAGCGCGGCGAGCCGGATCGGCGGGCGCATGTAGTCGGCGAAGACGAGGAAGGTCGCGCCGTAGGCCCGGAGCCCGACGAGGCCGAGGCCGTTCACGATGGAGCCCATCGCGTGCTCGCGCACGCCGAAATGGATGTTGCGCCCACCGGGGTCGAGCGGGGTCAGGGAGCCCGCGCCGTCGAAGGTCAGGTTCGACTTGTTCGACGGGGCGAGGTCGGCCGAGCCGCCCAGCAGGAACGGCACGTGCTGGGCGATGGCGTTCAGCACCTTGCCCGACGATTCGCGGGTGGCGACACCCTTGGCATCCGCCTCGAAGACCGGGATGTCCTTGTCCCACCCCTCGGGCAAGCGCCCTTCGAGAAACGCGTCGAGCTGCTCGGCATGGGTGGCGTCGGATTCCTTCGCCTGGGTGAAGAGCGCCTGCCACGCGTCGTAGAGGGCGGCGCCGCGCTTGCCGATGCCATCGCGAAAGTTCTCGTGCACGCCGTCGGGCACGAGGAACTGCGAATCCTCCGGCCAGCCATAGGCGCGCTTGGCGCCCTTCACCTCGTCCTCGCCGAGCGCGTCGGAGTGGGCCTTCGAGGTGCCCTGCTTCTTCGGGGCGCCGAAGCCGATCACCGACTTCACGATGATGAGCGTCGGCCGGTCCTGGCTGGAGACGAAGGTGTCCAGGGCCGCCGTGATGGCGTGGAGGTCGTTGGCGTCCGCGACGCGCAGCACCTGCCAGCCATAGGCGAGGAAGCGGGTGGCGACCTCCTCACCGAAGGCGAGTTCGGTGTGGCCCTCGATGGTGACGGTGTTGTCGTCGTAGATCCAGCAGAGGTTCGCGAGCCGCAGGTGGCCGGCGATGGAGGCGGCCTCCGAGGCGACGCCCTCCATCAGGTCGCCGTCCGAGCACATGGCGTAGACGTTGTAGTCGAACAGGTTCAGCCCCGGCCGGTTGAGGTGCCGGCCCATGAACCGGCCGCCCATCGCCATGCCGACGGAGTTCGCGACACCCTGGCCGAGCGGCCCGGTGGTGGTCTCGACGCCGGTGGTGAAGTGGTATTCCGGGTGGCCGGGGGTGCGGCTGTCGATCTGCCGGAAGCGCTTGATCTCGTCGAGGCTCACGGCCGGGGCGTTGCCGCCGTCCTTCTCCGCGACGTTGGCCAGGTGCAGCAGCGCGTAGAGCAGCATCGAGGCGTGGCCGCAGGAGAGCACGAACCGGTCGCGGTTCGGCCAGTGCGGATGCGCCGGGTCGTAGCGCAGGTAGCGGTTCCACAGGGTGTAGGCGACCGGGGCCAGCGCCATCGGCGCGCCGGGGTGGCCCGAATTCGCCTTCTGCACGGCGTCGATCGCCAGCGTGCGAATCGTGTCGATGCTGAGCTTGTCGATCGCGGCAAGCTCAGCGCGGGCGGGTGTGTCGGCTCCGCTCATGGTATCACGTCGTCCTGTTCTCTAGCGCGACCGCTGGGCCGCCTGGTGGCGGTGGACCGCGGGCGGCGCCCCATCAGACTTAGCGCCCTGTTTCTCGGCGGGCCCCTCGCCATGGGCATAGCTGAGGAGCGTGTTGACGAGGGCCACGTGTGTGAACGCCTGCGGGTAGTTACCCACAAGACGCTTGGCTTGCACGTCGTACTCCTCGCTCACGAGACCGAGATCGTTACAGATTCCGATCAGGCGGTCGATCAACGCGCGGGCCTCCTCGCGGCGGCCGAGGCCGATGAGGTTGTCGGCATACCAATAGGTGCAGGGCAGGAAGGCTCCCTCGTTGCCCGACAATCCGTCCGTGGACGACCCCTGCGTCTCGTAGCGGAGGATGAACCCGTCGCGCATCAGCCCCTTGCCGATGGCATCGACGGTGCCGACCACGCGGGGATCGTGCTGCGGCAGGAAGCCGGTATGGGCGATGAGCAGCAGGCTCGCATCGAGCGCCTTCGCGCCGTAATATTGCACGAAGCTGTTGAGCTCGCGATCGAATCCCTTCTCGCAGACCTCCGCGTGGATCTCGTCGCGGATTGCCCGCCAGCGCTCGGCCTGCTCGTGGGTCGAGCCCGATTCGTCGATCTCGCGCATCCGCAGGGCCCGGTCGAAGGCGACCCAGGCCATCACCTTCGAATGGACGAAGTGGCGCGAGCCGCCGCGCACCTCCCAGATACCCTCGTCGGGCTGGCGCCACGCCTTCTCCAGATGCCCGAGGAGGGCGAGGCCGACCCGACGCCCGTCCTCGCTCACCGGCAGGCCGCGGGCGCGGGCCTGATAAAGCGCGTCGAAGAGTTCGCCGTAGACGTCGAGCTGGAACTGCGCGGCCGCCGCGTTGCCGATGCGCACGGGGCGGGAATTCTCGTAGCCCGGCAGCCAGTCGAGCTCGATCTCCGGCAGGAGCCGCTCGCCCGCGATCCCGTAGAGGATATGCGCCTGCTCGGGGTTGCCGGCCACCGCCCGCAGCAGCCAGTTCAGCCAGTTGCGCGCCTCCTCGATGTAGCCGCCGTCCATCAGGGCGATGAGCGTGAGGGTCGAATCGCGCAGCCAGCAGAACCGGTAATCCCAGTTCCGCTCGCCCCCCAGGCCTTCCGGCAGGGAGGCGGTCGGCGCGGCGACGATGCCGCCGGTCGGGTGGTAGATCAGCGCCTTGAGGGTCAGGAGGGAGCGCTGCAGCAGCCCGTCCCAGGGCGTGCCCTTCGCGCAGCGCTTCGACCAGTCGCGCCACGCCCGGTCGGTGTCGGCCAGCATCTGGCGTGGCTCGATCGGCGGCGGATCGGGCTCGTGCGAGGCGCCGTAGCTCAGGACGAAGCGGCGCTGCTCGCCGGCATGGATCGTGAACTCGCCCAGGGTGGTCTGCCGTTCGGTGCCGTGCAGGTCGACATCGGTGCGCAGGACGACCTTGTGCGGCCCCGCGATGGCCCGCAGGTCGCCGAGTTCCGAATGCGAGACCCAGGGCACCGCCGATCCGTAATCGAACCGCACCGCCATCTCGGAGCGCATGGCGACGCGGCCGTGGATGCCCTCCACGAGGCGCACGAGATGCGGCCCGTCGCCGGTCGGCATGAAATCGGTGACGAGTACCTCGCCCTGGCGGGTCCTGTGGCGCGTCTCCAGGACGAGGCTGCCCTCACGATAAGCCCAGGTCGTCTCGACATGGGCCGCCTCGGGGCGGATCTCCCAGAAGCCGTGATCCCTCGTCCCGAGAAGGGCGGTGAACAGGGCGGCGGCGTCGAAACGCGGCCAGCACAGCCAGTCGACGCTGCCGGTCCGGCTCACGAGCGCGGCGGTGCGGCCGTCGCCGATGAGCGCATAATCCTCGATACGTTCGGCCACAGGCCTACCCCCGGTCCGCGATTGAGCGCGAACTAGGATGATGCGGCGCGGTATCCAGAGGGCGCTAGAACAGGCGGTCGGTCAGCACCGCGACGGAACCCTTCACGACGGCCTGCCCGCCGCGCACCAGATCGCCCGCGCTGCCGGAGATCCGCTCGACCCGCGCGCCGACCTCGCGGGCGACGGGGACCACCGCCTCGACCACCGATTCGGCGAAGGGGAGGGCGGCCGGCACCACGGACGGGGCGGACGGCTCCTGGGAGGCGGTGCGCGCCGCCTGGAACGGGTTGTCCTGCGCCGCAGCGTCGTGGGGGGCGGTCTCCTGGCAGCGCTTGCCGGGGCAGGGACGGCGCACGGAGGCGGCGACCCGGCGCGCCGGGCGCGGCGCCTGTGCGGCGGCGGCGGTCTGCGACGGCGCGGGGAGGGCGGAGGTGACGCTCGGATCGGCCGTGAGGGGGAAGATCTCCCCGAAGGCGATCACGGCGGGAAGGCGCGGGGCCGGCTCGGCGGCGGGCGTGGCCGGCGCCGACATGGCGAGGGTCGCCGCGCCGGAGGCGGGGATCATCCGTGCGGCGGCGCCCGGCGCCGGGGCATCGCCCTTGGGGCAGAGGAAGGAGGCCGCCGCCAGGACGACCACGGTCGCCAGCGTCGGCAGGAACGGCATCGTCACGCGGCCGCCGGTATCGGCCATGGCCGGCCGGTCCTGAGGCCGGCAAGGCGTCGCCACCGAAGTACGATCAGGCCCGCGCATCCGCTTCTCGACCCTCTCTCACGCTCCGAAGGTCACACAAGGCCGCGACATTGCGGCAGAAGCTAGACCGGATCTTTGCCTGTGGGTATCCGCCAGCGACAACGCGCCAAGCTTGGCCGAAGGCATGTCCCTTGCGTCCGGCAGCGCGGCCCCGCATCCGTAGGGCACGGGTGAACCCCGCCCCAGAACGGGCCGCGATGACCGAATCGAGTCTCACCGTCGCCGTGATCGATCCGAGCCAAGCCCGCGCGGCGATCCTCGAAGAGGGGCTGCGCGCCGCCGGCATCGGGCGGATCGTCGTCCTGCCCGACACCGCCGACCTTCACGAGCGGGTGAGCGCCCTCAAGCCGGACGTGGTGGTGATCCATCTGGAGAGCCCGAGCCGGGACATCCTGGAACAGATGTCGGGGGTCTCGCGCCATGCCGGGCGCCCGGTGGCGATGTTCGTGGACCGCTCCGACACGACGATGATGGAAGCCGCCGTGGATGCGGGCATCTCGGCCTACGTGGTCGACGGCCTGCGACCGGAGCGGATCAAGTCGATCATCGACATCGCGATCCTGCGCTTCAACGCCTTCGCCCGGCTGCAGCGGGAGCTCTCCGAGGCCCGGGGCGAACTCGCCGACCGCAAGCTCATCGAGCGGGCGAAGGGGATCCTGATGAACCTCAAGGGCCTCTCGGAAGACGAGGCCTACCGGCAATTGCGGCGCAAGGCGATGAACGAGAAGCGCAAGATCGCGGACATCGCCCGCGCCATCGTGACCACGGCGGACCTCCTGGGATGAACGTGATCGTGGCAGGCGCGGCCGGGACAGGCCGCCGGGGAGCACCGTGATGAGGCTCCAGATCGGCTACGTCCCGCTCTGCGACGCGGCGCCGGTGATCCTGGCGCAGGAACTCGGCTACGCCCGGGAGGAGGGGCTGGACCTCGACCTCTCGGCCGAGCCCTCCTGGGCGACCCTGCGCGACCGGCTGGCGCTCGGCCATCTCGACGGCGCCCACATGCTCGCGCCCCTGGCGCTCGCCAGCGCCCTCGGTATCTCGGGTCCGCCCTCGGACCTCGCCATCGGCCTGCCGCTCAGCCTCAACGGCAACGCCATCACCCTGTCGAACGCCCTGAGCGCGGCCGTCGCCGGGGAGGATGGGTTCGGCGGCGACTGGCGCGGCGTCGCCCGCGCCTTCGCCCGCGTCGCGACCGCGCGGCGGCAGGCGGGCAAGCCGGTGACGCTCGGCATCGTCCACCCCTTCTCCTGCCACACCTATCAGGTGCGCCTCTTCGCGCAGGCGGGCGGGCTCGATCCGGCGGCGCTGCGCACCGTCGTCGTGCCGCCGCAGCACGGGGTCGAGGCCCTGTCGCGGGGCCTCGTGGACGGATTCTGCGCGGGGGCGCCCTGGAACGAGGTCGCGATGGCGGCGGGCGTCGGGCGGGTCGTGGCTCTGGGCGCCGAGATCGCCCCGGACGCCCCCGAGAAGGTCTTCGCCGTCTCCGGCAGGGTGGGCGAGGCCGGGGCGCCCCTGGTGCGGGCCGTCGCACGGGCGGGCCTGTGGTGCGCCGATCCCGATCACCGCGACGAACTCGTCCACCGGCTCGGGCGCCGCGCCCATCGCGACAAGGAACTCGGCCTCGTCGCCCGCGCCTTCGAGCGCAGGGGGCCGGACGCGACCGGCCGCGCGCTGGGCCACCTGCGCCTCGGCGAGGCGGCGCAGGCCCGGGCGCCGGAACGGCTCGACTGGCTGCTGCGCGAGATGCGCGCCGCCGGTCAGCTCGACGCCGATCCGGCCCAGGAGGAGGCCGCGCGGGCGCTCTACAGACTCTTCTCGTAAAGGGTGCCGCCCCGCCCCGCGCCGGGCGGCGGGCTGGGGCCTTGGCCATGCGTGACGCGCACGGAACAGCCAGCGGTTTCCCCCGTTGAGCAGCTACCATGCCCGGTTGCCGCAAGTTCGACGCAGCGTCGCTCCCCCCCGCTCTTCCCCAAAGGGTCGAGTTGCAGCGTTACGTCCGCACCGGACGCCGCGCCCCCCGCGCCGCCAACGACAACCGCCGCCTCAGCGCGCCGAGCGGCTGGTACTGGGCCATCGTCGTCGGCGCCATGCCGACCGTCGGCCTGCTCGTCGCCCTCTCGACCCTCCTCTGAACATCCCTCCACGGTCGGCATCTTGCTGATCGTTGAGCAGTCAGCCGCCTGCTTTTTGTGCAGCGCGAAGCGGCTCGCCCATCCCGTCCCGCCCGAAGCTTGACCTGACCCGCCGAGAGCGGACGGCGACATTCGCGCGACGGTCCCGGCATTTGGCACGGGTCCTGCAACTCACCTCGCGTCCGTCAACGGCGACGGGCAGCGCCGTCAGCGAGGCCGCTGATCCGGTTCTCCTGGGGCTCCCGACCGGCTGCCCTGGGCCATGACCCGGCAGCGGCTTTTTCGTGGGCGGTCCGCCGACGATCCCTGGATTCGAGGTTCGAGACGCGACCGAACGATGTCGATTGACCATAGGGACTCCGCGATGCCGGGTTCGCGGGCGAACGACGGACAGGGGCGCAAGCGCCTCGTCGTCGTCGGCAACGGCATGGCCTCGCTCCGCTTCCTGGAGCGCCTGACCGAGGGCTGCCCCGGTCTCTACGACGTGGCCTGCGTGGGCGCCGAGCCCCAGGCCGCCTATAATCGCGTGCTCCTCTCCTCGCTGCTCGGCGGCGAGATCGACGAGGCCGCCACCGCCTTCCGCGGCCTCGACTGGTACGAGAGCCACGGCATCCGCCTCATCACCGGCGCCCCCGTCACCGCCATCGACCGGGAGAACGGCCGGGCGATCGTCGGCGACGCCCATGTCCTGCCCTTCGACACGCTGGTGCTCGCGGTCGGCTCCCTGCCGATCCGCCTGCCGAAGCCCGGCATGGACCTGCCCGG
>Ga0182229_1000380_pt1 | contig 11527 bp, 14 predicted proteins | sample G6R1MG_32_FD_129663 | JGI IMG/M metagenome (GOLD analysis project Ga0182229, IMG submission 129663) | Miscanthus phyllosphere microbial communities from Michigan, USA - G6R4_MAIN_07NOV2016_LD1 MG | ecosystem: Host-associated > Plants > Phyllosphere > Phylloplane/Leaf | place: USA: Michigan...
GAGGCCGGCGATGCCGAGTCCGATGGCGGCGCCTGGGCCGATGCCGCGGCGATGGCCATAGCCGCGGCCGTAGCCGCCGCCATAACCGCGGTACCCCCCGTAGCCGCCGCGGAAGCCGACGCCGCGGTAGCCGCCGCCATATCCATAGCCACCGTGGCCGTAACCACCGCCCCAGCCACGAGCCTCGGCGGGCGCCGATGCCAGCAGGCCGAGGCCGAGCAGCGCGGTGGAGGCAAGTGCGATCTTACGCATTCGATGATTCCTGTCGTTCGGGATGTGGGCCAGAAACACCCCCGCCTTCACGACCGTTCCGGGCTCCACCATGGTTCGACACGTCGCAGGGTCAGTAGCCGTACCCGCCGTTGTAAGCGTCGTAGCCTATAGCGGGTGAGAACCCGTTCGATGCCGGGGTCGGCCCACCCCAGATGTAGCTCTGCCCTATCGGATGAGAAGCCGAATGGTCCTGACCGCGGGCGGAGGGCATGTGATCGCGCCGGACTCTTCCATTGCTGGAGAGAACTGGACTTTTGCATCGGCCAAGGACCGATAGTATAGACGGCATGATACGCACGTACGTCTCCAGAGCGATCTGAAGGATCGGAACCATCCCTGGGACGATACCGTTCCCTCGCCATCTCGTCATGGGATAGACCAAAGGTCTTCGGGTTGGCCCGAAACTATCCCAAGGCGCAGCCGGTGAAGACCGGCGCATTGCCGGAACGTCGCACTACAGGCGCTGTCATGAGCCCGCCGGCATGCTTGTCGATTGAAGGACGAGCGTGACGACGGCAGCGACAGCCAGGACGTCGGTGACGGTCTTGGTGAACTTGGTCATGACGTATTCTCTTCAGCCGCGTTTCTCGTCGCGTACGGCATCGGCGGCATCCTCGCTCGGCAGCACGAAGACCTGACCCGGATAGATCAGGTCCGGGTCGCGGATCTGATCCTGGTTGGCGTCGTAGATCGCGGTGTAGCGGTCCCCCTCGCCGTAGGTCCGCCGGCTGATCGCCCAGAGGCTGTCGCCGCGCTCGATCCGGGCGGTCCTGACCTCCGGTACGAAGACGACGACCGGGTCCGCCACGGACCTGGGCGGATCGCGCCCGGCTTCCGTGGATGCCGACCCGATTGCTCGCGCGAACCTGGAATCCCGCGTCCCGTCCGAGGCGCCCGACTCCCTGGCGCGTCGCGAGATGGTGTCCGGTGACGATGCCTTCGGCCGCGATGCATTCGTCGGTGCCTTCCCGCTTCCGTCCTCCTTCGCGGCCGTCTCCGAGGCCGCCGCGACCGGACCGTCCATACCAGCGATCCGAGCGACCTCCGGAACGGAGAAAGGCACCTCAACGCGGCTGCGGACCTTCCCCAGGGCATCGACCTGATCCAGCCGGACCTTGTAGTCACCCGGCTCGACCCCACGACCGATGGTAAAACTCACGCTGCCATCGCGTCCGACCATGGCGGGGGCGATCAGGGTATCGTTGAGGTAGAGTCGCACGGTCGCACCGACGGCAGCCCGACCGCTCACGAACAGCCGACCGCCATCCAACGCATCGACGCTGACGATCTTGGTCGACGCGTCGTTTGCCCCAGCCACGACCGCCCCCTCCGGAGGCGATACCCGAGGCGCCTCCGAGGAGCCGGGCCCGGTCCCATTGGAGGTGACTTGATCCGGCGCGTCCGTCCCGGCGTTGCCATCGTTCCGCTTACGGCTGGAACGGCCCGCGTCGTTGGCCGCGGTTGCGTTGGGTGCGTCATCACCCGGAACTACCCGGCCGGGGCCTTGCCGGGTCGGGGAACCGGTACTTGCCATCACCTGCCCCGGGGGCTTGGCATCGGGAACCGAGCCTGCTGCGCTCACCGAGCCTGCTGCGCTCGGCGATGAGCCCGGTTGCGACAGCACCACGGTCGGCTTGTCGGGCGAGGTCAGGGCGACCAACGGTCTGGCATCGCGCGACGGCGAGACCGCCACCACGACGCTGTCGCGCGATTGCCATGCGGCACCATTCCCATCGGTCACCCGCAGGACGACCTCGCTGTTGCCGGACGGCAATGCGGGAGGGACGACGGCGAACTGACCGTTCGCATCCACGACCACGCTGGCCGTGGGCTTACCGTCGACCAGGAGCTCCACGGTGCCGTTCGGCGTAGCCCGTCCGGCGACGACGAGGTCCCCGTTCGGCTCGACGCGCACGGTGTCGAAGCTCGGAGCATTCATGTCCGGCGCGCCGCGAGCCGTCGCTCCGCCCGGCTCCTCCCTCGCCACCGATCCGCCCGGAGCGACCGCGTGCGAGCCTTCTGCCCGGCCGGTGTCGACCTCCGGCTGGGACAGGGCCGCGACCGGTCGCCTGCCGTCGCCGTCCGGTGACGAAAGCGGCGACGCGAGCCGCCGGATGGAGCCATCACCGACCGCCAGGGCCAGGATCAACCCGATACCGACGAGGAGAGCAAGGAGCGCAGCGGCAGCCCCGCGACGTCGCACCGGAGGTACGGCTTGCCTTGCGGGGACCGGGACGAGCGTGGTCGCGCCTGTGCGGGGACCGCCACGTTTGCGGAAGAGAGCGGCGAGCAGGCCCACGACGACGAGAAGGATCGCCGGGAGCACCCAAAGGAAAGCGCGGCTCAAGCGGGTCGGCATGTCGTCCTCGTGTCCCTCAGTCGGCTCGGGTCAGTCGTCGGCCTCACCGGACGATCCGCCCCGGGACCGTTCGTAGGCGGCGATGGCCTGTGAGCAGCCCGCCGACAGATTCGGGCGGTTGCGCCTGAAGCAGGCTTTCACCTCGGGCCCGCCCGGCTTCATGCCGGCGCAGAACCGCAGGTAGTCGCCCCCACAGTTCGCCCGCATGGCCTCCATCTCGGGGCCCTCCTGTGCCGTGGATGGCTGCGAAACGACAAAGGCGCCCGCGAGTGCGAGTGTCGTCAGGGCGAGCATTCGAATGGTCATCGTCCGATCTTTTCGTGAGGTGGAGCCGGGATGGCCGACCCACGCGGGCGGTTGCCCGCATGGATCGATATCGTCTCAGCGGGCCGGCTGGCTCGGCGCGGCGGGCGGGTTGGCGACCTGCTGACGGACCTCGGCGAGCTTCGCCTGGGCGGTGCTCAGGTCCTGCCGCGCCGAGGCCAGTTGCTCGTCGATGGAGGCGGCCTCCTTGTTGCGGGTGGCCAGGGTCTCGGTCAGCGTGGCCAACTCTCCCTGTGCGTCGGTCTGGCGCTTGCGCAGGGCCTCGACGGCGGCCGTGCCGGCATCGCGGTCAGCGGAGAGCTTCTGCAGCGCCTGCTCGGCCTGACCCCGCTCGGAGACGACGCGGTCGCGCTGGGCCTGGGCCTCGGCGAGGTCCTTGCGGACGTTCGCCAGAGCGTCGCGGGCCTGCTGGGCCTCGCGGTTCGCCTGCTCGATCTCGGACGTCAGCTTGTCCTTGCTGGCGGTCAGGGCGGCGACCGCCTGATCGGTGTCGGTGCGCTGCTTCGTGGCCTGATCGGTCGCGGTCCGCGCGTCGGCCAGTTCCTTCTGCGCGGCGGCGGCGGCCTCGCGGGCGTTCTGCTGGCGCTCCTCGGCCTTGGCGAGGTCGGCGGTCTTGGCCGTCGCCTCCTGGGTCATGGTCGCAAGGTCGGCGCGGAGCTTGGCCTCCTGCACCCGGGCGTCCTCGAGGCGACGACCAACCTCGGCGAGATCCTGGGTCCGGTCGACGGCGGCCTTCTCCGCGGTGGTGATGGCCTCGCGCAGCGGGTTCAGCTTGCCTTCGGCCTGCGTGACCTGGGACTGAAGCTCGGTGAGCTTCTGGGTCTCGGCCTCGGCCGCCTTCTTCGCCTCGGACGCCTTGGCCTCGGCCGCCTGCTGCTCCTGGGTCAGAGTCGCGACGCGGGACTTGGCCTCCTCGGCGGCCTTGCTTGCCTGCTGGTCCTGCTGCTGGGCGGTGGCGATCTTGGCCTGGAGCGAAGACAGGGTGCCGGCGGTCGAGACCTGCCGGTCGAGGTCGGCCCGGAGCGCCGCCTGCTGGGTCTGCAAGTCCTCGATGCGGTGGTCGCGGGCACTGCGCTGGCGTGCGCCGGCGATGGAGGCGACGATGAGCCAGACCAGCAGGACGGCGGCCACGACCGCGAGGCTGAAGGGCAAGGGACGTCTGAGTTCGGAACGGTAGTCGATGGCCATGTGGGTCTCTCAAGGTCGGGGAAAGGCGGTGGATCGAACCCCGGCGCGGCTTCGCCCGGCGTCGTGTTTGGCCGGCGCCCCGGGGCACCGGCCGTATCGCAGGATCAGGCCGGTCGGCGGCCGTCGGTGGCATAGCGGTCGATGGCCGAGGGCAACTCGCGCGAGAGGCGGGATAGGAGCGCGCCGCGGCTCAGGCCCGTCTGCTGGGTGAGGTGGTCGAGGGTGTCCGCGCCGATGGCGCGTTCGAGATCCTTCTCGGGTATGTCGCGGTTGGAGCCAGGGTTGATCCAGGAGTTCGCCGTCTCGCCGTGACCGCCCTTGGTGAAGTGATCGACGAGCTCGCTCAGGCCGCTGGCGATCAGGCCGCCGACGCCGGCCGTGCCGAGGCCGCCGAGCAGGCTACCGAGATTGCCGATGCCGCCGGTCGAGCTGGTGTTCGAGGCCGGCGGGACGGCGCCGTGGTTCGGGCTCAGGGAGGGGGTCGACGGCGCCTCGTGGCCCTTCAGCAGCTCGGCGAGCTTGTCGCGGTTCTGGTAGCCGGCCACGGCCAACAGGCCCAGCAGCGCGGTCATCGAGGGGTAGCCCTTGCTCATCGTGTTTCCTTTCCCGTGTCGGACGTGGTGCCGGATGGGATCATCCGGGGTCTCGCGGTCAGCCCGCCGCATCGGACGCGGCGGCTCCCGTCGATGTCATGCGCCCGGCAAGCTCGGGCTCGTCGCCCGATGGTTGCCCGGCGACGATGGTCCGCTTGACCGTGGAGCGGGCCGCGTCGATGGCGATGGCCGCCGCCGACATGGTCCTGGCCTCGGTCGGGCGTTCGAGCGCGTGCTTGGCGATGTCGCCGGCGAGGTCGTCGATCTCGCGGGCGAGGTTTTCGAGGCGGCTCGCGTCCGCGCCGTCCTGCGCCTCGCGGCGGATCTCCAGCAGCCGGTCGGTGGCCTCCTCGATGCGCTCGCGCCGGATGCGGGACAGGCGCTGCCCCACCCACGCGACCGCCGAGCCGATGCCGCCGCCGAGGAACGCCACGAGGTAGATCCAGGTTTCGTAGCGCTCGACGAAGCCCTGCTGCTCGCGTTCGAAGTAATCGACGGCACCGGGATGGATCGGCAACTGCGCGCTCGTGGCGGCCGCCGTGCTGTCGTAGCTCGGCGCCTGCAGGTAGTCCGCGGCCGGGGTCACGTTCGCCATGCCGCTGCGCAGCTCGAACAGGTGCTGGGTCACGTCGGCCGCTACGGGGCGGGACAGGTTGGCCCGCGCCATCAGCCGGTAGGAGGCGCCGACGGTGGCCACGTCCTCGGCCGGCACCTTCGGGCTGCCGCCGAAGGTCTCGGCCGGCATGCTCACGGCCTGGAGGCGCGGCAACCGGGCGACGATGGCATCGGCATTCGCGACCGTCACGAAGGCCACCTCTCGGTTCCTGCTCGCCCCCTGCACGATGGCGATGATGCGTTGGGCGGCCTGCGCCGTCGGCGAGATCACCGCGATGACCGCATCGATGCGCTTCTTCGCGAAGGCCGCGGCGAGGTCGGCCTCGGGCATCTCGACCAGGGCGACATGACGGGGCGGCAACGGCCCCTCGGGATCCTGGTCGAGAAGCGTCAGGCCGTAATGCTCGACCATCGCCTTGATCAGGGCCTGGTCGGCATCCCGATGCGCGAGGATGGCCAGTCGCTTGCGGTCGAGGTCCGGGAAGCTCGTCAGGCCGGAGGCCTCGGGCGACGCGATGATCATCGCCTGGTCGCGCAGGATCGCGAGCGTCAGGCCGTTGTCGGGAAGGTCGACGTCCGGACGCACCACCGCGAGGTCGGCCCGGCCGTCCTGAAGCGCCGCCGCGCTGTCGCGCACGTCATCGAACGGCAGGATCTTGAGCCGGATCTCCTTGTGACGCTTGGCCAGAGCGTCGGCATAGGCCTGGATCACGGCCGGCTCGGTCCCGTCGCTCGGCGCCACGGCGATGGTCAGCACCGTGGCGCGGGACACCCAGTAGGCCGCCGCCGCCCCGAGCCCGAGCAGCACCGCGAGGGCGAGGAACACGAACTCGCGGCGCAGCATGAGGCCCGGAACGGTCACGCGATGCGGACCTCAGCTCGGCCGGGCCATCCGACTACGGGCAAGGGTGGCGGTCGCCGTCGTTGCCGAGATACGTCCCGCTCGACGCATCGTAGGACCGGAAGCGGCGGGCGCATGCGGCGACGGCCTCGGGGCCGGGGCCGCCCTGCACGACCACCGGCGCGGCTTGTGCCTGCGAGTTGGCGATGGCACCTCCGATGATCGCCCCGGCCGCCAGGCCGGCAACTCCGGCGCCGACCGCGGCGCCGACGCCGGGTCCGCGGCGGTAGCCGTAGCCGCGACCGTAACCCCGGCCATAGCCGCGTCCGCCACGCCAGCCGTGGCGATGACCGAAGCGGCGGTACTGGACATAATCGGTTGGCAGGTCACCGCGCACGAGCGCCTCGATGGGCGCGGCGGATGCTGGTGAGGCGTGGGCCGGCAGGCCGACCAGGGTGGCGGCGACGGTGGCGGCGAGGGCGAGGGTCAGCTTCATCTCGGATGAGTCTCCTGGATCGGTTTCGCGTGGGGACGGACGGTCAGTAGCCCCGGCGGTTCGGCGGGGTCCCGGAGCGGCCGGAGAAGCGGCGGCTGACGTAGGCGATGACCTTCGGGAGCAGGAAGGCGGTGAGCAGCTTGCGGATCATGGGTGGTCTCCGAGGTCGGTGGGTCAGTGCTTGGAGCGGGACAGCCAGCCCACCGCGAAGGCGACGGCGGCGAGACCGAGCAGGGCGGAGGTGCGGTTGTCGTCGGCGTAGCGGACAGCCTGGCGACCGTAGGTGGCGCCGCGCTTACGGGCGTGGCGGGCAAGGTCCCGACCGTCCGAGACGAGGTTCCCGGCACGGTCTCGGACCTCGTCGACGAGGTGACGCCCATCCTCGACCAGGTGGCCGGTGCGGTCGCGAACCTCGTGAGCGAGGTCGCGTCCATCGTCGATGAGATCCTCGGTCCGTTCGCGGGCACGGCCGTAGGCGTACTGGGCGCCGCCGGCCACCTGGTTCACGGCGCCGCGAACCTGACGGGCAGGATCACCGGTGATGCCGCCCACGGCGGTCTGGGCGCGGCCCCTGAGATGGCGCGAGACGCCGCGGAACTGGTCTCCGTTCATGGGATACTCCTGGGTTCGAGGGCGGAAAGGGGCGGCGGGACCTTCGTTGGGGCTTCCGCCACCCTCCGGGATCAGCGCTTGCCGGTGACCTTGTCGACGACGGAGGTGATGCCGTCCTTGGCCTCGCCGACGGTGCGCTGGGCCTCGCCCTTGAGTTCCTGGGCCTTACCCTCGACGACGAGTTTGTCGTTGCCCGTGACCTTGCCTGCGGCCTGCTTGACGTTGCCGGCAGCCTCGTTGGCGAGGCCCTTCAGCTTGTCGGTGGTGCTGCTCATGGACGAGCTCCTTCGATGGACGGGAAAACCGTTCGAGCCGGGCCCGGCCGGTCACCGGGACCGGCCGGGGATCGGCTCAGACGCGACGGGCGTCGTAGCTGTCGGCGAGGGTGTGGAGCTTCGGGGCGCCGAGGCGGCCGCCGAAGAAGCCGGCGAGCGCGCCGAGGATCAGCGCCAGCGCGCCGTAGAAGGCGCCCTGCGTCGCGGCGGACTTGGCGGCGACGGCTGCCTGCTCGGCCTTCACCTTCGCGGTCGCGACGGTCTCGTCGTACTGCTTCTTGTAGTCCTGGATCTGCGCCTTGGCCTGATCGACCGGGATGCCCTGGGCCTTGGCCAGCGCGTCGGCGGCACGGTTCTCGGCCTGGGTCTTCTGGGCCGGGTCACCCGTGAACAGGGCGCGCATCGCGGCGACCGCCGCGTCCTTGGCGGCCTGCGGGTCCTGGCCGGCGGCCTGGTTGCGGACCGACTGCTCGATGCCGTCGAAGGGATTCGAGATCTTCGACAGCGACGGGGCCGCGGCCTGGGCCGCCGTCTGCACGGTGCCTCCGACGAGCGAGCCGGCCCCGCCCAGCGTGCTGGTCACGCCCGAGAAGGCGCCGCCGATCAGGCCACCGGCCGCCGAGGTCAGCAGATACAGCACCACCAGCGTGGTCACCGCCCAGGAGACGAGGCCGTGCAGGCCGGCCGCACCGGTGACGGGCTTGCCCGAGAGGCGTCCTGCGATGAAGCCGCCGGCCAGAGCCGCGACGATGCCGGAGCCGACGAACCAGAGGCCGGCGCTCAGCGAGAGGGTCGAGGCGGCCGGGTTGTCGGCGGCCACGGGACCGACGCTGGACAGGCCGACACCGACGCCGACCATGTTCAGGATGACCTGAGTCACCAGCGCCGTGGTGGCACCCGCGAAGATGGCGCCCCAGGAGACCTGGTTCAGCAGGACGGTGCGGGTGTCGGCCGAGGCTGCGGGGGTCGCGAGGATGGGTGAAGTGGACACGTTACGGGTACTCCGGGTGGTCGGTCGTCCGAGTCGTTCGGTCGTTCGAGAGGTTGGTCGGTGGGGTGGAACATCAGGGTCCGACCGCGCGGCCCCGGCGCGGTCGGACCAAGATCGTGGGCCTGCGGATCAGTCGCGGCCGTGGATGAACAGGCCGAGGCCGTAGCCGAGGAGCCCGGCCACCAGCAGGGCGGCCACGGGATGCTCGGCGATCTGGCCGGTGGCCTCGCGGCCGCCCTGGCGCAGGGCGCGGCCGCCGCTCTCGTAGACGTCCTCAGCCCGGTCGTAGGCCTCGCGGCCGGCATTGCGGACGTAGCGTTCACCGCGCTCGTAGGTGTCGCTGGCGGCACCCTGGGCGCGGCGCGCGCGGTCGTCGACGTCGTCGGACCCGATCAGGTTGCCGACCGTGTCGCGGACCTTGCCGCCGATGTCGCGGGCGGTGTCGGCGACATGCTCGGCGGCATCGCGCACGGTGTCCTTGGCCTGGCCGTAGAAGGTCTCGGCGGTACCCTGCGCCTCGCGGGCGCGGCCCTCGACCGAATCCCGCTTCGAGCCGGTGAGGTCGCCCACCGCGCCCTGTACCTTGCCGCCGAGCTCCTTGGCGGCGCCGGTGATGCGATCCGTATCAACCATGATGTCGTTCCTGGGTGCCTTGGTGACGATGTTCGTGTGGCGAGACGCTTAGCCAAAGCTACGGCCTGGAGGTGGTCTTCGGCTTCACGTCGGACTTCGGTGATTTTTGCTGGGATTTGCCCTCGGCCTCGACCTTGGGATCGCCGATCAGCTTCCCGATGGCTTCCTTGATCGAGCCCTTGATCTTGTCGGAGGTGTCGGTCGATTTCCGAACGCTCAAGGGAGGCTCCGATGACCGGGCTACGGGACGCCTTCCTCAGATGGCCCATCGGCACCGGCGAGCAATGATGCAGATGTACCAATTGAGGGATTTTATTTGTTCGGTTTGGTTAGCGGGAACCCGTTGTTGCGGCCCCAGACGATGGCTTCGGAGCGCTTGTGGACGTGGAGCTTCCGGTAGAGCGACGCCGAGTGGTTGCGCACCGTGTTCTTGGAAAGGTTGAGGCGTTTGGCGATGGCCTCGTCCGCGAGGCCCTGGCAGATCAGGTCGAGGATCTGTCGCTCGCGGACCGAGACGTTCGGGACGATGCCGTCCTCGTGGTCGGCACCCGGCCGACGCAGGTTGGCGAGCTTCTCGATCAGGCCCCGGCTGAACCAGGAGGTGTCGGCCATCACCGCCTCGACGGCCTCGAACATCTCGCGCTCGCTGCGCTTGCGCTCGGTGATGTCCTGCAGGACCATGAGGGCGAAGGTCTCCGAGCCGATCTCCACCCGCTCGGCCGAGGCCAGGCAGTCGAAGTTCGTGCCGTCCTCGTGCTTGAGGCAGACTTCGAGGCCGAGCACGAAACCGGTGCGCGCCACCGCCGACTCGAACTTGATCCGGGCGGCGTCGTGCACCCAGAGGCCGAGATCGGCAGGTGAGCGCCCGGACACCTTGTCGGCGCCGTAGCCGAACACCCGGGTGAAAGCCTCGTTGACGCCCGTGACCGAGAAGCCGTCGGCACGGGCCAGCAGGGTCGGCACCGGGGTCAGGTTGAACGCCTTCGCGAAGCGCTCCTCGCTCTGGCGGAGGGCCGTCTCGGCCTTCCGGCGCAGGTCGAGGTCGGCGAAGGTGAAGAGCATGCAGGGCTCGTCGCCGAGCTCGATGGGCTGGCCGGCAACGATGACGTAGCGCGACCCGCCGTCGGGCAGGTCCAAGCAGGCTTCCATCTGCGGGATGGTGCCGCCGCTGTTCAGGCGCGAGATCGCGAGGTCCCTGCTGCGGGCGCCGGCCAGCACGTCGACCTCGTAGACGCTGCGGCCGATCACGGCGTCGCGGGTGTACCCGGTCATCTCCAGGAAGCCGAGGTTCACCTTGACGTGGCGCAGGTCCGACAGCCGGCAGATCACCGCGGGGGCCGGATTGGCGTTGAAGGTGGCCTCGAAGCGCTCCTCGGCCTCGAACTGGTCCGAGACGTCCTTGAGGATGAGGGCGAGGCAGCTTGGATTGCCCTCCCGGTCGGTGGCGACCAGGCTGCGGAGGGAGTGAACGAAGTCGACGTCGGGCCGGTCGATGCGCTTCACGTCGACGATGACGTCGTGGAAGCGTTCGCCCGAGACCACCCGCTCCATCGGGTACTGGTTGGGGGTGTGGTTGTTGCGGTAGCGCAGGGCGAAACGTTCGCGATAGGCGTCCACCGTCCCGCCGAGCTCGCCGACGGTCTCGGCACCATGCATCGCGAGCGCGGCCTCGTTGGCATAGGCGATGGTCTGGTCGGGCTCGACCAGGATCACGCCCTCGCTGAGGCCGGCGATGATCTGCCGGAGCTCATGCCTGTCGATGCCAGCCGTCACCCTCGACCACCTTCCATGCTGATTGGATCAAGCATGGCCGTAACAGGCGGCAGGGGACGACGGTTCCGGTAGAGCGGTCGATTGGCTGGTATGCCTGGATCATGGACGGGATCGTGAATGATCAGCCGGAACCGGGCACGCACAGTCCACAGCGGAGGGGCGCGAAAGATCCGGTCGTTGTCCGGAAGACGGCCGAATCTCCTCAGATGTACTTGAGCAAACCTCGGGCAGACCCTTGCCCGGCCAGCGATAGCCCCGCCATGTCCAGGATCTGCACGGGCGGCGACCGGACGGACTGATCCCGAGACCGGACGCTGTCGATCCGGATACGCGGTTCGGCCGGGTGCTGCTTCGGCTGCGGGCCGCACGGCTCGACGCGGGGGCGCAACGACAGGTCACGGAGGCGTTCGGTGACGAACTCATCGCCATGGTGGCCGCCTGCGCCGGTTCGCCCGTCCTCGCGCCGGCTCCGACGCGGAGGCCGCCGACATGGTCCAGGCGACCCCGGTGCGGGCCCGGGAACACCGGTCCCAGGTCAGGGACGGCACCAACCC
>Ga0182229_1000381_pt1 | contig 11521 bp, 9 predicted proteins | sample G6R1MG_32_FD_129663 | JGI IMG/M metagenome (GOLD analysis project Ga0182229, IMG submission 129663) | Miscanthus phyllosphere microbial communities from Michigan, USA - G6R4_MAIN_07NOV2016_LD1 MG | ecosystem: Host-associated > Plants > Phyllosphere > Phylloplane/Leaf | place: USA: Michigan...
CGTCGATTCTCGAAAATAACCAGACTGCTGAAGGTATTCGTATTCCCAGCGTGCTGGTTCCTTACTGCGGTTTCGACCGAATTGATTAGTGTGAACTGGGAACAACTGACTTTGTTACCCTGAACCGACGACCGGGCCGCGCCAGGATAGTCGCCGGTTCAGGATGATAAAAGCATGTAAATCATGGGGTTGTTAGCCGCTTGCCAATCAACAATCACAGGAGTAGTTTGCGTAGCCAGGAAAGTTGGGCGACAGCTTCCCGCTCAAACTTACCACCCGGTCAAGCGGCACCCGTTCGCCATTGCCAAGCTCAAGATAGTCGATACCATCTTGCTCGACATGGCGTTTCAACAGTGCGTCAGTTTTGATGAACTCGCTGAGATCAGTCAGGTACTCGATGCGGACAAATTTACCGGGAACGATAGCGTCTCGGAAAGCATTGGCCTCTGTGTTCGGTTCGGGTTGATTCGTTTCCATACCGATAAAACAACAAATGCGCCCCGGTAGTTGCCGGGGCGCATTTGTTGTTTGCTAGAAACTAGGCTTAGTAACCGACAGTTTCCAGTTGCTTCTGGAACTCGCGCAGGATGGTTTCTTTCATCGCGATCTTCCGCTTCTGCGTATTGATCTTGTTCAGTACCTGTTTGTCGGCATCGTTGTTTGGGTCGAGACCGTCGGCGTCCTGTAAGGCAAACTGAAGATCGTTTTTCTCCCGTTTGACCAGGTACTCCATTTCGCGGATCTTGGTTCGAATCTGTTCCGGCTTGCTCTTCAGGTCGAAGTCAGGATACTTCCGCGTCAGGACACGACCAAGGTAGCTCAACTCAAAAATCTTGTCACAGGCTGCCCGGAACCGATCGTTGAGTGTCTTATCCTGCATTTTGAACGGTACCTTGACTTCTTTCCAGCTGTTAAGCAGGACTTTAGCCCGTTCGGCAGCAGCGAAGATGTCATCCTGTCTCGACAGCGCTTCGGCTTCGTCGGCCATTTTCATCTGCGCTTCGATACGCGGGTCGATCTTCTTCTCGATCACAATGCCCTTCGCGTCGTTATACTTCGCGTAGAACATGGTCGTGGCTTTCTTAAACTGCTTGTACAGCTTGCCGCTCTTTTTGATCGGTACCTCGCCCACCTGTTTCCAGGCATTGTTGAGCTTGCGTACTTCCTGAAACGCTGCGTCGAGATCACCCAGCCGGTTAGCGCGGAACGCCAGTCGGATAAGTTCGTCGTATTTATCGAGCCGCTCCTGAATAATTTTGTTCTGCTCGTTGAAGAACTCCCGGCGACGCGTAAAGAATCCGTCGAGCAGCAACTGGAATTCATTAACGACTTCCGTCTCGATAGACTTATCGACCGGGCCGGTTTTTATCCACTTGGTTTTGATTTCCTGCAACGCATCCGCTGTTTCGCGCCACTGCGTGCTGTCGACTAGGGTAGCGGCTTCGGCGATCAGCGCCCGTTTGATTTCCAGGTTTTTGAGCTGATTAACGGTGATCAGGTCGGCCAGAATAGCTTCCTGTGCGTCGAGCCGGTCAAGCAGCGGGGGGAAATCACCGAGGGCATCAAACTGAATCAGCTTCTTCCGAAGCTGCGTCAACTTCGTCAGGTACGATCCTTTGTTCTGAGCTTCTTCAATGTCGCTTTCAAGCTGACTTACTTTGTTTTCGGCGATGATAAAGCGGTTTTTGAAGTAATCGAGCGCTTCTTGCTCGGTGCGTTTTACTTCGCCAATCTGCCGGTCTTCATATTCCAGGTAGCCCTTTAAAAATACCTTTCCGTCTTTGACGTAACCGTATTCATCTACCAGTGAAGCGTTTTCCATTCTTGTATCTTGGTTAAGGCTGCGCTGAAGGTTAATTTTGGGGTAGTTGCCAACACAAATCTATAGAAATTAATGAGTCAGGAAACCATAATTTTCTCGATGGCGGGCGTCAGTAAAACTATTCCGCCAAACCGACAAATCCTAAAAAACATCTATCTGTCCTTTTTTTATGGTGCCAAAATCGGGGTACTGGGTCTAAACGGATCGGGTAAATCGACTTTGCTCCGCATCATTGCCGGTATTGATAAGAGTTATACAGGGGAGGTTGTTTTCTCGTCCGGTTACTCGGTGGGTATGCTGGAACAGGAGCCGCAGTTTACGGCCGGCAAAACCGTCCGTGAAGTTGTTGAGGAAGGTGTACAGGAGGTAGTAGCGCTGCTGAAAGAGTTTGACGAGATCAACGAAGCTTTCGGTGATCCCGATGCTGATTTCGACAAACTGCTGGCCCGGCAGGGTGAAGTACAGGAGAAACTGGACCATCACAATGCCTGGGAACTGGACCAAAAGCTGGAGCGGGCAATGGATGCGCTGCGTTGTCCTCCCGCCGATGCGATCATCGACAACCTGTCGGGTGGTGAAAAACGGCGGGTCGCTCTGTGCCGCCTGCTGCTGCAACAACCTGACGTCCTATTGCTCGATGAGCCAACCAACCACCTCGACGCTGAGTCGGTATTATGGCTGGAAGAGCACCTGCGTCAGTACACGGGTACGGTTATCGCCGTTACGCACGATCGCTATTTCCTTGATAACGTGGCGGGCTGGATTCTCGAACTTGACCGGGGCGAAGGCATCCCCTGGAAAGGTAATTATTCGTCGTGGCTCGATCAGAAGCAGCAGCGGTTAGCTAAAGAGGAAAAGACGGAATCGAAGCGGCAGAAGACATTGCAGCGCGAACTGGAGTGGGTACGCATGGCTCCCAAAGCACGGCAGGCGAAATCGAAAGCGCGGCTGGGTGCTTACGAGAAACTGTTGAGCGAAGACGCCAAACAGCGCGACGAGAAACTGGAAATATTTATCCCCGCCGGTCCGCGACTGGGAGCCAAAGTAATCGAAGCCGACGACGTAGCGAAAGCTTATGGCGACAGGCTGTTGTTTGAGCACCTTGGCTTTCGGTTGCCGCAGGGCGGTATTGTTGGGGTTATCGGGCCCAACGGTGCTGGTAAAACTACGCTGTTCAAACTGATTACCGGTCGCGACAAACCCGACGCGGGTAGCTTCGCCGTGGGCGAAACGGTACAGGTTGCTTACGTCGATCAGGAACACGACGGGTTAGACCCCAACAAGACCGTGTACGAAGCCATTTCGGGCGGTAACGAGTGGATCATGATGGGCGGTAAGCAGTCGAACGCGCGGGCTTACGTGAGCCGATTCAACTTTGCCGGGGCCGATCAGGAAAAGAAAATCGGTACGCTGTCGGGTGGCGAGCGCAACCGGGTTCACCTGGCCATGACGCTGAAAGAAGGCGCTAACCTGCTCCTGCTCGATGAGCCGACCAACGACCTGGACGTAAACACGCTGCGGGCACTGGAAGAAGGACTGGAAAATTTCGCCGGTTGCGCGGTAGTCATCAGCCACGATCGCTGGTTCCTCGACCGTATCGCGACGCATATTCTGGCGTTCGAAGGGGAGTCACAGGTATACTGGTTTGAAGGCAACTTCTCCGAATACGAAGAAAACCGGCGTAAACGGCTTGGCAGCGACGCTACCCCAACCCGGATTAAGTATAAGAAGCTGGTGTAAGACCACGAATAAGGGAGGCCGAGTCGAACGATTCGGCCTCCTTTACTTGTAGCTAACCAATGTTGGCATGTAGGTTAACGGTTCGGATCACCTCCGGTTACCTGGTGATGGCTGTTTAACTGACAGCCATGTTTACATCAACCGATGAATTACGTCAACATCGACCTAACGTTGACGTAAGCTAACGGGTAAGGAGCCTGGAAGCATGTAGCCATTTAATTTACTTTTGTTTTTCAGTAAAGCGAGGACTCATATGCATTACGGTTATTTCAATGGGACCATTGCCCCAACGGATCAACTGGCTGTTGGCGTGACCGATCTGAGTCTGCTACGCGGCTATGGCCTGTTCGATTATTTCCTGACGTACAATGGCCGGCCGTTTCAGTGGGACTGGTACTGGGAGCGGTTTCAGAACTCAGCCATGCGGATGCATCTTCCTCTGCCGCTGACCAAGGCTGAAACGTATGCTATTGTGCTGGAGTTGATAGAGCAGAGCGGAGGATTAGACGTCGGTGTACGCTTTATCCTGACCGGTGGCTACTCGTCCGACAGTATCAGCATCGAAAAGCCGAACCTGCTGATTCTGACGGAGTCGATTCATGCAACTCCGAGTGGTCAGTATGAACAGGGGATAAGGGTTATCTTGGATGAGTATGTCCGGGAGATGGCTGAGGTGAAAAGCACCGATTATAAACGGGTCATTTTACTGGCGCAGGCGATTCGCGCTGCCGGTGCGTCGGACGTACTGTACCAAAAAGGGGGCGAAATCAGCGAACTCAGCCGGAGCAATTTCTTTCTGGTAAAAGGGAATCAACTGATTACGTCAAACCGAAACATTCTGTACGGCATTACCCGTCGAACCGTCATTCAATTGGCGCAAAATGATTTCGACGTAGTGGAGCGCCCGGTCCTGTTGTCTGACCTGTACGACGCTGAAGAAGCGTTTACAACCAGTTCGACCAAAAAAGTACTACCCATAACGCAGGTTGGCGACTTGACAATTGGTGATGGAAAAGTTGGCCCGAAAGCGAAGTTTCTGCTGGAACAGTTCGATGAGCTGATCGCGAATTGGTGATCGTGTAGAAGAAAGAGGAAAGACGTGAGAAGAAAGATGCTGACGCAAACCAATCTTTCTTCTTACGTCTTTCCTCTTTCTTCTTAATCCTTATAAATCATCACTGTGCTGCTGCCATCGGCTTTGATGTAGCCGCGATACATACCCGCTGAATTGAACGGCATGGCGATGTTGCCTTTTCGGTCCAGGGCAATAACGCCCCCTTCGCCCCCACGCTCGACCAGTTTCTTCATCACCACTTCATCGGCGGCCTGTTGAACCGACAGACCTTTGTATTCCATTAGTGCTGAAATGTCGTAACCGACCACTGACCGGATAAAGTATTCGCCGTGGCCCGTCGCCGATACCGCGCAGGTGGCGTTATTGGCGTAAGTACCCGCGCCGATGATGGGTGCATCGCCCACCCGGCCGTAGCGTTTGTTGGTCATGCCACCCGTCGACGTGCCCGCTGCCAGATTCCCGGCCTGATCGAGGGCAACACAGCCGACCGTACCGAATTTCTTTCCTTCCGTAAAAATCTGCTCATCCATCAACGAGCCGGTTTTGCGGGTCGTATCGGGTTTGGTAGTGGACTTCGCCGGTTTCTCGCTGTGATCCAGCTCAACTTTTTCTTCCTTCAGCGCCTTCTGCAAGCCCTGCCACCGTGCTTCCGTGTAGAAATACGATGGGTCGACGATTGTCATACCTTGGGCTTTAGCAAACGCTTCCGCGCCGGGGCCAATCATCATCACGTGTTCCGATTTATCCATCACCCGCCGGGCCGTACTGATTGGGTTCCGAATCGTGGTGACACCCGCGATAGACCCTGCTTTCAACGTTTTTCCATCCATCACGGCCGCGTCCATCTCGTTCTTACCCTCGTGGGTGAAAACCGCCCCCTTACCCGCATTGAACAAGGGCGAATCTTCCATCACCCGGATCGTGGCTTCGACGGCGTCCATACTGCTGCCGCCTTTTTTCAAAATAGCATAGCCCGTTTGCAGCGCCTGGTTGAGTACCGCCCGGTACGCCTTTTCTTTCTCCGGCGTCATGTTTTGCCGGGTAATCGTGCCGGCTCCGCCATGAATCACCAAGGTAATTGGACCGTTGTTTTGCGCCTGTGTCATAAAGGCTGCTGCGCTGAAGAACGCCGTAAGAAGTAGTGTTTTCATCAAGTAAGATTAGTTAAGGAGTCCACTTCTGTTGACCCCACCCCAACCCCCTCCCCATCAGGGAGGGGCTATACACGTTCGATAGGCGTTCTCCCTCTCTAACGGGGAGGGGTTAGGGGTGGGGTTGTGTGTTTATATATTAAGGAGTCCAGGTGTTCTGTGCCCGCATGACCCGCTCGATCAAATCCCGCACGGCACCATCGCCCCCGTTACGCGGAGACACGTACTGACAAATGGCCGTGAGTTCGGGCGACGCATCGGCTGGGCAACTGCTGAGCAGATCGCGTTGTAGAATCGGCAGGTCGGGCAGGTCATCGCCCATGTACACGATTTCGGTTTCGTTGAGTTTATCGCGGCTGATGTAGCCGAGGTAGGCATTCAGCTTCTGCCCGTCGGGGCCACCCATAAAAATGTCGTTCACGCCCAGTGTCATCAACCACTTACGAACGCCTTCGGAATTGGCCGAGGAAACAATGCCCACCCGGTAACCCGCTTTGATCGCGTGCGCAACGGCATAGCTGTCTTTTATGTTGAAGGTTCGATAGGTGTCGCCTGACTCGGGCAGGTAAACGCGCCCATCGGTAAAAACGCCGTCAACGTCGAAAATAAAGGTTTTGATTTGCGCGAAGCGGTCAATAGATACAGGCATAAAAACAAAGATAGGTAGCAAGGTGATAAAATGGACCAGTAACCGTCGTGCGAACTGGCATCCAAAAGACTACCCTATTTCAGTACATTTGTTTGATGAATAAACTGACACTGCCCCCCGCGTTTGCCGACCAGATGAACGCACAACTGGGCGCAGATTTCCCGCTCTTCGCTGATGCGTTAGCCGGTCCGACACCGGTAAGTATTCGTATCAACCCGCGTAAACAATCCCTCGATACAACGAACCTGGACCGGGTACCCTGGTGCGCCGAAGGCTTCTACCTGCCCGAACGGCCCAACTTCACCGTCGATCCACTGTTTCAGGCGGGGGGCTATTATGTACAGGAAGCGTCGTCGATGCTGCTCAGCGAAGCCGTCCGTCAAACGGCCAACCTCGCTCGTCCGCTGCGGGTACTCGACCTCTGCGGAGCACCCGGCGGGAAAAGTACGTTGCTGGCGTCGATGCTGACGGCCGATAGTCTGCTGATCTGTAACGAAGTTATCCGTAGCCGGGTGACGGTGCTACGACAGAATATCGACAAGTGGGGCTACCCAAACGTAGTTGTCAGCAATCACGACCCGGAAGAACTGACAAATCTGTCGGGCTATTTCGACATTATCCTGGTCGATGCGCCCTGCTCAGGCGAAGGGTTGTTCCGGAAAGACCCCGAAGCGGTCAACGAGTGGTCGGAAGCCAACGTCGATCTGTGCGCGGCCCGGCAAAAGCGCATACTGGCGGCTGCCGCTCCGCTGCTCGATACGGGCGGGCTGCTCATTTACAGTACCTGTACGTACAATACGCAGGAGAACGACGACAATATGCGGTATCTGGTCGCCAACGGTTTTAAAAATCGCCCGCTCGACCTACCTGCTGACTGGCAAATCGTAGAAAAGCGCGTCGATGGGGCGGTGGGTTATCAATGCTACCCACACCGGGTGAAAGGCGAAGGCTTTTTTATCAGCGTGTTTGAAAAAACGAGCTTTACGGCCGCCGTCAAACTCGATGCCCGTACGTTTCGGAGCATTCGGGCCCTGCGTCCGCGCGAAACGGCTTCGGTATCAGCCTGGCTTCAACACCCCAAGGATTTTTCGTACTGGGAAAAACCCAATGGTGACGTGATTGCCTTGCCCGTATCGCTGGAAAGGCCGTTTCTGTTTCTTGATAGTGCCATTCGTAGTAAAGGATTCGGCATTGAGCTGGGTCAGTTCAAAGGGACCGATTTTATCCCGTCGCATACGCTGGCACTAAGCACAGCTATCCGAACCGACTTGCCGGGTGTTGAACTAAGTCTGGAAGAGGCACTACGGTATTTCAAAAAAGAAAATCTGGTGTTCGATGAGCCGGTGAAGGGCTGGCAACTGGCCCGGTTTGGCGGACTGAATCTGGGTTGGATGAAAGGCGTCGGGCAACGGGTGAACAACTACCTGCCCAAAGACTGGCGCATCCGTATGGATATCCGCGAATACATATGAAACGGCTCCTGCTGATTGCCGGGCTGGTACTGGCCGTACTGGTAGTTGGGTATATAGCTGGCCCGACCACACATTTTGAGTCAATCAGGAACACGCGACTTGCTATGAAAACCGATCTGGCCGAACTGGAGCGCGAACTGGCGGAGTCGGAACAAAAGGCCAACCTGCGCCCCGATAACGAAGCCCGTATCGTCTGGGCCGATAGTACGAAGAAGCAGAAAACGCCCTATAGTTTCGTCTACATCCCCGGCTTTACGGCTAGCTGGGCTGAGGGTGACCCGGTTCATCGGCAGCTCGCCCATCGCTTCGGCGGTAATCTGTACCTGGTCCGTACTTGCGAACACGGCCTGAACTCCCCCGACGCCCTGAAAGGGATGACGCCGGCCTGCTACGCGGAATCGGCCGAGCGGGCACTGGCGGTCGGAAAAGCGCTGGGCGAAAAAGTCGTTGTAATCGGCACCTCCGCTGGCGGTATGCTGTCGCTGTATCTGGCCGCCCATCACCCCGAAATTGCCGGACTGATTCTGTATTCGCCCTGCATTGCCACGCGAAACCCAGCGCTGAGACTGGCCACGAAGCCGTGGGGCGCGCAAATCATGCGGCAGGTTTTTCCGGACGATCACGTTGTTATTGATACGTACAAACCCGACCGCGCGCGGCATTGGCTGACAACCTACCACACAAACGGATTGGTTACGCTGCAAACCATGCTCGACGAATGGATGACGCCCGAACAATTCGCCAAAGTGAAGCAGCCGCTGTTCATGGCCTATTACTACCGCGACGAAGCCAATCAGGATCAAACAGTATCGGTACCGGCGATGCTGACGATGTTCGACCAGTTGGGAACACCCGCCAGTCAGAAGGAAAAAGTCGCCCTGCCGAAGGCGAACCACCATGTCATTGCATCTCATTTTACGTCGGGCGACGTGGTGGGCGTCTACCGAGCAACGGCTGAATTTATGGAGCGCATCCTGCATCTGCCGGTTGTAAACGCACAGTAATCAGGCTGATGGCATGACTTTCCTCAAAAAAGCGGCATCTTTGCCGGATAAATTGTGCAAGAGCAAGGTATGGCTTACGGATTACTGAAAGGAAAACGCGGCATCATCTCGGGTGCCCTCGACGAGAAATCAATTGCGTGGAAAGTGGCCCTGAAAGCAAAGGAAGAAGGCGCTACGTTTACGCTGACCAACGCGCCTATCGCTATGCGGATGGGGGCTATCAAACAACTGGCCGAGCAATGCGAAGCGGAGATCATTCCCGCCGACGCTACCTCGACGGAAGACCTGGAAAACCTGTTCACCAAATCGCAGGACGTACTGGGTGGTAAGGTCGACTTCGTGCTGCACTCGATCGGCATGAGCCCCAACATCCGGAAAGGCAAACCCTACACCGATCTGAACTACGACTGGTACAAGCAGAGCGTTGATATTTCGGCAATGTCGTTCCACAAAATGATGCAGACAGCGTATAAGCTCGATGCTATCAACGAATGGGGATCGATCGTCGCGCTGACCTACATGGCGGCACAGCGGACGTTCTCGTTCTACGGTGACATGGCCGATGCGAAAGCCGCGCTGGAGTCGATTGCCCGTAGCTTCGGCTACCACTACGGTAAATTCCGGAACGTACGCGTCAACACCGTATCGCAGTCGCCGACGCCGACAACGGCAGGTGGTGGTATCGGTGGTTTCGACCGGTTCTATGAGTTCGCCGAGAAAATGTCCCCGCTGGGCAACGCAACGGCTGATCAGTGCGCTGATTACGTAACGACGCTTTTCTCGGACTACACCCGGATGGTGACGATGCAGAACCTCTTCCACGACGGCGGTTTCTCGATGACCGGTGTATCCGAAGAACTGATGGATATGCTCAAAATGTAACGAGTTACCGACGTACAGCGTCGATAAGCAACGAGCGGTGCCAGAACGATATGTTTCCGGCACCGCTCTTTTTATGGATACCGGCTACAATTCAACAATCGCGACCCGGCTGTTGCCGTCATTCCCTTTCTCGATCTGAATCTGCACACTGATGCGCTCCTTGATTTCATGGCGGTGCGAAATGATACCAATCGTTTTCTGACTATCCTGCTGAAGTTTCTCAAGCATTGCTACCGCCATGTCCAGCGACTCCGGGTCCAGCGTGCCGAATCCCTCGTCGATAAACAGACTGTCGATCCGAATATTCTGCGATGCCAGATCGGACAGGGCCAATGCCAGCCCCAGACTGAGCGTAAACGTTTCGCCCCCCGACAGGCTGGTCACCGTACGCTCGGCCCCACCCTGATACTGATCCAGTACGAAGAGTTCGTCCTGCCCGTCACGTGGTTTCAGAATCAGGTACCGGTCCGACAGGTCGCGCAGACGCCGGTTGGCCAGGCCAATCAACTGGGACAGGGTAAGCCCCTGCGCAAAACGACTGTACTCATCTCCTCGAGCACTGCCGATCAGCCGGTTCAGTTCACGCCAGGGCATGGCTGCATCGTCCAGCTTTTTCAGTTCGACAAGCAGGGTTTTGTGGCGTTTGTGTTCCGTCGCGTCGGCGTCGAGGGTCTGTTTGATCTTGCCGAGCTGCTCTGTCTGCTGCCGTAGTTCCTTATCGCGTTCATGGATAAACTGCCGTATTTGATCAAAAGGCAGGTTCGTCTGGCGGGCTTCCACCAGGGCCTGCCGGCGCTGATCGGCGTCGGTGCGTTTGGCTGTCAGTTGCGTTGCTTCATCGGCGAGATGCTGTTTTTCGTCCTGCAATCGGCGAAGTGTGGCCGAATCCAGCAAGTGCTGCCGCGCTGTCTGTACGTCGGTGAGCCCCCGGCTTTGCAGCATGGGTTGAAGCTGACTGTGAAGCTCGGCGACCCGCTGTTTGCTCGTTGCCAGTGCCGTGCTGGCCTTCTGGCGTAACTCTTCCTGTGTCGACAAGTCAGACCGAATTGTGGTAAACCGAATCGTAAGCTGGTCGCACACAGCTTTAACGTCAGTGCCCGTAAACAACTGATCTCGCTCTTCCATCAGTCGCTCTACATGATGGTGCGCTGTGTGCAGGGCAGCCAGATCGTCGGTCAGTTGCCGCAAGACCTTATCCTGTTCCCACAGCGAAAGTAAAGTAGTTATGTCGTCCCGACGAACACGAGCTTCCTGCTGCGCATCAATCAACTGGGTTAGTTCGAGAGAGTTATCCAACTTCAGGTCAGCAAGACGCTCCGCTATCAGTTGTCGATTTGTCCGAAATAACAAACGCATCTCTTTCCGACGTTTGTCTACATCATCCTGTTTTGATTCCGACCGAGTAATATCTTGTTGAAGCAAATCCTGTTGCTGACGTTTGCTCTTTAAATTGTCCTGTGCTAATTGAATTTCTAACTCAACTGATCCCACTTGTTGAATGTAATGCTGGGTATAGGGATGGTTGGTAGCACCACAAAGTGGACAGGGCTGACCTGATACCAGTTCGGCACGTAACTGAGTCAGATTAGCCTCTTTAGTTAACTTAATTTTTCGCTTGTCTAATTCGACAAGCTGATTTTCGAGTTTTTCGAGCTCATCTACCACTCGGGCCAAGGTGGGTCGCTTAGAATCAAGGAGGTTTGTATAATCATCGAACTCCTTTGTC
>Ga0182229_1000383_pt1 | contig 11467 bp, 8 predicted proteins | sample G6R1MG_32_FD_129663 | JGI IMG/M metagenome (GOLD analysis project Ga0182229, IMG submission 129663) | Miscanthus phyllosphere microbial communities from Michigan, USA - G6R4_MAIN_07NOV2016_LD1 MG | ecosystem: Host-associated > Plants > Phyllosphere > Phylloplane/Leaf | place: USA: Michigan...
CAAAACCTGTTGTTTCCGGTGCGGGTGTTTCGCTCAGTGCGGGCGGCGGGCAAGCTCATCGAGAAGTTTCGGCCCGATGCGGTGGTGGGTGTGGGCGGCTACGCCTCGGCGCCGGTGCTGCTGGCCGCCACCTCGCGCGGCATCCCGAGCCTGATTCAGGAGCAGAATTCCTACGCGGGCCTGGTAAACAAGCTGTTGGCGCGCCGTGTCAATAAAATCTGCGTGGCCTACGACGACATGGAGAAGTTTTTTCCGGCCGATAGGCTGGTGCTGACGGGCAACCCCGTGCGCACCGAAATCGCGCACGGCAACCGCGCTGAAGCGCTCCAGTTTTTTGGCCTCGACCCCGCCAAGAAAACGCTGCTCGTGGTGGGCGGCAGCCTCGGCGCCCGCACCCTCAACCTCGCCACTGCCGCCGCCCTAGGGCGCCTGCGCGAGGCTGGCGTGCAGCTGCTCTGGCAAACCGGCAAGCTCTACTATCCCGAAGCTAAGGAGCAGGCTGCGCCCTACGCCAGCAACAACTTGCAGGCGCTGGAATTTATCCGGCGCATGGACCTGGCCTACGCCGCTGCCGATGTGGTAATCAGCCGGGCGGGTGCGCTTTCCGTGTCTGAGCTTTGCCTCACGGGCAAGGCCACGGTACTGGTGCCCTCACCCAACGTGGCCGAAGACCACCAGACCAAAAACGCCCTAGCCCTGGTGAGCAAAGGTGCGGCCGTGCTCATCACCGACGAGCACGCCGCCACCCGACTCTACGACGAGGCCCTGCGCCTGCTCGCCGACCCCGAGCGCCAGCAGCAGTTGAGCACGCGCGTGAAAGAGCTGGCTCGCCCCAATGCGACCGTAACCATTGTGGATGAGTTGTTTAAATTATTAAAAAGATAATCATTGGCTGTCATGCTGAGCCTATCTAAGCATGACAGCTGAAGTGAGCTAACACGCGAATAGTGATGCAGCAATTTCCTTACATCTTCTTCCTAGGTATCGGCGGCATCGGCATGTCGGCGCTGGCGCGGTGGTTTAAGGCCAACGGCCACCACGTGAGCGGCTACGACAAAACCGAAACACCCCTGACGCTGGCGCTGCAAGCCGAGGGCATTGCCGTGCACTATACCGACGAGGTTGATAACATCCCGGCTGAGGTGCGGGCCAAAAAAGACCAAACGCTGGTAGTGCTCACGCCCGCCATTCCGGCCGACAGCCGCGAGTGGGCGTGGCTGCGTGCGCAGGGCTACGACATCCGCAAGCGCAGCCAGGTGCTAGGCGTGCTCACGCAGGGCCGGCCGACTATTGCGGTGGCCGGCACGCATGGCAAAACCACAACCAGCAGCATGGTGGCGCACCTGCTGCACCACGCGGGCGTCGACACTGGGGCCTTCTTAGGCGGCATTGCGGTGAACCTAGGGAGCAACCTGCTGCTGCCCCGCAGCGCCGACGCCCCCGTGGTAGTCGAGGCCGACGAGTACGACCGCAGCTTCCTGACGCTGCATCCCGACGTGGCCATCGTGACCAGCACCGACGCCGACCACCTCGACATCTACGACACCAAAGAAGCCCTAGTAGAGTCGTTTTGCCAGTTTGTAGCCCAGCTGAAGCCGGGCGGTACGCTGCTGCTCAACCACACTGCCGATGCCCGCGTGGCCGCCGCTGCGCCGGCGGGTACGCGCGTGCTGCGCTACGGCCTCACGGCGGCGCAGGGCCCCGATTTGTATGCGGGCGCCATCGTGCCCGAGGGGCACCAGTTTAAGTTTGACCTGCACGGCCCGCAGGGCGTAGTGGCAGGCTTGCAGCTTGCCGTGCCGGGCTTTCACAACGTCGAAAACATGCTGGCTGCCGCGGCCGTGGCGCAGGCCTACGGCGTGGGCGAAGAGGCACTACGCGCAGCAGTGGCCGCCTACCGCGGCGTGAAGCGGCGGTTTGAGTTTGTAGTGACTGGCCCCGAGAAGGTGTACGTAGACGACTACGCCCACCACCCACGCGAGATAGAAGCCTTTCTGCGCTCGCTGCGTGCCCTGTACCCGGCCAAGAAGCTGCGGGTTATCTTCCAGCCGCACCTGTTTACCCGCACCCGCGATTTTGCCGAGGGCTTCTCCGAAAGCTTAAGCTTGGCCGATGAGGTCGTGCTGCTGCCCATCTATCCCGCCCGCGAATTGCCGCTGCCGGGCATCACGTCCGACATGCTGCTGGAGAAAATTACGGCGCCCAAAAAATCAATTCAAACCAAAGCCGAGGTGCTGGCCCAGGCCGCCGACCTAGCCGATTTTGAGGTGCTCGCTACCGTGGGCGCCGGCGATATCGACACGCTAGTGCCCGACCTGAAAGCCATTCTAACGCGCTAGCCTAACCCCATCGGAGGTAGTACATGGAAAAGAACGTTCGCAATTTACTCGTCGCGTTGGCCTGCCTGCTGGGGCTGGCCGGGGCCGCTGCGTTTGCGGCGTACCGGCAGGCCCACCGCCCGGTGAGCGATATCGTGGTGAACATTGCCAACGAGTCGAATAATTATTTTATCAGCGAGCGGGGCGTTACGGCGCTGCTTACTAATGGGGGCAAGGAGCCCGTGCTGGGCACCGTGCCCGAGGGCCCGCGCCTGCGCGTGCTGGAGGCGCGCCTCAAGGCGCACCCCTTCGTGCGCGACGCCCAAGTGTACCGCGACCTAGCTGGTAATCTGCACGCTGATATTCGCCAGAACCATCCCATTGCGCGGCTGGTGCACGCCGATGACCGCCTCGACAGCTATGTCGATGCTGAAGGCAAGCGCCTGCCCCTCTCGCCGCTCTACACTGCCCGCGTAGCTACCGTGAGCCGGGCGGGCGGCGGTGGGTTGCCCACAACCTTTTTTCAGGATAGTACGTCACGGGGATATCTCGATTTTTTGCGTTACGTAGACGAACACCCCTTCTGGCACGCCCAGGTGGCCGAAGTTTTTGTGGAGCCGGGCGGAAAGCTGAGCTTCACACAGCAGGTAGGCGACCAGCGCATCGAGTTCGGCCCGCCCGAAAATATTTCAGAAAAATTTGCCAAATTGATGGTATTTTACCGACAAATTCCTTCTGTTTTAGGGTGGGATACCTACCACCGCGTCAACGTGGAATACCAAAATCAAATCATTTGTGAATGACAAATGATTGATAAGTAGATTAATAAGTTTTGACAATTTAGCTAACTAGCTTAGCCTCCGCTCTTTCACGCTTGCCCTCTCCCCATGCAACAAGATAAAATCGTCGTCGGTCTCGACATTGGCACCACTAAAATCTGCGCCTTGGTGGGACGGAAAAACGAGTATGGCAAGCTCGAAATTATGGGTATGGGCACGTCCGTGTCCGACGGGGTACAGCGCGGCATCGTGCTCAACATCGACAAGACGGTAGAGGCCATTAAGCGGGCCATCCGGCAGGCCGAAGAGCAGTCCGGAATCGATATCGGCGTGGTAAACGTGGGCATTGCGGGGCAGCACATCAAGTCGCTGCAACACAACGGCTCCATCACGCGGCCCAGCGGCGACAATGAGATTACGCAAGACGACGTGAACCGCCTCACGGCCGACATGTACCGGCTCGTGACGCCGCCCGGCTCGCAGATTATCCACGTAATGCCGCAGGACTATAAGGTTGATTTTGAAGGGGGGGTAACCGACCCCGTGGGCATGGCGGGCGTGCGCCTGGAAGGCAACTTCCACATTATCACGGCCCAGAGCGCCGCCATTAATAACATCAACAAGTGCGTAACCAAGGCCGGCCTGGCCATCGAGAACCTGATTCTGGAGCCGCTAGCGTCGAGCGTATCGGTGCTGAGCGACGAGGAAAAAGAGGCTGGCGTGGCCCTCATTGACATTGGCGGCGGCACTACCGACCTCGCGGTGTTCAAAGATGGTATTATCCGCCACGCGGCCGTACTGCCGTTCGGGGGTAATATCATCACCCAGGACATCAAGCAGGGCTGCAACGTGACGCCCAACCAAGCCGAGCAGCTGAAGGTGAAATTCGGTAAAGCCATTGCCGAAGAAGCCTCGGACTACGAAATCGTGAGCATTCCGGGCCTGCCCAACCGCCCGCCCAAGGAGGTGTCTCTCAAGAATTTGGCTTATATCATCGAAGCCCGCATGTCGGAGATTATCGAGCTGGTGTATGCCGAAATCTACCGCATGGGCCTGCACGAGCACCTGTCGGCGGGCGTGGTACTGACGGGTGGCGGCTCGCAGCTCCAAAACCTGGAGCAGCTGACCGAGTACCTCACCGGCCTCGACACGCGCATCGGCTATCCCAACCAGCACCTCGGCAAGAGCAAAATCGAGACGGTGAAATCGCCGATGCACGCCACCGGCGTGGGCCTCGTGCTGGCTGGCTACCAGGCCCAGGACGAGCGCAATGCCGCCCGCCCCGGCTACGCTGAGGAAGAAACCCAGAGCAGCTACAGCTACCAGGCCGCGCCCCCCGTGGCCGCACCCGCCCCGGTGGTGCCCAGCTTCACGGCCGCGCCCGCCCCGGTGCCAGCCCCGGCCCCCAAAGTCCCCGAGCCGCCCAAAGAGCCCAAGGCCCCGAGCAAGTTTGGCTCTTACCTAGGCGATATTACCCGCAAGCTGAAGGGTATTCTGATTGATGACTTTGACGATAAACAATATTAAGTAATTGGCTTTTAGCTGATAGCTGTTGGTTATTAGCTTCTATTCATAACTAGACTTTTAGTAGAGGCTAACAGCCAATAGCTAACAGCTAACAGCCCCAGAACTATGAACTTTACTTTCGATATTCCTACTCAGAGCCGCTCGATTATCAAGGTAATTGGGGTAGGGGGTGGGGGCTCCAACGCCGTGAAGCACATGCACAAGCAGGGCATCAAGGACGTGGAGTTTATAATCTGCAATACTGACCGCCAGGCCCTGGAAAGCTCCACGGTACCCAATAAGCTCCAGATTGGGGTAGACCTGACCGAGGGCCTCGGCGCGGGCGCCAAGCCCGAGCGCGGCCGCCAAGCGGCGCTCGAATCGCGTGAGCAAATTCGGGAGCTGCTGAGCAATGGTACTAAGATGCTGTTTATCACGGCTGGTATGGGCGGCGGCACCGGCACGGGCGCGGCCCCGGTTATTGCGCAGGTGGCCCAGGAGCTGAATATCCTGACGGTAGGCATCGTGACGGCGCCCTTCTTGTTTGAAGGCAAAAAGAAGCGCGACCAGGCCGAGCAAGGCATTAAGGAGCTGAGCGAGAACTGTGATACGGTGCTCGTGATTCTCAACGACAAGCTGCGCCAGCTCTACGGCAACTTGACCATGGGCCAGGCCTTTGCCAAGGCCGATACGGTGTTGACCACGGCCGCTAAGTCGATTGCTGAAATCATCACGGTGACCAGCGACGTGAACGTGGACTTTGAAGACGTGAAAACAGTGATGAAGGACTCGGGCGCGGCCGTGATGGGCAGCTCCATCACGGAGGGCGAAAACCGGGCCCGCCGGGCGGCCGAAGAGGCGCTGAACTCGCCGCTACTCAACAACACCGACATTCGGGGTGCACAGCGAATTCTGCTCAGCATCATGTCGGGCGACCAGGCCGAGCTGGAAATGGACGAGCTCTCGGAAATCACCGAGTACATCCAAGGCAAGGCGGGCGAAGACGCCGAAATGATTTTCGGCCACGGTATCGACGAAACGCTGGGCCAGAGCATCCGCGTGACGGTGATTGCCACGGGCTTTGCCCGCGAGGCGCACACCATCAACGCCAACGGCCGCCCTGCGGCGGCGCCCGAGCAGGTGGCGGCCCCCGAGCCCCAGCCAGTGGCCGTAGAAAAGGAGCGTCCCAGCGCCCCCGCACCGGTAGCCCCCGCGGCGCCGGTAGTGCCCAGCTTTACGGCTACGGCTGCCCCGGAGCCCGCCCGCATCACCTTCGACCTAAACGGCCCCGCCGCACCTTCGACTCACGCCCCGCTCACGGGTGCGCCCATCACGGCTCCCGGCGAGCCGGTGCTGATGCCGAGCAACGCCCAGCCTGCCCCCGCGCCCCCGCGCCCTAGGGCTGCTGCGCTGGAGGCCCAGGCCATCGAGCGCCGCAACCGGCTGATGCAGTCTTCCAATCAGGCGCTGTCGCCGGAGGCTACGGCCCACCTCGATACCCCGGCCTACCTGCGCCGCGGCCAGAAGCTAGAGCCGCTGGCCCCGAGCAACACACAGAACATCTCGCGCTTCAACCTCTCGGACGATAACGAGCTGCTGGGCGACAATCGCTTTCTGCACGACAACGTAGATTAGCGCGTTCTGCGTAGCGAGCTTCTTCAAAGCGTTGACCACAGAAAAAGCGCCCCTTATTCTCTGATAATGCCAGAGAGTAGGGGGCGCTTCTTTTGTATCTACGTCGAGGTCGCGTGAAAACCAGCGCGGAAGTCACCTGTCTTTGCGAACGCAGCGCAGCAGCGACAGAAGGATAAACGAGATAAGAACGTAGCGGAAGCGTTGCTAGAACGGGTCGGAGAACCGTTTATCGGTGACGAACGTCGAGTCGGTCAGCGTTTTTAAGAAAGCGATGACCTGGCGCTTCTCAGTGGCGGTGAGGTCCATGTGCGTGCCGAAGGGTGGGTTGTTGATGCCCGTGAGCAGCATGTTGTCGAGGCCGGGGCTGGCCATCTGCACGTGGTCGGAGTAGTGGTCGAGCACTTCCTCTAGGGTCTTGAAGCGGCCATCGTGCATATAGGGCGCCGTGAGGGTAATATTGCGCAGCGTGGGGGCAATGAACTTACCATTATCAACTGCCAGACCCGTAATGCCGCCCCGCCCGGGGTCGCTAAATGTGAGGTCGAGGCCGTTGTTGAAAAATTTACCCTCGTAGTTCGACGACATCAGCGGCTGGGTGTGGCAGTGGAAGCACTCGGCCCCGCGCACGCTGCCGGGGCTGATGTGTGTGGTATAAAGCACCAGCCCGGCCGACTCATCGGTAGTGAAACCCTGGCGGTTGTTGGCTAGATACTTATCGAAGCGCGAATTGCCCGATATCAGCGTGCGCTCAAACTGCGTTAGGGCCTTTAGTACCAGTTCGTTGGTGATGGTGCGCGTGCCAAACGCGGCCAGGAATAGCGGGGGGTAGGTGGTTGTGTTTTGCAGCTTGCTCACGCCCACGGTGAGGGGCTGGTGCAGCTCGATAGGGTTTTCAAGCGGCTTGAGGGCCTGGGTTTCCAGGGTTGAAAAGGCGCCGTCCCAGGTAAGCGTGGTGCTCCACAGCACGTTGGCCAGCGACATGGTACCGCGGGGGTTGGCGACGCCATCCACGCCCACGGCCCTAGCCAGGCCGTCGGTAAACGCCTTGCTTTGCTGGTGGCACGAGCCGCACGACATCGTGCCGGTGCTCGACAACTGCTTCTCGTAGAAGAGCATGCGCCCCAAGGCCACGCCTTGGTTAGTGAGCGGGTTGTCGGCCGGAATAAGGGGCGCCGGAAAGCCGGCCGGCACCTTGAGGGTGTAGGGCGTGGGCCCTGTGGGCTCGGGGGCGGGGTCGATGCCGCCCGACTCGCGGCAGCTGCCCAGGCCTAGGGCGCCCAAGAGCAACGCAAAGCCCGTGAGAAAACGCGTAAGATGTAGCGGCATACCAACTAAAATAAGCGGAAGAAAACACAAGGTACGGCCCGGTCAGGGCCCAACACTAGCCACCGGCGGTTGGTTTCGGGCGCGGGACGCGGGCGGCGCAAAACGTGGATTGGTCAGCAAGCTGTTATCGGTCAGCGTATTCAAAAACGCCAATAGCTCCTGCCGCTCCTGGGCCGTGAGGGGTAGCCCTAGGCGGCCATCGGGCTGGCGCAGGAGCGGGTCGAGGGTGCGCGAGGGGCGCACGCCGTGGGCATAGTGGGCCAGCACCTCGGGCAGCGTGGCAAAGCGGCCGTCGTGCATGTAGGGCGCCGTGAGGGCCACGTTACGCAGGCTCGGCACCCGGAAGCGGCCCGCATCGGCGGGCCGCTGCGAGATGTGCGCGCGGCCAGAGTCCAGCGGAAACGTGTGGTCGAGGCCATTATTACGGAACGACTCGTCGGTGAACAAATCGGTGGCGTGGCAGCCGCTGCATTTTTGCTGAAACAGCGCTAGGCCGCGCCGCTCGGGTGCCGTGAGTGTGCCGCCCGGCTCGTGCCGCACATACTTGTCGTAGCGCGAGTCGGCGCTGACGAGCGCCGACGTGAACTGCGCCAAGGCCTTGAGAAACTGCGGTGTATCGATGGCGCCCGGCCCGTAGATGGCCGCGAAGCGGCGGCGGTAATCGGGGTCGGCATTGAGCTTAGCCAGGGCGTCGGCCAGCGGCTCGTTCATTTCTTGGGGGCTGGTGAGGGGGGCCAGGGCTTGCAGCTCCAGGCCGCGCACGCCACCATCGGCCATGAAGCTGCGGTGCCACCCTAGGTTCTGGAGCGCGGGCGTGTTGCGGGCGCTGCGGCGGCCTGCCACCCCCAGGGCCAGCGCCTGCCCGTCGGTGAAGGCCCGGCTTTGCTGGTGGCACGAGCCGCACGACACGGTGCCGTCGCTCGACAGCCTAGGATCGTAGAACAACTGCCGGCCCAGCTCGAAGGTGGCGTCGTCGGGCTGGTTTTTGGCTACGTCGTAGACCAACACGGGGAAGTTGGCGGGCCCGGCCGGCGGGGCCGCGGGCCGCCGCCAGGGCATCACCGCCGCGCTGCCGGCCACCCCTAGGGCGGCCAGCAGCAGCCAGCCGGCGCGCCGGCCTATCCACGGAGTGCGCCTAGGTGCGGCCACGGCAACAGCGAGTTAGTTGGCGGTGATTTTCTCGACACTGAACATGCCAGCCGCGTAGTTTTGGGCTAGCTGCACCGACTGCGCGCTGGGCATGTGCGCGCCGGTGAACGTGCTGAGCGGGGTTTGGTTGGGGCCATCAAAAATCTTCGTCACGTTGGCCACCAGCGCCAGTTGCGGCGTGTGGTTGGCCTGCACCGTAAGCTTGGCGCCGTTGAAGCTGGGCGCGGCCGTGACGATGGCGTTGTTGGGCTCGGTGTAGCCACCGATGTGGCAGGTGAGCGGCTTGCTGGGGCTGGTTGAGGTGATGGTGCCCTCCAATTTTAGAAAAATATGGCCGCTGTTCCAGGTCCAGTACATGTTGTTGGCCTGGTTGAGGTCGCCGGTGAAAGTGGCGGGGTCGGTGAGGCCGGTTTTTTGCGCATCCACGCCCACCAAGAAGCTCACGCCAGTGTAGTCGCCGGCCGGCACGCTGGGCACCGTGAAGGTCAGGCTGCTAGGCTTGGCCTGGTTGACTAGGAAGTAGGTATCGGGCGCGGCGTAGGTGGTACCGTCGCTTTTGGTGAATTTGATATTGGACAGGTAATACTCGAAGGTGCTGACCGTGAACGTTTCGCCCGCCGCCGTGGTGGCCGTGGTGCTGTTCAGGGCCAGGTCTTGCGAGCCGGCCACGTTGCGCACGGTGAAAGTAACCGGGCTGGTAGTTTCGAGCGAGTCGCTGTCCTTTTTGCAGCCGCTAGCCAGGGCCAGCGGCACCGCTAGCAGCCCGAGCAGGGTGGGGAAACGGAATTTCATATCGAAAAAGTAGGAAAGTACTGCACCGCGCCACCGGCAAAAGAAAGCGGCTCGCCAAGCTACCTAGGGCACACGCGCCAGCGGCGAAAAGTTCGTGGTATTCACTTGCTAAGCTAGGGCCAACAGCTGAGAAGGCGGTGAAGTTGCCGCCGCTGGGTGGGCGGTTGCTTCAAGTGGCCGGAGCCGCTCACCAGACAGATACCAACGAATTCTGGTGGGCCGTAGTCTGCGCGGCGATGGTGGCGGGCCGTACTTTTGTCGCTGGTTACCACTTTCTAGCTTGTGAAATCTTGTTTCGCCTATTTGCTTTCAGCCCTGGTGCTGCTGCAAACCTTCAGCCGCGAGCTGTTGGTGGTGGACTTCACGCTGAACCAGGCCACCATTACGGCGCGCTTCTGCGTTAACAAAGCCCGACCCCAGCTGCACTGCGACGGCAAATGTTACTTTGCCAAGCAGTTGAAGAAGCAGGAGGAGCGCGAAAGCAAGTCGGCCGGTCCGCTCAAGGAGCGGCTCGAAATGCTGCCGGCCGCCTTTGGCCCCTGGCAGCCGCAGCCGGCTCGGGTGGCCGTGCGCGTAGCCCCGCGCTACGCCCGCGTGGTCGTGGGCACCTACGCCGCGCCACTCGGCGCCCTGTTTCGCCCGCCGCTCGGCGCCTAAACTAACCAGCAAGAGGGAGTTGCCGGCCGGCTCGGCCCGCCCAGCGCCGTACGCGCCGGCCGGGCTGCCGCGCCTTGCCCCTAGGTTCGTTTAGCACCTGATTCGCAAGGGATGAAGTCATTTTTTATTACTGCTGGGCTGGCCGCTACCAGCCTGGGCAGCGCCTGCGCGCAGCAAGCCCCGCTGCGCGGCACCATACTCGATGCCCAGTCGCAGCAGCCGCTGCCGGGCGCCACCCTCGTAGTGCCCGGCACCAGCACGGGCACCACTACCGATGCCAGCGGGCGCTTTGCGCTGGCCGTGCCCGCCGGCGCTCGCGAGGTAACGGCCTCGTTGCTAGGCTATAATACGCAGAAAATAAAGCTATCGGGCACGGCCAGCGCCCTCACGGTGCGGCTAGAGGCGGCGCCCGTAAACCTGCAAGGGGTGGTAGTATCGGCCAGCCGCGAGCAAGAAAAGCGCACCGAAGCGCCGGTAGCCATCAGCCAGATTTCGCCGCAGCTCATAGCCGATACCAAGGCCACGGCCCCGTACCAGCTGCTCAACAAAGTGGCGGGCGTGTACATGGTGAACCTCGGCAACGAGCAGCACATGATGGCCATTCGCCAGCCCATCAGCACCAACGCCGTGTATTTGTACCTGGAGGACGGGCTGCCCATCCGGCCCATCGGCATTTTCAACCACAACGCGCTCTACGAAATCAACCAGGCCGGCGTGCGCAGCATCGAGGTGGTGAAGGGGCCGGCCTCGTCGCTCTACGGCTCCAACGCCATTGGCGGGGCCATCAATTTCCTCACGCAGCGGCCCACGCCGGTGCCCACGGCGGGCGCGTCGGTGCAGGGCGACGGCTTTGGCTACCGCCGCGTCGATGCCAGCGCCAGCGGCACGGTGGGCAAGCTGGGGCTGTACGCGGGTGGCTATGCAGCTCGGCAACGTAGTGGCTGGCAAGATTATACCGATTTTGATAAGCAGTCGTGGACGCTGCGGGCCGACTACGCATTTAGCCCGCGCACGCGGCTCATCGGCATGGGTACCTACAACTACCTCAATACCCAAACGCCCGGCACGCTCGACAGCACCCGCTTCTACAGCCGCCGCTACCAGAGCAACAACCGCTTCACCAACCGCGTGGTGACGGCCGTGCGCAGCAGCCTGCGGCTGGAGCACGCCTGGACCGAAGCCCAGCAAACGGCTCTCACGGCCTTCTACCGCTACAATTCGACTGGCCAGTTGCCGAGCTACTTCATCAGCGACGTGCGGGTGAACGGCGGGTACCAAAGCTCCAATGGGCAGGTGAATAACCAG
>Ga0182229_1000386_pt1 | contig 11413 bp, 13 predicted proteins | sample G6R1MG_32_FD_129663 | JGI IMG/M metagenome (GOLD analysis project Ga0182229, IMG submission 129663) | Miscanthus phyllosphere microbial communities from Michigan, USA - G6R4_MAIN_07NOV2016_LD1 MG | ecosystem: Host-associated > Plants > Phyllosphere > Phylloplane/Leaf | place: USA: Michigan...
GATGGGGCTTCGCGCTGCCTCTGACCAGTCCGCTGCGCGGATGGTTCGCGGTTGTCCACTTTCGGCTGGCCCTCGGCTCAGCGCGTCGGGGCTCCGGGCGCCGCCTTGGCGGCCGTCACGAATGTTCCCGAATAGACCCGTCCATCCGCCGTCTTGGCCTCACAGGCGATGCCCGTGCGGCCGGGCTCCGGCGTCGAGAACCGGCAGGCGCCGATGGCAAGGACCGGCGCACCGACCTCGCTGCCGGTCTTGCTCTCCGAGACCACGTTGATCGGCTGGAGCGGGTCGGTCTCCTCCGTCGCCTCCTGCTGGGCGCCGTTGCCGGAGAAGCTGACGACCTGCCCGTCCTTCGTCATGAAGTCGAAGGTCGTGCGGTTGCGGCTCACCGCGTTGGTCAGGATGGGGGCGCATTGGGCGCTCACGTCGCGGCCCGCCACCACCAGCGATTCACAGGCCCCTTCGAGCTTGAAGGCGGTCTGGGCGGCGGCGCCGTGGATGCCGAACCCCGCCAGGGCGGCGCAGGCGAGGGCGAAGCGGAATGTGGCCGTCATGGCGTTGCGTGTTCCTCCCGCAGGGTCATTGCCCCTTTGCCCTGAACTAGGCGCTGGAATGCCGCCGTCGAGAGAAAGTGCAGCTTCGCCCCGCTCCGTGCAGACCTGATTTGAGGTGAAGCCTCTGTTGCGGCGCAGCAAAACACGGCATCGTCCGCGGACTGGCCGGTGCTTGGCGCCCGCCCCACCGTTACTTTTCGATACAAGGAGTTCTCCGATGATCCCCGCGCTGGCGCCCGTCGCGGAGGCGGCCCTTTTCACGCTCGGCTGCATGGCGATCCACGCGCTGCGGCGGCACGCGGATACGGTCACGGCCACCCTCGCCTGCTTCGCCACGATCCTCGTGCTGATGCTTGGAATCGCCTTCGCGCCCGTGCCCGCGTCGCAATACGCGTCCGGCGACTTCGTGATGATCGATCCGGCCATCTACTGACCCGGCAACGACCTCGCCGCCGCGCCGCGACGGGTGCCGGCGGCGACGTCGTAATCGTCGGTCGGCACGCGGGCGATGAACCGCTCGGCCAGCTCATAGAGCAGGATATCGGGCTTCACCGCTTCGATGTAATGCCAGTCGAGGCTGGACGACCAGACGAAGTGCACCTCCCGGAAGCTCTCGGCGAGTAATCCCGTCAGCATGAACGGCGCGAAATGCGCGCAGGAATCGCCGAACAGCACCAGCCGGCGCGGGTCGGCAGTCTCCGCTGCATTGCGGTAGACGACATGCGCACCGGTATGCAGGTCGGCGGCCCGACCCGCCGCCTCGTAGGCAGCGAGCAGGGGGCCGGTCTCGACGCGGGTGGCATCCCGAAGGATCGCCATGCGCTCCACCGCCTCGACCGGCGGCTCGGCCAGCTTCCCGCCGAGGTCCATCACCTCCGGGCATTCGACCCTCGGCCGCAGGGCGATGTCGGCGGGCGGCGTGGCGCCGAGCGCCCGCATGAGGGTGCGGTAGGCAAGCAGGCACCCTTCCAGCGACCAGTGGGTGTCGGTGCGCAGGTAGAGCGGGGCCTCGCCGTCGCGCGCGGCGCGCAGCGGGGCGAGCAGGTCGAGATAGGCGGGGCTTCGGCCGAGCCGCCGCGCCAGGAGCCGCGTCGAGGCATGGCCGGGGTCGTAGCGCAGGCCATCGGTCTTGTTGTCGTAGACCGAGAGCTTCTCCGGCACGAAGACGTGCAGGCAGCGGATGCCGAGGCGTTCGGCCCGGGCGGCGCGGGCGGCGATCAGCCGAGACCAGCGGCGCAGCAGCCACCATTGCGCCAGGGGCCCGCGATAGCGGTCCATGACGCGATTGCTGCCGGCGATGAGGAAGAGCCAGCCGTCGCGGCCGAGATGCACATGGGTCTTGTCCGTTGCGGCCATCGCGAGGAGCTTTAGCCGCACGCTCCGGCGTCGAAAAGCCGGACCTCGCCCTGCGGTTGCGGCGTTCGCACCGCATGGACATGGCCGTCGCATCCCCGCCCCCCGAGGCACGCCGCGCCCGCGCGCCGCGCCTGTGGCGTCCGCGCCGGGTGGTGGTGACGCCCGCTGCCCTCGACCACGCCCACGGCCGGGCGATGGTCGCGCGGATCGAGGCGATGGGGCTGCCGGTGGAACGGCTCGCCGCCAACCGGCTGAGCCTGCCCCGCCAAGCCGACCCACGCCGGGCCTATACCGACGCGAAGACGACGCTCGCCATCACAGTCGCCCCGCCGACCAAGCTGCGGTTGCAGCCAATCCCGCCCTCGGCCGACTGGCGTTTCGACCTCGCGGAGGGCTGCCCGGCCCATTGCCAGTATTGCTACCTCGCCGGGTCGCTCTCCGGGCCACCGGTCACGCGGGCCTATGCCAATCTCGGCGACATCCTGGGGAACCTCGATTCGTATCTCGGGCGCGGCAACGTCACCTCCGCCTCGGAGGCGCGGGCGGCCGAGGGCACGACCTTCGAGGCGTCCTGCTACACCGATCCCCTGGCCATCGAGCACCTGACGGGCTCGCTCTCGGCGGCCATCGAACGCTTCGGCGCGTGGGACGCGCCCGTGCAGCTACGTTTCACGACGAAGTTCGCCGCCGTCGCGCCGCTGCTCGGCCTCGACCATGGGCGGCGCACCCGCATCCGCTTCTCGGTGAACGCGCGCGGCGCCGCCCGCTACGAGGGCGGGACCGATCCCCTCGATGCCCGCCTCGACGCCCTGCGGCAGGTGGCCTTGGCGGGCTATCCCGTGGGCCTGACCATCGCGCCGATCCTGCCGATCCCGGACTGGCAGGAGGCCTATGCCGGCCTGATCCGCGACGCGGCGGACGCCTTCTCCGGCGTGCCGGACCTCGACCTCACCACGGAACTCATCACCCACCGGTTCACACCCGGCTCGAAGGAGGTGCTGCAGGGCTGGTATCCCGGCTCGGACCTCCCGCTGGACGAGGCCGAACGGACGCGCAAGTTCACGAAGTTCGGCACGGTGAAATACGTGCTGCCGAAGCCGCAGATGGACGCAATGCGTTTGGCGATCACCGAGGAGATCGCCCGCACCCTACCCGGCGCGCGGGTTCTCTACTGGACCTGAGCACCGGGCGCGCCATCTCGCGGCTGATGCAAGAGCCGCCTCCCCTCATCCTCACCCTCGCCTTCGACGAGGACACCTTCACCCGGTTCGACGGCGAGCGCCGCCGTCACTTCCCGGAGAAGCTGAACCACATCCCCGCGCACGCGACGCTGTTCCACCATCTGCCGGGGGACAGGGAGCGCGGCGTGCTGGAGGCGATCACCGCCCTCGCCCGCACCGTGCCCCCACCGGAGGTAGCGGTGACGGGCCTGCGCTTCACCGGCCGGGGCGTCGCCTACGTCCTGCAATCGGAGACGTTGGACACGTTCCGGGCGCGGCTCGCCCGCGAGTTCGAGCCGTGGCTCACCGCGCAGGACCGCCAGGGCTGGCGCGCGCACGTCACCGTGCAGAACAAGGTCTCGCCCGAAACCGCCCGCGCCCTCCACGCCGCCCTCGAAGCGGGCTTCGCGCCGTTCCGCTTTACGGCGCCGGCCGTGATGCTCTGGCGCTACCTCGGCGGCCCATGGGACAGGGTGGCGCGCATCCCGTTCGGGGAGAACGCATGATGGGCGGTGGGAGACACGGGCGATGAGGGTGCCGAGAACGCTGGCGCAGAACCCGATCACCGGCCGCGCCACGGCCGTGTGGTTCTGGCTGCGCCTCAACGAGGTCGGTCCGCTCGTCGCGCTGCTGTGCCTGAGCACCCTCGGCTACGGCTTCTTCGCCCTGGCCCACGAGGTCGGCGAGGGTTCGACCGAAGCCCTCGACCGCCGCATCCTGCTGGCCCTGCGCAACCCCAACGATCTGTCCGATCCCATCGGGCCGCGCTGGCTCGAAGAGACCATGCGCGACATCACCGGGCTCGGCAGCGTCTTCACGGTGGTGTTCGTCACAGCCGCCGTGGCGGCCTACCTCGCCCTGTCGAACCGGCGGCGGATCGCCCTCTACGTCCTGGGGGCGGTGGGCGGCGGCGAGCTGGTCTCGACGGTGCTGAAGCTGTTCTACCATCGGCCCCGGCCCGATCTCGTCCCGCACGGGATGGAGGTGTTCACCGCGAGCTTTCCCAGCGGGCACGCGATGATGTCGGCCATCGCCTATCTCACCCTGGCGATCCTGATGGCGCGGGTGGATCGCAACCGCCGGGTGAAGGCCCTCGTCCTGTCCCTCGGCGTGAGCATCACGCTGCTCGTCGGGATCAGCCGGATCTATCTCGGCGTGCACTGGCCGAGCGATGTCGTGGCCGGCTGGTGCGTCGGCGCCGCCTGGGCCTCGCTGTGCTGGTTCGTCGCCCTGCAATTGCAGCAGCGCGGCGAGGTCGAGGTCAACGATCCGCCAACCGGCCCGCCCTCCCATTAAGCATGACCTCACGTTGTTCATCGGCACGCGCAGCCAGATCGTGAAGAAACCGTTACCAGTGCTCACGGACTCGTGAGGAGGGCCTGGTGATGTTGGAACGGAGAGACGAATCCCGCCGCCGGGTCCTGCTCGGGGGCTTCATCGAGACGGCGGCTTTCCTCCCGGAGATCGCCTGCGCAGTCCGCGACGTGTCGCTGACCGGCGCGCGGCTGCGCCTCGCTTGCACGGCGATTCTGCCCGACCGGGTGACGCTGCGGGTGCCGATCCGGGGCGAAAGCCGCCTCGGCCGGATCGTGTGGCGCGACGGCGACGCGGTGGGCGTGCAATTCGAGGCGGATGACGGGACCCTCGCGAACCGGAAGGCGCTGAAGGCCCGCGACGCCGAAATCGCGCGGTTGCAGGCGGCCCTGGTCGTCGGGCCGGGCGACGCGGTGCACTGAGGGCATCCGTCGCGGGCCGGAACCCCGCCTCGCCGGGCTGGGTTCCCGAAGCCCGATCCGACGAGCGGACCCCCATGGCGGACGACGAACGCTTTTCCCGGCGCAGCCTCCTCGCAGCAGGCGGCGCCCTGGCCGGTGCGGCCCTCGGCGGGGCCAACGCCCAGGCGGCGACCCCCGGCCCGTCCGTCCCCGCCGACACCGGCGCCGTACAGGGCAACCGCGTCCTCTTCCCGAACTGGCGCGGCTCCGGCGACCCCACGCCCCCGCCGAGCCCGGCGCCGCAGCCGCCGGATCAGCGGGTCGGCTATTGCGTGGTCGGCCTCGGACGCCTCACCCTCGATGAGATCCTGCCGGCCTTCGGCGAGACCAAGCGCTCGCGCCTCGTGGCGCTGATGTCGGGAAGCCCGGAGAAGGCGAAGCTCGTGGCCCGCCAGCACGGCCTGCCCGAGGATGCGGTCTACGGCTACAACGAGTGGGACCGGCTCAAGCAGAACAAGCAGGTGCAGGCGGTTTACGTCGTGACGCCGAACGCCGTGCACCGGGACAACGTTGTGGCGGCGTCCGGCGCGGGCAAGCACGTCCTCTGCGAGAAGCCGATGGCGGTCTCGTCCCCGGAATGCCGGGAGATGATCGAGGCTTGCGCCAAGGCCGGCATGAAGCTGATGATCGCCTATCGCTGCCAGTACGAGCCGTTCAACCGGGCGCTCACCAAGGCGGTGCGCGGCGGAAGCCTCGGCAAGGCGCGGCTGATCCAGGCGTTCAACGGCCAGACCACGGGCCTGCCCGAGCAATGGCGCCTGAAGAAGGCCCTCGCGGGGGGCGGCTCGCTCCCCGATATCGGCCTCTACTGCCTCAACGGCACGCGGGCGCTGCTCGGCGAGGAGCCCGAGTCGGTGCAGGCCATCGCCTATTCGCCCCCCGACGATCCGAAGTTCAAGGAGGTCGAGGAGACGATCACCTTCACCCTCCGCTTCCCCTCCGGCACGATTGCCCAGTGCATCGCGAGCTACGGCGTGCACGAGTCCCGCGCGCTGACGGTGCACACGCAGGCCGGGGCCTTCGACCTGCAGAACGCCTTCGCCTATCGCGGGCAGCGGCTGTTCGTCGGCCGGGCCGAGGGCAAGAGCGAGGCGCGGGACGAGAAGATCCTGGCGCACAAGAACCAGTTCGCCCTGGAGATCGACCACTTCTCCCGCTGCATCCAGGAGAACCTGAAGCCGCACACCCCCGGCGAGGAGGGGCTTCAGGACCAGATCCTGATGGAGGCGATCTACGAATCAGCCCGCACCGGAGCCCCGGTGAAGACCGGCCCCCTCCCCGGCACGGGCAACGGCCTCGACGCCACGCGGGGTCCCGAGCCGGAGGAGGCGGGCTAGGCGGCGGGTCCGGCCTCAGAACGGCAGGATGATGTCCACGAGCTGCTGGCCGTAGCGCGGCTGCTGCACGTCCGTAATCTGGCCGCGTCCGCCATAGGCGATGCGGGACTCGGCGATCTTGGTGGAATCGATGGTGTTGTCGGCGGCGATATCCTCCGGCCGCACCACGCCGGCCACGATGAGTTCGCGCACCTCGAAGTTGATGCGGATCTCCTGCTTGCCCTCGACCACGAGGTTGCCGTTCGGCAGCACCTGCGTGACCACGGCCGCGACGTTGGTCGTCACCGTCTCGGCGCGCTGGACGGAGCCCGCGCCGTCGTTGGCGGTGGCGGAGGTCGCGCTGAGGAGCGCGCTGTTGCCGACGCCCGCCGCCTTGCCGAGGGTCGTGTTCTCCAGGCCCACCGCGTTCGGCAGGCCGAAGCTCTCGGTGTTGGCGCGGGAGCGCTTGGTCTCGTTGCTGATGTTCGCCTTGTCGGTCACGACGACGTTGACCGTCAGCAGGTCGCCGACCTTGGCCGCGCGCTGATCCTTGAAGAAGGCCCGCGAGCCCGTGCGCCACAGGGAGTTCGGCGCGTAGGAGACCGGCTGCACGTCGGGCATCGGCATCCGCACCGGCTTGTAGCCGGGCTGGGACGTCGGGTCCTGGATCGCCGACAGGGCCGGCGTCGCGCCGATGTTGGCGAGGCGGTCGGCCGTGTTGCAGGCGCCGAGCGCCAGCGGCAGCGCGAGCGTGGTGAGACGGGCGATCAGGCGCATCGGCGGAACTCCTCGACGCGGAAGGGGCGATCAGCGCAGGGCTGTCGTGGCGGCGCTGGCCTGAAGCTGCGGGCCGCCGCCGGGGCCGACGGACACGCGGCCGGGGCCGATGACCGTAGCCTGCAGCACCTTCTTTGAGGCAACGTTAACCACGTTCACGACGGCGCCCATCCGGCCGGCGTCGTTGGCCAAGCCGCGCATCGACAGGCTGATGCCGGGGGTCGAATAGACGATGGTCACGGTCTCTCCGCGTGCCACGAGGTCGGGCTTGGCGGTGTCGCCCTCGCGCAGGACGTAGCCGGCGGGCAGGCTGCGCTGCGCCACCTCGCCGAGGGCGGCGGTGACGCTGGACTGCACGTCGGTGCCGACGCCGTCGCGCGGGCGCTTCTCCAGCACGAGGTCGCCCTCGCGGATCGGCTCGCCGCGGTTGAGGCCGCGGGCGAGCACCGCCACCTCCCGCATCTCCACCACCACGCCGGAGACCCGCAGCGAGGCCTGCCGGTCGCCGAGGCTCACCAGGGCCGAGACCCGGTGCGAGCGCTGGTCGTAGACCATGTCGATGGCGGTGGCCTGCCCGGCGAGGTCGAGGGGGGCGAGCATGGACGGCGCCTCGCCGTCGAGGCGGATCGTCATCAGGTTGGTCTCCAGGCCGAAGCCGGTCTCCAGGCCGCGCTTCAGCGCCACCTCGATCTCGGCGGGGCCGACGCGGCGCGCGGCGCGCTGCACGGCGATCTGCAGCCGGCCGCCGGTCTCCACCGGGCCGAGGCCGAGGCCGGTGGCGGCCTCCGTGATGCGGCGGGACTGGATCGTGCCCGTCGAGCCCAGGGCCGGGGCGCGGAAGAGCGGGCGGTCGGCCAGCGCCGGCGGCACGTTCTCCACGAGGTCGCCGAGCGTCAGGATATCGGTCTTGGCGGTGACGTCGCCGCGCAAACGCGGGGCGGCATTCTCGGCCATGGCCGGCACCGCCACCGCGCCGAGGATGACGAAGAGGACGAGGGCGAGGGCGGCGCGGATCAGCATGCCCGGCGCGGGCAGGGGCGCGCGCGGCCGGCGCGGCTGCGTGATCGGGCTCAGGACCACCTCGGCGAGGTCGTCGTGGGGGGCGAAGTGCGGGTCGATCATGGCGAGGAATCCCGTGCCGGCCATCAGCCGCGGAACATCTGGGACGTGGTGGAGAGCATCTGGTCGGCGGCGGTCACGACCTTCGAGTTCATCTCGTAGGCGCGCTGGGCCGCGATCAGCGACGAGATCTCGGTGACGGCGTTGACGTTCGCCTCTTCGAGATAGCTCTGCTGCAGGTTGCCGAAGCCCTCCGCGCCGGGCAGGCCGCTGATCGCGGGGCCGGAGGCGGCGGTCTCGACGAACAGGTTGTCGCCGATGGATTCGAGGCCGACCTTGTTGACGAAGCGCGACAGCTGGAACTGCCCCAGCGCCTGCGGCGCGGTCTGGCCCGGCAGCGTCGCCTGCACCGCGCCGGTGGCGCTGATCGTCACCGAGGTCGCGGTGTTCGGCACCGTGATCGCCGGGTCCACGAGGTAGCCGTCGCGGGTGACGAGCTGGCCCGAGGCCGACAGGTCGAAGGAGCCGTCGCGGCTGTAGGCGGTGCGGCCGTCCGGCAGGGTGACGCGGAAGAAGCCCTCGCCGCGGATCGCGACGTCGTAATCCTTCTCCGTGGAGCTGAGCGTGCCCTGCGACATCACCCGGGCGGTCGAGGTGGTCTTCACGCCCGAGCCGAGGGCGAGGCCCGCGGGAAGCTGGGTGTTCTGCTCGGAGGTCGAGGAGCCGGCCCGGCGGATGTTCTGGTAGAGCAGATCCTGAAAGTGCACCTGCTGGCGCTTGTAGCCGGTGGTGCGCAGGTTCGCGATGTTGTTCGAGATGACCTGGACGTTGAGTTCCTGGGCCGCCATGCCGGTGGCGGCAGAGTAGAGCGCGCGCATCGGAATCTACCTCAGGCCACGTTGGCGAGTTTGGAGATGGCCGAGCCGCGAAGCTCGTCCATGCGCGAGATCATGCTGGTCACGAGGGCGTAGGAGCGGTTCACGTCCATCAGCCGGGTCATTTCGAGGACGGGGCTGACGTTCGAGCGCTCCAGGGCGCCGGATTCGAGCCGCCCGTCGAGGCCGGCTGGCCGGCCCGGGGCGGTGGACGAGAAGAGGTTCGCCCCCTCGTTCACGAGGTTGCCGGGGTTGGCGAAGGTCACGAGCTTGATCCGGCCCCGGATGCCGAGATTGGTGGAGACCGTGCCGTCCGTGCCGATGGAGAGGCCGGTCTCCTGCGGGTTGACGGCGATCGGACCGCCCTCGCCCGCCACCGCGAAGCCGTCGCTCGTCACGAGCTGGCCCTGGGCGTTGACCGTGAGGGCGCCGTTGCGGGTGTAGCGCTCGCCGGCCGGGGTCTGCACCGCGATGAAGGCCGGGCCCTTCACGGCGATGTCGAGGGGGTTGCCGGTCTGCTCCACCGGGCCCTGATCGACGTTGAGGGTCGTGCCCTGGTCGATCACGTAGGAGATGCGCCGGTCGGGCGGAGTGAAGCTGTCGGCCCGCGCCGTCGGCATCAGGTATTCCTGAAAGCGGCTGTTGCGGCCCTTGAAGCCGGTGGTCGAGACGTTCGCCATGTTGTTGGCGATCACGTCGAGCTCGCGCTGAAGCGCGACCTGGCTCGACACGCCGACGAAGAGGGCATTCTGCATCGTGAACTCTGGCGCCCACGAACGACCGGGGCGACAGGACAATCAGCACCTCCCGTGCCAGTCCGGGCCGGGGCAATTTGATCAGTTCATGCAATCACTTGTTCAGCACGGCTATCGGTCGGGTGCCTTGATGAACAGTCCTGGCGGCAAAGCCGGCCCGGCAGAAATTGCCTCCTTAACGGCGCGTTAACCGCATCTGCCGATATCTGACCGGGACGATCCTCCAATCAGCTTCGCGAGTGACGGCCCCATGGCCAAGAAGCCCAAGAAGGCGAGCGCCGAACCGGGTGAGGGCGGCGCCGACGCGGCCCCGAAGAGCAAGAAGAAGCTCATCATCATCGCGGCCGCCGCCCTGCTCGTGGTGGTGGGCGGCGGCGCGGGCTTCTTCCTGATGAAGGGCGGTGGTGGCGAGGCCAAGGATGGCGACGGCGCCGCGCAGGCCTCCTCGCATGGCGACGGCGGCCATGGTGGTCACGGCGGCGGCGCCGAGGCGAAGAAGCAGATCGCCTTCATCGAGCTGCGCGAGATGATCATCAACCTCAGCCCCGATGCCGGCCAGGACAAGGGCAAGTTCGCCAAGCTGCGCGTGAGCCTGGAGATGAAGGATCCCAAGCTGGAAGAGGAGGTGAAGTCCCTCGCCCCGCGCATCGAGGACACGCTGCAGATGTACATGCGCGAGATCCGCGCCAGCGACCTCGCCGGGTCGGTGGGCGTCTATCGCCTGCGCGAGGAGCTTCTGAAGCGCGTGAACGTCGCCGTGTACCCGGCCAAGGTCGACGCGGTGCTGTTCAAGGATCTGATCATCCAGTGAGGCGGTGATGGAACCGGAGGATCAGGTCGAGGAGGACGATTGGTCGGCCGCGCTGCTTGAGCAGGGCGCCGAGGGCGGCGACGCGTCGCTCGCCGAGGAATGGGGCGCGGCCCTCGCCGAACAGGGCACCACCCGCAACGCCAGCGACGTCGCCGCCGAATGGGCGACGATGATCGAGGACGGGGAGAGCGACAACCTCCCCGAACTCGCCGGCAACGATCGCATCCTGAACCAGGAAGAGATCGACGGCGTCCTTGGCTTCTCCATGCGCGAACTCTCGGCCTCCGGGGCCGGGGGCGTGCGCGCCATCGTCGATTCGGGCGTCGTCCAGTACGAACGCCTCCCGATGCTGGAGATCGTCTTCGACCGGATGATCCGGTTGCTGTCGACCTCGCTGCGCAACCTGTTCCAGGACAACGTCGAGGTGACGCTCGACAACATCACGTCGGTGCGGTTCGGCGACTACGTGAACGCCATCCCGCTGCCGACCCTGCTCGGCGTGTTCAAGGCCGACCCGTGGGAGAATTCCGGCCTCGTCACCGTCGACACCAACCTCGCCTACGCGACCTTCGACCTGCTGCTCGGCGGCAAGCGCGGCGGCTCGTCGAGCCGCCTCGACGGGCGGCCCTTCACCGCCATCGAGATGACGCTGGTGCGGCGCCTCGTGGAGATCATCCTCGCGGACCTGCAGCTGTCCTTCCAGCCGCTCTCTCCGGTGAGCTTCCTCATCGACCGGATCGAGACCAACCCGCGCTTCGCCACCATCACCCGGCCGGGCAACGCGGCGATCCTCATCGGCCTGCGCCTCGACGTCGACGGTCGCGGCGGGCGGATGCAGATCCTGTTCCCCTACGCCACGCTGGAGCCGATCCGCGAACTCCTCACCCAGAGCTTCATGGGCGAGAAGCTCGGCCGCGA
>Ga0182229_1000387_pt1 | contig 11370 bp, 14 predicted proteins | sample G6R1MG_32_FD_129663 | JGI IMG/M metagenome (GOLD analysis project Ga0182229, IMG submission 129663) | Miscanthus phyllosphere microbial communities from Michigan, USA - G6R4_MAIN_07NOV2016_LD1 MG | ecosystem: Host-associated > Plants > Phyllosphere > Phylloplane/Leaf | place: USA: Michigan...
CCACTCGCCCCGCGCGAGCGCATCGCCGGAGAGCGACACGCCGAGGGGGCCGGGGAACATCTCCGGGTAGAGGGTGAGGATCGTGGCCCGCCAGGGCATGTCCGCGCGCGTCATGGCGCTCCATCGCGCGTCCGGTGCGGCACGGTCAACGCGGCCGGCACCGGCTGGGGCCCTCGGCGGTTGTCGAGAATGCTGCGCCTCTCGCTTCTTCTCTCCCTCATCCTCACCGTGCCGGCCTGGGCCGCTCAACCGCTGGCGCCTCCCGGCGCCCCGGCCGAGGCCTTTTCAAAGCCGGATCGCCCCGTCGCCGAGATCGTCGCGCCGCAATGGACGGCCGAGGCCCAGCGCGACAAGGCGGGCGAGTTCGAGCAGGTCGCCAAGGCCATGCGGATCGCCCCCGGCGAGACGGTGGCCGATATCGGGGCAGGCAGCGGCTATTACGTCGTGCGGTTGAGCCCGCGCGTCGGGCCCTCGGGGAAGGTCCTCGCGGAGGATGTGACGCCGTCCTACCTCGCCGCCCTGGAGCGGCGGGTGAAGGGGCTCGGCAACGTCACGGTCGTGAAGGGCGAGCCGCACGACCCGCGCCTGCCGCCGGCCTCCGTCGATGCGGTGGTGCTGGTCCACATGTACCACGAGATCACGCAGCCCTTCGGCCTGCTCTACAACCTCGCCCCCGCGATGCGTCCGGGCGGTCGCGTCGGCATCCTCGACGCGGACGACATCCCCTCGCGCCACGGCACGCCGCCCGCCCTCCTGCGCTGCGAGTTGGCGGCGGTGGGCTACCGCGAGACCGGCTTCCACCCGATGCCGGACGGCACCTACCTAGCCGTCTTCGAGGCCCCCGCGCCGGAGGCGAGGCCGAAGCCGGAGGCGATTCGCCCGTGCCGGGACGGGGCGACGGCGCGATGAGGGCGGCCGTACGAATCAACGCACCGTTGCTTGAGCGCCGTCACGCCGGAGGTGATAACGGCCACGCTTGAGGCGCCTCTCCGATCCGAAGGCCCCCGCTACGGGGCTTGCGGCGGAGCTGATCGGCCGTCGCCCCCACACGGGTGAGGAGATCGATCGGAGAGGAGGTGATTCGTGTGCTCGGGATACCGATACTCACCGTCACCGTGAGTAAAAATGCCAGCGCGTGGTCTGTGACCATCACGCTGGCATTCAAGCTCATCTAACCGGAGAGCAAAGGAGCCGAGGCGAGGTAGCGCTTTCCCCGGCTCCACCCTGAGGATAAATCCCCAGGCCCTGAATTTCAATCGCCCCGTTCGAGCGGTTCAGCCCGGATCGTCGGCGGGTTTCGGCCCCGGCGCCTCGAAGAAATCCTCGGGCAGCGCGACGGTGATCCGCTTCGCCGACACATCGAGATCGGGCACGAACGCCTTGGTGAAGGGCAGGAGCGCCGTCGCCCCGCCTGCGGCCGGGCGCAGTTCCAGGAGATCGCCGCCGCCGTAATTCGGCACCGCGACCACCGTCGCGACGACGGTCCCCGTGGCATCGACGGCGCTGGCGCCGATCAGGTCGGTGGTGAAGACTTCGTCATTGTCCTCCGGCGTGCCGAGGCGGGCGCGGGGGACATAGATCGCGAGGCGGTTCAGGGCCTCGGCGGCGGTGCGGCCGGAGACGCCCTGGACGCGGGCGATCAGCATGTCGGCCGATGCGCCGGGGGCGAGGCGGACCTCGGCGAGGGCCAGCGCCCGCCCGTCGGCGGTCGTCAGGGGGCCGTAGCCGGCGATGTCCAGCGGCTCGGCCGTGTACGACTTCAGCCGCACCTCACCGTTGAGGCCGTGCGCCCGCCCGAACTCGCCCATCAGGACGAGATCCGGATCGACGGCGGCCGGCGGCGGCTTCGGAGCGGGGGGCTTGGCCGAGGTCGCGACCTCCGGCGCGAGGGCCGGAGGTCGGGCGCGGCGAGCGCCGTCGCGGGAATGGGGACCAGCGGGGCGGCGCGTCACCAGCGGGTGCCTTACGCGGCGGCGTCTTCGGCGGGGGCGGCGGCCTTCTCGGCGCGCTTGGCGGCCCGCTCCTTGGACTTCTCGCCCGGCTCGGCCTTCTGCGGGTTGTTGCGGGTCGGACGCTTGGCGAGGCCGGCGGCGTCGAGGAAGCGCAGGACGCGGTCGGTCGGCTGCGCGCCCTTGGCGAGCCAGCTCTGGATCTTCTCGTTGTCGAGCACGACGCGGGCCGGATCGTCCTTGGCCTTCATCGGATCGTAGGCGCCGACCTTGTCGATGAAGCGGCCATCGCGCGGCGAGCGGGCGTCGGCGACGACGATGCGGTAGTAGGGGCGCTTCTTGGCGCCGCCGCGGGTGAGACGGATCTTGAGCGACATGGTGTGTTCCTAGTTCTGGTTGTCGACCGTGGCGCCGTGCTCGGCCGCGATCGTCTGGTGGTGCCGGATGACTTCCTTGACGACGAACGCCAGAAACTTCTCGGCGAAATCGGGGTCGAGCTTGGCGTCGACCGCGAGTGTGCGGAGCCGGGCGACCTGACGGGCCTCCCGGTCCGGATCGGAAGGGGGAATCCCCTTGCGGGCCTTCAGCTCGCCGACCCGCTGGGTGCAGCGGAAGCGTTCGGCGAGCAGATGGATCAGGGCGGCATCGAAATTGTCGATGCTGTCGCGCAGACGCGCCAGCTCGGGATCGACGCCTTGAGCGGAAAGGATCGTCATTTCTTCTTCCCGAACGGCAGGCCGCCGAGGCCGGGGAGCTTGGGCCCCCCGAGGCCCGGCAACTTCGGCATCCCGCCGCCGCCGCCGAGGCCTGGCGGTATCGGCGGCAGCTTGCCCCCGAACTGCTTCTCCAGGGCGGCGATCTGCTCAGGCGTCGGCTCCGGCATCCCCGGCGGCAGGCCGGGCATGCCCCCCGGCATCCCGCCGCCACCGCCGAGCCCGAACATCGAGCCGAGCGCCTGCCCGATGCCGCGCTTGCCCGAGCCCATCGCCTTCATCATGTCGGCCATGGTCCGGTGCATCTTCAGGAGCTTGTTGATCTCCGAGACGTCCACCCCCGAACCCGCCGCGATGCGCTTCTTGCGGCTGTTCTTGAGGAGGTCGGGGTTCTTGCGCTCCTGCGCGGTCATCGAGGAGATGATCGCCCGCTGGCGCTTGAACATCTTCTCGTCGAGGTTGGCGCCCTCGACCTGCTTCTTGATCTGCCCCATGCCGGGCAGCATCCCCATCAGGCCGCCGATGCCGCCCATCCGCTCCATCTGGGCGAGCTGCATGGACAGGTCCTCCAGATCGAACTTGCCCTTGCGCATCTTCTCCGCGGTGCGGAGCGCCTGCTCGTGGTCGATGGTCTCGGCGGCCTTCTCGACCAGCGAGACGATGTCGCCCATGCCGAGGATGCGGTTGGCCACCCGCGCCGGGTGGAACTCCTCCAGCGCATCGACCTTCTCGCCCGTTCCGACGAGCTTGATCGGCTTGCCGGTGACGGCGCGCATCGACAGCGCCGCGCCACCGCGCGAATCGCCGTCCATGCGGGTCAGCACGATGCCCGTCACCCCGAGGCGCTGATCGAAGGCGCGGGCGGTGTTCACCGCGTCCTGGCCGGTCAGGGCGTCGGCGACGAGGAGCACCTCGTGCGGGTTCGTGGCCGCCTTCACGTCGGCGGCCTCGACCATCAGGGCCTCATCGACCGTGGTGCGGCCGGCGGTGTCGAGCATCACCACGTCGAAGCCGCCCAGCCGCGCGGCCTCCATCGCCCGGCGGGCGATCTGCACCGCCGACTGGCCGGCGACGATGGGCAGGCTCTCGACGCCGACCTGTTTCGCCAGCACCGCCAGCTGCTCCATGGCGGCCGGGCGGCGGGTGTCGAGGGAGGCGAGCAGCACCTTGCGGCGCTCGCGCTCGCTGAGGCGGCGGGCGATCTTGGCGGTGGTGGTGGTCTTGCCCGAGCCCTGCAGGCCGACCATCAGGATCGGCACCGGGGCGGGGGCGTTCAGGCTGATCACCTCGGCATCGGTGCCGAGCATGGCCACCAGCTCGTCGTTGACGAGCTTGACCACCATCTGGCCCGGCGTGACCGACTTCAGCACCGTGGCGCCGACCGCCTTGTCGCGGACCCGGTCGGTGAAGCCGCGCACCACTTCGAGGGCGACGTCGGCTTCCAGCAGCGCCCGGCGCACCTCGCGCATGGCGGCGGTGACGTCGGCCTCGGTCAGCGCGCCCCGGCGGGTGAGGCCGGAGAGGATGCCGGAGAGCCGGTCGGAAAGTCCTTCGAACATGCCGGGCCCGTTACTGCTCGAGCCCGGCGCGCGAGACCCGGCGGGCCTGCAGCGACGCCTCGAAGCTCTGGATCGCGCGGGCGAACTTGTCCCGGCACTCGGGGTTGCAGAAGCCCACGACGGCGCCGTTGTAGAGCGTGAGCGAGTCGGCCGAAATCGGCTTGCCCGACCACGGGCAGGCGTCGTTCACCGCGTCCTCGATCTTCAGCACGTGTCTCTCGGCCACCATGCGGTGCAAGCCTCCGCCACCCGGCCCGCCTTCGGGAGTTCGCCCAACACCCATCGCGCCCGAGGGCGCAGACGCGCTGTCGGGCGTTGACCTCCGGCCTCGCGGGCCGGTCGGCGGGTCGTGACGCGATCATCTCAGGATCGGGAGCGCGGGGCGTAGCGGCCGAACGGAGAAAAGTCAATTTTTCCCTCACCCGCGATGGGTGGGGCGGCGGCAGGGGGCCTGCGGCTCTTTACCGCTCGTTAAGCATGTTCGGCTTGGGTGAAGGGGAATGATTCCCAGGACGCATGCCGATGTCTGAACCCGCCCGCGCGTTTCCGGCCTACGAGGACGACAACCAGGCGGCTCCGGCTCCGCTGCGGGACTGGCTCAACGCCCTGCAGCGCTACGAGTCCGAGGCGAACGGCCCGCTCCAGGCGCCGGCCGCCGACAACAGCCCCGGCGGGCCGCGCCTGACCCCGCCCACGGCCCCCGAGCAGGCCGAGGATGCCGACATCTCCGAACTGATGGCGGAGAACCTGATGCTGAAGGCGAAGCTGCAGGTCGAGCACGACCGGCAGGATGCCCTCCAGAGCGCGCTGGCCGCACAGATCCGCGAGTTGCGCGAGCACATCGCGCAGGAGATGGCCTCGCTGGAGGAGTTGCGGGCCGAGCAGGAGGCCGTTCAGGCCGAGTACGCCGCCTTCCACGCGGAGCGGGACGCCCTGACGGCCGAGCGGGATGGCTTTCGCGAGGACCGGGACCTGTGGCGGGCGCGGGCCGAGGCCCTGGCCAAGCCGCTGTTCCAGTCGGTCAAGGCCTGACGCGACGTCCTGAAACGGCGAAGGGCCACCCCGTTTCCGGGATGGCCCTTCCATTGCCGAACCGACAGTCCGGCGGAACTGGTCCGTATTCGGGTCTCAGACGCGCTTAGTGCGACGCGCCGGAGGCGAAGGTCCAGGTCCGGGAAGCCGAGACGGTCGGCTGATGACAATGAGACACTGGATCACCTCCTTTCGTAAGTTGCGGGTGGGAGGAAGTTAGGCGGCCGAAGCCGGCTTGTGAAGGGCGGGGGGCTGCGTCGCTTCGCCCTCGCTTTTGCCGGGGGTGCGGAAGGGAGTAAGACGGCCCGGAGGCCGCAAGACCTTCCGATCCCTTCACCGCGATCCCGCCCGTGAACGTCCAGGTTCCTCCACCCCGCCCCGCCGACGAGGCCGCCCTCGATCCGGATGCGATGCGCCAGCCGCTCCCGAGCGCGTGGTACTGCGTCGGCCGGGCCGACAGCGTCGGGGGCGGACAGGTCCGCGCCGTTGCCCTGAACGGCGAGCAGATGGTGGTCGGTCGCGACAAGGATGGGGCGCTCTTCGCCCTGCGGGACCGCTGCCCGCACCGGGGCATGGCCCTGTCCAAGGGGCCCTTCGACGGGCAGACCCTGATGTGCCCGTTCCACGGCTGGCGCTTCGGCACGGATGGCGGCTGCCGCGACGTGCCGACCCTGTCCGAGCACGACGCCGCCGACTTCTCCCGCATCCGGGTGCAGCCCTTCCCGATCCGCGAGAGCGCGGGCTTCCTCTGGGTGAACCCGCATCTCGGCCCGGCCCTCGGCGCGCCGCCCGAACTGCCCTCCCTGGATTTCGAGCCGGCCGGCAGCCTCGTGGTGGAGTTGGAGGTCGAGGCCTCCTTCGACCTCACAGTGCTCAGCCTCGTGGATCCGGGCCATGTCGCCTTCGTCCACGATACGTGGTGGTTCCGCCCCTCGAAGCAGCTGCGCGAGAAGGTGAAGATCTTCGAGCCGGTGATGCACGGCTTCACCATGGCGAGCCACGCGACCACGACGAGTTCGCCGGTCTACAAGCTCCTGGGCGGCGTGCCGGATGTGGAGATCGAGTTCCGCCTTCCGGGCGTGCGGCTGGAGCGGATCCGCGCGGGCACGCGCCGGGTGGCGAACTACACCTACGCCACGCCGCTCTCGCCCCAACGGACCATGCTGACCAACGCGCTCTATTGGAGCATGCCGGCTCTCAACCTGCTGAAGCCCGTCGCCCGGCCGCTGATGCGCCAGTTCCTCGGCCAGGATCAGCGGGTTCTGCAGGAGGCGCAGAAGGGGCTCGACCGCAAGCCGACCATGGTCCTGTTCGGCCAGGGCGACCTGCCCTCGCAATGGTATTTCCGCCTGAAGCGGGAGGCGCTGGAATCCGGCCTCGCCGGGCGTCCCTTCGTCAATCCGCTGGAGCGGCGGGAGCTGCGCTGGCGCTCGTGACCCGCCGGATACCGTGCGCGGAAAGCTCCTGTTAACCATGATTTACGTAGTCTCGCGGACGGTTCGTCGCCCCGAGACACGTTGCCAAATGCCCCGCTATTACATCGATCTGCACGACGGCATTCAGCCCATCAAGGACGAGGTCGGCTTCGACCTGCCCGACCTGCCGGCGGCACGCGCCAAGGTGGTCCGCATCATGTCGGCCATCGCCCGCGACATGCTCCCCGACGTGGAGCGCCAGGATTACGTGGCGGGCGTCCGCGATGCCGTGGGCAAGGTGGTCTACCGGGTGCGTCTATCCCTGGCGACGGAGATCATCGAGGGCTGATCCGCTATCGCGTCGCGCTTGACCGGCGCGGCGCGGCGGCCATCTCCTGAAGCATGAAACGGCGCAGCCTGCTGACGGTCGCGAGCGCGGCCACGGTCATGACCCTCGGCGGCGTCGGCTATGCCGCCCACCGCCGCAACGCGAACCCCTATTATTCCGGGCCGGTCTCGGACCATTTCGACGGGAAGCGCTTCTTCCTGCCGGGTGTCGACACCGACCGTGGCCTGAAGGACGTCGCCCGCTGGCAGGCCCAGCGCCGCCGCACGCCCTGGCCGAAGAGCGTCCCGAGCCCGTTCCCGGCCGACCGGCCGCCGGAGCGGGTGGCGGGCCTGCGCGTCGTGCTCATCGGCCACGCGAGCTACCTCGTGCAGGTCGCCGGCCGTAACATCCTGATCGATCCGGTCTTCGCCAAGCGGGCGAGCCCCGTGCGCTTCGCCGGGCCGAAGCGGGTGAACCCGCCGGGCATCGCCCTGGCCGACCTGCCGCCCATCGATGCGGTGCTCATCACCCACAACCACTACGACCATCTCGACGGGCCGAACCTCGCGCGGATCTGGCAGGCGCACCAACCCCTCATGGTGGCGCCGCTCGGCAACGATGCCATCCTGCGCGGCTACGACGACACGATGCATGTCGAGACCCGCGACTGGGGCGAATCGGTCGATCTCGGCGACGGGCTGTCCATCCACCTGACGCCCGCCAACCATTGGTCGGCGCGGGGGATCAACGACCGCCGCATGGCCCTGTGGTGCGCCTTCGCGATCCTGTCGCCGCAGGGCTTCCACTACCATGTCGGCGATACCGGCCTCGGCGACGGGTCGATCTTCCAGGCGGTGCGCACGCATTTCGGATCGCCGCGCCTCGCCACCCTGCCCATCGGCGCCTACGAGCCGCGCTGGTTCATGGGGCCTCAGCATGTCGATCCCGCCGAGGCGGTGGAGATCGCCCGCATCCTCGGCGCGGAGCAGGCGCTCGGCCACCATTGGGGCACGTTCCAACTGACCGACGAGGGCGTCGAACGCCCGGCGGAAGACCTCGCCGCCGCCCTCGCCGCGTCCGGCCTGGCGCCGGAGACCTTCCTCGCCCTGCGGCCCGGACAGGTCTGGCAGGTCTGATCCTTCCGGCCAAGCATACGGCACGATGTATGCAAGATACCGGGCGCGGCGACGCCAGCCGCGTCCGAGCCGGGAAACTGATGACCTTCGTCGTGCCGACACGCCGCTCCCTCATGGCCGGAGGCGCGGCGCTCGCCGCCCTCGGCACCGCCGGCCGCGCAAAGGCCGCGAGCGAACCGGGGACCCTGACCTACGGCATCTCGATGACCGACCTGCCGCTGACCACCGGCCAGCCGGACAGGGGCGCGGGCGGCTACCAGTTCACCGGCCTCACCCTCTACGATCCGCTGGTCGCCTGGGAGCTCGACGTGGCCGACCGGCCCGGCAAGATGGTGCCGGGGCTCGCCACCTCCTGGGAGAGCGACCCCGCCGACCGGAAGAACTGGATCTTCCGCCTGCGCGACGGGGTGAAGTTCCACGACGGCTCGGCCTTCGACGCCGACGCGGTGATCTGGAACTTCGACAAGGTGCTGAACAAGGAGGCACCGCATTTCGACCAGCGCCAAGCCGCGCAGGTCCGCCCGCGTCTCCCGGGCGTGGCGTCCTACAGGAAACTCGATCCGATGACGGTGCAGGTGACGACGAAGGCCGTCGACAGCCTGTTCCCCTACCAGATGCTGTGGTTCCTGATCTCCTCGCCCGCACAATACGAGAAGGTCGGCCGGGACTGGGCGAAGTTCGCCTTCGAGCCCTCGGGCACCGGGCCGTTCAAGTTGGTGAAGCTCCTGCCGCGCGTCAGCCTGGAGATGGTGCCCAACGCCGCCTACTGGAATCCGAAACGGATTCCGAAGCTGTCGAAGCTCACCCTGACCTGCGTGCCGGAGGATCTGGCGCGGGTGAACGCCCTGCTCTCGGGCAATGTCGATCTCATCGAATCGCCCGCGCCCGATGCCGTGCCGCGCCTCAAGGGGGCGGGGATGCGCATCGTCGGCAACGACACGCCCCATGTCTGGAACTACCACCTCTCAATGCTGGAGGGCTCGCCCTGGCGCGACCTGCGCCTGCGCAAGGCGGCGAACCTCGCCATCGACCGCGACGGCGTTGTGCAGCTGATGGGCGGGCTCGCCACCCCGGCCGCCGGGCAGGTGCAGAAGTCGAGCCCGTGGTTCGGCAAGCCGGATTTCGCGATCAAGACCGACGTCGATCAGGCCCGTAAGCTCGTGGAGGAGGCGGGTTATTCGGTGAAGAACCCGCTCAAGACGACGATCCTCATCCCGAGCGGCGGCACCGGGCAGATGCTCTCCCTGCCGATCAACGAATTCGTGCAGCAGAGCTGGGCGGAGGTCGGCATCCAGGCCGAGTTCAAGGTGGTGGAGCTGGAGGTCGCCTACACCGCGTGGCGGCAGGGCGCGGCGGATCCGAGCCTGAAGGGCGTCGCGGCCGAGAACATCGCCTACGTCACCTCCGACCCGTTCTACGCGATCCTGCGCTTCTATGATTCGAAGCAGATCTCACCCAACGGCGTGAACTGGAGCCATTACCGCAACCCGGAGGTCGATGGCCTCTGCGACAAGGTGAAGGCCAGCCTCGACCCCGCCGAGCAGGACAAACTCCTCGCCCGCATCCACGAAATCGCGGTGAACGACGCGGTGCAAGTTTGGGTGGTGCACGACACCAATGCGCATGCGCTGTCGAGCCGTGTGAAGCAGTATGTCCAGGCGCAGCACTGGTTCCAGGATCTGACCACGCTCGCCTGAAGACAATCGAACATCGGAACCTCCTTCGCGAACTCGTGTTGAGTCGCGACACGCGAAGGAGGAACTTATGAAGACACTGCTAGCCGGTGCGATCGTCGTGGCCTCGATCGCCAGCGCGGCTCCGGCCGTCGCCCAGCGGATCGATATCGGGCCGGGCGGCCCCAGCATCGACCTGCGGTCTCGCGGCCAGCGCGAGCGGGATTTCCAGCGCGAGGAGTACCGCCGCGACCGGGAGGCCGAGCGCCGCTCCTATTACCGCCAGGAGCGCTATAGGGACGAGCGTCGCGCCTATCGCCGCGGCTACGAATACTGATTCAGCCGCCAGGACTTGAAGGGGCCGGTACTCACCGGCCCCTTTCGCGTTTTTGTAGTCACGCCGCAACCCGAGGCCACTTTTCGCACTTGCGTTATGTTGGTCCGCGCACTAGGACACTCACGCATCGATTTTCGGGAGAAAGTGGCAATGACCCTTCGCACCATCAGTGGTTTCGCCGCCGTGGCGCTCCTGGCAGCTGGTTTTGCAGCGCCGTCCGCCATGGCCAAGCCGATGGGCGGCGCCGGCGCCGTCAAGATGATCGACACCGACAACGACGGCACCGTCGACATGAAGGAAGTCGAGACCGTCGCCTCCGCCACGTTCGACCGCCTCGAGAAGGATTCGGACGGCACCCTCGACGCCAAGGAGCTGAAGGGCCGTCTGAGCAAGGCCGGCGTGAAGACCGCCGATCCGGATTCTGACGGCACCCTCGACAAGAAGGAATACCTCGCCGCCGTCGGTGAGCGCTTCAAGATGGCCGACCCGGACGGTGACGGCACCCTCGACGCCAAGGAGCTGAACTCCAAGGCCGGCAAGGCGCTCCTCGCCCTCATCAAGTAAGCGGCATCCCCGCTGGACGGACGAACCCCCGGTGAGAGCCGGGGGTTTTTTGTTGGCGAGCCGCGCATCACGCAACCGGCAGGAGCCGCCATGGACCCGTCCGATCAGGATCCCTTCGCCCTCTCACGCTTCGTGGAGGCCCAGGCCGGCACGGTGGAGCAGGCCCTCGCCGAGTTGCGGGCGGGGCGGAAGCGCAGCCACTGGATGTGGTTCGTGTTCCCGCAGGTCGCGGGGCTCGGGTCGAGCCCCATGGCGCAGCGCTACGCCATCGCCTCCCTCGACGAGGCGCGGGCCTATCTCGCCCATCCCGTCCTCGGCGGCCGCCTGCGGGAGTGCACGCAGGCCGCGCTGGCGGCGCCGGGCTCGGCGCACGCGGTGTTCGGGAGCCCGGACGACATGAAGTTCCGCTCCTGCCTGACCCTGTTCGCCCGGGCCGCGCCGGGGGAGGCGCTGTTCCGGGACGCCATCGCGCGGTTCTACGGCGGGCAGGAGGATGCGAAGACGCTCGGAAAGCTCGAAGACTAGCGTCCCCACAGCCCCACGCGCTCGGCCCGCGCCTGATCCTCCGCGTCGAGGAGGTCGGGCGGGGCGTCCTCGCGGGCGCGGGCGCCGCCCGCCGCCACGATGAGCCCGGCGAGGTCGGCCCCGTCGAGGGTGCAGCGGG
>Ga0182229_1000388_pt1 | contig 11362 bp, 7 predicted proteins | sample G6R1MG_32_FD_129663 | JGI IMG/M metagenome (GOLD analysis project Ga0182229, IMG submission 129663) | Miscanthus phyllosphere microbial communities from Michigan, USA - G6R4_MAIN_07NOV2016_LD1 MG | ecosystem: Host-associated > Plants > Phyllosphere > Phylloplane/Leaf | place: USA: Michigan...
ATGGCGCGCCCGAAAGGATTCGAACCTCTGACCCCCAGATTCGTAGTCTGGTGCTCTATCCAGCTGAGCTACGGGCGCCTGTCACGGCGGCGGGGTCTTGGCCCGCCGGTGTGAAGGGGCTTCTAGAGGCTCGGATCGGGCTTGGCAAGACCGATTGTGCCGAACCTGCAGCCGCGGGCGCTACGGGGTCCGGGCGCTCGCCCGCACCTGCTCCTCGGCGGCGCGGATCGCGTCCGGCGTACCGACATGGAGCCATTGGCCGTCGAGGCGCATGCCCGAGAGTCGGTCGGTCGCGATCGCCCGGTCGAACAGCAGGTTGAGCGAGAAGGCGCCGTCCGGCGTGTCGGCGAAGAGGCTCGGGTTCAGGATCGCCACACCCGCGTAGATGAACGGGGCGACCGTGCGCTCGCCGCGGCGTTCCAGGCGGCCGTCCGCGTCCATGACAAAATCCCCCGCGCCGTCGTAACCGAGGCTGGTGGCGGTGGGCGCGACGAGCAGCAGGGCGTCCATGCGCTCCGGATCCCAGGCGTCGATCAGCCGGCGGAGATTGGGAGTCGGGCCTTCGAGCCAGAACGAATCCGAGTTCAGCACCACGAACGGCGCGTGGCCGAGGAGCGGCAGCGCCTTGCGGATGCCGCCTCCGGTCTCCAGGAGGGCTGCGCGCTCGTCCGAGACCTGGATGGCGGGCCCGCTCGTCCGGCGGGCGAGGTGCCCCTCGATCAGGTCGGGCAGGTAGTGGACGTTGACGATCGCGGTCTCGATCCCAGCCTCCGCGGCCCGGTCGAGGGCGTGGTCGAGGAGCGCCTTGCCGGCCACCTCCACCAGGGGCTTCGGCACCGTGGCGGTCACCGGCCGCATGCGCTTGCCCAGGCCCGCGGCCAGCACGAACGCACGGGTGACGGCGGGGGCGGGCTCGCGCATGCGGGGATCCGAATCAAGCATTGCAAGTCATGGTTTCAAAAGGTCTCCGACCTTTTGCGGGTGCAGGGCGGAGCCCTGCGAACTTAGGCCTCCTCCCCGGAGGCGACCAAGCCCGGCAGATGCGCCGCGTGCCAGGCCCGCAGCTCGGCCAGCGCCGGATGGGCCAGGTTGCGGGCGAGATAGCCCTCAATCCGCGGCAGGTGGGCGAGGTAGCCGGGCTTGCCGTCGCGCCGGTCGAGCCGGGCGAAGATCCCCAGGATCTTGGTGGCGCGCTGGGCGGCCAGCAGGGCGTAGGCGGTGGCGAAGGCGCCGACATCGAAGGCCGGGTCCCGGCTGCGGCGCTCGCGGGCGTAGAGCCCGAGCAGACGCAGCTCGAACTCGGCGCTGGTATCGACCCTGGCATCCTGCAGCAGCGAGGCGACGTCGTAGGCCGGATGGCCCATCACGGCGTCCTGGAAATCGATCAGCCCGACCCGCTCCAGCCCGTCGCGCTCGGGCAGCCAGATCAGGTTCGGCGAGTGGTAGTCGCGCAGGGTCCAGGTGGCGCGGTCGGGGATCGCGTTCTGCAGGGCCACGCGCCACAGGGCCACGAACTCGGCCCGGTCCGCCTCGGAGAGCGCCACGTTCCGGATCGCCGGAACGTACCATTCGGGCATCAGCTCCGCCTCGAACAGCAAAGCCGCCTCATCGTAGCTCGGCAGGACATGCTCGATACCGTCCGCCACCGGCAGCACCGCGGGCAGCGGCGTCGCGTGGAGCTTGGCGAGGAGGCGCACCGCCTCGGTATAGCGCTCGGGCCTGGGGCTGCCGCCCTCGACCACGGGCTCCTGGCCCAGATCCTCGAGGATCAGCAGGCCCTCGGCGAGATCCTCGCCGTAGATCTTCGGCGCCGAGAAGCCCAGCGCCCGCAGGCCGCGGTCGAGGGCGACGAAGGCGTGGACGCTCTCGGCCAGGTGCACGATCGCGCTGTAGGGTTTTCCGTCGCGCACCGCCGGGCCATCGGGCCGGGGCGGGGCGATCATCAGCACGGCGCTGGTGCCGTCGGGCTTGGTCAGGCGCTCGTAGGCCCGGGAGGAGGCGTCGCCCTGCATCAGGGTGCGCTCGGCGATGTCCCAGCCGCTGCGGTCGAGGAGGCGGCGCACCGCCCGGGCCCGGTCGAGCCGGGCGCGCATGCCGCCGGTGCCGTCGATCCGGGCGAGGCGCGCCTCGGCGCCGAACTCGGCGCGCAGGGACAGATCGATGGTGAGAACCGGGCCGTCGCGGGGCGGCATCCGGTCGGGCCACTCGACGAGGGTGATGGCGTCCTCGGCCATCTCCTCGAAGCCGAGCTCGACCAGTTCGTCGGGATCGCGCAGGCGGTAGAGGTCGGCGTGGACGATCGTCCGGCCGTCGCGGGCCGTGTAGGGCTGGATCAGCGTGAAGGTCGGGCTCGGCACCTCCAGGCGCGGATCGCCGGCGAGCTCGCGGATCACCGCCCGCGCCAGGGTGGTCTTGCCGCCGCCGAGGCCGCCCGAGAGCGCCACGACATCACCCGGGAGCAGGAATTCGGACAGGAACAGGCCGAGATCCTCCGTGGCCGTCTCCTCCGGCAGCACGAATTCCCAGGGGGCCGGCGGCGCGGAGGCGCCCGCCATCTGTTCGTCCTGATCGTCGCCGCCCAAAATCCGCCTCCAAGACCCCAAGGTGCATGGTCCGAAAATAGGCCGCGGATGCAAGCGTTTCCGGTTCGGGCGGCACGCTTCCCGCCGGTCCGGTGCATCGAAACCACGCTTCGCGGGCTCTTCGCAGGGTCGATGTCCCGCGCCTCACGATTTTGGGTTTCTGCGAAGAATTGGCTGGCGCATCCTTTGCTACTTCGCGGTTTCCGCGTGTTTCGGCCGAGCCGGGACCGCGATCCGCGTTCCGCACCCGGCGCCGACCGAATCCCCCTCGTCGGTCCCGGGCCGGGTGCGCACCCCGCCCGGGGTGGGGCGAGGCCGCGCTCCGTCCGCGGCCTCGCCCGAACCAGCCAGACACATGACCACGGAGCCGAGCATGAAGCGCGCCGACCTGACCGAGAAGCTTCTCGACATCAAACGCGAGAAGGGCTGGAGCTGGGCCCATATCCACGAGGCGATCGGCGGCCTCTCGCCCTTCCTGATCACCGCGGCCTGCATGGGCCAGATGAAGTTGCCCAAGGCTCAGGCGCAGCGGGCGGCCGAACTGTTCGGCCTGAGCATCGCCGAGGAGCGGATGCTCAACGAGGCGCCGTACCGCGGCTCGATCCCGGCGATGCCGCCCACCGACCCGCTGATCTACCGGTTCTACGAGCTGGTGATGGTCTACGGCACGACCTTCAAGGAGCTGATCCAGGAGGAGTTCGGCGACGGCATCATGTCGGCGATCGACTTCAACATGGAGATGGCCCGGGAGGCCAACAACAAGGGCGACCGGGTGAAGCTGACCATGTCGGGCAAGTTCCTGCCGTACAAGTATTACGGCAACGACGACGACACGCCGGAATACGGCTTCAAGGAGGGGTGAGCGGATGAGCGGGGCTTCCCCTCCCCCCTCACCGCGAGGGGAGGGAGCCGGAGCGGACGCCGTGGCGCCTCACGCCGCCGCCGCTTCCGCCTCCAGATAATCCTGCACCGGCTGCGCGGCCCCGCCGCGCAGCAGCACATAGAGGAACGGCACCAGCAGCAGGGTCGCCGGGGTGGCGAAGGCGATGCCGCCCATCACGGCCCGGGCGAGCGCGGCGTTCTGCTCGCCGCCCTCGCCGGTGCCGAGCGCCATCGGGATCAGCCCGAAGAACATCGCCGAGGCGGTCATCAGCACCGGCCGCAGGCGGGTCTCGCCGGCGGTGATCGCCGCCTCCAGGGCGCTGCAGCCGGTGGCCTCCCGGTGCTCCTTGGCGAAGGTCACGAGCAGGATCGAGTTTGCCGAGGCGATGCCCACCGACATGATCGCCCCGAAGATCGACGGGATCGAGAAGCTAGTCCCGGTGATGAACAGCGCGAAGGTGATGCCGCAGAACGCCATCGGCAGGGCCGCGATCACCACGAACGGGTCGCCCCAGCTCTGGTAGTTCACCGCCATCAGCAGGTAGACGGCGATCAGCGCGATGCCGAGCCCGATCTCCAGGCGGAAGAAGGCCGAGCGCATGTTCTCGATCTGGCCGCGCACCGTGATCTTGTCGGGCGCCGGCAGGGTCTTCTGCTCCTCCTGCACGATCGCGTCGATGTCGCGGGCGACCGAGCCGAGGTCCCGGTCCTGGACCGAGGCGAAGATGTCGAAGGTCGGCTGGATGTTGACGTGGTTGATCACCGTCTGGGTCGGCACCCGGCGCAGTTCGGCCAGGCTCGACAGCAGGGTCAGCACCCCGGGGCCGGTGCCGGCGGTGGCGGCCGCGCGCACGAACATCGGGGTGTTGCGCAGGTCGGTCAGCGAGGCGTTGCGGTATTCCGGCGTCTGCACCCAGAGCTGGTAGGGGATGCCGGTCTTGGGGTCGGGCCAGAAGTTCGGCGTCACCTGATAGCTGCCCGACAGCGAGATGTTCATGTTCTGCGCCACCTGCTGCTCGGTGAGCCCCTGCTCGGAGGCCAGGCGCCGGTCGACGTCGACGTAGAATTGCGGCTCGTTGACGATCTGCTGCAGGTGGACGTCGACCAGGCCCTTGGTGTGCTTGAGCCGCTGGACGATGCGCTGGGCGACCTCCAGGTCCTTCTCCTTGTTCCGGCCGGAGACCTGCACGTCGATCGGGGTGATGACGCCGAAATTCAGGATCTGGGTGATCATGTCGGCGGGCTGGAAATAGGCGATCAGGTCGGGGAAGCGCTTCATCAGCACCTCGCGCAGGCGCTTCTTGTAGCCGGCCACCGAGCCGTGGCCCTCCTTGAGGCTGATCAGCATCTGGCCGTCGTTGTAGGAGACGAACGAGCCGTCCGAGAAGGCGAAGTTGTAGTTGGTCGAGGGCAGGCCGATATTGTCGAGGATCTGCTCGATCTCGGCCGGCGGGATCACCTCCCGGACGGTGTCCTCGACCTCGGCGAAGACCTGTTGGGTGGTCTCGATGCGCATGCCCGTGCGGGTGCGCAGATGCAGGGTCATCTGGCTTGCCTCGATCTCGGGGAAGTAATCCTCGCCGACGAAGACGAACAGCAATCCGGTGGTCCCGAGGATCAGGCCCACGACGCCCAGGGTGGCGAGCCGGCGGCCCAGCACCGCGTGCAGCAGGCCGATATAACCCCGGTGGAACCGGGTGAAGCCGCGCTCGAACGCCCCGTGGACGCGCCCGGCGAGGCGGAACAGGGGGCCCGAGACGAAGCCGAAGGCCCGGGCGAGGCGGCCCCGGCGTGGCGGATCGCGCGCGTCCCGGTCTTTCGCGTGCTTCTGCCGGTATTCCGGCGCCACGATCACGTCGATCATGAGCGGCACCAGGGTGCGCGACAGCAGGTAGGAGGTCAGCATCGCGAACACGACCGCGAGCGCCTGCGGGGTGAACAGGTACTTTGGCGTGTCGGTGAGCGCGAACACCGCCGTGAAGGCCGCGCAGATCGACAGGGTCGAGATCAAAGCCGGCTTGGCGATGCCGGCGGCGCCGTGGACCACGCTCTCGCGGAACTCCTCGCCCTCCTCGAACAGCCGATAGGTGTTCTCGATCGCCACGGTGGCGTCGTCCACCAGGATGCCGACGGCGAGCGCGAGGCCACCCAGCGTCATCACGTTGATGGTCTCGCCCAGCGCCGCCAGCACCGCGAGCGAGGTCATCACGCAGAGCGGAATCGAGATCAGCACGATCAGGGTCGAGCGCCAGGAGCCGAGGAACAGCAGGATCGCGAGGCCCGTGAGCGCTGCCGCGATGGCGGCCTCGTGCAGCACGCCCTCGATGGCGTTCGAGACGAAGACCGACTGATCGAACAGCGGCTTGATCGTCAGCCCCTCGGGGGCGGCGGCCCGGATCGTCGGCATCGCCGCCTTGACGTTGTTGACGACGCTGAGGGTCGAGGCGGTGCCGTTCTTGATCACCTGCATCAGCACGGCCTGGCCGCCATCGGCCCGGACCACGTTGATCTGCGGCGGCCCGCCGTCGCGGACATAGGCGACGTCGCGCATCAGCACCGGCTGGCCGGCCACGACCTTGATCGGCGCGAGGTTGAGGGTCTCGATCGAGGGCGGCGTGGCGTTGAGCTGGATCGGGTATTGCTGCTCGCCGATCTTCGCCAGCCCCGACGGCACCGTGAGGTTCTGGGCCGTCATGGCGTTGGTGACGTCCAGCGGCGTCAGGCCGAGCGCCTGGAGGGCGTTCAGGTCGAGATCGACCATGATCTGCCGGGGCGCACCGCCGAACGGCGCCGGCAGGGTCGAGCCCGGCACCTGCGCCAGGGTCTGCCGGATCCGGTACTGGGCGTAGTCGTAGACCTGGTTGAGGCTGTCCTTGGCCGAGGTCAGGGCCAGCTGGATCACCGGCACCGAGGAGGCCGAGTAGCGCACGATGATCGGCGGCTGGGTGCCGGCCGGCATCGCGGCCCGGATCGAGTTGGTCGAGGACACCACCTGGGCGATGGCCAGATCGATGCTGACCGCGGGATCGAAGTAGATCCGCTGCACCGCCGTGCCCTGGAGCGTGGTCGACTCCATGCGGCGGATGTTGTTGACGTTGTTGGAGATGCCGTACTCGGCATAGGTGGTGATGCGCTGTTCCATCTCCGGCGTCGACAGGCCGGTATAGGTCCAGACCACCACGACGACCGGGATGTCGACGACCGGCAGCACGTCCTTGGGCATCACGACGAGCGCGCCGACGCCGCCGAGCATCATCAGCACGGCCAGCACGTAGGTCGTGATCCGGAACTTGAGAGCGTAGAGGACGAGGCCCATGCGGTCTCCGCCGGCCGGCGCCGGACCGGCCTGTTCGCGTCGCGTGTTGGCGTACCAAATACCCGAGCGGTTTCGCTATCATGTCCGGGCAGGCAAGGGGCGGGCCGCGACGCCGCAGGGACGGAGCGCTAGGGGCGGCGATGGTTATGCAGCGTCAACGGCTGGGGCGGCCGGACAGGCGTGCTCTGCCCTCCCCCCTTTGCGGGGGCTACCGGATACGCAGATCTGTCTCCGGAAGGCGCGAGGCGCTCTCCTCCCCCTTGCGGGGAGGAGCTGGAGGTGGGGGTGGTGCAGGATGGGGCGTCCCGGTGCCTTCTGCACCACCCCCACCCCTGACCCCTCCCCGCAAGGGGGAGGGGATAACCGCCCCTTCTTTCAACGTGTTGGTATCAGGCAGGGATGTGTGAATCCGGTAGCCCCCGCAGAGGGGGGAGGGAGACGCGCACCTTGCGCCCGCCTCAGCGCAGCAGCGCGGACTTGTCCACGTGGAGCGCCGCGCCGATCTCGTCGAGCGCCTTGTGCTCGACCTCGCTGATGCCGCCGAAATCGGCGACGTCGGCGCCGATCAGGAAGACGTCCTGGCGCTGGTCGATCGGCCGCTCCGCGATGGCGCCCACCAGGCGCAGGTTCTCCAGGCGGCCGGCCCGGGTCTTGGCCCGGGCGATGGCCTCGTAGAGCTCCTGCTCGACCCGCAGGGTGTCGTAGGATTTCTCGAGGATCGGGTTGGCGCGGATGCCGCCGATCGCCGACTCGATCTCCTCCTCGGCCACGTCGCCGTCGGCCACGATGACATTGGCCGCGGCCGAGACCGCAGCCTGAAGGAAGACGGCATCGCCCGCATACGACATGATCGTGCGGCCGAACCGAAGGATGGCGTCCTGGAAAATGCTCATGCCGACCTCCCGTGCGGTCGGAGATGGCGGATATTGTGGCGGCCGAGTCAAGATCCGGCTGCGCTTGCACCGGGGACTGACATTCTGGGCTCGCTTTATGGTTTCGCGGGCGCGCGGCGCAGGGGTCACATCCGTTTCCGGTTGCAGGCACGCAGCCGCCTTCTCCGTCCTTGCGAGCGCAGCGAAGCAACCTAGGGAAACGCCACGCTCGCGGAGCACGCGCTGCACTGGGTTGCTTCGCTGCGCTCGCAATGACGGTGCGGGACGACAAGCCCCGCACCGTTTGACGGCATCGCCTAACTCAGCAGCAGCGGAACCCCGACGTATTCCCCACGCCGAAACGGGCGTTCTCGCGATTGCGGAAGAATTCCAGCTCGGTCATCGGCGCCTGGTCGGGATGGGTCCGGCGGATATGCGCGGCGTAGGCTGCGTAATCCCCCTGCCCCACCATCAGCCGGGCGCCGTCGCAGACGCATTTGGACAGCGTCTGGAGGCGGCTGCGCAGGCTCTGCGGTTGCTGCATGGCTTTCCCTACTCGGCCGGAGCCAGGCGCGGATCGGTCTCGAGGGCGGTCCAGCGATCCGCCCGCCAAGCCTTGAGGCAGGCTGCGATGCCGAAGCCCGCGATGGCGACGACGAGGCCGATGAACAGGGCCGCCAGGACGGCGTCGATCCGGTCGTTGAGGATGATCTGCGCCATCTGATCGGCGTTCTTGGCCGGCGCCAGGAGCTTGCCCTCGGCGGCGGCCGTCGCGTAGCGCTCGGCATGGGCCAGGAACCCGATCTTCGGGTCGGCGGAGAACAGCTTCTGCCAGCCGGCCGTGAGGGTGCACAGGCACAGCCACGCGGTCGGGATGATGGTCACGAACGCGTAGCGCTCGCGCTTCATCTTGAAGATCACCACCGTGCAGAGCGTCAGCGCCACCGCGGCCAGCATCTGGTTGGAGATGCCGAAGAGCGGCCAGAGGGTGTTGATGCCGCCGAGCGGGTCGGTCACGCCCTGGTAGAGGAAGTAGCCCCAGGCGCCGACCGCGATGGCGGTGGCCGCGATGCTCGGCCCCCAGGAGGTGGTGTTCTTGAACGACGGCACCGCCAGCCCGACGAGATCCTGCACCATGAAGCGGCAGGCCCGGGTACCCGCATCCACGGCGGTGAGGATGAACAAGGCCTCGAACAGGATCGCGAAGTGGTACCAGAAGGCCATCATCGCCTTGCCGCCGATGGCCGAGGAGATGATGTGGGCCATGCCCACCGCCAGCGTCGGGGCGCCGCCGGCGCGGGAGATGATCGTGCGCTCGCCGACATCCGCGGCGGTCTGGGTGATCACCTCCGGAGTGGTGGCGAAGCCGAGCTTGGTGACGGCCGCGGCGGCGGTCTCGGGGGTGGTGCCGAGCAGCGCCGCGGGCGAGTTCATGGTGAAGTAGACGCCCGGGTCGATCACGCAGGCCGAGACCAGCGCCATGATCGCCACGAAGGATTCCATCAGCATGCCGCCGTAGCCGATGAAGCGGGCATCGGTCTCGCTGGCGATCAGCTTCGGGGTGGTGCCCGACGAGATCAGGGCGTGGAAGCCCGAGACGGCGCCGCACGCGATGGTGATGAACAGGAACGGGAACAGGCTGCCGGCCCAGACCGGCCCGGTGCCGTCCACGAACTTGGTCATCGCGGGCATCTGCATGTGCGGCGCGACGACCGCGATGCCGAGCGCCAGGCCGACGATGGTGCCGATCTTGAGGAAGGTCGAGAGGTAGTCCCGCGGCGCCAGCAGCAGCCAGACGGGCAGGATCGACGCCACGAAGCCGTAGCCGATCAGCATCCAGCAGAGCTGCGGGCCCGTGAAGGTGAAGGCCGGGCCCCAGACCGGGCTCGCGGCGACCGAGCCACCGCCGATGATCGCCAGCATCAGGAGGACGAAGCCGAGGATCGAGACCTCGCCGATCCGGCCCGGGCGGATGTAGCGCGAATACACGCCCATCAGCATGGCGATCGGAATGGTCGACATCACCGTGAAGGTGCCCCACGGGCTCTCGGCCAGCGCCTTGACCACGATCAGCGCCAGCACGGCCAGCAGGATCACCATGATCAGGAAGGTGCCGAACAGCGCGATGATGCCCGGCACGGTGCCGAGCTCGGCCCGGATCAGCTCGCCGAGCGACCGGCCGTCCCGGCGCATCGACACGAACAGGACCATGAAGTCCTGCACCGCCCCGGCCAGCACCACGCCGGCCAGGATCCACAGCATGCCGGGCAGGTAGCCCATCTGCGCGGCGAGCACCGGGCCGACCAAAGGGCCCGCGCCCGCGATCGCCGCGAAATGGTGGCCGAACAGGACGCTGCGGTTGGTGGGCACGTAGTCGAGGCCGTCATTGTGCCGGACCGCGGGCGTCTGGCGCGTCGGGTCGAGGCGCATCACCTTCTCGGCGATGAATTTCGAATAGTAGCGGTAGGCGATCATGTAGACGCAGACGGCCGCGACCACGATCCAGAGCGCGTTGATCGTCTCGCCGCGCTGGGTGGCCACGATCGCCAAAGCCGCGGCGCCGAGCGCTCCCACAAGGGCCCAGGGCCCGTGCCTGCCGATCGCCGTACCCATCGTCCCGCTCCCTACCGATCGCCTCGCACTCGGGGCCGCTGGGGCCACCGGCTGGGACTCCAAGGCCCCGGGCTACACTGCGGGTTTATCCTATTGGTCTGCCGTTGACGCAAGCGATCCGAGCTGTGATGCAGCTTCGCGGGCGGCACGACGCCCGATCTGTTACATCGGGCCAACATCTCGGCCCCGGCCGTCGTCGCGGCCGGCCCCGGAAACCGTCGCCGGCTGCGCCTCAAGCGGAGGCCCGGTGCCGGCGTGATTCGGCCCTGGGAGGAGCGGACAACAATGGCGAAGGTCGCATTCCTGGGTCTTGGCGTAATGGGCGGCCCGATGGCCGGACACTTGGCCAAGAAGGGCCACGACGTCACCGTCTACAACCGGACCACCCCGAAGGCCGAGGCCTGGGTGAAGGCCCATGGCGGCGCCTTCGCGGCCACGCCCCGGGAGGCGGTCGCGGGCGCCGAGATCGTGTTCGCCTGCGTCGGCAACGACGACGACCTGCGCAGTGTCGTGCTGGGCGATGACGGGGCATTCGCCGGCATGGCATCCGGTTCGGTGTTCGTCGACCACACCACCGCGTCGGCCGAGGTCGCCCGGGAGCTCGCCGCGGCCGCCGAGGCCAAGGGGCTCGGCTTCATCGACGCGCCGGTCTCCGGCGGCCAGGCCGGCGCCGAGAACGGCGTGCTTACCGTGATGTGCGGCGGCGCGCCGGAGACCTATGCCAAGGTCGAGGCGGCGATCGGTTCCTTCGCCCGGGCCTGCCGCCTGATGGGCCCGGTGGGCTCCGGCCAGCTCACCAAGATGGTCAACCAGATCTGCATCGCCGGGCTGGTCCAGGGCCTGTCCGAGGGCGTTCACTTCGCCAAGCGCGCCGGCCTCGACGTGGAGGCGGTGCTCGATGTGATCTCCAAGGGCGCCGCCGGCTCCTGGCAGATGGAGAATCGCGGCAAGACCATGAACCAGGGCAAGTTCGATTTCGGCTTCGCGGTCGACTGGATGCGCAAGGATCTGGGTATCCTGCTCGACGAGGCCCGCCGCAACGGCGCCACGCTCCCGGTCTCGGCGCTCGTCGACCAGTTCTACGCCGAGGTGCAGTC
>Ga0182229_1000389_pt1 | contig 11362 bp, 14 predicted proteins | sample G6R1MG_32_FD_129663 | JGI IMG/M metagenome (GOLD analysis project Ga0182229, IMG submission 129663) | Miscanthus phyllosphere microbial communities from Michigan, USA - G6R4_MAIN_07NOV2016_LD1 MG | ecosystem: Host-associated > Plants > Phyllosphere > Phylloplane/Leaf | place: USA: Michigan...
ACCGGCGGGGCGGTGGCGGCGATCGGGCGGATCGGTGCGGTCATCGGGCAGATCAACGACCACCAGCTGACCATCGCCAGCGCGGTGGAGGAGCAGACGGCGACGACGAACGAGATGTCGCGCTCGGTGGCCGAGGCCGCCGGCGGGTCGACCGAGATCGCCGCGAACATCACCGGGGTGGCCACCGCGGCCGGCTCGACGACGCAGGCCCTGGGCCAGACCCGGGTCGCCGTCGACGAGCTGTCCCGGATGGCCGCGGACCTCCGCACCACGGTGGGGCGGTTCTCCTGGTGAGGATCACCGACGTGGGGCTGCGGACCCGGCTCGGCCTGGCCTTCGGCGGGGTGGCGCTGCTCGTCGTGGGCTGCGCCGTCGGCGGGGTCGCCGCGGTCAGCGAGCAGCGCGGGCTCGCCCAGGAGGTCACCGCCGCCGACGGCGTGCTCCGCGACGCCGAGACGATGCGCTTCCAGATCGCCGACGCCACCGGCTGGCAGGGCTTCGTGCTCGCCGACGTCGCCGCCTTCGGCCCCGAGGCCGCGCTGGCCGACGACTCGTACAACCGGGCCGGCTTCCTCGCCAGCAAGGCCTCGGTCTACGCCTGGCTGGACGCTGTAGACACCCGGGCGATGAGCCCGGCCGAGCGCGCCGACTTCGACCGGCTGCGCCCGGCGTGGGACAGCTACTTCGCCTGGGACGACCAGGTCGTCGACTGGGTCCGACCCGGCACCCGGGAGGGTCTGGCCACCGCGCAGACCTCGATCAACGGCGGGGAGGCCGGCGAGGGGTACACCGTCGTCCTCGGCATCGCCGACGACATCGCCGCCTCGGCGCAGGACCGGCTGGCCGGGCTGGCCGACGAGCAGTCCGCCGCCCAGTCGCGGGCGACCTGGCTGCTGTGGTCGGCCGGGGCCCTCGGTCTGGCCCTCGCCGCGCTGCTGGCCTGGCTGGTCACCCGCTCGGTGGTCGGCCCGCTCGAGCGGATCCGGGTCGTCGCCGAGGCCGTCGGTGCCCGCGACCTCACCCGGACCACGGGCCTGCGCCGTGCCGACGAGGTCGGCCGCACCGGCGCTGCCCTGGACGCCGCGGTCACCGAGGTCCGCGGCCTGGTCGGCCGGCTCTCCACCTCCGCCGACGCGGTCGCCGCCTCCGCGCAGGACCTGTCCGCGGCCAGCGCGCAGATCGCCGCCTCCGCGGCCGAGACCAGCTCCCGGTCCGAGGCCGTGTCCGTGGCCGCCGGCGGGGTGTCCGACAGCGTGGCCACGGTCGCCGCGGGCGCCGAGCAGATGAGCGCCTCCATCCGGGAGATCGCCCAGAACGCCGGGGAGGCCGCCCGGGTCGCCGGGTCCGCCGTCACCGAGGCCGCCGCCACCAACGCCACGGTCGGCCGGCTCGGGGACTCCTCCCGCGAGATCGGGGACGTCGTCAAGACCATCCGGTCGATCGCCGAGCAGACCAACCTGCTGGCGCTCAACGCGACCATCGAGGCCGCCCGGGCCGGGGACGCCGGCAGGGGCTTCGCCGTGGTCGCCACCGAGGTGAAGGAGCTGGCGCAGGAGACCGCGCGGGCGACCGAGGACATCGCCCGCCGGGTGGAGGCGATCCAGGCCGACACCGGGGGAGCGGTCGAGGCGATCGGCCGGATCGGGGCGGTCATCGGCCAGATCGACGACTTCCAGACCACGATCGCCTCCGCCGTGGAGGAGCAGACCGCCACCACCAACGAGATGTCCCGGTCGGTCGCCGAGGCCGCCGCGGGCAGCACCGGCATCGCCGGGTCGATCACCGCGGTCTCGGCCGCGGCCGGGTCCACGACCGAAGCACTGGCCTCGACCCGGGCGTCGGTGGACGAGCTGTCCCGGATGGCCGACGAGCTGCGCGGCGCCGTCGCGCGCTTCCAGCACTGAGCCGGTGCCCTACTCCCTGGTCAGCGCGGCCACGCTGGGCTTCGACCTGGTGCGGCTGCCGGCCGGCCCGGCCGTGGCCGCGGTGCTGCTGACCGGGCTGGCCGCCGACGCAGCGACGCTGGAACGGCTCGCCGCGGCGCACCCGGTCGCCACCGGCACCCCGGCCCAACGGGGCCGCTGGGCCGTCCGGTCGCGCCGGGTCCGCGAGCTCGCCGAGGCCGGGGTGCCCTCGCTCCGGGTCACCGGCCCCGGCCTGGACCCGGCCACCCGGACCGCTGCCCTGGTGGAGCTGCTCGAGCAGGGCACCATCGGCAGCGCCGCCGCGGTCGAACGGGTCATCCGGGACGACGTCCTGGGCCCGGACTCCCCGGCCGCGGCCGACGCCGGTCCCGACGTCACCGCGCTGGCCGCCGACGTCCTCGCCGACGGGGCGGTCGCGGCCTGGGCCGCTGCCGCGCTGCCCGACCGGGACCGCCGGGCCTTCTCCGCGGCGGTGGACCGGGCCGGACCGCCCGGCACCCCCGACCTGGGCCCGTCCGCCGTGGGGCTGCACGCGCTGGTCACCCGGCTGCGCACCTGCGACGACGCCGACCGGGTGCGGTGGCGGGCCGCCGTCGAGGAGGTGCGCGAGGGCCGGCGCTCCTGGGCCGCGGCCATGCACGGCGCCTCGTGGGCCGCGCACGTCTCCGGCCGCACCCGCGCGCTCGCCGCGGCCCAGCTGCTGGCCGTGGGCGGCTTCGTCGACGCCGGGTTCACCCCCGCCGACGGTGCCCGCGGGGTGTGGAACGCCGTCGCCGGCTGCGTGCAGGCCCTGGCGGTCGCCGACCTCCTCGACGAGACCTCGTCGGAGCTGCTGTGCGCCCCGTGGGTGCTCGCGCACGGCGACTGGCCCCCCGGCGGCAGCACCGCTGCCGTCCCCGCCCAGGACCACCCGCACGGGTGAGGGCACCGGCTCAACACGGCCCGGGCCGTGCCGAAACACCACCGAGTCCCCCCGCCGGGGGACCGAGACCAGAGAGCAGAGGCCCCGTGGCTCCGATCAGGGTGATGGTGGTCGACGACTCGGTCGTCGTCCGCAAGCTCGTCACCGACGTGCTCTCCGCCGACCCGGCCATCGAGGTCGTCGGCACCGCGGTCAACGGACGGGTGGCGCTGGCCAAGCTGGAGACGCTGCGCCCGGACCTGGTCACGATGGACATCGAGATGCCCGAGCTGGACGGCATCGGCGCGGTCACCGCCATCCGCGCGGCCGGCAACCGGGTCCCGATCGTCATGTTCTCCACGCTCACCGAGCGCGGGGCCACCGCCACCCTGGACGCCCTCGCCGCCGGTGCCGACGACTACGTCACCAAGCCGGCCAACGTGGGCAGCATCGGTGCGTCGATGGAGAGCGTCCGGCAGCAGCTGGTGCCCCGGATCAAGGCCCTGACCGGACGACGGGTCGACCCGGTGCTCCCCGCACCCCGCGCGGCCGCACCGGCGACGCCCGCCCCGGCCCGGACCGGTGTCCGGCGCACCCCGGCCGTGCTGGTCATCGGCTCCTCCACCGGCGGTCCGGACGCCCTGTCCAAGGTGCTCCCCCGGCTGCCCGCCGACCTCGCCGTCCCGGTGCTGGTCGTGCAGCACATGCCCCCGGTCTTCACCGCCCAGTTCGCCGCCCGGCTCGACCGGTTGAGCCCGCTGAGCGTGGTGGAGGCCGTGGCCGGCACCCCGCTGCGCCCGGGGACCGTGCACGTGGCCCCCGGCGACTTCCACCTCACCGTGTCCTCCACCGGCGGGCTGCGCCGCACCGCGCTGGACCAGGGCGACCCGGAGAACTTCTGCCGGCCGGCCGTGGACGTGCTGTTCCGCTCCGCGGTCGCCGCCTACGACGGCGCCGTGCTGGCCGTCGTCCTCACCGGGATGGGCCACGACGGACGCGACGGGGCCGCGCTGGTGCGCGACGCCGGGGGCACCGTGCTCGCCCAGGACCAGGCCACCTCGGTGGTCTGGGGCATGCCCGGTGCGGTGACCCAGGCCGGACTGGCCGACGAGGTGCTGCCGCTGGACCGGGTCGCCGACGCGGTGCTGCGCCGGCTGCCCGCCCGTCGTCCCACGCTGTCCGGGGTGCCGGCATGACCGCCGCCACCGCGCTGTCCCCGACCGGCTTCGACTGGGTCTGCCAGCTGGTCCGCCGGGAGTCCGCCATCGTGCTGGCCCCGGGCAAGGAGTACCTGGTGGAGGCCCGGCTCCTGCCGGTGGCCCGGTCGCTGGGCCTGTCCGGCGTGGCCGAGCTGGTCGACCGGGTCCGGGCACGCCCCGACGCCGCGCTGAGCCGCCGGATCGTGGAGGCGCTCACCACGAACGAGACGTCCTGGTTCCGGGACGGCGACCCGTTCACCGCGCTCACCTCGACCGTCCTGCCCGCGCTGCAGGCCGCCCGCCGGCCCGGGGAGGCGCTGCGGATCTGGTCGGCGGCCTGCTCCAGCGGCCAGGAGGCCTACACGGTCGCGATGCTGCTGGCCGACGCGCTGCCCAACGCCTCCGGCCGGGTGCAGATCACCGCCACCGACCTGTCCCGGGACATGGTGGCCCGCACCCGCGCCGGCCGGTTCAGCCAGCTCGAGGTCAACCGCGGGCTCCCCGCCTCGATGCTCGTCCGGCACTTCTGCCGGGTGGGCACCGAGTGGGAGGTGGCCCCCCAGCTGCGCGCCATGGTCACCGCCAGCGAGCTGAACCTGGCCGCCCCGCTGCCCCGCCTGGGGCCCTTCGACGTCGTGTACCTGCGCAACGTCCTCATCTACTTCGACCCCGCGACGAAGCGGGACGTCCTCCAGCGGGTGCGTCGCCTGATGCGCCCGGACGGCTGGCTCTTCCTGGGCGCAGCCGAGACGACCCTCGGGGTCGACGACACCTGGGAGCGGGTCGCCTGCGGCCGCGGCTCCGCCTACCGCCCGACGAGAGGGGCATGAGATGCGAGCGCTGGTGATCGACGACTCCCGCGCGATGCGCCGGATCGTCGGCTCGATCCTGGAGGGCTTCGGGTACGAGACCCGGCCCGCCGGGCACGGACGCGAGGCCCTGGACGTCCTCGAGGAGGGCTGGGTCCCCGACCTGGCCTGCATCGACTGGAACATGCCGGTGATGGACGGGCTGCAGTTCGTCTCCGCCGTCCGGGCGAACCCGGCCTGGCGTCAGGTGACCCTGATGATGGTCACCACGGAGAGCGAGCACGGCCAGATCGTCCGGGCGCTGGCCGCCGGCGCCCACGAGTACGTGATCAAGCCGTTCACCGCCGACGCGATCGGCGACAAGCTCGCGCTGCTGGGCCTGTTGCCGCACGGCGTCCCGGCGTGAGCGCGCCGATCGCCACCCTGCTCGACGACGAGACCGTCAACGCCGTCGCCGCCGAGGTGTGGAGCGCCCTGGTCGGCGAGGACGAGGTGCTCGTCCCCGGCGACGGCCCGGTCGCCGACGGGCGCAGCGCCTGGGTGGGCGTCGAGGGCCCGTGGTCCGGGCTGGTCGTGCTGACCTGCTCGGCGTCGGCCACCGACGACCTCACCCGGGCGGTGCTGCAGCTGGCACCGGCCGAGGAGCTCGCCGACGAGGACGTCGACGACGTGCTGCGCGAGCTGGCCAACATCCTCGGCGGGAACGTGAAGTCCCTGCTCCCCGGCCCGTCGACGCTGGGGCTGCCGCAGACCGGCACGCCCCCGCAGCCGGGCACCGACGTCCGACCGGTCGGCGCCACCTGGCGCGGCCACCCGCTCACCATCACCGTCCAGGGCGCCACGGAGGCCCCTGTGCACCACCCCACCACGGAGGTCACGCCATGAAGATCCTGGTCGCCGACGACAGCCGTGTCATGCGGCAGATCGTCATCCGCACCCTGCGCCAGGCCGGTTGGGACGACGTCGACGTCGTCGAGGCCGTCGACGGGGCCGACGCCCTGGTCAAGATCGCCGAGGAGGACCCCGACCTCGTGCTCTCGGACTGGAACATGCCCGAGATGACCGGCATCGACTGCCTGCGCGAGCTGCGCGCCCGCGGGTCGGCGGTGCCCTTCGGCTTCGTCACCTCCGAGGGCTCCCCGGAGATGCGGGAGACCGCCGCCGAGGCCGGCGCGCTGTTCCTCATCGCCAAGCCCTTCACCGCCGACACCTTCCGCGACCAGCTCGGGTCGGTGCTCGCGTGACCGCCGTGCTCGGGACGGCCCTGCCCACCGCCAAGGACGTCCGCGACCTGCTCACCGGCCTGCTCGGCCGCGACGTGACCGTGGCCCCCGGTGCCCCGGTCACCCCGACGCCGTCCCGGCCGGCCGCGGTCGCGGTCTACGTCGACCCGACGTCCTCGCTGACCGCCGTCTGCCTGGTCGACCTGCCGCTGGCCGCCTGGTGCGCCGGCGCGCTGGCACTGCTCCCCAAGGGCGGCCTGGAGGACGCGGTCGAGGAGGGCGAGCTGTCGGACATGCACCTGGAGGTGCTGCACGAGGTGGTCAACGTGGCCGCCGCGCTGCTCAACGCCGGCGGGGTCACGCACTCCAAGCTGGACCGGCTGATCGCCCCGGGCGAGGCGCTGCCGGCCGACGTCGCCGTGCTGACCGGCTCCACCAACCGGCTCGACCTGGCCGTCACCGTCGCCGGCTACGGCCCGGGCGCGCTGTCGGTGGTCCTCGCCTGACGGTCAGCCCGTGGGCAGGGACCAGGCGGAGGGCTCGCCCACCCAGGTCCCGGCCACCGGGGCGACCGCGTAGCGGACCGACCCGGTGGCCGGGTCGGTGCAGCTCACCGCTCCGGTGAGCCCGACCGTGGTGAGGACGCCGCTGACGCCCAGCGGCGTCCGCACCCCGGCGCACGTGCCGCCGAGGAGGCCGGTGCCGCCGGAACGGACCACCCGCCACCCGGTGAGCGGGACCCCGTCCGGCGGGGCCGGCCAGGTCACCGTGACCGTGCGGACCCCGAGGACCGTCTGCTCGGTCACGACGGGCACCGGGGACGCGGGCAGGACGCCCGCCGCCGCCTGACCCGGCCCGACCCCGCGCACGTCCCAGGCCGCCGAGGCCGCCGTCGTCGTCCAGGTCGCGAGGACCACGGTGAGGACGGCGACCGCGGCGCTGCGTCGGCGCACCGGCTCAGGCGGGGACGCCGGCGAAGGTGAGCGAGGCGTTGACCAGCACGCCCTGGCAGCCGATCGGGGCCGTGGGCAGCATCCGGACCGCCGCCGGGACCATGACCTGCACGCTCGTCGCCCCGGGCGCCACGACGACCGGGGCCGCCGTGGGCATGGTGACGGTCGTGGCCGCGGCCACCACGTTGCCCGCGGCGCAGGTGCGGTTGGCCGCCGCCGTCACGTCGATCTGACCCACGGTCGCCGAGGTCAACCGGACCGGGAAGCTGTTGGGGTTGCGCACCTGGGCGACCACCGTGCCGACGGCGGGGCTGAGCGAGGGGTACCCGCCGGTGGGCTCCGGGTAGAGCCCGGTGGTGGGCGTCCCCGCCGAGACCTCGAGGGGCTGGATCGTGGCCCCCGACGTGGCCCCGGGGCCGGTGCCCTCCAACAGCCAGTTCGCCGTCGCCACGCCGCCGCCGGCCACCAGCAGTGCTGCGCCCAGGACGACCATCGTCCGTCGTGCTCTCATCGAGACCCCCGTGGGCGACCGGGCCGGAGGTGTACCGGCACTGGAGCGGTCGCCTGCCCCTCAGATCGGCGGGCGATCGGTCGTGTGGCACCGGATGTCGCGAGACACGTTCGTCCGGATCAGTGGCCCAGGCTCGGGCGGACGACGTCGTAGCGGTCGCCGAGCTGCTCGACGAGGGCCAGGAAGAGCCGGTGGCCCTGGACCTGGTGGGTCTCGCGGGCCGACGGCGGGTCCCAGCCCGACAGCTCGTCCTGGTGCTTCGTCCAGTGGCCGACCCAGGCGCGCAGCGCCTCGGTCAGGTCGGGGGACACACCGAGCTCGACCGGGTCCAGGGCCTCGCCCTTGCCCGAGCCGGACCACAGCGGGTACGGGGAGGAGTGGTCGGCGAACAGCCGGACCACGGGTCGGGCCTCGGGGGTGGTCACCGCGCTGACGGTAGACCCCCGGCGGGGGCGGCCAACAGCTCCCGGACCAGCGCACCGACCGCCTCGACCTCGACCAGGAAGCCGTCGTGGCCGTACGGGGAGGGGACCACCCGCAGCGGCACGCCCAGGGCGTCGGCGACCCGCTGCTGCTCGGCGACGGGGTAGAGCCGGTCGCTGTCGATGCCACCGACCACCGCGGTCGCGGTGACCCGGGCCAGGGCGGCCTCCACGCCGCCGCGGCCGCGGCCGACGTCCCAGGTGTTCATCGCCTCGGTGAGCACCACGTAGCTGCCGGCGTCGAACCGGGCGGCGAGCTTGGCGGCGTGGTGGTCGAGGTAGCTGGCCACGGCAAACCGGCCGTCGGGTTGGACGACGCTGGAGAACCGGGTCTCCAGCTCCTCGGCGCTGCGGTAGGTCAGGTGGGCGATCCGCCGGGCCGTGCCGAGCCCGGCGACCGGGCCCTCGCCGGCCGCGTAGTCCCCGCCGGCCCACCGCGGGTCGGTGGTGACCGCGGTCTGCTGGGTGGTCTGGGTGCCGATCTGGTCGGCGGTGGCCACCGCGCCCGAGGCCAGGAAGAACAGCCGCTCGACCCGGTCCGGGTGCGCGACCGCCCACTCCAGGGCCCGCATGCCGCCCATCGACCCGCCGATCACGGCCGACCAGCGGTCCACCCCGAGCGCCTCGGCCAGGCGGCGCTCGACGGCGACCTGGTCGGCGATGGTGACCGCGGGGAAGCGCGACCCCCAGGGCCGGCCGTCCGGCGCGGTCGACGACGGGCCGGTGGTGCCCTGGCAGCCGCCCAGCACGTTCGCGCAGACGACGAACCGGCCGTCCAGCGGGGCGCCGTCGCCGATCAGGCCGTCCCACCAGCCCGGGGTCGGCTGGCCGGGCCCGGTGGGGCCGACGACGTGGCTGTCCCCGGTGAGTGCGTGCTCGACGAGCACCGCGTTGGACCCGTCGGCGGCGAGGGTCCCCCACGTCTCGTAGGCGACCCGGACGGCCGGCAGGGCACCACCGCGTTCCAGGTCCAGCGGGCCCAGGTCGAGGAACTGCCGGTCACCGGACGGGTCGCCCTCGACCCACCCTCCGGACCGGAGGGGGGTCCGGGACGAGGTCTCCCGGACCCCCGTCACCTCAGGCTGCCTTCGCGGCGCGGAAGCCGGCGTCGAGGTCGGCGAGGATGTCCTCGATCCCCTCCAGGCCGACGGCCAGGCGCACCAGGCCCGGGGTGACACCGGTGGTGACCTGCTCCTCCGGGGTCAGCTGCGAGTGCGTGGTGGACGCCGGGTGGATGACCAGGCTGCGCACGTCGCCGATGTTGGCCACGTGGCTGTGCAGCTCCAGGGCCTCCACGAACGCCTTGCCGGCCGCGACGCCCCCGACGATCTCGAAGGCCAGCACGGCACCGGTGCCCAGCGGGGCGTACTTCCTGCCCGCCTCGTACCAGCGCGAGGAGGGCAGCCCGGCGTAGTGCACCGACTCCACCTCCTCGCGGGTCTCCAGCCACTCGGCGACCTTCTGCGCGTTGGCGATGTGCCGCTCCATGCGCAGCGACAGGGTCTCGATGCCCTGCACCACGAGGAAGGCGTTGAACGGCGAGATCGCCGGGCCGAGGTCGCGCAGCAGCTGCACCCGGGCCTTGAGCGCGAACGCCGGTGCACCGAGGTCGGCGTAGACCACGCCGTGGTACGTCGGGTCGGGGGTGGTGAAGCCGGGGTGCTTGCCCGCGGTCCAGTCGAAGTTGCCGCTGTCGACGATCACGCCGGCCACGGCCGTGCCGTGCCCGCCCAGGTACTTCGTCGCCGAGTGCACGACGACGTCGGCGCCGAACTCGATGGGCCGGATGAGGAAGGGGGTGGCGACGGTGTTGTCCACGATCAGCGGGACGCCGTTGCGGTGGGCGACCTCGCTGACCGCGGAGATGTCGAGCACGTCGCCCTTGGGGTTGCCGATCGTCTCGGCGTAGAAGGCCTTGGTGTTGTCCTGGACCAGCGACTGCCAGGCCTGCGGGTCGTCGGGGTCCTCGACGAAGGAGACGGTGATGCCCATCTTCGGCAGCGAGTGGTGCAGCAGGTTGTACGTGCCGCCGTACAGGGAGGCGGAGGCCACGACGTGGTCGCCGGCCTCGGCCAGGTTGAGGATCGACAGCGTCTCCGCAGCCTGCCCCGAGGACACCGCCAGGGCGGCGACGCCGCCCTCCAGGGACGCCACGCGCTGCTCCAGCGCGTCCTGCGTCGGGTTCATGATCCGGGTGTAGATGTTGCCCATCTCGGCGAGGGCGAACAGGTCCGCGGCGTGCTGGCTGTCCCGGAACTGGTAGCTCGTGGTCGCGTAGATGGGCAGCGCGCGGGCGCCGGTGGTGGGGTCGGGGCTCGTGCCGGCGTGGATCTGCCGGGTCTCGAAGCTCCAGCCGCTGGGGTCGGTCATGGCCACGTCCTCCTGTGTCGGGAGGCCCGGGCGAGCGGGCGCTCCGTCGGTTGCGCGGACGGCGGGTGCCGTCCACACCGGCTCTTCCCCTGGAGCACCGCAGACGGAGTAGCGGTTGCCGGGCAGCCAGCCAGGTGCTTGTCGCTGCCTCTCGTGAGCCGTGCCGATCGTAGGACGCCCGGGCGGGGCGTGCACCCGTGGGCTCAGTCCAGGTCGGTCCGGTGCCCCAGGGCCTGCGCGGTGGCGGTGATCTCGGCGTGGTCGACGGCCCGGACGACGACCAGCGGGTGTGCGTCGTCGTCCTCGTGCAGGTGCACCAGGCAGAGCCCGGCGGGGGCGAGCACCGCATCGGCCGCCCGCACCGCGGTGGGCACGTCGCCGTCGGTGTCGGTGACCGGGCCCAGGTCGACCCTGGCGCGGACCACCCGGGGCAGCGCGGCGAGGGCCTCGGCGAGCTCCTCGCCCTGGTCGCCGGGGTCGAGGTAGGCCAGCGCGCCGGCGTCGTCCAGGCCGTCGATCAGCGCGACCCACGGGTCGACGTCGGCCGGGTCGGTGGGGGCCAGCGGGCTGCCGGCCCGGGCCGCCAGGTATCCGGCGGGGTCGAGCAGCGCCTGCCGGACGGCGGGCCAGAGGTGCTCGTCGTCGTCGAGCAGGGCGCACAGGCGTTCCCAGCGCGCGGCCACGGCGGGGTCGGCGGGTGCGGGCACCCGACCGACGCTAGCCCTCGTCGGGTCAGGCGGGAACGCCCACCGGCGAGCCGGCGAGAGCCGCGTACCGGCCGCCGCGGGCGACCAGCTCGTCGTGGCTGCCCTGCTCGACGACCCGGCCGTGGGCCAGCACCGCGATGGTGTCGGCGTCCCGGACGGTGGACAGCCGGTGGGCGATGGTGATCGTCGTCCGGCCGCGGGCGGCCTCGTCCAGGGCGGCCTGCACCGCGCGCTCGGTCTCGGTGTCCAGCGCGCTGGTCGCCTCGTCGAGCACCAGGACCC
>Ga0182229_1000390_pt1 | contig 11357 bp, 9 predicted proteins | sample G6R1MG_32_FD_129663 | JGI IMG/M metagenome (GOLD analysis project Ga0182229, IMG submission 129663) | Miscanthus phyllosphere microbial communities from Michigan, USA - G6R4_MAIN_07NOV2016_LD1 MG | ecosystem: Host-associated > Plants > Phyllosphere > Phylloplane/Leaf | place: USA: Michigan...
GGCTCGGTGCCCAACACCACCCTGCAGCATTGGCTGTGGCAGGTGGCGAAAGCCGACAAGGCCGATGTCGCGGTGGTCGCCATGGGCATCGACGCCACGCAGCAGGCGATGCTGGCCGGGGCCGTCGACGGCGCCTCCATCCGCGAGCCGGCCCTCACCATCGTCCAGCAGCGCAACCCGGCGATCACGCTCGTCGCCACGGGGGCTGAGATGTTCCCGAACCAGCCCGGTACGGTGGTCGGCGTGTTCGGTGCCTTCGCGGACAAGAACCCGGCGGCCGTCGAGGGCCTGGTGAAGGCCGTGGTGAAGGCGACGGACCTGCTCAAGTCCGATCCGGCGCGGGCGGCCAAGCCCGTGGAGGCGGCCCTCGGCAAGGGCATCACCGATCTCGCCACCATCCAGAAGGCCCTCACCTCCCCGGCGGCGAAGTTCACCGCGGACCCCCGCGCCATCGTGGCGGCGACGAAAGCGATGCAGGCCTATCAGGTCTCCATCGGCACCCTCGACAAGGACGTGCCCCTGGACGGCCTGTTCGATCCGCGCCCCTACGAGGCGGCCATTGCCCGCTAACCCGCGATGACCGCGTTCCGCTCCACGGCGCTCGCCGCCCTCGGGCTCGCCGCCTTCCTGGTGTTCTGGGAAGCGATGCCGCGCCTCGGCCTCATCAACCCGGCCTTCCTGCCGCCGCCGAGCACGATTCCCGCCGCCTTCCTGCGGGAGATCGAACTCGGGGTCTGGGGCGAGGCCGTGTGGTCGAGCCTGAGCCACTACGTCGTCGGCCTCGTCGCCGGAGCCGGGGCCGGCATCGGGCTTGGCCTCCTCAGCGGCATGTTCTCCGGCTTCGAAGCGTTCACCGCCTGGATCGTGCGGTTGCTGCGCCCGATCCCCGGCCTCGCCTGGGTGCCGTTCGCCATCATCTGGTTCGGGGTGCAGCCCTCGGCCGCCGTGTTCATCATCGCCATCGGGGTGTTCTGGATCGTGTTCTTCGCGACGCAGGGCGCCGTGCGGGGGGTCGACCGCGACCTCGTCGAGGTCGCGCGGGCCTTCGGGTTCCGCTCGCCCTGGGCGCGCCTCACCAAGATCCTGCTGCCGGCGGCCACCCCCGGCATCCTCGTGGGCCTGCGCACGGCCCTCGGTCAGGCGTGGATGGCCGTGGTCGCCGCCGAGATCTTCGGCGTGCCGGGCGTCGGCGCCCGCATGATGCAGGCCTCCAGCCTCCTCTCCACCGACATCGTGGTCGTCTACATGCTCACCATGGCCGGCCTCTACGGCCTGTTCGACACCGGCTTCGTCGCCCTCCAGGGTTGGCTCCTGCGGTGGCGCGCGTGAGCACGCCCATCATCGCCATCAAGGGCTTGAGCCTCGCCTACGAGCGCGACGGGGTGCGCAACACGATCCTGGCCGACCTCGACCTCACCATCGCGCGGGGCGAGTTCCTCGTCATCGTCGGCGAATCCGGGGTCGGCAAGTCCACGGTGCTGCGGGTGCTCATCGGGCTCGCCGAGCCGAGTACCGGCACCGTGCGCGTCGAGCCCCGCCCCGACTGCCGCACGCCCATGGCGCTGGTGTTCCAGGACGCCCGCCTGCTGCCCTGGCGCCGGGTGCTCACCAACGTCGCCTTCGGCCTCGAGGGCAGCGGCCTCACCCGCGCCCAGCGCCTTGCCAAGGCGCGCGAGATGCTGACGCTGGTGGGCCTCGCCGATCTCGGCCACCGCTGGCCGCACCAGCTCTCGGGCGGCCAGCGCCAGCGCGTCGCCATCGCCCGGGCGCTCGCCGTGGATCCCGACGTGCTCCTCATGGACGAGCCGTTCTCGGCGCTGGACAGCTTCACCCGCGAAGGTCTGCAGGACGAGTTGCAGCGCATCCAGGCCACCACGGGAAAGACCATCCTGTTCGTGACCCACGACATCGACGAGGCGGTGACCCTGGCCGACCGGGTCGTGGTCCTGGCCGGCGCCCCCGGCCGGGTCGCGGCCGAACTCGCCGTCACCGTGCCCCGTCCCCGCCGCCGGCGCGACGGCGCGTTGGCGGAGGCCGCCCGGCAGTTGCGGGCCGAATTGTCGGGCCGCTCGGCCGAACTGTGACGGCGCGTCCCGGCATGCGCCGTCCCATCCCCGCCGCGCACCGGCGCATTGCGCCGCGCGTGCGCCGGGCCTAACCCCGCTCCGGGCGGCCGGCTTTGACCCCTGCGCGACCCGAGGAGAAGGCCGATGCGCCGCCGCACCCGCTCCCTGATCGGCACCGTCACGATGCTGGCCTTCGTCATCGTCTACGCGCCCCTCGCCATGGCGCTGGCCGACAGCCGGATCTCGCAGACCCCGGCCCCCGTGCAGGCGGTGCTCTACGCGATCCTCGGCATCGCCTGGATCATCCCCCTGATGCCGCTCATCCGCTGGATGCAGCGCCCCGACCCGGACGCGTGAATTCCGCACGCCGGGTTTTCGCCGTACTCGGCGGGCAGAGACGGTTCCTCTCCCGACAGTTCCGCTCGTGTCGAAGGTCGATGCCCCGCACCATGCCCCTCCGCCCGACCCTCGTCCTCCTCGCCCTCCTCGCGCCCGCCCTCGCCGCTGCACAGGGCACTCCGCGCTCCGTAGGCGAGTGCGAACGCCTGAAGAACGACCTCGCCTACAACCAGTGCTTGGCGATGTTCGGGCCGGCGGCCAAGAACATCGCGGGAGGCATCGCCGAAGGCGCGGCGTCCGCCTCGGCCTCCGTGGCGACGGCGCTCGCCGCCATCCCGCCCGGCATCGCGGCCGCCCTGCCGTCCACCGTGCAGGAGACCGGCCGGCGCGGCCGGCGCGGACGCTACGGCCGTCATGGCCGCCAGAGCGCCAGCTTCGACACCGGCGGCGGTGCGCGGTCGTACCGCCGCCACCGCCGGCGTTGAAACAGGATCAAGGCCCCGGCGTATCCTATTGATAAAACTCAAATATTATTTCAGTCAACGTTGATCCTTCGTCCTCGGTTCCAGGCGAGGAACGGCACGCCGGAGAGTAGGCCCGCGAGGGCCGCCGCGCTTTGATGGCATCCGTTCACCGAAACCCGCGGCAGGGCCTGCAGATGGTCCACATGACCGGGAAACAGGTGGCCCGGACGCGTCGTCACCGCCGTGACGAAGCCGAGCTCCCGCGCAAGCGCGAATTCCCGAGGCCCGGCGGAGGTCGGATCGCCGACGGGATAGGATAGGTGCCGCACGGGGCGGTCGAGTTCGTAGGCGAGGCGGTCGCGTCCCACCTCGACCTCCCGGCGCAGCGTCGCTGCATCGTGCTTGGCGAGCATCGGATGACTCACCGTATGGGCGCCGAACGTCACCGCCGGGTCACGGGCGAGGTCGCGCAGCGCGTCCCAGCCGAGGCAGAGTTCGGATGCCAGGGCCCCGGTCGGAGAACCGGCCTGCTGGCACAACGCCGCGATGGCCGCCAGGAGGCGCTCCTCCGGCCCGGCGCGCAGGGCGCGATAGACCGCCTCGAACGCCGCCAGCTTCTGTGCGGCGCCGACAGCCGGAAGATCGAGATCCGTACCGGGGAGCCGCACCCGATCGAGGCGCGCGATGGCCCGCTCCAGTTCGAGCCACCACAGGCGCCCGTGCCCATCGGCGAAGTCGCTCGTTACGAACAGGGTCCAGGGGACGCCGTGACGGCGCAGGACCGGTGCGGCGTGCTCGACATTGTCGCGATAGCCGTCGTCGAAGGTGAGGACGGCGAACGGCGCGCGGTCCGTCCCCGCGAGCCGTTCCGGCACCGCGTCCAGACCGATCACCTCGAACCCGCGCCGGGCGAGGTCGACGAGAACCCGATCCAGGAAGGCTGGCGTGATGGCGAGCAGCCGGTTGGGCGCATAGGCGCCGGGCGGCTCGGGGCGGACATGGTGGAAGGTGAGGATCACGCCCCGCCCCCGCGTCAGGGGGGCGAGCCAGCGGTCGGCGCCCGTCGCGGCGATGGCCCGGAACCCGGCCTCGAACAACTGGTGGCGGCGGGCTGTGGACATCGGACCTCCGGGCGCAGGCCCGCGAGACTGCCGCGGCAACCGGCAAGGTTCCGTTACCCACACCGACAGGACAGCCGCCCCGCTTCATCCGCCGTTTAAGGGTCGAGCCCCCCAATGCGCACCGGCCGAGCGGGAGGCGACAGCGATGACGGGCGGTGTACAGGCCGGCGGAGGGGAGATGATCCGGGACACGGCGCACGGTACCCCGACAACGGAGATCTTCTCCGATCTGGCCTCCGTCGAGGCCCTGTGGCGGGGCTTGGAAGCCGATCCGGCCGCCCTCGCCACTCCGTATCAGCGCTTCGACTGGGTTGCGGCCTACATCCGATCGGAGCCGGACACCGCCCTGCGGATCTTCGTGCTGCGCGACGCCGCCGGGCGGCCCGAAGCCGTGATCCCCTGCCATGTCACCCGCGAGCACGGTCTGCGCGTCGCGCGGGTCGTCGGCGCCAAGCACGCCAATTTCCACATGCCCCTCTTCGCCGCGCGGGCGGCGGCGGCCCTGCGGCCGGAGGATCTGATGGAGCGGCTGCGGATCGCTGGCCAGAGCGAGAGGATCGCCGCCTTCGCCTTCACGCATCAGCCCTTCTTGTGGGAGGGAACGACCAACCCCCTCGGCCTCCGGGCCGACCCCTCGCCGAGCGATGCCTATGGTCTGCTGCTTGATCCGGATCCCGAAGCCACCGTCAAGCGCGTGTTCAGCGCCGATGCCCGCAAGAAGCTGCGCGCCAAGGAGAAGAAGCTCATCGAGGCGTTCGGCCCGGTAGCCTACCGGGTCGCACGGACGGATGCGGAGGTCACGGTCTACCTCGCGGCGTTCTACACGCAGAAGGCCGCGCGCTTTGCCGCCCTCGGCATCGTCGATCCCTATGCCGATGCGCCGATACGGGACTTCATCGCGGCCGGTGCCCGCCGGGACGCCCGGTCCGGCGAGGCGGCCATCGAGGTCGCGGCCCTGGTCGGTCTCGAGGGCGGACGGGTGTTCGCGGTCTTCGCCGGCGCCGTCGATGCGAACCGCTACAGCGGCATGATGACGTCGTTCGACCAGGATCCGGCGGTGAGCCGCTCGAGCCCCGGGGACATCCTACTGCAGTATCTCGTCCGGGATCAGGCGGCCCGTGGCCGCCGCGCCCTCGACCTCGGCGTCGGCGAGGCGCGCTACAAGACCAACACCTGCGATGAGACCATCGCCCTCGGCGAGGTGACGATTCCCGTGACCCTGTCGGGGCGGATTTTCGCCCTCAAGACCGTCGGCGCCGCCCGGATCAAGCGCCGGATCAAGCGGGATCCGCGCCTGTCGGCCCTGGTCCGCCGCCTGCGCGACGGGCATAGGGCCGTCCTCGGACGAAACCGCCACTGATGGATCGCCGCCGGTCCCGAGCGCAACGGTGGCGCAGGCGTTCGTGAGGCGGGGTCAGGCGGCCGAACGGCGCAGGGCGAAGTCCGATCCGAACGCGAGCCCGGACAGTCCGGCCACGGCCCGGTCCCTGGCGACGAGGATCCGCCGGGCCCCGGACGATTGCGCGAGGGTGTAGAGCTGGACGAGTTCGGCATCGTCCGCCTCTTGGTTGGAGGCGATCACCACCGTGTCCATGACGCCGCCCATGGTCTCCACGAGGGCCTGGACGACCCCATCATCGTCCTGGCGCAGGCGGCACAGCACCCAGTCGTACGCCTGGACCAGGGCGTCGAGGGTGGCGTCCAAATCTTCCGTTTGCTCGACGAGGAGTTCGCCGTCGAGGTGGCCGCGTTGAACCCGGTCCACGCGGGAGCCCGGGACCCGTTGGATCACGTCGAGGAAATCCGCCTCTCCGGCCACGAGATCCGTGAGGCCGACCGCCTCGGGGCCGCAGGCGGGGCCATTCAGATCGAGGACGATGGTGCGGGCGTCGGCCGCAAGGGCCTCCGCCAGGGTGTCGATCAGGGTCTCGGAATCGCCGTCGATGGCGGAGTCACGGGTTTCCATGAACAGGATGCGGCGGCCGGCGCCATCGGGCGCGTCCTCGCTCAAGCGAGCTAGAAGGCCGTCGATGGCGAACCGGCCGGGCGACGGAGCCGTGGCGGCGGGGATTTCGGGGCGTGTCGCGGTCGCAAGACCGGGCAACGCCGACGCCGGGGCCGGCGCTGGGTCCGGCATGGCAGCGAGCACGGGATCTGACGGGGCCTGGGCGTCGTCGGTGGCGGCTTCCCCATCCGGCCCCTTGTGCCGAACCTCGCCCGGATCGGTGAGGAGGTGGCGGGCGACGACGCCGCCCATGGACAGAAGCAGGGCCAGGACCACCGCCAGCGCGACGATCGGGACCTTCTTGGGGAAGGACGGCGTTTCGGGCACCACGGCGCGCGACACGATACGGGCATCGGCCGGTGTCGCGCTCTCGGCGTCGCGGGCCGAGGCCTCGCGGTAGCGGGAGAGGTAGGATTCGAGCTGCTCGCGCTGAACCTTGGCTTCGCGCTCCAGGGCCCGCAGCTGCACCTCGCTCGCGTTGCCCTGCGAGACGACGTCGCGCTGGGCATCCACGGCCGCGCTCAGGCTCTCGACGCGGGTCTCGGCGATCCGCGCGTCGTTCTCCATGGTCCGCACCACGCGCTCGGCGGTGGCCTTGATCTGGGCATCGAGGTCGGCGATCTGGGCCGTCAACTCCTTGATCCGGGGATGGGCCGGCAGGAGCGTGCGGGCCTCGAGGGCGAGTTGCCCGCGCAGGGTGATGCGCTGCTCCACCATGCGGCGAATGATGTCGTTGTTGGCGACATCCCGGATCTCGAAGACGCGGCCGTCCTTGATCATCTCCTTGATCAGCTTCACCCGGCCGGTCAGGTCCGCCTTGGCGGTGCGGGCCTGGGAGAGCTGCGTCGAGAGTTCGCCGAGCTGCTGCGCGCTCAGGGGCTGGTTGGCCGTGCCGCTGCCGATCAATCCGTTGCGGGCGCGGTACGTCTCCACCTTCGCCTCGGCTTCGGCGACGCGAGTCCGCAAGGTCTCGATGTTGCCGCCGAGCCAGGTCGAGGCGTAGCGCGCGGTGTCCGTCTTGGCCGCCTCCAGGGAGGCGATGTAGAGTTCGGCGATGGTGTTGGAGGCCTGGGCCGCAAGATCGGGATCCTTCGACCGGAACTCCACGGACAGGATGCGCGACTTGCCCGCCGAGTAGACGAGGAGCCGGTCGAAATAGGCTTCGAGCACACGGTCCTCGGGGGCCCGCTCCAACGGATTCGCGGTAAGTCCGATCATCATCAGGAGGCGGCGCACGGGGCCGATATCGGCCACGGCCGGATCGAACTCGGCATTTCCCACGAGCTTGAGCCGCCGGATCGCCTCGCGGGCGAGGTCGCGGGACATCACCACCTGGACCTGGCTGGCCACGGCCTGCTCGTCGATGGGCGCCACCTGCTCGCCTCGCTCCTGGGTCGAGCGCGCGAACGCGGCCTCCCGGCTCTCGAGGAGGATCTTCGCCTCTCCGGTGTAGCGTGGCGACACCACCTGCACGAACGCGAGGGCCCCCAATCCCGCCACCACCGTCGGGACGGCGATCCAGCGCCAGGACCGGCGCAGGAGACGGGCGAGTTGCGTGAGACCGAGCCCGCCATCCCCCTTGGGCTGACCCAACGGATCGGCGGAAATCAGCGATGAACGAGGCATGGGTGCAATCTTTTACGCTCGTGCAAGGCAGTGGCCTTGAGCCAGCCCTCATCGCAAAACAGCACCACGTTAAGGTTGACCGACAGTTAAGACGACGGAATTCGCGTTCGGCTTCCAGATTCGGAACGGATCGGCAGCGGCCGGATCAGCTTTTCTTAACCATATGGCGCCTAGATCGAGACCATAATTCATGGTCATGGCGGCATTGGTGATGAACCGACGCACACTTCTACTCGCCCTCTCGTCCAGCCTTGCGCTGGGCGGGTGCTTGCGTCCGGACTTCCGGACGGAGCAGCTCGATGCCACCACGACGGGTTCGATCGGTGCACGCTACACTCTCTCGGCGGGCGACCGCCTGCGGGTCATCGTCTTCGGGCAGGACAACCTGTCCAATATCTACGCCGTCGATGGCGACGGTAGCATCGCAATGCCGCTCATCGGCCTCGTCAAGGTCGGCGGCCAATCCACGGCCCAGGCGGCCCGCACCGTCGAGGCCAAGCTCGCGGCAGGTTTCGTGCGCGAGCCGCACGTCACCGTCGAGGTCGATGCCTACCGGCCGTTCTATATCCTGGGCGAGGTCACGACCTCGGGACAGTACCCCTACGTTAACGGAATGGCCGTCGAAACGGCCGTGGCCATCGCGGCCGGTTTCGGCCCACGGGCCGCGCGGGACTACGCGGTTCTGACGCGCGAAGGCCGGAACGGGCTCGTCTCCGGCATTGTGCCGATGACCTATCCGGTTCGCCCCGGCGACACCATCGTGATCAAGGAGCGGTTCTTCTAAGACTGTCTTCGCGCGATCGAAGCGTGAAAACACATAAGTTCCGCGCGACGCTTCTCGCGATACCCGAGAGACAATCGCCGGAACGGCCCAGAAGCGGCAGCCTCAGACCTTGCTAACCGCGATGCGAAGATGCGCGGCGCGCAGACGACACCTTTAACGCTCCGCATACTGCGCGGTGCCGATACTCCCCGCAACAGCACGTCGCCGACGGCGTCGTTTGCAAGCGGGAGTCAATCTTGAGCGCGTCCGCCGTTTCCGTTCGATCTCCCGCCGGCGCCGCGCCTCCGGATGCCCTCCCGACGGTGCATCGCATTCTCCACGTGTTCCGTGCGCCCGTCGGCGGTCTGTTCCGCCACGTCGTCGACCTGGCGCGGCTCCAGGCGGCGGCCGGGCATCAGGTCGGCATCGTCTGCGACGCGAGCACCGGCGGTGAACGCGCCGCCCAGGCGCTGGCGCAGCTCGCTCCCTGCCTCGCCCTCGGGGTTCTGCGGGTTCCGATGAACCGGAATCCCCACCCTTCGGATCTCGCCGCCCTGCGGGCGCTTATGGTGCAGGCTCGGACCGTGGGGGCCACCGTGCTGCATGGCCACGGCGCCAAGGGCGGCGTCTACGCTCGGACGGCAGTGATCGCGGGGACCTCTCCCATCCGGGCCTATACGCCCCACGGCGGCAGCTACAACTATAAGCCGGGCACCCTGCGACACCGTTTCTACATGGGAATCGAGCGGCTTCTGGCCCTGCGCACCGATGTGTTCTTGTTCGAGAGCGAATACGTCGCCGCCCGCCATCGTGCCTATGCGGGGACGGCCCGGCTCGCCCGGATCGTCCATAACGGGATCTGCGAGTCCGAATTTCAGCCGGTCCCGCTGGCGGACGCCCCCTACGATCTGCTCTATATCGGCGAGTTGCGCGACGCGAAGGGCGTGCCATACCTCCTCGAAGCTCTGGGGCGCCTGCGCCGGGAGGGCCGCAACCTGCGCCTGCTGATGGTGGGCTCCGGGCCCGATGCCGATCTCCTGGCCGCCCGGGTCCGGACCATGGGGCTCGCGGGAGCCGTGGCCTTCGAGCCGCCCCAACCCATCCGCTCGGTTCTCGCGCGCGCGCGGGTGATGGTGGTGCCGTCCCTGGCCGAGTCGCTGCCCTACGTTGTGCTCGAAGCGGCCGCGGCCCAGCATCCCCTGGTTTCGACGAATGTCGGCGGCATCCCGGAGATCTTCGGGACTTTTGCGCCCCGTCTCGTGCCGCCGCGCGATGCGGGCGCCCTGAAGGACGGCATCGTTCGCGTGCTCGACGAGGCTCCCGAGGCCCGCGCGGCACTGTTCGCCGATCTCGGCGCCTCCGTGAAGGCCCGCTTCTCCATGCAGCGCATGGGCGCCGACGTCCTGTCGGGTTACGCCGCGGCGCTCCGGGACCGGCCCAGGGCGGGGGCCCATACCTCCGCCGTCACCGTTTCCACGATCTCGACCGAAGTCCGGAAGCCCGTCCAATGAGCGCCTTCGACGTTCGTGACCTCCTGGAAGCCGCCTCTCGACCTGCGCCCGCGTCCAATGGGGGGTCTGCACTCCCCCGGGACGCGATGGCTTCTCCGCCAGCCGAGGCCATCGCCCGGCCGACTTCGGCTTCGGCGTTCTCACCCGTCGTGCTGGCGGGGTGCGTGCGGCTGGCTGAACTCGCCCTCGTGAGCGTCACCGGGCTCATCGTGCACGGGCTCCAGCTCTCGGAGGTGGTGCCCTTCGGCCTGCCTTATGCCGCCGCCATCGTGGGCATCGCCACCGCCGCGGTGATCCTGTTCCAGGCCGCCGGGCTGTACCGCATGAGCTCCCTGCGCGGCTTCGTGAAACCGGCGCTGCGCCTCCTGGCGATGTGGACCCTCGCGTTCCTCATCGCGGCCACCGTGATGGTCTTCGCCAAGGTCGCCGATCACTACTCGCGGGTATGGCTCGGCACCGTCTTCGTGGCGGGCCTCGGGCTTCTGCTGACGGGCCGCTTCGTGCTGTCGCGGATCATCGGCGCCCAGATGCGGGAGGGCCGCTTCGACCGGCGCACGGCCATCGTCGGCGGCGGCCCCATCGCCGAGGACCTCATCCGCGCCCTCGACGCCGAGACCGAGTCCGGCATCCGCATCGTCGGCGTGTTCGACGATCGCGGCGACCGGCGCTCCGACGCCGTCGTGGCCGGATACCCCAAGCTCGGCACCGTCGACGACCTCGTCGCCTACGCCCGCACCACCCGCCTCGACCTCATCGTCTTCACCATCCCCATCGCGGCCGAGGACCGCATCCTCCAGATGCTCGCCAAGCTCTGGGTGCTGCCCATCGACATCCGCCTCTCGGCCCAGGCCTCGAAGCTGCGCCTGCGCCCGCGCGCCTATTCCTACCTCGGCTCCGTGCCCGTGCTCGACGTGTTCGACCGGCCCATGGCCGATTGGGACATCATCGCAAAAAGCCTGTTCGATCGCCTCGTCGGCCTCGCCATGCTGCTGGCCTTGAGCCCCGTGATGCTCGCCGTGGCGGCCGCCGTCGCCCTGACCTCCCCCGGCCCGATCCTGTTCCGGCAGAAGCGCTACGGCTTCAACAACGAGCTCATCGAGGTCTACAAGTTCCGCTCGATGTACCACGACCAGGCGGACTTCGCCGCCGCCCGTCAGGTGACCCGGGGCGATCCGCGGGTGACGCCGGTGGGCCGCTTCATCCGCCGGACGTCCCTCGACGAACTGCCGCAGCTGTTCAACGTCATCAAGGGCGAGCTGTCCCTCGTCGGACCCCGCCCCCACGCCCTGCAGGGCCATGTGTCGAACACCCTCTACGATCAGGTGGTGGACGGCTACTTCGCCCGCCACAAGGTCAAGCCCGGCATCACCGGCTGGGCGCAGGTCAACGGCTGGCGGGGCGAGACCGACACGAGCGACAAGATCCGCCGCCGCGTCGAGCACGACCTGCACTACATCGAGAA
>Ga0182229_1000391_pt1 | contig 11337 bp, 7 predicted proteins | sample G6R1MG_32_FD_129663 | JGI IMG/M metagenome (GOLD analysis project Ga0182229, IMG submission 129663) | Miscanthus phyllosphere microbial communities from Michigan, USA - G6R4_MAIN_07NOV2016_LD1 MG | ecosystem: Host-associated > Plants > Phyllosphere > Phylloplane/Leaf | place: USA: Michigan...
CCGAGAACAAGAAGGTGAACGCCTTCAGCCCGACCCTGGCGACCCCTCTGCAAAGCTGTGCCTCGCCGGGATATTTCTATACAGCCAACAGCCCGGACGACATCAAGAGTTCGCTCACCGCGATGTTCGATCAGGCGCTGCAGGTCGCGCGGCTGACGCAGTGAGGGCTGTTTTTTTCACGTCGCCCGCATCGTCATTGCGAGCGTAGCGAAGCAACAGCGATGGTCGGGGATCGCGCGCCGCACGGGATTGCTTCGCTGCGCTTGCAATGACGGCGTGGGGCGATCGAGGCCCCGGATCAAGCTACGACGATCCGCACCACCGAAAACCCTTCATCGCGGGTTGGCGGCTCGAATAGGCGGTCCCCGGAGCGGATGCTCGTCTCCGGGACGATCTTGTCGCCCTGCCGCTGCCGGTTCCGCTCCAGGGCGACGACGAGGGGAACGCGGCTCCAGACCGCGTCAACGGGGACGCGGTAGCGGTACGCGATGGCGACGATCGGCGCCCGATGCCGTGCGCCGGGGAGGGCCGCGTCCACATAGACGTGGGCGGCGTCCTGATCCTGGCGAGCGATCCAGCTCGACTTCCCCGCCCCCTGCAGGCCGCAGACGATCATGACCCGGTCGACGCCACCGGCGGCAAGCGCCTCCTCCAACGCCGCGTGGGCGAGCCGCCACGCCTCCCCGTTGCGCTCCGGCGTCCAGACGCGGCCGCCCTCGGTTTCGAGGAATCGATCGGGATCGATCACCAAAACCATGATGCCACTCACCCCGGCGGCGTACCCGGAGCCTCCACGCTGCTCTGGCGCTCCGCGGCCGCCGCGCCGCGCTCGGGCAAGGCGGTCTCGGGATACCGCTTGCGGTACTCGGCCAGGAAGGCCGACAGGGTCTCGGCCTTGGTGGCGCGGGCCGCGATGGCGCGGAATTCCGGGGTCTTCGTCGGATTGGCGCCGGTGAGCAGCGCGAAGGTGCGGGCGTCCGGGCTCTCGGCCATCGCCTCGGAGAACTTGCCCTTCAGCCGCTCCAGGCCGATCGCCTCGCCCGCGAGGTCGTACGCGATGGCGGCGCGCACCGCGTCGGCCCGGGCCTGCTCGTTCAGCGGCCGGCCGGCGCGCCAGGCCTCGCCGAGCAGCGCCTCGTGCGATTCCCCGGCCTCGCGCCAGCGGCGGGCACCCCAATAGATGTCGGCGCGCAGACGCTCGATGTCGGGGCCGCTCTCCTCCTCGATGGTCTCCAAGGCGAGGTCGGTGCGGGTGAGGTCCGAGAGGGCGCGGGCGCGGACCAGGGCGCGGGCGCGCTTCAGCTCGCCGGGCAGTTCGGGCAGATTGGTGGCGTCGAGCACCTGCAGCGCCCGCATCGGCTTGTCGTCCATCAGCCGGATCGTGGCGAGCCGGGCCGCCACGGCGGACTTGGCCGGGCCGGTAAGCCGGTTGTCGATCTGATACTGCAGCAGGTCGGCGGCCGAATCGAGGAGGTCCAGCCCGACCAGGCGGTCGGCCAGGCGGCGCACCACCTCGTCGCCGCGCCGCCCGATCGGGGCAAGCTCGCGGAAATCGAAATACAGCGCCACCGCGTCGACCCCGGAGAGTTGGTCCCCCTTGTCCGTGAGGTAGAGATTCTCGAAGGCGGCGCGCATCTCGCGGGAAAGCGCCTGCGTGGCGGTGTCGTTCGGTGCGAAGGCGTTGGCCCGGCGCAAGGCCGTGAAGGCGTCGCGCCAGCGCCCCGCGCCGAGATAGAGCTGCGCCAGGCCCACCGAGATGCCGGTTTCGGTCGGACCGCCGTGCCAGGTCAGGGCCAAGCGCTCCAGCCGATCGATCGCGGCCTCCGGTTCGAGCTTGCCGGAGGCACGGGCCAAGAGCGTGCCGCGCAATTGCGCCTCGGCTGCCACCGGCCGCTGACCGACCTGTTCGAGGCGCGCATAGGCGTCGAGGGCCGCCTCGGTCTGGCCGGTCGCCTCCGAGACGCGGGCGCGGACCAGGGCGAGCCGGTCGCGGATCCAGGACGGGAGGTTGGGCGCATCGTCCGCCCGGGCTGCGGCGGTCTCGGCATCGCCGTTCTCGATCGCCGATTCCGCCGCCCGGGCGCGGATCTGCTGGGCGAGGTCCGACGGGTAGCCGTCGGCCACCGGCAGCGCCTTGAGGAAGCCGGTCTCGGCCGCCTTCCAGTCGCCGAGACCGGCCGACGCCATCGCCCGCCACAGGGCGGCCTCCGGGTCGCTGGCGAGTTGCGGCGTCGACAGGGCCTTCAGAGCCTCGGTGTTTCGTTCGCTGCGTGCGAGTGCCAGACCGCGCAGGATCGCGACGTCGCGCTGGGTGGCCAGCAGCGGATCCTCGGCGGCCGCCGCCTCGAGGGGCGCAAGCCCTTCGAGGTCCAAGCCGTTGGCGATGTCGGCGCGGGCGAGCGCCAGGCGCGCTGGGCCGCGCTCGGCCGGCGGCACCGTTGCGGCGGCGTTGGCCAGGGTCCGCAGGGTTTCGCGCACGTTCCCGGCCCGCGCCCGATCCCAGGACTCGCGCACGACGGCGAGGGTGCCGGCCTCGGCCAGGGCGGGATCGGCGTTGCGGACAGCCGTCGAGGCGGCAAGGCCGCCTTCCCGGCCGATCGTCACCCCGTCGATCTGCGGCCGCACCGCGAGATCGTCGGCACCCGCGAGCACCGCGACGCCGTGCCGGCTCGGCAGGATCTCGAAATCCACGAAACGGCGGCTCTTCGGATTGCCGATGGCGCGCTGCGCCGCCGAGGTGACCACGACGATGCGCTCGCCGTCACGATCGAGCCAGGTCGCCGATCCGGCCCGGGGGAGCGCCAGCGCGACGGTGATCCGGCCGGTCGGGTCCGGCTTGCGGACCGGATCGAGGCTGTCGCTCGGGCTCAGGGCATCGCCCGCCGACAGCTCCCAGGCGGAGCCGGCCCCGGTGGTGACGGCGGCCAGATCCACCAGCCGGCCCGGCGGCACCGCGAAGCGCAGGACGGTGACCGCCCCGGTCCGCTCCGGCGCTCCCACCGGCGCGAGGCCCTGGGCGCTCGGCGGCACGGTTACGGGCTCGGCGGTCTCGAACACCAGCGTGGCCACGCCGCCGCGCTCGAACAGGGCCGCAGGCGGCAGGGTCTGGAACGGGAAGACCAGGCCGGCGCCCGCCTTGCGCTTCGGCGGCGCTTCGGGGGCAGCATCCGGGACGGCCGGGGCCTCGGCCTTCCGGGCGGGAACCGGGATGGGCGCGGTCGGCTTGGCGGCGCCCGGCTCGGACGCGGCCGGGCCGGGCACCTCGACGGCCTTGGACTTGGCGGCTTCGGGCGGCGCCCGGGTCACCACGTCGATCGTGTAGGCGCCGTCCTCCCGCTCCGTGGTGACGATGAATCCATCCGCAGGCGTGACCAGGATGCTGGCCGAACCCGCGTCGGATTCGGTGGCGAGCTTGGCAATGCCGGGCCGCGGGCGGCCACGGGCCTCGTTCGAATCGATGGTCCACGCCCCGGCCACGCGCAGGCGCGTCGTCGCCCCCTCGGCGGTCACGGTCGCCACCGCCTCGTCGGGCAGGCGCAGGGACAGGCGCGTCAGCGTCGGGAGCCGGGCGAGTTCCAGGCTGAGGGGCTTGCGGACGAGCGGCGGCGTACGCGCCCGCAACGCTTCCTCGGCGACCTGGGCCCGGCGGGCGAGCTCGGCCACCACCTCGGGGGGCAGCGGCGGCGGCAGGCCGGACCAGCCCTCCGGCAGCAGATCGACGAACACGCGCTCGCCGGCCGATTGGACGTTGGCCCGGAAGGGGCGCTGCAGGGCGACCCGCAGGCCCGAGCCGTCGGGATCGCGCCGGACCGTGGAGACGAAAGCGGGCATATCCTCGGCCAGCCGCTCGGGACCCTGGGCGACCCGCTCACCGTAGCCGAGCAGCAGCACCCCTCCGGCGAGCTTCGCCTTGACGGCGACCGGCTTGTCGAAGGTGAGGACGATCCGGCCGTAACCGCCGGGGCCCGTGCCGGATTCGCTGCCCTTGGCGCCGATCAGCCGGGCGGCGAGCGCCGGATCAATCGCTGCCAGCAGGACAAGCGCGGGCAGCGACGCGCGTACGAGCCGCGTGCCGACATATCGGCGGATCCGGGATCGCCTGCCCTCGGAGCTCATCGCCTCGCCGATCCAATCCCGGCGCGCGGCCACCCTCGGGCCACGGCGCCCGGCGCCACACATCGGAGGCATCCTGCGGCACGGCGGCTAACGCTGGCTTAACCGTAACCCTGGGATTGGCCGGATCCGATCCGATCGGTCTCAGCCGCTGAGGGCGACGGCGCGGTCGAGGGCCTGCGGAAAGCCTTCAAGAGGGACCGTGATGGTGGCGGGCTCGCTGCCGCTCGACTTCTGCCCGGTCACGAACAGCTTCTTGGCATTGCGCATGCCGTCGAGGGCCAGCGTCGGGAAGCTGATCGGCACGAGGCAGCCGTCGCTCATGCACAGGCTGTAGGGCGCGCCCTTGCCCAGGTTCTGCTCGTCGAGCTTGAACGTCACGCCCGCCTCGATCGAGAGGCCGAACGGCATCAGCACGATGCCTTCCGAACGGCCGTCGTTGGGAACCTGCAACTCCACGCCGAACTTGCGCCGTCCGGTCTGCGAATCGCCCTGGGATTGGGCGACGATGCAGGTGACCTTCTCGCTCGGGCGCGTGCAGGTCATGGTCCAGTCGCCGTAGCTCTCGCTGACCGTGCTGGCGCCGGTGGGCCAGGTCGCATGCGCCGCAGCGGGCGTGACGGCAGCCGGTTTGGCCGCCGGCTTGGGAGCGGGCGGCTTCGGCTTGGGTCTGGGCTTGGCCTTGGCCGGCGCGTCGCTGGTGGCCGGCGCCTCGGGCTCGGCATCCTGGGCGCGCGGCGAGGCGGACGGAACGGCAATCAGCAGCGTCGCGACCAGACTGAAGCGAACGACCGCTCGAAACGTCGACATGGAATCACGATCCCCCGGGGCCATTGACGGCAAAGCCGCCTAACGTCCCAGCCGGGGCGAGGCAATCACCGGGGGGCGCAGGTCCACCCCGTTGTGACGGATCAGAGCGGGTTCGGTCCGCCGGCGGCCTCGGCGAGAGCGCAGCGGCGCGCAAACGCGGCCTCGGCCCCGGTGCGGAGGGCGCGGGCGAGGGAGAACGCGAGCGTGAGGATGCCGGGATCGCGGTCGGCGGTCTCGGCGACCGGGCCGGGGATGCGGGTGGCGATGAAAGCGAGCATAACAACTCCGAAAATCTGGATCTCGGACGTTTCCTCGGCCCCGATGGTGTTGATTTTTCTGCGGGACCTTTGCTGCAGCGCAATATGAGCCATGCCACAACTGCTCACCACTCGCCTTTGCGCGCAGGACACATGCGCTGCAAACATGATGCCATCCACCAATCCTCAACGACGTCTTAACCGTTCGTTGTGCAGCGCAGTTGACCGCCGCAGGTCGAGCCGCCATTGAGCGGCCTTCTCTACGACGGGATTCGACGAACGCGCCGCCGCAGGGCGCGCGGCGCGTGCCTGTCGCCCCATTGTCACACGCGCGCCATACCTCGCTCGCGACCCTATGCGCGGACCTCAGGCGTCCGCCAGACAAGGACCTACCGCATGACCGAACAGCCGTCCCGTCACCCGATCCATGGCCGTATCAGCGGCCCCATCGTGATGATCGGCTTCGGCTCGATCGGGCGCGGTACCCTGCCGCTGATCGAACGCCACTTCGAGTACGACCGCGCCCGCTTCACCGTGATCGACCCGGTCGACACCCACCGGTCGCTCGCCGAGAAGCACGGCCTGCGCTTCGAGAAGGTGGCGCTGACCCCGGAGAACCTGCGCGACGTCCTCACCCCCCTGCTGACCGAGGGCGGCGGCCAGGGCTTCTGCGTGAACCTGTCGGTCGACACCTCGTCGCGGGCGATCATGGAACTGTGCCGCGAGCTCGGCGCCCTCTACATCGACACCGTGGCCGAGCCCTGGCCGGGCTTCTACTTCGACAAGAGCCGGGGCCAGGGTGACCGCACCAACTACGCCCTGCGCCAGGACATCCTGGACGCCCGCGCCCAGAAGCCGGGCGGTACGACGGCGGTCTCCTGCTGCGGCGCCAATCCCGGCATGGTCTCCTGGTTCGTCAAGCAGGCGCTCCTGAATATCGCCAAGGATACCGGCGTCACGGCGCCCGAGCCCAAGTCCCGCGAGGACTGGGCCGCCCTGATGAAGACCCTGGGCGTGAAGGGCGTGCACATCGCCGAGCGCGACACCCAGCGCGCCAAGACCCCCAAGCCCCGGGGCGTCTTCGTCAACACCTGGTCGGTGGAGGGCTTCGTCTCGGAGGGCAACCAGCCGGCCGAGCTCGGCTGGGGCACGCACGAGACCTGGAAGCCTGCCAATGCCCGCGAGCAGGAGTCCGGCTCGCGCTGCGCGATCTACCTGCTGCAGCCGGGGGCCGACACCCGCGTGCGCACCTGGGTGCCCACCGCAGGGTCGCAGTTCGGCTTCCTGGTGACCCACAACGAGGCGATCTCGATCGCCGATTACTACACCGTGCGCGAGGGCGATCAGGCCGTCTTCCGCCCGACCTGCCATTACGCCTACCACCCGGCCGACGACGCCGTGCTCTCGCTCCACGAGATGTTCGGCAAAGCCGCCAAGGTGCAGGAGCAGCACCACATCCTCGACGAGACCGAGATCGTGGACGGCATCGACGAGCTGGGCGTGCTGGTCTACGGCCACGCCAAGAACGCCTACTGGTACGGCTCGCAGCTCTCCATCGAGGAGACCCGGCGGATCGCCCCCTACCAGAACGCCACCGGCCTGCAGGTGACCTCGGCGGTGCTCGCCGGCATGGTCTGGGCCCTGGAGAACCCGGAGGCCGGCATCGTCGAGGCCGACGAGATGGATTTCCGGCGCTGCCTGGAAGTCCAGACCCCGTATCTCGGCCCGGTCGTGGGCGTGTACACCGACTGGACCCCGCTCACCGACCGCCCGGGCCTGTTCCCGGAGGATATCGACACCAGCGATCCCTGGCAGTTCCGCAACGTGCTGGTGCACGGCTGAGGTCTCGCGCCGCCTCCCTTGTCCGAGGGAGGCGGCGCTGCGGGCGCCAGACCGGCTACTCGGCCTGTCGGCGCGTGACCAGGGTGCGGTTCGGTTCGACCTCGCCCTTATCCTGGTAGAGCGGCACGATCACCCGCAGCCAGCCGCGGGTCTCGCGGCCGCGGTAATTGCGCTGGACCACGTCCCGGGTCAGGTAGGCCTGCAGGTTCACCGGCCCGAAATTGTATCCGACCAAGCCGCCCACCGCGATCTGTCCCTGGGGCAGGTAGCTGGACACGCCGGTCGGCAGGTCGGTCGATCCGAACGCGACGGCGCCCACCTGCCATTTGCCGAACTTCTTCGCCGCCGTGAGATCGAGGTTCAGGTAGTCCGGGTAGAGCGTGCCGAAGGGCGAGCGCGTCTCGAGGAAGATCCCGTGGAGCAGGTTCGCCGTCAGGCTCAAGTCCTGGCCGGTGTAGCTGACTGCGAAGCGATGGGTCAGCGAGGCGGATTGGGTCAGGAAGCGCGTCTCGATCGGCAGGTAGCCCCCGAAGAAGTAGCTGACGCCGACATCGTTGCCGAGATCCCAGGCGAGCTGGGCGGCGAGCAGCGGCTGGCCGATGCCGCTCTGATAGGGCGCGCCCTGGAGGGTCGCGGCCACGACAGGCTGGGTAACGAAGAACTGGAGACGTCCGCCCACGATGGTCCAGGGCGTCGCCCAAGCGAAGGTCGGCAGGTTGACGTTCGTCGCGGTGTCGCCCGGTCGCGCGCTGCGGCTGCCGAAGCTCGACAGGTTCACGAAGTACAATCCGACCGGGAGCTGCGCGCCCACCGGCAGGCCGATGGTCTGTCCAGGCTGGGCCGCGGAAGCAGCGTAAGCCGAGGTCGTGACACTCGCACTGTAAAAGGCCAGAGCAGCCGACGCGATCCCGCGTAATCCCAGGCCAAATCCGGTCATGAAACCCTCGATCCAGAGCCCCGTAACGCGGGGCTGATCAAGGTATGACGCGCGGTCGAACCAGGCTCATCCGGGCTCTACAGCCAAGCTGTGCGCAACGACACGCCCTGGACGTATCGCGCCCGCCGGCCGGGACTAATCCGGCCGGCGCCTTCCCGTCCGTGGGCGCCCGCGGCGGTTCAGCTGCGCGGCGTCGACAGGGCACGGCCGGCGGGATTCCAGGCCAGCAGCCGCGCCTCGACCAGATCGACCTCGCGGACGAGCTGGCGCAGGACCACGTCGTCGATCGCCCGCGACCGGCGCAGGCGATAGAGCGCCTGACGCTCGGCCTCGATCCCGGCGAGCCGCAGGCGCTTCTCGGCCACCGCGAGTTGCCGGGCGCGGCCGCCACCCTCCCGGGGGGCACCGGTCGGGGCCTCGAGGCCCTCGTAACGGTCCATGGCCCGGGCGCCGGCCTCGACCGCGATGGAGGCGTCCTCCTGCTCCTCGACCAGGCGATGCTGCAGGGCCTCGATGGCCGTCACCGCGTCGTGGCGCGCGGCGGCGCGGGCGGAATCCTCCTCGGCATCGTGGCTCGAATCAGCGGGCAGGCGCAGGCCCCGCAACAGCGGCGGGAGGACCGTGGTGGCCAGCAGCAGCGAGGTCATGATCACCCCCATCGCCAGCAGGATCGCGAGATCCCGGGCCGGGAATGGCGTGCCGTCCTTCAGGGTGAGCGGCAGGGTCAGGATGCCGGCCAGCGTAATCGCGCCCTTCACGCCCGCGAGCGTCGTGGCGGCCACGAGCCGCCAGGTCAGGCCCTCGCGCCGCTCACCCCGGCGATGCGCCTTGACCAGGACGAAGTGGAGCGAGACCCAGACCCAGGCGAACCGGATCGCCCTGAGACCCGCCGTGATCGCCAGCACCCAGGCCACGAGCCAACCGGCGCCCTGCACGTCGGCCTGCGTGACCGCGTGGCCGAGGACCTCGGGCAATTGCTCGCCCAGGAGCACGAAGATCGAGCCATTGGCAGCGAGTGCGACGGTGTCCCACACGGCGGTGCGGCGCACCCGGGTGGTGCCGAGGCTGCGCCCCTGGATCTCGACATAGGTCATGGCGATGCCGGCCGCGACCGCGGCCAGGATACCCGAGGCGTGGACATGCTCGGCGGCGAGATAGGCCCCGAACGGCGTGAGCAGGCTGAACAGAATCTGGAGGCCCGGATCCTCGCCGGTCCGCCGCCGCAGCAGGTCCTGGGCGCCCATGAGAAGGAAAGTCGTGGCGGCGCCGATGCCGAGGCCGCCGAGCGCCAGCCAGACGAAGGTGGTCGCGGCCTCCGACAGGGAGAAGGTCCCGGTGAGGGCCGCCGCGATGGCGAAGCGCAGGCAGACGAGGCCGGTGGCGTCGTTGAGCAGCGCCTCGCCCTCGAGGATGTGCATGAGCCGCCGCGGCACCGGGGCCTGGGCGGCCACCGAAGAGACCGCGATCGGATCGGTCGGGGACAGGACCGCAGCCAGCGCGAAGGCCACCGCCAGCGGGATGCCCGGGATCATGGCGTGGATCAGCATGCCGATGCCGAGCACCGTCAGCGCCACGAGGCCCAGCGCCAGCGCCAGCACGGTCCGGCCGTTGCGGAACAGGTCGCGCTTCGGGATCCGCCATCCGTCCAGGAACAGGAGCGGCGGCAGAAAGACCAGGAAGAAGATCTCGGGATCCAGGGTCGTGCTCGGAAGCGGGCCCAGCGCCAGGGCCACGCCGATCACGATCTGGATCAGCGGCAATGGCAGCGGGACCAAGCGGCCGAGCGCCCCGCTCACGAGCACGGACAGCAACAGGGCCAGGACGACGGTGACGCTTTCCATGCGTAGCTTTCAAACGAGGGCCGGCGTCTCCCCTGGGGAGGCGGGGCCGGGTGATGCGCGGGCAGACGGGATCGGGCCTTGTAGCATCTGATGGGTGGCGCGCGGCCTTCGATCGACAGGACCGTTCGGCCAATCGCGCCAAAAATGCCCACCGATTAATCGGAATTTTTACAAATCATTATATAACATTCGACAGGCGCACAGAGCGCTGAGGCGGATCTATACTGGAACTATAATGCTAGACTTCATGTCAATCAAAGGCAAGCTGATCGTCTGTTTCTCGGTCATGCTTGCTCTCATCACTAGTCTGGCAGCACTGTCCTACTATCACATCGAAACGATCAATCGTGTCGCCACGGAAATGCGCGCAAGCCGCCTGCCGGCCGCGCAAGCCCTCACCGGCATCCAAGTCGTGACATTGCGGACGCGCGTCAATGGAAGCCGTGTCCTCTCGGCGAAGACACAACAACAGAAAGCGGATGCCCTGAAGTCGATACAGCAGCGCCTGGCGGAGCTGCAGACTTACAAGGCCACTTACGCGAGCCTCTTGGAGACTGACGCGGCCCGCAATCTGTACAAGACCTTCGAACAGCAATGGGCGACGTATCTGGATCAGCAGACCGACGGATTCGCCAAGGCCGAACGCGGCGATCTCGCCGGCGCCCAAGAGCAATACAACACCACCATGTCGGATACGATCAGAGCCACCATCGCGACCCTCGTCGCGATGTCGGATCTGCAGAGTGCGGCAGCGGCGGCCAGCGGCGCGGAGGCACAGGGTGCCTATGAGCGCGCCCATCAGCAGATGATGGGCTTCCTGGCGCTGGCGGCGTTCCTGGCGATCGGGGCCGTCGTGATGCTCGTCGTGGAGATCAGCCGTCCGCTCGGACGCATGACCGCGGCCATGCATCAGCTCGCGTCGGGCGATACGCGAACAGAGATTCCCGCCGTCGGGCGGCGCGACGAGGTCGGCGCAATGGCCGGCGCCGTCCAGATCTTCAAGGAAAACATGATCCAGACCCGCCGGCTGGAGGAGGAGACCGCGCAGGCGCGGCTGGAAGCGGAGGAGCAGCGCAAGACCGGCATGCGCCAGATGGCCGACAGCTTCGAGGCCGCGGTCGGCGGCATCATCGGCCAGGTCTCGGCCTCGGCCACCGAGCTCCAGGCCACCGCCCAGACGATGAACGCCACCGCCGCCCAGACCGCCAGCCAATCGACGACGGTCGCGGCCGCGGCCGAGGAGGCCGTGGCCAACGTCAACACCGTGGCGGCGGCCGCGGAAGAGCTGGGCTCCTCGGTGCAGGAGATCGGCCGGCAGGTCGACGGCTCGGCGCAGCTGGCCCGGCTGGCCGTGTCCGAGGCCGACCAGACGGGCGCCCTGGTGCTGGAACTGAACACGGTCGTCGGACGGATTGGCGATGTGGTCGGGCTGATCTCGAATATCGCCGGGCAGACCAACCTGCTGGCCCTGAACGCCACGATCGAGGCCGCTCGTGCGGGGGCGGCCGGTAAGGGCTTCGCCGTGGTCGCCTCCGAG
>Ga0182229_1000392_pt1 | contig 11315 bp, 9 predicted proteins | sample G6R1MG_32_FD_129663 | JGI IMG/M metagenome (GOLD analysis project Ga0182229, IMG submission 129663) | Miscanthus phyllosphere microbial communities from Michigan, USA - G6R4_MAIN_07NOV2016_LD1 MG | ecosystem: Host-associated > Plants > Phyllosphere > Phylloplane/Leaf | place: USA: Michigan...
CCGGCCATGCCGACATCGCCCGAGACGCGCGGGTGGTCGGAATCGTAGCCGCGGTGGGTGGCGAGATCGAAGGCCACCGAGAGGCCCTTCTGCCCGGCCGCGAGGTTGCGCCGGTAGAAGGCGTTCGAATCCTCGGCCGTGGAGAAGCCGGCATATTGCCGGATCGTCCAGGGCTGGGTGACGTACATGGTCGGGTAGGGGCCGCGCAGGAACGGCGCGATGCCCGGATAGGTATCGAGGAACTCGATGCCCTCGCGATCCTCGGGCCCGTACCGGCCCTTCACCGGAATGCCCTCCGGCGTCATCCAAGGCTCAGGCAAAACCGGCGCTGCCACCGCAAGCGGCTCGCCGACCCAAGGAATCTCGGCGAAGTTCGGAATGCGGGTGGTCATGGCGGTGACTCGTTATGGCGTTTGTCACCTCATTATAGACGCCCCCGGAAACCGGGCTACTCCCCCACAGGTCTAGACGTCCGACGGCCGCGGAGGATGTAGATCACCGCGCCCGCCAGCATCAGCGCCATTCCGTACCAGGTCAGGGCGTAGACCAGGTGGCTGTTCGGGAAGGCGATCACCGTGAGCCCGCCCACCGGCAGGCCGCCGGGATTGGGCGCGGCGTCGGCGTCGACGAAATAGGGAGCGACGTCGGTGAGGCCCCGTGCCGCCGCGATGGCGGCCACGTCGCGCGAGTACCAGCGCCCGTCCTTCGGGTCGTTCGACCGCAGGAACGCGCCGCCCGGCTCGGTCAGTCGCAGGAGGCCCGTCACGCGTGTCTCGCCCGCCACCTGCCCGGCCTGCCGGGTCGCAGGATCCCGGTTCGCGCTCGGCACGAAGCCGCGATTGACCAGCACCAGGCTGCCGTCGGGCCGGCGCAGGGGTGTCAGCACCCAGAAGCCGGCGCCCCGCTCGGTGACGGCCTGCACCAACGTCTCCCGGTCATGGAGGAAGACGCCCGAGAGCGACACGTGCCTGTAGGCGTCCTCAGCGCCGACCTGCGGCCACGCGGCGGGGCCGGGGGCTGGCACGGCCGGCGCCTGGACGCGGGCATCGACCCGGGCGATCAGATCGAGCTTCCAGGTCCGGCGCTGGACCTGCCAGGTCCCGAGACCCAGCAGGACGACGAACACGAGGCCCATGGCGACGCCGAACACGACGCGCCGCAACAACGACAGCGGGGCCGGGGAGGGGGCCGAGCCCGGCTCAGCCCCCCCTCCCGACCCCGCGGGCCTCATCGCCGGACGCGCGCTCAGCGGGCGTTGTTCATGACGTCGTGGGCATCCATCGGCATCATGTTGTGGTTGAGGTGGTACATCACCCACACCGAGCCGGCGAGCATGATCACCACCACCATGATGGTGAAGATCAGCGCCAGGAAGGTCCAGCCGCCCTCCGACTTGGTGTTCATGTGCAGGAAGTAGATGATGTGCACGACCATCTGCACGCCGCCCAGCGCCAGGATCACCAGGCTGGTGACGAGGCTGTTGTCGAGCACGTTGCCCATCACCAGCCAGAACGGGATCACCGTCAGGATCACCGACAGGGCGAAGCCGGTGATGTAGCTGCTGAAGGAGCCGTGCCCGCCCTCGCTGTGGGCGTGCGGGTCATGCGTGCCCTCACCGTGACCGGTGAGGTGGTGCGCGTCGGCGCTCATTCGAGCACTCCCATCAGGTAGACGACGGTGAAGACCCCGATCCAGATCAGATCGAGGAAGTGCCAGAACATCGACAGGCACATCAGCCGGCGCTTGTTCTCGACGATGAGGCCGTGCTTGCGCAGCTGAACCAGCAGCACGACCAGCCAGAGGATGCCGACCGAGACGTGCAGGCCGTGCGTCGCCACCAGGGTGTAGAACGACGACAGGAAGGCGCTGCGCCAGGGCGGGGCGCCCTCATGGAACAGGTGGACGAATTCCCGGATCTCCAGGGCCACGAAGGCCACGCCGAACAGGCCGGTGATCGCGAGCCAGATCTGCGTCTGCTTGATCCGGTCCCGGTCCATCTCCAGCATGGCGAAGCCGTAGGTGATGGACGAGAACAGCAGCATGGCGGTGTTCACCGCGATGCCCGACAGGTCGAACAGGTCCTTGGGGGTGGGCCCGGCCGCGTAGCTGCGGCCGAGCACCCCGTAGGTCGCGAACAGGGTCGCGAAGATGAGGCAGTCGCTCATCAGGTAGAGCCAGAACCCGAGCATCGTCGAGCCCTCGGAATGATGGCCCTCCTCGTCGGTCTGGTAGAAGACCGGCGCCGCAGCGCCGGGGGGTGCAGTCTCTGCGTGCATCATCGAATCACGCCATTTCCAGTTCGCGCGACCGCTGCCCTTCCGTCCGACTGACCGTGTCGGCGGGAATGTAGAAGTCGCGGTTGTAGTTGAAGGTGTGGAGGATCGCGACGACGATGATCGCCACGAAGCTGAGCGCCGCCAGCCACCAGACGTACCAGACCATGGCCAGGCCGAAGGTGAAGTTCAGACCGGCCAGGATGGCGCCGGACGCGGTGTTCTTCGGCATGTGGATCGGCTTGTAGCCGGTCATGGGCCGGGCGAAGCCGCGGTTCTTCATGTCCCACCACGCGTCCGAATCGTGGACCACCGGGGTGAAGGCGAAGTTGTAGTCCGGCGGCGGCGAGGAGGTGGACCATTCCAGGGTCCGGCCGCCCCACGGGTCGCCGGTCAGGTCGCGCAGCTTCTCGCGGTTGCGGATCGAGACCACGAACATCACGATCTGCGAGGCGATACCCAGGGCGATGAGCCCCGCGCCGCAGGCCGCGATGACGAACCAGATCTGCAGCGACGGGTCGTCGAAGTGCTGCATGCGCCGGGTCACGCCCATCAGGCCGAGCACGTAGAGCGGCATGAAGGCGACGTAGAACCCGCTGACCCAGAACACGAGGGCCATCTTCCCCCAGAACTCATCGAGCTTGAACCCGAAGGCCTTGGGGAACCAGAAGGTCACGCCGGCAAACATGCCGAACAGCACGCCGCCGATGATCACGTTGTGGAAGTGCGCGATCAGGAACAGCGAGTTGTGGAGCACGAAGTCGGCCGGGGGCACCGCCAGCAGGACGCCGGTCATGCCGCCGATCACGAAGGTGACGATGAACGCCACCACCCACATCATCGGCACCTCGAACCGGATCCGGCCGCGGTACATGGTGAACATCCAGTTGAAGATCTTCGCGCCCGTCGGGATCGAGATGATCATCGTCGTGATCCCGAAGAACGAGTTCACGTCGGCGCCCGAGCCCATGGTGAAGAAGTGGTGCAGCCACACCAGGTAGGCGAGGATGGTGATGACCACCAGCGCGTAGACCATCGAGGTGTAGCCGAACAACCGCTTGCCGCAGAAGGTCGAGGTGATCTCGGAGAACACCCCGAAGGCCGGCAGGATCAGGATGTAGACCTCCGGGTGACCCCAGATCCAGATCAGGTTGAAGTACAGCATGGCGTTGCCGCCAAGGTCGTTGGTGAAGAAGTGCGTGCCGACGTAACGGTCCAGCGACAGCATCGCGAGAACGGCCGTCAGGATCGGGAAGGCGGCCACGATCAGGATGTTGGTGCACAGCGACGACCAGACGAAGATCGGCAGCTTCATCATGGTCATGCCCGGCGCGCGCATCTTCACGATGGTCGCGATCAGGTTGATGCCCGACAGCAGCGTCCCGATGCCGGCGATCTGCAGCGCCCAGATGTAGTAGTCGACGCCGACGCCGGGGCTCATCGCGGCCCCGGAGAGCGGCGGGTAGGCGAGCCAGGTGGCGCGGGAGAACTCGCCGACGAAGAGCGAGACCATCACCAGGATGCCTCCGGACACCGTCATCCAGAAGCTGAAGTTGTTCAGGAACGGGAACGCCACGTCGCGGGCGCCGATCTGCAGCGGCACCGCGAAGTTCATGAGCCCCGTGACGAACGGCATCGCCACGAAGAAGATCATGATCATGCCGTGGGCGGTGAAGATCTGGTCGTAGTGGTGCGGCGGCAGGAAGCCCTGCTCCGAACCGAACGCCACCGCCTGTTGCGAGCGCATCAGCAAGGCGTCGGCGAAGCCACGCAGCAGCATGATCAGCGCGAAGATGCAGTACATGATACCGATCTTCTTGTGGTCGATGGACGTGACCCAGTCACGCCACAGCGGCCCCCAGAAGCGGAAATACGTGATCACGCCGAGGACGGCGAGGCCGACCACGGCCACGCCGGCGAAGGTCGCCTGCAGGATCGGCTCGTGATACGGGATCTGCTCGATCGTAAATCGACCGAAGATCAACTGTTGTAGGTCCAAGTTTGCGAACATGGGATCGGCCCGTTCAATGGGTTCGACGGCGACCGCCGGGTTTTGGGTGTGGGGCCCGCGTTCACGCGAGCGTTCTTACTGGTTGAGCTGCTTGGGCGCGATCTGCCCGCCCTCTTTCTGGCCCTGGCTGTCAGGCGCCTTGATCTCGGGCGCTTTCTCCTGCCCGGGCAGCGCGGTTTCGCCCTGCCCGCGCGAGTCCGGATTGCCCATATCGGGCCTGGGCTTCATGCCCTGCGGCTGCGTCTGCCCGTGCGGACCGGTCCCGGATGCCGGCCCGGTCGCGCCGGGGGCTTCGTTGCCGCGATCGGCCATGCGGTTGTCATACTGGAGCCGGTCGTAATTCGCCTCGGCCTCCTGTCCTGAAGCACCGCCCCGGGCGTCGATCTTCACCATCTCGCCGACGCACATCTGCTCCGGCCGCGGGCACATGCCGATGATCCGATCGAACAGGCCCTTCGCGTAGGACTTGTAGAACCGCGCCGGCTCGGACTCGCTCGGCTTTTCCAACTCCAGATAGGCGTCCTGGGTCAGCTCGCCGCCCTGCGCCTTGGTCTTGGCGACCCACTGGTCGAAGGCCTCGTTGGTCACGCCGTTGAACTTGAAGAACATGTTCGAGAAGCCGGCGCCGCTGTAATGCGCCGAGCGGCCCTCATAAGCGCCCTCGCGGTTGATCACCGCGTGGAGCTGGGTCTGCATGCCCGGCATCGCGTAGACCATGCCGGCCAGCGTCGGGATGTAGAACGTGTTCATCACGTCGGTGGCGGTGATCTTGAACTGGATCGGTCGGTCCACCGGGGCGGCGAGCTCGTTGACCGAGGCGATCCCGTATTGCGGGTAGAGGAACAGCCACTTCCAATCCATGGCGACCACCTCGACCTGGAGCGGCTCGACGCCGGCCGGGACGTCGCGCTTCGCGTCGATCTTGCTGAGCGGCCGGAACGGATCGAGGGTGTGGGTCCCGATCCAGGTCAGCGCGCCCAGCGCGATGATGATCATGAGCGGCGCCGTCCAGATCAGCACCTCGAGCTGGGTCGAGTGGTGCCATTCGGGATCGTAGACCGCGTCCTCGTTGGTGGCGCGGTAGCGCCAGGCGAAGAACAGGGTGAAGAAGATCACCGGGATGATGATCAGGAGCATCAGCCCGGTGGCGGCGAGCACCAGGTTGCGCTGCTGCTCGGCGACGTAGCCGGCCGGGCTCATGACCACGAGGTTGCAGCCGCCCAGCAGCGCCAGGACCGGCGGCAGGGCGAGAAGCGGCACGAGCCGCCGCGCGAGGCCGGCCCGGCGTGGGGCGGGCGCGATCCTGTCCGGAAGAGGGGTCGAAGAGGTCACAGCACTCGTCTCTTTATCCCAAGCCGCAGACGCGGCGTCCCTGCCGTGCCGCGCAAGACGCGGCAGTCCCGGCAGATTCTGGAGGGTGACCGCGCAGCCTTCGCCGCGCGGCGGCCGACTACATCTGGCGCATTTCCGACCGGTCGAGGAACAAGGCCGCAAGGGTGCAGGCCGCGCCCGACAGGAGATAGACCCCGACCATAGCCAGGCCGTAGCGCTGCGACAGGAACAGAGCCACCAGCGGCGCGAAGCCGGCACCGACCAGCCAGGCGAAGTCGGAGGTCAGCGCGGCGCCGGTGTAGCGATAGTGGTTGCCGAGCCGGGCCGTCACCGCACCGGCGGTCTGGCCGTAGGCGAGGCCGAGCAGCATGAAGCCGATCGTGACGTAGATCGTCTGGCCGATCGCGCTCTCGCCGAACAGGAGCGGTGCGATGATGCTGCCGAGCGCGAAGAAGGCGATCAGCGAGGCACTCATGATCAGGCAGTTGCGGCGGCCGATCTGGTCGGCGATCAACCCGGAGGCCGCGATGGCGCCGGCGCAGACGATGGCTCCCGAGAACTGGACGATCAGGAACTCGCCGGGCGAGCGATGGGTGTTGTTGAGCGCCAGCCAGGCGATCGGGAAGATCGTCACCAGATGGAACAGCGCGAAGGCGGCGAGCGGCACGAAGGCGCCGCGGATCACGTCGCCCGCATGATGCCGGAACAGCTCCAGCGCCGGGACCGGCCGCAGCCGGTCGAGGTCCATCATCCGGGCGAACTCCTCGGTGGCGACCAGACGCAGCCGGGCGAACAGGGCGACCACGTTGATGGTGAACGCGCAGTAGAACGGGAAGCGCCAGCCCCAATCGATGAAGTCGGCCTCGTCGAGGTTGACCAGGAAGAACGCGAACAGGGCGCTCGCCACCATGAAGCCCAGGGGCGCGCCGAGCTGCGGGATCATCGCGTACCAGCCGCGGCGCTCCCGGGGGGCGTTCATGGCGAGCAGGGAGGCGAGCCCGTCCCAGGCGCCGCCGAGCGCCAGCCCCTGCAGCACCCGTAGCACCGCCAGGATGTAGACCGACGAAATCCCGATGCTGTCGTAGCGCGGCAGGAAGCTCACCGCCGCGGTCGCGGCACCGAGCAGGAACAGGGCGATGGTGAGCTTGACGCTGCGTCCGTGCCGGCGGTCGATCGCCATGAAGATCACCGAGCCGATCGGCCGGGCGATGAAGGCCAGCGCGAAGATCGAGAACGCGTACAGTGTCCCGGTCAGCGGATCGACGAACGGAAAGAACACCTTCGGGAAGACCAGCACGCAAGCGATGCCGAACACGAAGAAGTCGAAGTATTCGGACGCGCGGCCGATGACCACGCCGATGGCGATCTCGTTCGGGTGGACCTTGTGGTCTCCCATCGCCTGCTGAGCATCGCGCTCTAAAGTCGTGGCCGAGGCCATTGGGGTGTTCGCACTCATGGTTGACTGCCGCCCTCGCCGCGCGCCCGTTCGGGCACCATGGCCGGAACCGCCTCATGCGGCATGTCCAGAGGTATCGCAACCGGCTTCCGACGCAAGTTCACCCACTGACGCATGCATGCCACCCCGGGGGGAGCGGCGCGCCGACAGGGATGAAATCCGGCCCGCGTGGCTGGTCCGGTGCGCCGTCCTAGACCCGGTAATGCGCCGAGTTCCGTGACAGGTTGATGTTGTAGTAGGGGTCGGCCCGCAGTTCCGGTCCCCAGCGATCGAGCATGGTGAGCACCTCGCCCTCGAAGCGCTTGCGCTTCTCCGGCGTGTCCTCGGCCCCGCGGCTCTTGGACTCGTGGTGAATCAATTTCGCGAACGGCGTCCAGACGATGCGGTAGCCGGCCCGGCGGATCTTCAGGCACAGATCCACGTCGTTGAAGGCGACCTACAGAGCCTCGGCGTCGAAACCGCCGACCGCCTCGAACACGTCGGCACGCATGGCGAGGCAGGCCCCCGTGACCGCGGAGACCTCATGGGCGATGACCATGCGGCAGAAATACCCAGGATCCGCGTCCGGCACGCCGAGATGGCTGTGCCCGGCGACGCCGCCGATTCCCAGCACGATGCCGCCGTGCTGGATCGTCCGGTCCGGGTAGAGCAATTTCGCCCCGACGGCGCCGATCTCCGGCCGCACCGCATGCCGGACCAGTTCCCCGAGCCAACCGGGCTCCAGCACCTCGACGTCGTTGTTGAGGAACAGCAGAACCTGGCCGGCAGCAGCGGCCGCACCGCGATTCGACAGGTCCGAGAAATTGAAGGTCCCGGGGACGGGCACGACGTGCACCCGCGGATCGTCCCGATACCGGGCGAACAGCGCCGCGGTCTCGGGCTCGCGGCTGTCGTTGTCGACGATCACCACCTCGATGTCGGGATAGTCGGTGCTGGTCAGCAATCCGTCGAGGGTGACCGACAGGATCTCGGCGCGGTCCCGGGTCGGGATGATCGCCGAGACCCGGGGGGCCGGCTGCGGAAGCGGCCGAACCAGGCGGTTGAAGCCCGAGGGTCCGCGCTCGGCCCGACCGCCCCAGGGGGCCACGACCTCGTCGAGGGCGCGCAGGCGCGCCGCTTCGGCCTTGGCCAGGGACCGGTCCGAGAAGGTCCCGGAGCCCTGCGCGGCACGCCAGTGATAGAGCACCCGGGGGATGTGGCGGATGCGGGACGGGTCGAGCCCGTCGGTCAGGCGCAGCAGCAGGTCGTGGTCCTGGCTGCCCTCGAAGCCCGGGCGCAGGCCGCCGACGGCGCGCAGGGCCTCGGTCCGCACCACGGTGAGGTGGTTGATGTAGTTTTGCGCGTAGAGCAATTCGCGATCGAAACCCGGCTTGAAATGCGGGTCGAACCGCCGGCCGCGCCCGTCGATCTTGTCCTCGTCGCTGTAGATCAGCACCAGCGCCGGATCGAGGCGGAGCGCCCGGGCGACCTCGTAGAGGGCATCCTCGGTGAGCACGTCGTCGTGGTCCATGAAGGCGCAGACGCCGCCGCGGGCGAGGCCCAGCGCGTCGTTGGTGGCCCGGGCGATGTGGCCGTTCTCGGACCGGGCATGCAGGCGGATGCGCGGGTCGGCCTCGGCGGCGCGCTGGAGGATCTTCGGGATCGCGGGCCGGGTCGAGGCGTCGTCGACGACGCACAGCTCCCAATGCGGGTAGAGCTGCGCCCGCAGGGAGGCGAGGGCGGCCTGGAGGACCTTCGGATCCGGGTCGTGCACCGGCATCAGGACCGAGATCAGAGGCGGGTTGGCCCAGGCGGCGATCTCGGCAGCGATCCCGGCCCGCTCGGCCCGGCGGTAGCCGTGGGCGCGGATCCAGGCCTCGTATCCGGTGACCCGGCGATGGGCCAGCGCCCGGCCAAGGAGGCCCCGCGCCCGCACCTTCTTGCCGAGGATCCTCCAGTATAGCGCCTGCAGGGCGAGCGCAGGCTCGCGGGGCAGGGCGCGCGGCACGAGGAACGGCCGGGAGAGGCGGCGCACGGTGACCCGTCGCAGTCGAGCCGGGATCCGTCCGGCGGGATCGGCCACCCGCAGCGCCATGACGTCCTCGGGGAGGCGGCCGATCCACGTGAAGGCGCCGCCGCCTGAGGCTTCCTGGGGCAGCAGCGGTCCTGGACGGCCCTCCGGGCCGACGAAGGCCATACTCGGAACCGTGTCCAGCCCTTCCGTCGGGTCGTTGGACAGGGTGATCTCGAGCCAGCGGCCCGCAAGCCCCGGGAGCTCGATCCGCATGCCGTCCGCCGCCGCCCGCACCGGCAGGGGGCGGCGCTTGCGCCCGGCGCCGGTCAGGTGCGCCGGCGGAAGGCGCGGCTCGGGCGCCCCGGTCTCGCTCGACCGCACGATCAGCTCCAGCTCTTGTCGATCGAGTCCTTCACCGCATCCGACATGGCAACGTCGAACACCAGCATCTCCTCCACCGCCTTGACCGTCCGCAGGCGCTCGGCCAGCGCCTGGGTCTCAACCGGGACCGGCGGCGGCACCGGCACGGGGGCGTGGATGCCCAGGTGGTCGAACAAGGTCGACGCGAAGGCGTGGTACCGGGTCTTGTGGCCGACGATGCCGACCCGGGCGAGGATCTCGATGGCGGCGATGGAATTGCCCGGATGCAGGCGATCCTCCGGCATGCGGGTGCCGAGCTGCCGGGTCAGCGGGTTGTAGAGCAGCCGGTAGGCCGGCTCCGGCAGCATGCGGAAATAGCGCTTGAGGCTCTTCACGTCGGTGAAGTCGTAGTCGCCCGAGAAGGATGCGGCCTCGGCGAGCGGCCCCAGGCGCCAACCCCGCATGGGGTCGAGGGCGTCGCCGGCCCGGGCCTTCAGCCAGAGCATGCGGGTCGCCAGCTCGATGTAGGGGTCCTGCACCAGGATCGCGGTGATCATCAGGTCCGGCGTCATGAAGTTCTCATAGCGCGGGATCGTCACCGCCCCCGACAGGAAGGCCGAGGGGGCGGCCGGCCCGGTCAGGACGCAGGTCAGGATCTCGTCCGGCAGCTTGTGGATGCCGAAATAGCAGTGCTGGAAATGCGGGAAGAGCGCCGCCTGGAGGGCGGTCTCGGGCTCGATCCCGGTGTTGATCAGCATGGTCCGCAGCCGCACCAGCCCGTCCGGGGGCATGCGGCGATAGACCAGAACGTTGGTGTCGGCGTCATAGAGTTCGAGCCGCGGGATATCGGGCAGGCCCGGCACCTCGGCCGATGTCACCACGAAGGTGCATTGCCCGGTGGCGTGCCAGCCGTTGCGCTTGAACGCCTCGTCGATGACGCTGGCCGGGATCTCAGCCACGCGCTGGCCGCCGACGGAGACCATCACCCGGCTGATGGCGAGGGGATTGTCCGGGACGATCCAGCCGCGGATCGAGTCGCCGTGATCGTGATCGATGAAGTAGCGCATGTCCCGAAGCTTGAGGCGGCGGAATGCCGGAACCGCCTCGGCGGCCCGGCCGAATACCGGCCGGCAGGCCCATAGCGCATTTTCTTCCCCGCGTGCACCATCGCGGTTTCCGGCCCGCGACGGCCAACCTTCCGCTTGCGCCCCCGCCAAGCACCGGCTATAGGCCCGGCCCACCGGTGCTGACACGGCACCGGCCCGGGTGCGTATCTCAGCGGGCGGGCACTACCTTGACAGGGTAGAGGTTCCTCCCGATAAGTCGCTGATCCGGTAGAGCTATTTCGGCGGCTTCAGGTTTACTGAACCTGAGCAGTTCGAAACGGAGACGTAGCACAGCGGTAGTGCATTCCCTTGACATGGGAAAGGTCACAGGTTCGATCCCTGTCGTCTCCACCATTCTCGATGACTGAGCCGGTCCGCTGCCGGCCGATGGCGCCCCTCAGAGCCGCCTTAACTCTTGAAGATCACGGCCTGATCCAGATCGAGCGCCGCCGCGAGGTCACGCCGGTGGAGGGATGGCCGAGAGCTGCGATCGGAGCGTTGAGGCCGTCGAGGCGCTTCGTGCCAGCGGCCATACGGTCGAGCCCGATGCCGAATTCGAGCACTGGCAGGTCGACGGCAACTTGATCACGAGCGGTAAACTCATGGCGCCGGCCCTTCGCCTGGGATTGATGGACGGTCCCGTTCGCCTGCAGTAGCTCGGCCGAATTGGACTGCGGTCTCGCCGGCGTACCGGCCACGCAACGCAACGTCTGCTTCGCCAAACCCGGAGCGTCTCGACCGCCGGCCTACTGGTTGCGACAGACGCCCGCCGGTGCCTCGGCCC
>Ga0182229_1000393_pt1 | contig 11291 bp, 10 predicted proteins | sample G6R1MG_32_FD_129663 | JGI IMG/M metagenome (GOLD analysis project Ga0182229, IMG submission 129663) | Miscanthus phyllosphere microbial communities from Michigan, USA - G6R4_MAIN_07NOV2016_LD1 MG | ecosystem: Host-associated > Plants > Phyllosphere > Phylloplane/Leaf | place: USA: Michigan...
CCCGGCATAGTCCTGGGCGGCGATCACCGCCGGGCAGCCGCGCTTGAAGATGCCGGCCTTCTCGGTGGCGACCGATTCCACCGTGTCTCCGAGATATTCCGCGTGGTCGCGGCCGATGGGCGTCACCACCGCGCAGGCGGGCTGGTCGATGACGTTTGTGGCGTCCACCCGGCCGCCGAGGCCGACTTCCAGCAGCAGCACGTCGGCCGGATGCTCGGAGAAGAGCAGCAGCGCGGCGGCGGTGGTGATCTCGAAGACGGTGATCGGCTCGCCCGCGTTGGCGGCCTCGCAGCGGGAGAAGGCGTCGGCCAGAGTCTCCTCGTCCACGAACCGCCCGCCGCCGATGGCGCCGAGGCGGATCCGCTCGTGGAACCGCACCAGATGCGGCGAGGTGTAGACGTGGGCCGCGAGCCCCCCGGCCTCCAGGATCGCCCGCATGAAGGCGATGGTCGAACCCTTGCCGTTGGTGCCGGCGACATGGATCACCGGCGGCAAACGCCGCTCCGGGTGGTTCAGCCGCGCGAGCAACCGCTCGATCCGCCCCAGGGACAGATCGATGGTGCGAGGGTGCAGCGCCAGGAAGCGCGCCAGGAGGGCGTCGGAGGAATCCATCGGCCCTCAGGCCATTTCAGAGGTGGGTTCCGCGGCCGGCTCGGCCTGCGCGGAGGCGGGCAGGTTCATCAGCAGGCCGCAGAGGCGGGTGATCGTGTCCTTCAACTGGTGCCGGTGCACCACCTGATCCACCATGCCGTGCTCGCGCAGGTATTCCGCGCGCTGGAAGCCGTCCGGCAGCTTCTCGCGGATCGTCTGCTCGATCACGCGCGGGCCGGCGAAGCAGATCAGCGCCCCCGGCTCGGCGAGGTGGACATCCCCCAGCATCGCGTAGGAGGCGGTAACGCCGCCCGTGGTCGGGTTCGTGAGCACCACGATGTAGGGCAGACGCGCGTCGCGCAGGCGGCGCACCGCCACGGTGGTGCGGGGCATCTGCATGAGCGAGAGGATGCCCTCCTGCATCCGCGCGCCGCCGGAGGCGGAGAACAGGACGTAGGGGGTCTTCTTCTCGACGGCCTTCTCGGCGCCGCGCACGAAGGCCTCGCCCGCCGCCATGCCCAGCGAACCGGCCATGAAGCCGAATTCCTGAACGGCCAGCGTCATCGGGATGCTGCCGACCCGGCCGAAGCCGATCTTGAACGCGTCCTGCAGGCCGGTCTTGCTGCGGGCATCCTTGAGCCGGTCGACGTAACGCTTCTCGTCGCGGAACTTGAGCGGGTCGGTCGGCACCTCGGGGAGGGCGACGTCGATCCACGTTCCCCCGTCGAACATCATCTTGAGACGCGCCGTGGCGCTCATCTTGAGGTGATGCTCGGAACCCGGAATGACCCAGTGGTTGGCCTCCACCTCCTTGTGGAAGACCATTTGGCCCGTGTCGGGGCACTTGACCCAGAGGTTCTCCGGGGTCTCGCGCTTGAACAGCGTCTTGATCCGGGGGCGCACGACCTCCGAGATCCAGTTCATCGGTTCGACCATGCTGAAACGCCCGTGTCGTTCGATGCGGAAAGGGGGGTTCAGGCGCTGCGGCCGGCGGAGCGGACGCCCTCGGCCAGTTCGCGCACCAGGGACGTGACGGCCTCGACCGTACCGGGCCCGGCGCGGCCCTCGCCGTCGAGGGAACGGTGGAGCGCATCGACCAGCGCCGAACCGACGACGACCCCGTCCGCGCCCTTGGCGATGGCGGCCGCGTGGGCGCCGGTCTTCACGCCGAAGCCGACCACCACCGGCAGATCCGTGTGCTTGCGGATCCGCCCCACCGCCTCGGCGACGCGCCCGAAATCGGGGGTCGCCGTGCCGGTGATGCCGGTGATCGACACATAGTAGACGAATCCCGCCGTGTTCGCGAGCACGGCCGGCAGGCGGCGCTCATCGGTGGTGGGGGTGGCGAGCCGGATGAAGGCGATGCCCTTCGCCAGCGCCGGCAGGCAGAGTTCGGAATCCTCCTCCGGCGGGCAATCGACCACGATCAGCCCGTCGATCCCGGTCTCGACCGCGTCGGCCAGGAACCGGTCCACCCCGTAGGTGTGGATCGGGTTGTAGTAGCCCATCAGCACGATCGGCGTGGTGTCGTTCTCGGCGCGGAAGCGGCGGACGAGACCCAGCGTCTTCGCCACGTCCTGCCCGGCCTTCAGGGCGCGCAGGCCCGCCGCCTGGATCGCCGGCCCGTCGGCCATGGGATCGGTGAAGGGCATGCCGAATTCGAGGATGTCCGCCCCCGCGCCGGGCAGCGCGCGCAGGACCTCCAGCGAGGTCTCCGCGTCGGGATCGCCACCCATGATGTAGGTGACGAGCACCGCGCGGCCCTCGGAGCGGGCCTTGGCGAAGGCGGTGTCGATGCGGCTCGGCGTGGCAGACGGCATGGGTCGGTGCAAACGGCTTTCGGGGAACGGATCGCGCTACACCATCCCCGCCCTGCCGTGAAGCGGGGCGGGGTCGGCGCTTGTCTCGCTCAGGGTTCCGCCAGCGGCAGGCCCCGGCTCGGCGGGGAGCGCTGCAACTCCGGCGTGGCCTCGAACAGCGTGCGGTGCGCGAGCACGGCGTAGGTGTCGGTCATGCCCGCGATGTAGTCCGAGATGCGGCGCGCGATTCGCGGCTCGGAGGCCTGCGCGAGGTCGGCGCTCCATTCCGGCGGCATGCGCGACGGGTCGGCCTTGAAGGCGGTGAACAGGTCCGAGACGATGGAAGCCGCCTGCTCGCGCACCGCCATCACGCCGGGGTCGCGGTACATCCGCTTCCAGAGGAAGCGCATCACCTCCGCATCCGCCGCCTCGATGGCGGGAGAGAACGCGACGACCGGCGCCCCGGCGGTATGGATGTCGGCGACGGTCTTGGGGTTCAGCGCCGCGATCCGTCGCTCGCTCTCGCGGATCACGTCTTCCACGAAACGGGTGATGACCCGCCGCGCGAGCTCGTGGACCACCCGCGCCGATTCCAGGCCGGGATGCAGGGTGGCGATCTCATCGAGCAGCCCCCCGAGGAACGGCACGGCATCGAGGTCGGAAAGGTCGAACAGGCCGGCGCGCAACCCGTCATCGAGGTCGTGCGCGGCATAGGCGATGTCGTCGGCGAGCGCGGCGGCCTGCGCCTCCGGCCCGGCATGGAGCGCGATGTCGAGGGGATTCACCGCGTCGTATTCGAGGATCGCCGCCGGGATGCCGCGCTCGGCGTAGCGCGGGGTCGGCAGGCCCTCGGCGGTGAGGAGTGGGCCGTTGTGCTTCACCAGCCCTTCCAGGGTCTCCCAGGTGAGGTTCAGCCCGTCGAAGCCGGCATAGCGCCGCTCCAGCCGGGTGACGATCCGCAGGGTCTGGGCGTTGTGGTCGAAGCCGCCGAACGGCGCCATGCAGGCGTCCAGCGCATCCTCGCCGGTATGGCCGAAGCAGGTGTGGCCGAGGTCGTGCGACAGGGCGAGGGCCTCCGCCAGATCCTCATCGAGCCCCAGCGCCCGGGCCAGGGCGCGGGCGATCTGCGACACTTCGAGGGAATGGGTCAGCCGCGTCCGGTAATGGTCGCCCTCGTGATGCACGAAGACCTGCGTCTTGTGCTTCAGCCGCCGGAAGGCGGTGGAATGGATGATCCGGTCGCGGTCGCGCTGGAAATCGCTGCGCGTGGGCGAGCCCGGCTCGGGGATGAGCCGGCCCCGTGTCGCAGCCGGGTCCGTCGCATAGGGCGCGCGCCACCGCTCGCCGTTGGGCCGTCTCGTATCCTGCACGCTCGCTCCTCACGCGCCCGCATTGCAGCACGGACCCGAGGCTCATATCTTGGTGGTCCGAGGGCGCAGGGCAATCGCCGTCCCGCGCCGCCGCGGAAATGCCTGTGGCTGAACCGATGTCCGAGATTATCCTGACGCCCCGCGCCGCCAAGCGCATCAACGAGATCATGGGTGGCGAGCCGCCCGGATCGCTGCTCCGCATCAGCGTGAACGGCGGCGGCTGTTCCGGCTTCTCCTATTCCTTCGACATCGCCCGCGACCGGCAGGACCAGGACATCGCCATCGAGCGCGACGGTGCGACGGTGGTCGTGGACCCGGTCTCGGTGCAGTACATGGCCGGCTCGACGATCGACTTCGTGAACGATCTGATCGGCCAATCCTTCAAGATCGAGAACCCGCTGGCCACCGCGTCCTGCGGGTGCGGTACTTCGTTCTCCCTTTAACCGAGGCTTGCAGCGTTGCGGGCGGGTGACAGGTCCCGTCCGCCACGCTCACGCCACCATCGCGGGATTGTGTCGCGTCGTAAAACGCGCCACCCGATGAGGCGCGCCCGTGCTTCGGTAAATCGGACCTGTCCATGACCTTTCCGGCGGCCCGCCGTCTTCGGTCGGCTCTCGCGGCCTGCGCTGCCGCACTGGCGGTCGGCCTCGTCGTCCCGCAGCCGGGGGTTGCCCAGGAAGGCGCCGCCGCCGTCCAGGACGTGACGCTCACCGACGTGATGCTGCCCATCGGCGCCACGGTCGTGAAGGTGCCGAAGCTGACGGCGAGCGGCACGCGCCTGTCGAAGGACGACCTCGCGGCGATCCTGAAGCCCGACGGGCCGGAGCCGTGGGCGACGCGCCTCGCCCGCCTCGACGCGGCGAGCCTGACCGCCCCGGTGGTCGATTCGGAACATGCCGGCCCCGGCGATCTGCGCCAGAGCGCGACCTATCGCGACGTGGTCGCGAAGGATGTCCGCGCGGGCAGGATCGGCGAACTCACCGCCTCGGGCGTCACGCTGTCGTCCAAGGGCACCAAGGCGTCGCCGGGGGCGGCCGGCACCTACGGCGCCTTCCGCGCCACTGACGTCGACCTCACCTCCTTCGGGCGTCTCGCCACCGAGGCGGGGGACGGCAAGGGGCCGGTGCTGCGGGTCTACGGCAGCCTGCAACTCTCCGACATCGCCATCTCGGACGAGAAGGGCACGACCGTGAAGGTCACGCGGCTCGAAGGCCGCGACCTCGGCGCCCGGCAGGTGCCGGGGGGCTGGAACGGCGCCCTCGACGCCCTCGCGGGCGGCTTGAACGATCCGGCGACGCAAAGCCGCTCGGCCTCGGCGGCCGCCGACATCCTCGGCGCGCAGACGGTCGGCAGCATCGACATCAAGGGCGTGAGCATCAGCGATTCCACCGCCGAGCCCCTGCTCGCGGAGATCGAGCGCCTGTTCTACTCATCCACCGGCCCCGATGCGGGCGTCGGCATCGAGGGGTTCTCCCTCGCCAGCGGCGCCACCCGGACGCGGCTCGGGCGGCTGACCCTCACCGGCACGAGCCTCGGGCCGGTCATCGCGGAATTGCGCCGCCTCGCCGAGAAGCCCGACACCACCCCCGGCCCCGACGAGGCCCGCCGCCTCGCCACCGGCCTCGGCACGCTCACCCTCACCGACCTCACCGTCGATCTGCCGCCGGAGCCGCCGGTGCAGAAGCGCGGCGCCCTCGACACGCCGCGCGAGAAACTGGCGCAGGGCGCCAAGCCCACCCGCGCACGGATGGCCGAGGCCCGCGCGCCGGATGCCAAGGCGGGCGATCCCCTGGTGCCCATTCCGGCGAAGGTGAACCGCGTCGTCCTGCGGCGGGGCGTCTTCGGGCCGGGCCCGGTGGTGGAGGGGGCTCCGGCCTCGACGCGGCTGACGCTCACCGGGCTCGACGTCCCGGCCTCCCTGGCCGCCGGCCTTCCGCTGGTGGGCGCCCTGCCGGCCTTCGGCTACGGCGATCTGAGCTTCGACATGTCCGCCGACGCCGCCTGGGACGATGCCGCGCGCACCGTCGCCCTGCGCGACGTGACGCTCTCCGGCAAGGATATCGGCACGGTGAAGCTCGCGGCCCTGTTCGGCGGCATCGGCCCCGAACTGTTCTCCGGCAGCGTGCCGGCGCAGACGATGCTGCTGTTCTCGGGCAACGCCCGCACCCTCGACCTGACCGTGGAGAACAGCGGCCTGTTCGAGCGCTTCCTCGCCGCGCAGGCGAAGGAGCTGAGCCTCAAGCCCGATGAGCTGCGCAAGGAATACGTCACGGCGAGCGTGCTCGGCGTGCCGGTGATCCTCGGCAACGGCCCGGCGGCGAAGAACATCGGTGCGGCGATGGGCCAGTTCGTGATGAACCCCGGCAAGCTGACGATCCGCGCCAAGGCGAAGGAGCCCACCGGCATCGGCTTCGTGGAACTCGGCACCGCCCCGTCGCCCGCCGCCGTGCTGGACCGGCTGGACGTGGACGCGAAGGCGAACTGACGCTCAGTCCGCGATCACCTCGGGGTGCCGCGCGGACAGGCTCGTGCGCGTCGCGTCGGCCCAGGCCCGGTCCCGCTGCGGGCGGGGACGGTCGAGGGCGATGTCGGCGACGAGCGTCGCGGGGCGGCGGGAGACGAGCAGCAGCCTGTCGGCGATGGCGATGGCCTCGGCGACGTTGTGCGTCACCATCAGAACGCTCATCCCGGCCGCATCGACCGTATCGACCACCAGCGCCCGCAATTCGGACGCCGCGTTGTCGTCGAGCGAGACGAAGGGCTCGTCCAGCACCAGCACGCGCGGCCCCCCCGCCAGCGCCCGCGCCAGGGCCACCCGCCGCTGCATCCCGAGGGAGAGCGCGCCGGGAAAGCGGGTCCGCCAGGGCGTCAGGCCCAGCCGCTCGAACAGGGCGTCGAGGTCGCGGCCCCGTTCCGCCTTCCTGAGGCCGAGGCGGACATTGTGCTCGACGCTCCGCCAGGGCAGCAGGCGCGGCTCCTGGAACACGATGCCGGCCTGTTCTGCGCCCGCGACCTCCCCGGTGAAATCCGTGTCGAGGCCGAGCAGGATGCGCAGCGTCGTCGTCTTGCCCGCACCCGAGGGGCCGATGAGGCAGACGATCTCGCCTTCGCGGATGGTGAAGGCGAGGTCGCGCACGGCCTCGACGGGCTCGGCGCCCTTCGGCCGGTAGGTCTTCCCCGCGACCGCGACCCGCAGGACCGGCGCGGTCTCAGCGCCAGCGTCGGACATGGGCTTCGAGCCGCTGGAGGAGAAGCACGTCGATCCCGATCATCACCGTCATGAAGACGAGGCTGTAGCCGATGATGGCGGCCACGTCGGTGCTCTGGATGAAGTAGAAGTTGATGGCGAAGCCGACCCCGTCCGGCCGCCCCAGCAATTCCACCACGAGGACGATCTTCCAGGCGAGCGAGAGGCCAGACCGTGCCGCCGTGACGATGTAGGGCTGCAATTGCGGGATGAGCACGTCCCGCATCCACGTCCAGCGGTCGAAGCGATAGGCGCGGGCCATCTCCTCGAGGCCGGGATCGAGGTTGCGCGCGCCCTCGCGGACGATGACGGCGACGTTCGGCAGCTTGTTCAGCACCACGGCGAGGATCGCCGCCGTCTCCGTGAGCCCGACCCAAACGTAGGCGAGCACGGTGATGACGAGGGCGGGCGTGTTGAGCAGCACGAGGAGCGGCGTGTCGAGGGCGAGGTCGGCCTTGCGCGAGCGCCCGAGGGCCACGCCGAGGGCGATGCCGAGCGCCATGGCGATGGCGAAGGCGATGGCCACCCGCAGCAGGGTGATGCCGATGTTGTGCGCGAGGTCGCCGCGCCGGGCCTCCGCGACGATGAAGTCCAGCACCGCGAGGGGCGCGGGCAGCAGGCGCGAATGAGCTTCCCACGCGGCGGCCTGCCACGCGGCGACGAGGATCGCCAGGGAAACGATGCGGGTCAGCACGCCGGCGGAACCACGCTGGCGTCAACCATCGCGGGAGCCGTCGTAGTAGAAGTCCTGCGGCAGGCCGTTGCCCGCGCCGACGAGGCGTTCGCCGCCGAGCCGCGACAGCACCGCGTAGAGTTTGGCGGCGTCCGTGCGCTCGGCCGAGATCGGCCGGCGTGGGGTCCCGGTCAGGAACTCGCGCTTCAGGGTCTCGAAGGTCGCGTCGTCCTTCGCGTCCATGAGTGGGCGCACGATGTCCCAGGTCGAGGGGTCGGTCGCCAGCATGTCCTTCGCCGCCCGCGAGGCGCGGTAGAACCCGCCCACCGCCGCCGGCTTCTCGGCCACGGTGGCGGCATGGAACAGGTAGCCGATCAGCGAGACGTCCCCGCCCGCGCCCAGGGCGCGCATGATGTCCTCGGCGCGGATCAGCCGGCGGAACCCCTTGGGTTCGAGGCGCGCGCAATAGGTCCAGTAGGTCAGCGCCGCGTCGAGGGCGCCCTGTTCGAGCTTGAGGGTGATCAGCGGGGGCGCGCCGTAGGCGATCTCGCACTGCTTCTCCAGGTCGATCCCGGCCGCATCGCGGGCCTGGGCCTTCAGCAGCAGCCAGTTCTTGTCGAGGGGCCCGCCCGCCACGCCCAACTTCTTGCCGACGAGGTCCTTCAGGCTCTGGATCGGGCTGTCCTTCGGCACCATCACGGCGCCTTCGGAGGTGGAATAGGGGATGAAGCGCAGGGCCTGGCCTTCGTTGCTGAGCCGGGCCGCCCAGAGCAAATCGCCGATGATCGTATCGACCTGACCGCCGACGAAGCTGATCCGCGCGGCATCGTTGCCGGCGAGCTTGGTCGGTTCCAGGGTGAAGCCGTTGGCGGTGTCGAGGCCCCGCGCCTTGATGACCGCCGCCTCCCAGGTGGAGGTGCCGAAGGGCAGGCTGCCGAGCTTGATCGAGGGGAGGTCGCCCGCTTGCCCGGCGCGGGCCGCGAGGCCGCCGAGCAGGCCGGCGGCGAGCATGGCGCGCCGTGAAAGCATGGGCCGTTCCTCCTCCGGTCTATCCGGTCCGATGGCTTTCGCGGCCATGCAGCCTTGGGCGCCGCCACGGGCGGACGCCATTGCCAAAAGGTCATAGGGCGGCCCGCCCGCCGCGTCCACCTGCGCGCGGGCGACCTTGCACCGCGCCGAAGGGGCAGGCACGTTGCGCGCCAACGATCAGGGAGCGAACACGATGACCGAGCGGCGTGAAGGCGCGATGGACGACGCGGCGGTGGAGGCGCGGCTGAAGGCCGAGCTTCCGTCCTGGCGCCTGGAGGACGGGTGGATCCGCCGCACCTACAAGACGGCCGGGTGGAAGAGCACGCTGATGGTGATCAACACGGTCGGCCACCTCGCCGAGGCCGCGTGGCACCACCCCGACATCACCGCATCCTATGCCTGGGTCGAGGTGCGGCTCATGAACCATGCCGCCAAGGGCATCACCGACAAAGATTTCGCCCTGGCCAAGAAGATCGAGGAGGTCGTCTCCTGGCAGCCGGGCCTGGAAGGCCAGGGGCTCGAAGGCACCCCCACCGATCCGCGCTTCGCCTACATCAAGTACGAGAAGTAGGCCGGCTCACCGCCGCCCGAACAGCCGCTCGATGTCGGCGAGCTTCAGCTCCACCGAGGTCGGGCGGCCGTGGTTGCACTGGCCGGAATTGGGCGTCGCCTCCATCTCGCGCAGCAGGGCGTTCATCTCCTCCGGCTTGAGGCGCCGCCCGGCCCGCACCGAGCCGTGGCAGCTCATCCGCGAGAGCACTGCGTCGAGGCGCCGCCCAAGCGGGCCCGTCTCCGTAGCGGGTTCGCCGCCCTCTTCGAGGCCGCTGGCGTCGAGGGCGTCGAGGATGTCCGTCACGAGGTCGCGGATGCTCGCGCCGACGAGCAGCACCGGCACCTCGCGGATCAGCACCGCGCCCGGCCCGAACGGTTCGAGGCTGAGGCCCAGCCGTTCCAGATCCGCCGCGCAGGCGCAGAGCCGTTCCGCCGCCTCCGGCTCCATCTCCACCACGTCGGGGATCAGCAGCCCCTGCCGGGCGATGCCGCCCTCCGCCCGCTGCGCCTTCAGCCGCTCGTAGACGAGGCGTTCGTGCGCCGCGTGCTGGTCCACGATCACGAGCCCGTCGCGGGTCTGGGCGAGGATGTAGGTGCCATGGATCTGGGCCCGCGCCGCGCCGAGGGGATGGTCTTCCCCGGCGGGCTCGCTCTCCGGCGCGGCCTCCACCTGCGGCGGCAGCGCGGGCAAGGGCTCAAGGAGGGCCTGGACCGATTCCGCGAGGCCGGGCGTCGGCCGGTAGGCGGGGGTGCTGTAGCCGGAGGGCGCGGCGAAGGAGGGCAGGCCGCGCGGCAGCGGCGCGGTCGCCGTGTGGAACAGGCTCGGGGCGGCATAGCCCGAATGCGCGGTCATGCGCGGCAGGGTGGGGCGCAGGGCTTCCAGGGTCCGCTGTCCCCCGGTGGTGGCGGAGCGCGCGCCGCCCCGGCGCAGGGCATCGTGGATCGCGCTCACGATCAGCGCCCGCACGAGACCGGGCTCGCGGAAGCGCACCTCCGTCTTGGCCGGGTGGACGTTCACGTCCACGAGGTCGGTGGCGCAGGCGATGACGAGGCCGAGCACCGGGTGCCGGTCGGAGGCCAGGGTGTCGGCATAGGCGCCGCGCACCGCGCCGAGCAGCAGCCGGTCGCGCACCGGCCGCCCGTTCACCACGAGGTGGATGTGGCTCCCCACGCCCCGGTGGAATGTCGGCAGGCCGACATGGCCGGTGACGGCGAAGCCCTCGCGCTCCAGGCCGACCGGCAGGGCGTTCGCCGGGAAGTCCGGCCCCAGCACCGCCGCCAGACGCCGGAGGGACGCCTCGTCCCCCGTCTCGGCGGGGAGGACCAGGGGCTGGCCCGATTCCGTGCGCAGGGTGAAGCGGATGCCGGGCTGGGCGGCGGCGAGGCGGCGGACGATCTCGCCCACGGCCGCGTTCTCGGCCCGGTCGGATTTCAGGAACTTCAGGCGGGCCGGGGTCGCGGCGAAGAGGTCCGTGACCTCGATGCGGGTGCCCCGCGCCCCCGCCGCCGGGACGACCTCGCCCTTGCGGCCGGCATCGACCACGAGGCTCGCCCCGGCCTCGGCCCCCTCGGCGCGGGTGGTGATCGACAGGCGCGAGACCGCGCCGATGGAGGGCAGGGCCTCGCCGCGGAAGCCCAGGGTGGCGATGGCGCCGAGGTCGCCGTCCGGCAGTTTCGAGGTGGCGTGCCGCTCGACCGCGAGGGCGAGGTCGTCGGGCGACATGCCCCGCCCGTCATCGACGACCCGGATCAGGCGGCGCCCGCCGCTCTCGATCGTGACCTCGATGGCGCGGGCGCCCGCATCGATGGCGTTCTCGACCAGTTCCTTGACGGCCGAGGCCGGGCGCTCGACCACCTCGCCCGCCGCGATGCGGTCCACGAGGACAGGGTCGAGGCGGCGGATCGGTGCGGCGGGAGCGGACATGTCCCGTCAGAATACCCCCTGGCCGCGCCGGGCGACAGGGGCCGCGTGGCGGTCAGGCGAAGCGGCTCGACCCGCCGAGGCTGATCCGGGCCGCGCCGTGGGCGCG
>Ga0182229_1000394_pt1 | contig 11279 bp, 10 predicted proteins | sample G6R1MG_32_FD_129663 | JGI IMG/M metagenome (GOLD analysis project Ga0182229, IMG submission 129663) | Miscanthus phyllosphere microbial communities from Michigan, USA - G6R4_MAIN_07NOV2016_LD1 MG | ecosystem: Host-associated > Plants > Phyllosphere > Phylloplane/Leaf | place: USA: Michigan...
TGCTATTATATTACAAGATATATGAATTATATATACCATTTTAAAAGACTATAATCGAATGACTTAAAAAAAAAACTAAAGGGGTATGCTGCATAGGGATATGCATTTTGATTGCAGATCATAAATATAAGGTTCGACTCCTTCATATCTCTTTTTTAACAATATTTTCTTCTAAACTATGCAGGTTTAAAACTGCATTTACTTAAAAAAGGTTTAAAGGATAAATATAGCATAACTACAATAGTTATGTTATTTATATTATAAATATATCATTAAGTTATAGATAGCTTACGGTAAATGTAACAGATTTTACCATTAATTTAGGTCAAACGTGCGTGACTTTCCTAAATGTTAGTTTTTACCATAAATTCGGGGAACATATAAATGGGTTGTTTAATTCAGTATAAGGTAAAAAAAAAAAAATGAATCATGTTCGTTTAACCATATAAATACGAGCAATAGCTCAGTAGATAAATTCCCTTAAAAATCTACTGAGCTATTAATAGCATTTAAGGTAAAACTTTTTTAACTTATATTTTAAGTTAACGAGATCCGGATTACTATGGTAAAATGTAATAGCTAAACCGCGATTTTTTTTTCTTTAGAACAAAATCTAATGGTTTTAGTATTATATCTAACAAATACGCTGTAATAGAATAAAAGATATTTCTTAAGACGCTATTACGCGATACCCTTAGATGATTGTGACCCCTGTTGCTTGTAAGAACATTTCTAATAACAATGTTATATTATCAAGGAAAAACAGTTACAATAATCTAAGTATAATGACATCAGGTATTAGTATGTGATTTGAAAGATGATTTTTATCTTCAAATGCTAAAGACATTGGTGTGTTATATCTAATCTATGCATTATTTGCAGGTTTAGTAGGTACTGCCTTTTCTGTATTGATCAGATTAGAATTGTCAGGACCAGGTGTTCAGTATATTGCGGATAATCAATTATATAACAGTATAATTACTGCTCACGCTATTATAATGATTTTCTTTATGGTTATGCCTGCTTTAATCGGAGGGTTTGGAAATTTCCTACTACCATTAGGGTTAGGAGGACCTGACATGGGATTCCCTAGACTTAATAATATTAGTTATTTATTATTAATCCCTAGTATTGTTCTTTTCTTATTTGCAGGTGGAATAGAAAATGGTGTAGGTACAGGATGAACTTTATACCCACCTCTATCAGGTATACAAAGTCACAGTGGTCCAAGTGTTGATTTAGCTATATTTGGGTTACATCTTTCAGGTGTATCTAGTCTACTTGGAGCTATGAATTTAAAGTTGTATATATTTGTTTTTGGATATGTAAGAAATTCAAAAAGCTTTCAATTAATTGTTAATAAATGTTATTTTAGCACAAATAAACCTAATTACCCGTTTCAAAATAACCGCGGAAGTGATAACAACTCTGTAAACAATAACAATTCTGGTAATGACAATAACTCTAAAAAGGATTATACTGAAATAAATAACAAATCTAAACTAGACAATCGTTGAAAAGAAATATTAGGTAGAAAAGGCCCTAATAAACATAAACATGTTCTAGCTATTGAAATTATTAATAGTGGTAAAACTGTGACAGCTGAAAATATTAATGAGATTTTAGCTTTCACTAATATTACAACTACAGAACAAGAATTAAAATCTTTAATTAATACTACAAGTTTTACTTTAACTAATTTAAATCAAAAAACTATTACTAAGAATACTCTTAAAGATAAACTTGGTTTACCTAATGGTAAAATAAGAATACCAGGTATTTATATATTTACACACATAAGTACAGGTAGAAAATACGTAGGTTCATCTTCACAGTTAGCTTTTAGATTAAATGGTTATATTAATCTTTCCCATAGAGAAAATGGTCTATTAATACCTTTATTAAATAAGGAAGGATTAAAAAATTTTTCTTTAGAAATTTTTCCTTTTTATAGTAATTACATAAAAGGTTCAGAAATTGTATTAGAACAATATTATTTATTGGATCCTAGTTTTACATTAAATACTATAAGAGTTGCAAATAATCCTAGCGGGTCAAACTCAAAGAGTTTATATATGTATAATAGAGATATGACCATATTATATTTTTTTTCAACACAACAAATAGATTTTATTAGAAAATTAAATATTCACCACACCACATTTTCTAAACATTTAGAAAAGGGTACTTATTATTTAGGTAAATATCTATTTTCAACAGTACCGGTGTTAACTGCTAAAGTTAAAGATATGAGTGATTTAGATTTAATGTTAATGTTAGAAAAAGACAGAGTTAAATATAACAAAAATAAACCTCTAAATAGTTTATCTAAATCTGTTATATTAACAGATGTAAATAATTTAGAAAACACAACTGTGTTACCTAGTTTAGGTAAATGTGTGGAATATTTACAAAATAAGGGTTTATCTGCTTCTCAAGTAACATTGGTTAAACATATTAATTCGGGTACAGCATATAATGGGTACTTATGTAAATTTATTTAAACAAATATTATATATATGGGGTTCATATAAAATTCTTAACTGTATGCTGGAATAGCTTAGTGTTTATAAGTACTTAATCGTAACAATCTTTTAAGCTATGCTTAATCAGCAGGAAACCAATATATTATATATATAAACGGATCCTCAGAGACTATACGTTAAGCACCGTATTTATTTTTAATGCGCTGAATAAATAGTCCATTCTATAGGTTAATATATTATATAAATTATTAACTACTATAAGTGTCATGACAACTACATTTAATATGAGAAGTCCTGGAATAAGACTGCATAAAAGCGTTTTTACGCGAATTTGTGCTTAAAGAGCCAAACTCCGGGGAAGCCCTAAAGCTCTAATAACTAAAGATAAGACGGAAACTTCTTAACTGGCCTCATTAATGACTGAGGGTATAGTAATATCATTAGAGATTCTAGCAATAGGAATGGGTAATCGCGGATCTAAAATAGATAAGGCTTTCTTATCTGTAAAAGAGCAACGAGTAGACGGTTCTTCGGTATTATATACAATACTGTAAGGTGTATTCTAGTCGCCGGGAAAGCCGGTTCTGGAACAAAATTATCTACATATTTTTTTTTTAAGGTCTTAATATATATATACCTACTATTAAGTAAAAATTTTTGAGATTTAATTTGTGTAGATAAAATACTCCCGAATTTATATACACTTAAGTTTTTTACTAAAGTCATATAGATGAATAACGTAATATACTACTAATTCTAAGGGTTTAAATCCAAATTTTGTAACTGGTTTCTGTGATGGAGAGTCTTGCTTTTCTCTTATGATTAGTAAAAATCCTAAACATACTTTAGGTTGAAGTGTTAAATTAGTTTTTTCTGTTCATTTACACTCTAAGGAAATAGATATTTTATATTTAATTCAACGTTTCTTTGGTGTAGGTAATGTAACGCTAAATAAAGATTAAGTTACATACCAAGTTATAAAACTAAGTGACTTAGCTTGTGTAATAGAACATTTTAATAACTATCCGCTAAAGACTCAAAAGTATGCTGATTTTTTATTATTTAAACAAGCATTTGGAATTGTAAACAGGAAAGAGCATCTTACTGAGGATGGTCTCAAAAAGCTTGTTAGTGTTAGAGCTTCCCTTAATAAAGGTTTACCTGATAGATTAAAGGTAGCTTTCCCTGGTATTACTCCTGTGCCCAGACCTACTACACCCAAAACTAACTTGGAGTGAAATAAGTCAGAAATTAAACACTGAATGGCTGGATTTGTCACAGGTGAAGGATGTTTTTATATCAAAACAAGCAAGTCTAAGACACATAAATCAGGTATAGACGTTGGTTTACAGTTCATTATAGTTCAAAATATACGTGATTCCTATTTAATAGAGAGCTTTGTACAATTTTTTGGTGGTGGTTCTTTCTCTGTTGCAGAAAACTCTAGCATAGCTAGATTTACTGTGTAAAAATTTTCTGAGATTGTGGACAATATTATACCTTTTTTCGAGGAATATCCCATACAAGGTGCAAAAGCTAAAGATTTTAAGAACTTTAAAGAAGCATCTGCCCTTATTAAGTCTAAAGATCATCTAAATAAACAGGGTTTAGATAAAATTCTGTTAATTAAATCCATAATGAATTTTAAAAGGGAATTGCAGTAAGTAGTATAGAATTATTATATATAAAGGATTATATCTGAACTCTTTAAGAGTAAAAAGATAGACAACCCTTTTTATGTATTCACGGGTGTTAAGAATAAACCCAGATTAAAGTTACTACATTTAGATAAACAGGATATCTAATAGACTTAGAGTTTTCTTTAGAATACATCTCTTTTTTGATGAATGTTTATCCATTGTGGATCGAAATTAATTTTATTTGCTTGAGCAGTTGTTATTACAGCTGTTTTATTATTATTATCTTTACCTGTTTTAGCCGGTAAACTAAATCTGCCGGCTTTAAATTTGGCTGTATTCTGGGAACCGTTATATGAAAATATATCGCAATCAGCAGGTAATCTATTAAGTTTGAACTTTTTAGAGAACCTCAGAGGCTATACGCCAAGTTATCTTGGTTGTAGTTTTGATATTTTAACTTTTCCTTTATTCACAACTCCTAGAGCAATTCATACTGATAACAGTAGTAAAAATTTAAACAAATCTCTTTTTAGTTATTATTTAACCGGGCTTATTGAAGGTGATGGTACAATAATAACACCTAAAAGTTTAAGATCCCCTAAGGGTAAGTTAAATTACCCTTCTATACAAATAGTTTTTCATTTAAAAGACTTACCTTTAGCTTTACTTGTTCAAAAAGAACTAGGTGTAGGGTCATTATCTAGAAAAAAAGGGGTAGATGCTTATATATTAACTATAAATAGTTATGAAGGTATATTGTTAACTATTTCATTAATAAATGGAAACATGAGAACACCTAAAATATATAGTCTTAATGCATTAATAGATTTTTTAAATAAAACTAAAGGAACCAGTTTTGAAAAACATTCTGTATCTACAGGGCCTTTAGATTCCAATCCATGGCTGTCAGGGTTTATAGAAGCAGACGCTTCTTTCCAAGTAAGAACTACTCTTTCAGGTAAATATCCTAAACTTGAATGTAAATTAGAAATATTGTTTATTTTGTATCCCTATCTATTAGAAATGAGACCGGCTGAATTTAATTCTAAAATTAATGAAATATATTTTTTTAAACAAATAGCAGAGTTTTTAGAAATTCCTGATAATAGTTTAAAACAAAAAAAGTTTAAAAATTATGAAAAATTTACTCTTAAAACACAAAATATTAGAAGTAATGAAATATTAATTAATTATTTAAATACATACCCTTTATTTTCAAGTAAGTTTTTAGATTATAATGATTTTGTATTAGCCCTAGAAATATTTAAAAAGACTAAAAATAATAAATTTGAATTAGACTTAGACAATTTAGATATATCTAGCTTTTATGAGGAATCTTTTACTTCTTACGGTGATTTAATAAATTCAATAAAAAAAAGAATGGGTCATAATAGAACAATATTTATATGGGATCATTTACAAAATTTTTATCGTTTAAATTACCCGACATCTAGTTCTTTGTCTAATACCGTTGTGAAATCACGCCAAGAACAGAGAGAAAATAAAAATTTAAATATTAATAAAAATATTATTTCTTATAGAAAATATTCTACTAGTTCTAAACCTAATAGTACTTTAGTTACTACTAAAAACATTAACGAGTTAAACCTTAATAATAATATGTTTGTTTCATCTGTCGTATATAATAATGCTGAAGAATATAAAAATCTAATTTTAGCGGATAATAAGAATAAAGCAGGAATTTATGTGTGGACACATATAGAGTCCTCCAAGAAATACATAGGTTCTTCTGTAAACCTATCTAGACGATTGTCTTATTATTTTTCTGAAAATATTTATAAGTATAAAACAAGTAAAATATATAATGCTTTATTAAGTTACGGGTTTTCAGCTTTTTCTTTAACTATACTTGAATATATAGATATAGCAAAATTACCCAAAGACGAAGCTAAAAAACTCATTATAGAACGAGAACAACATTATATAGATAATATCTTAGCTGAATACAATATTTTAAAAACAGCAGGGTCTTTATTAGGTTTTCAGCATTCAAATACTACCTTAGTTAAATTTCAAAAAGCTAAAGGAAAGGGAAATAACCCTATGTTTGGAAAATTTCATTCTGAAGAAACTATCTTAAAGATGAGTACAATAAAGAAAGGAAAGTCTAGATCGAAAGAAACTAAATTAAAAATTGGTTTAACAAACAGTAAAAAAATATATTTATTTGTAAATGATCATGTTTCTGATAGCCAGAAAACATTATTTAAGTCTTTCGACAATTATACTGAAGCGGCAAACTATTTAAATTGTAGTAAACGAAATTTGTCTAGATATGTAGATAAAAATAAACCATTAAATAAAAAATGGTTTTTATTTAGTAAAGATATTAAGAATAAGTAAACAATTAAATGTTGCTGGTTAAAGCTATTAGAAATAACTCAAAGACGAGAAGATCATAAAGGATATGATAATTTAGATTTTTTAAGTTATATTGCTGAGTTTTTAGAAACGGAAGTAAAAAAAATAAGGTCGGATAAACCAAAACCTGAGTATAGAGTTAGAACTACTAACCTTAAAGGTAATATTAACGCTAAAAACTATCTTTTACAATACCCTCTATTTGGAACTAAACATTTAGATTCATTAGATTGAATGAAGGTACTAGACATGTTTGATAAAAAGGAGCATAAAACAGAGGAAGGAAAGGAAAAAATAGTAAAGATCAAATCAGGTATGAACAATTACAGGGCAATGTTTACTTGAGATCATTTACAAAGATTTTACAACGTAAAGATATAAGATATGGTCCGATCAGACATGAAAATGTCTGCGTATCTACACTAAGTTTTAATAACTTTTTAAGCTAAAGAGTGACACTTTAAGCTATGGGATTTCATCCAGTAGATCAACAATTTAATGGGAATTACTATGGTATTAACAGATAGAAACTTTAATACTTCATTCTTTGAGGTAGCAGGTGGTGGTGATCCAATATTATACCAACATCTTTTCTTAAGAGTAGTATTTGAAGATTACTTAGTATTACAAACATTCTTTATCTTTCCTAGTTCTATAACATATATATCTATAAGACATAAGTCTAATTTATCTAACAATAATTTTGATTTTTCTGCGGTTTACAAAAAGTATAATACTCATTTACCAACTAATAATATTCCTTCAGAGGAATTTTTAACTTGGTTAGTTGGTTTCACAGAAGGAGAAGGTTCTTTTATAGTTAACAACCGAGGAGATTTGGCATTTGTTATTACACAAGCTACAGTAGATAAACAAGTCCTAGAATTTATACAAGAAACACTAGGATTTGGTAAAGTTATACGTCAATCAGCTTTAACTAGTAGATATGTTACACAAAACAAAAAAGAAATAGATATTATAATTAGTATATTCAATGGTAATCTAGTTTTGCCAAAAAGACAAGAAAGTTTTGATTTGTTCACTAAAGGATTTAATGAATGAGTTACAAAAGGTAGAATATTATTAGAACCTGTAAATAATAAGAATAGACCTATCTTACCTACTTTAAACGATGCTTGGTTTGCAGGATTTACTGATGGAGAAGGTTGTTTTGCTTGTTCAATAGGTGAAAATAAAGGATTTACTTTCAACTTCAATATTTCTCAAAAGTGAGAAATCAATCTAAAAATATTAGAGCATTTTACTACGTTATTTAGCAATGGAATAGTGTCTAGACACTCAGTAGAAAATGTTAATGAATTTAGAGTAGGTGGTGTGAATAATTGTAAAGTTATTTTCCCTTACTTTGATAATTATCCATTATATACTAAAAAGTCTTTAGCTTATAAATTATGAAAAGATGTTCATAATAATCTTGTTAATAAAGATCACTTAGATAAGTCAAAAAGACGGGAAATAGTTGAAAAAGCTAGAATGGTAAATGAATCAAGTAATCTTTAAGTACGACGGGAAAAAAAGTAAAGGTTTAACGTGCAAGTTATGAAATTATTAGGACAGATGTAAAAAGATATAAGATCCGACATAGTGAATGTTTTTTTTTTTACATACCTTATACTTAGTTAATATATACAACTATTACTTGCAACTCTTAAATTTAAAGGTTATATTCTTTTATATAAGATTTTAAATGTATTTTATAAATACAAGGAAAAGTAATAAAAATATTAGCGATGCTAGTGCAATTACGGTCAACAAGATTCTCGCTTAAAGACCGTCGGCCTTTTAAGAGGTCGCTACAGACTGGTTCACTGGTGGGTGGCTGAAATGCTGCTTAATGTACAGTCGGTTTCTTCTATCATAAATGTATGATACGCAAGCCCGGAGTTTAAACTACCGGTACCTGGATTTAACAAGAGATTTTTAATAAGTTAAATTTGAAGAAATGGATTCTTCGGTCAAAAATGGCCCTTTTTAGAGGAAATTCTAAATTCGAATTGCGCTGTATGCTGGAACCATCTAGAATCAACCGCTGGAGTTGATCCATCCATTAATAGGGTGGCGGAGTCTAAGGGTACTAATATTGTAAGTCTAGGCTTAAGCTTAGCCGTATTGGTAAAAATCCCTTGCATCCGTAAGTGGAATCAGCCGGTAACCAATGATAGAAGTTATTCTTCTCATCTAGTAGGAACCTCAGAGACTACACGCGCAACATCCTTTGGTTCAAATGAAACACGTTTCAATCAATGGTTAGCTGGTCTTATTGATGGTGACGGAAGTTTGCAAGTTAGCAAAGCAGGATATTCTAGTTGTGAAATAACTGTAGCTCTTGCTGATGAACGTATGCTGCGTATTATCCAGAACAAACTAGGAGGTTCTATTAAACCTCGTAGTGGTGTTCAAGCTATTCGTTGACGTTTACACAATCGTTCAGCTATGTTAGAATTGATAAACCGTATAAATGGCTACATTAGACACAGTAGTCGATTTGTTCAACTAAATCGTGTATGTGCCTTACTAGGTGTGAAACTTTTAACCCCTGATAATTTACACAATAAGCATGGTTGGTTTGCTGGGTTTTTCGACGCGGACGGTACTATAGGTTATTATTTTAAAGGTAAGAATAATCAACCTCAGTTAACTTTAAGTGTAACAAACAAACTATATGTTGATGTAGTCCATTATATGACTTATTTTGGTGGAGCGATTTATTTTGATAAAGCACAAAATGGTTACTACAAATGAAGTATTCAATCAGAGGCAAACTTTTCAGCTTTCCTTGAGTACACGAAAGTTTGTCACCCTCAATCTATTAAACGTAATCGTTTATTTTTGATTAACGAGTATTATCGTCTTGTGGCAATAAAAGCACACATAGCACAACAGGGTTCAGTACTACACAAAGCTTGAATGAATTTTAATCGTAAATGAAAATAGTTATAGCCAAAGTGATGATGATATAGTCCAGTAACTTTTTTAACGAGTTATTGCATCCCGAGGTAAATATATAGGCCTCGTAATGTTGCTATATGCTGGGAATACTTCGATATTTAGGTTTAAATATTCCATTTTAAAATAAGATAGTGAATATTTTAAAGAAGTGAATCAGCAGGTAACCTGTAAAGGGAACCCCAGAGACTTTACGCAACAAAACTGTATCAAGAAAATTTAATTGAAAATTTATATGAAAAAAAAGACAAAATATGCCGATATAAAAATAGAATTTAAACCGCATAAGCTAGTAAGGGGAAACATTTGAACATTTAATGAAAATGGGTTAAAAAAAGTCATTATTAAGTAATGGTACAGTTTAAGATATAGTCCAAACAGGTATGTAAATGCCTGAATATGAATTAGAATATATTATTAAAATATCCTTTTTTAAAGTATAATCACTATTTAATTCATAAAAAATTTTGCTATATTTTAATCATTCCAGGATTTGGTATAATAAGTACTACAATTTCAGCGAATTCCAATAAGAGCGTATTCGGGTATTTAGGAATGGTTTACGCCATGTGTTCTATTGGTATTTTAGGTTTTGTAGTTTGAAGTCAATGGCTGGCTTTCCTTATAGGTGACTATAAGGTAATAAATTTCGCTATATGATTCTGGAACAGCTTAGTGTCTATAGGTACTTTTAATAGTGAAAATCTTATAGGCTATGCTCAATCAGCAGGGAATTTTAGTTTTATGTCAACTTCTCTTTTAGTAGTGAAGGATATAAAAGCTGACAAAAGCCCCTCAGAGACTACACGCGAAACGTCTTTTAATTTTGATCAGTATAGAAAAATATCAGGTAAGAATTCTGATCAAATATCTGACACTTGGTTAACTTGATTTATGGGGTTTTCTGAAGGTGATGGTGCTTTTCTTACAGGAAAAGACAAACGTCTTTTATTTGTATTAACTCAAAAAGAAATTGCTATATTAAATCATGTACATGCAACATTAGGTATAGGTAGAGTTAGAACATATGGCAATTTTAGCCGTTATCGTGTGGATGATAAAAAAGGTATACTTATTTTAATAGCTTTATTTAATGGTAACTTGGTCTTAGATAAAAGGAAAGTACAAGTAAGAAAATGATTAGATACTCTTAATATCAAACAACAAGATAATTATGTTCTTCCTATGCTAAATAATAGTTGACTGTCAGGGTTTATAGATGCAGAAGGTTGTTTTAATGTTACACTTTTTAAAAGAAAATATATGGCTTTAGGTTATCAAGTTAAATTAAGATTTATGATTGACCAAAAGGATAGCCTGGATAATATGCTATTTATAAAAGATAAGTTGAATCTTTTTTTAACTAACAGAAAGCTTAAAAAAGGTAGTATTGGTACTATGCATAGAATAGAAAGCAATTCATTTGTTAAGGTACCACTTATTATTGAATATATAAACAGATTTAGATTAAAAACTAAAAAACAAGAGTCATTTGACAAATGAGTAACAGTTTACGAGTTAGTACAAAGTAAGGCTCACCTTACAGAAAAAGGACTTAATGAAATAAAAAAACTAAGTAAAGAAGTTAATATAATCACTAGTATTACAAAAAAAATTGGTGATAAACTTAACTAAAAGATAAAGATATAGTCCACAAAAGGTTTTTCCTTGTGCACCACATGTATACTGTTGGTCTTGATGTAGATACAAGAGCGTACTTTACAGCAGCAACTCTAATTATAGCAGTGCCTACGGGTATTAAAATATTCTCTTGATTAGCAACTTGTTATGGTGGTTCTTTACA
>Ga0182229_1000395_pt1 | contig 11260 bp, 9 predicted proteins | sample G6R1MG_32_FD_129663 | JGI IMG/M metagenome (GOLD analysis project Ga0182229, IMG submission 129663) | Miscanthus phyllosphere microbial communities from Michigan, USA - G6R4_MAIN_07NOV2016_LD1 MG | ecosystem: Host-associated > Plants > Phyllosphere > Phylloplane/Leaf | place: USA: Michigan...
ACGGGGCGGACGGTTTCCGCAACAGCGCACGCAGCATGGCACTCACCCCTCGTGAGGCGGCGCGAAGGGGCGCCAGCCTTGGTGATCGAGAGGTGTCCGACGCTCCGCAGGGGGGGCGACGACTCGGATTCCTCGCGCGGTTCGAGCTTCGTGGCGAACGGCTAAGGCGGAACCGTGGCGGAAAAGCGCCGCGCAAGAGCTTTCCCGCACATTGCGCGGGACAGGCAGGAGGCGCCTACCAGTAGCCGCCGTAGTCGCGCCGGGCGACGTCCGGCTGCCAGTAGCGAGGCTGGTCGAACGGGTCGACCGCCTCGCGCCGGATGCGGCGGACCGTCGGGCGACGGACCGCCTCGCGGGACGGCGACGCGGCCGCCGGGGTGTCGGCCACCTTGCGCTTCTGGCCGGCCGGCGCCCGCGCCATTGCGTCGGAGCGGGACGAGAGCCCGAGCGCCGCCTTCATGGGCGCGTCGTAGCCGTAGAGGTCGGGCAGGGTGCGGTAGGTGCCGAACGCGTCCACCTCCGCGGTGAAGTAGGCCAGATGCACCGGCAGCTTCTCGGCCAGCCGGATGGTGCGCTCGCCCTTGCCGATCAGCTTCTTCAGCCGCTCGCTGGTCCAGTCCGGCAGCACCGCGTCGGCGAAGCGGAAGGGATCGTCCACGCGCACGCAGCCGTGGCTCAGCGCCCGGTTCGAGGCGCCGAACAGCGAGCGGTTGGGCGTGTCGTGCAGGTAGACCGAGTGCTGGTTGGGGAACATGAACTTGATGAAGCCCAGCGCGTTGCGCTCGCCGGGCGGCTGGCGCAGCGAGACCACGTTGCCGCGCCGCACCACCTCGAAGCCGGCGGTGCGCCCCGAGGCCAGCATCGTCTTCAGGATCGAGGGCGGCACGTACCAGGACGGGTTCACCACCGCGTATTCCATCAGCCCCGAGAACAGGGGGGTGGGCGAGTCCGGCTTGCCGACGATGACGCGGGTCTCGTCGCGTACGCTCCCGCCGCGCACCACCTTGAGCCGGAACTCGGGCACGTTCACCAGCACGTAGTCGGCGCCCAGATCCGAGGGCAGCCAGCGCCAGCGCTCCATGTTGACGAGGAGGTCGGCCTCGTTGCCGGAGGGCTTGGCGGGGCGCGCGGGACCGTCGAGCGCCGCGAGGGTCGCGCCGGTGAGGCTGCCGGTGTCGGGCAGGCCGCGGCTGCGCTGGAAGCGGGAGACGGCCTCGGCCACGTCGCGGTCGTAGGCCTCGGGCTCGCCCGGCGGCCGGTCGAGGGTGCCGGCGGCCCGCTCCGCCAGACCGAAATGACGGCGCAGCAGCGGCACCCGCGGATCGCTCATCCCGACCTTCAGGACCGGGCCGGCCGGAACCTTGACGCTCGGCGTTCCCCTCGGCGCGTCGCCGCGCATCGACGCGAGCCGGCTCTTGAGCGCGAGGTAGCCCGGCGAGCGGGGATTGTAGGCCTGGAGCGTCCGTCCGGCCCCGTCGCCGGCGGCGGCGATCTCGGGCAGCAGGGCGTCCGCCGCCGGGAGGTCGAGGTGGGGCGTGATCAGCCGGGCGATGCCCGACGGGCTGATCCGGCCGCCGCGGGCGTCGCGGGCGTAGAGCAGGATCGCCGCCGACAGCTTCAGGTCGGCCTCGGCCAGTTCGGCCTCGGTGTCCGCCCGGCTCAGCACGCCGAGCGCGGGCACGGGATAGGCGGCGGGGTCGAGCCCGTCCTCGGCGGCCGCGCGCAGGCGCTCGATCGCGGACTTGGCGGCGGGCGTGAGCTGGCGCTCGGCGATCCAGAGCGGCTTGAAATCGCCCAGCGCGTAGACGGCCTGCATCGCCTCGCGCTGCTTCGTGGGCAGGCGGGGCAGGAGGGGGGCACTGTCGGCGAGCCGGGCGAACACGGCCGCGCCCAGGGGATCGCTGGGCGGCCGGGGCGCGGCCGGCACCATGGGGGCCGCCGCGACGGGCTCCTCCGGCGGCGGCGGCTTGAAATCGGGCTCCGGGGGCGCTCCGCTGGTGGTCGCCGCCTTGGCGGCGTCCTCGGCCGGGTCGGTCTTCGCGGAATCGGATCTGGCCGGATCCGCCTTGGCCGCCTCTGGGATGAGCGGATCGGTCTTCAGCGGCTCGACGGCGGCGGTGCGCAGGGGCGCCTCGGCCACGGATTGCGCACGCGCCGGCCCGAGGACGGCGCCGCCGACCGAGCAGGACAGCCACGCCATCAGCGCGGCGGCGGCGGAGCGCGTAGCGCCGGGTGAAGCGCCCATGGCGATGACTCCTCGGATCCGACGAGGAGCGTACCCCTGCGACCGAACCACTCGTATGATTATCGGGTCAAGCGCGGCCGTGTGCAATCGCACGCGGCCGGGCCACGGTTCGGACGCGTCAGGCGGCCTCGTCGGACTTCTCGTCGCCGTCGAGACCGAGGTCCTTGAGCTTGCGGTAGAGGGTGGATCGGCCGATTCCGAGGCGGCGGGAGACCTCGGACATCCGGCCTCGGTAGAACTGGAGGGCGAAGCGGATCGTCTCGGCCTCGATCCCCTCCATGGTCTTCATCTCGCCGGTGTCCTCGACCACGAGCGACATGGCGTGCGGATCGCGCACCTCGACGCGCACGATCTCGCGCACGGGCTCCAGGCCGCCCGCCGGCATCTGGGGCTGGCTGGGGGCTGCCGGGATGCGCACGTCGAAGCCCTCGACCTGGGCGGCGATCTGCGGGAATTCCGCGACCGTGAGTTCGTCGCCGTCGGCCAGCACCACGGCCCGGAACAGCGCGTTCTCCAGTTGGCGCACGTTTCCGGGCCAGGGGTAGCGCGAGAGCAGGGCCATCGCCTCGGCGGTGATGCCGCGCACCCGTTTGCCCTCCTCCGCCGCGAAGCGCGCGCAGAACGAGCGCACGAGGTCCGGAATGTCCTCCCGGCGCGCCCGCAGCGGGGGCAGGGTCATCGGGAACACGTTCAGGCGGTAGTACAGGTCCTCGCGAAAGTGGCCCTGCTTGACCAGATCGAGCAGGGAGCGGTTGGTGGCCGAGATCAGGCGGATGTCCACGCGCACGCTGCGCTTGGCGCCGACCGGATCGACCTCGCCCTCCTGCAGGGCGCGCAGGAGCTTGACCTGCGCGTCGAGGGGCAGCTCGCCGATCTCGTCGAGGAACAGGGTGCCGCCCGACGCCTCGACGAACTTGCCGACGTGACGCTCGGTGGCGCCGGTGAAGGCGCCCTTCTCGTGCCCGAACAGGGTCGACTCCACGAGGTTGTCGGGGATCGCGCCGCAGTTGACGATGACGAAGGGTTTGCCGCGCCGGTCTCCCGAGCCCTGGATGGCGCGGGCGAGCACCTCCTTGCCGACTCCCGACTCGCCCTCTATCAGCACGGGGATGTTGGACTTGGCCGAGCGTTCGGCGAGCCGGATCACGCGCTCCATGTCGGGGCTGCGCGAGGCGAGGTCCTTGAAGCCGAGCGAGCCGGAGGCGCGGCGGCGCATGCGCCGGACCTCCTCCTCGAGTTGATCGACCCGCAGCGCGTTCTTGATCGAGACGCTCAGGCGCTCGGCGCCGGCGGGCTTGACCACGAAGTCGACGGCGCCCGCGCGCATGGCGTTGACCACCGCGTCGATCGAGCCGTTCGAGGTCTGCACGATGACGGGGGTGTCGAGGCCGGCCTTGCGCATCTCCGCGAGCACGCCGAGCCCGTCGAGGCCGCCCGGCATCACGAGGTCGAGCAGCACCACGTCGATGTCGTCACAGTTGCGCAGGGCCGTGAGGCCCTCGACGCCGTTCTCGGTCACCCGTGCCTCGAAGCCGAGGCGGCGCACCATGCTCTCGGCGAGGCGGCGCTGCACCGGGTCGTCGTCGACGATGAGGACGGTGGTGGTCATGCGGGCGCCTCGTTCGGTCGTATCCGGCAGCCGTTCGCAGGAGAGGGCGGCCTCGATGCGACGAGGCGGCCTGTCCGCGGGCGGCTGTTCCGTTTCGAACCTCAGGGTCGCCCAAACGCGTAAAGCCGCGCTTAACGATGGCGCGAGTTTTCGCGTCACCGCGAATTTCGGCCCGCGTGCGACCGGGAAACGGGTTTGAGCGTGCGCCTCCGTTGATCGCCCGACATCCGCGCTCGATATCAGGGCGACAGGCACCGGCCCGCCGCCGCGGGCTGCCCCGGAGAGAACCGCTTCATGTCGAGCCGAACCGTCGCGCGTATGCTGTCCCCGGACACGACCGGAGGGGCGGCAATGGGGGCCGAAGGTCTGCAGGCGGCCCAGGCCACCGCCCGCGCGGTCGATCTCGGCACCCTGCCGGAATGGGACCTGCGCGACCTCTACGCCGGCCTCGACGATCCGGCCTTCGCCGCCGACCTCGCCCGCGTCGAGGAGGAGTGCGAGGCGTTCTCGGAGCGCTATGCCGGCCGGATCGCCGTCCTGACGTCCAAGCCCGACGCGTCCACGACGCTCGCCGAGGCCGTCCGGAATTATGAGGGGATCGAAGATCTGCTCGGGCGCCTGATGTCGTTTGCGGGGCTCGTGTATTCCGGCGACACCACCGACGAGACCCGCGCCAAGTTCTACGGCGACACCCGCGAGCGCCTCACCGCCGCGTCCGGCCACCTCCTGTTCTTCGGCCTCGAACTGAACCGGGTCGACGACATGGCCATGGACCGCGCCATGGCGGCCGGCCCGCTCGACCGCTATCGCCCCTGGATCGAGGATCTGCGACGGGAGAAACCGTTCCAACTCGACGACCGCACGGAAAAGCTGTTCCTGGAGAAATCCGTGACGGCGAGCGCTTCCTGGGACCGGTTGTTCAACGAGACCATCGCGGCGCTGCGCTTCCCCGTGCAGGGCGAGAAGCTGACCCTGGAGCCGACCCTTAACAAGCTCCAGGACCCGGACGGCGCGGTGCGCCGCGAGGCGGCGGGCGCGCTCGGCGAGACGCTGCGGGCGAACCTGCGCGTGTTCACGCTGATCACCAACACGCTGGCCAAGGACAAGGAGATCTCGGACCGCTGGCGCGGCTTCAAGGACGTGGCCGATGCCCGCCATCTCGCCAACCGCGTCGAGCCGGAGGTGGTGGCGGCGATGGTCGAGGCCGTGCAGGCCGCCTATCCGCGCCTCTCGCACCGCTACTACCGGTTGAAGGCCAAGTGGTTCGGCGTGGAGGCGTTGCCCTACTGGGACCGCAACGCGCCGCTGCCGCGGGTGGAGCAGCGCACGATTCCCTGGACGGAGGCCCGCGACACGGTGCTCGACGCCTACGGCGCGTTCTCGCCGGAGATGGCGGGGATCGCCAAACGCTTCTTCGACGACAGCTGGATCGACGCGCCGACCCGCCCGGGCAAGGCGCCGGGGGCGTTCGCCCATCCGACCGTGCCGTCCGCGCATCCCTACGTGCTGGTGAACTACCAGGGCAAGCCGCGGGACGTGATGACGCTCGCGCACGAGCTCGGGCACGGGGTGCATCAGGTGCTCGCCGCCGGGAACGGCGCGCTGATGGCGCCGACGCCGCTCACGCTCGCCGAGACGGCGTCCGTGTTCGGGGAGATGCTGACCTTCCGGCGTCTGCTCGCCTCGATCACCGACACGACCCAGCGCCGGGCGATGTTGGCTGCCAAGGTCGAGGACATGATCAACACCGTGGTGCGCCAGATCGCGTTCTACTCGTTCGAGCGGAAGGTCCATCTGGCCCGCGCCAAGGGCGAGCTGACCGCCGAGCAGATCAACGGGCTCTGGATGTCGGTGCAGGCCGAGAGTCTGGGACCGGCCATCACGCTGGACGCGGGCTACGAGCCGTTCTGGGCCTACATCCCGCACTTCGTGCATTCGCCGTTCTACGTCTACGCCTACGCCTTCGGCGACTGCCTCGTGAACTCGCTCTACGGCGTCTACGCCAAGGCCGAGGACGGCTTCGTGGAGCGTTACTTCGCCCTGCTCTCGGCCGGCGGCTCGAAGCCCTACGCCGAACTCCTCAAACCCTTCGGCCTCGACGCGAGCGATCCGGGCTTCTGGCAGATCGGCCTCGGGATGATCGAGGGGATGATCGTCGAGCTGGAGGGGATGGAGGAGGGGTGAGCCGGGAGCTCATGCCCGAAACAAGACCGGTTTCGTGGCCCGATCGGTGTTGTACGGAGCGTATAATACTGATCGGGTTCATGTCGTGAAGTTGGAAGTCAAGCGTATCGGCAATTCCACCGGTCTGATCCTGCCGCGCGACCTTCTCGGCAAGCTCAACCTCGAACAGGGCGACTGGCTCTACGTCACCGAGAATGCGGACGGCACGGTGCGGCTGTCCCCGTGCGGTCCGACCTTCGAGAAGGGCATGAAGATCGCCGAGAAGGCGATGAAGACCTATCGCAACGCGCTGGCCGAGCTTGCCAAACGAGCGGGGTCGTCCGGCTCGCGAGCGATCTCGTGCAGGCCATCCACGTCCATCAACTGAAGCTGTTCGGTGGGCCACCGGGACTGCGCGACGAGGGTGCGCTCGAACCGGCTCCCGGACGCCCCGTGAACCCCGCGGCCTACGGTGAGCCGGATCTTGCCGAACGCGCTGCGGCCTACAGCTTCGGCATCGCCAAGAACCACCGGTTCATCGACGGCGGCAAGCGTGCGGCGCTGCTGTCGCTGGTCACATTTCTGGGTCTCAACGACATCGACTTCCTCGTCGAAGAAGCGGAGGCCGTGGTCGTGATCCGTGGTCTGGCCGCGGGGGAGGTCGAGGAATCCGGTCTGACCCGCTGGATCCGGGGCAACTGGCCGGAGGCTTGAGGCGCGACCCAGGGACCCATCGCCCTGGGCATGGCGGACGGGGAACTTATGTGTCGAGACATCACCCCAGCGAGCACCCCGGACCCATGGCCGAGATCGACCGCGAAGCCAACCGCTTCTCCGCCCGCGCCAGCCGCTATGCCAGCGTCGGCGCCAACGTCGGCGGCGTGGCGGCCCGGATGGCCGCCGCCCGCCTGTTCGGCGGCAAGGGCGCGGAGGGCATCACCAACGCGGCGGCTTTGGCCCAGGCGCTCGGCGGTCTCAAGGGGCCGATCATGAAGGTGGCGCAGCTGCTCGCCACCGTGCCGGACCTGCTGCCGCCCGAATACGCCGCCGAGCTCCAGAAGCTGCAATCCGACGCACCGCCCATGGGCGCGGCCTTCGTCAAGCGCCGGATGATGGCCGAACTCGGCCCCGACTGGCAGGGCCGTTTCGGCGGGTTCGACCTGAAGCCAGCCGCCGCCGCCTCGCTCGGACAGGTGCACCGGGCGACGTCCAAGGATGGCGCCGCGCTCGCGTGCAAGCTGCAGTACCCGGATATGCAGTCGGCGGTGGAGGCCGACCTGAAGCAGCTGGAGGTGGCGTTCGCGCTGCACCGGCGCATGAATTCCTGGCTCGACACCCGCGAGATCGCCAAGGAGATCGGCGCCAGGGTTCGCGAGGAATTGGACTACGCCCGCGAGGCCAAGCACGCGGCGCTCTACGGCAGCGTTCTGCGGGACATCGCTCCCGTGCGCGTGCCCGAGGTGCACACCGATCTCTCCACCAAGCGCCTGCTCACCATGGGCTGGCTCGATGGCGAGAAGATCCTCAGCTTCGCCGACGCGCCGATCGAGGTCCGCAACCGCATCGCGCAGGCGATGTTCAAGGCGTGGTGGCACCCGTTCAGCCGCGCCGCCGTGATCCACGGCGATCCGCATCTGGGCAACTACACGGTATTCTCCGAGGGCGGGGAGGCGCAGGGCATCAACCTGCTCGATTACGGCTGCGTGCGCATCTTCCACCCGCGCTTCGTCGGCGGCGTGGTCGATCTCTACCGGGGATTGCTGGAGGACGACCGGGCGCGCGTCGTCCACGCCTACGAGGTCTGGGGGTTTCGCGATCTGACCAACGAGACCATCGACATCCTCAACATCTGGGCGCGCTTCATCTACGGGCCGCTGCTGGAGGACCGGGTCCGCAGCGTCGCCGACGGGGTGAAGCCCGGCGAGTACGGACGGCGTCAGGCCTTCGAGGTGCATCAGGCCCTGAAAGCCCGTGGCCCCGTGACGATCCCGCAGGAATTCGTGTTCATGGACCGCGCGGCGGTGGGGCTCGGCGCGGTGTTCCTGCACCTGCGCTCCGAGCTGAACTATCACCGGCAGTTTGAGGCCGAGATCGAGCGCTTCTCCCTCGACGCGCTCGCCGAGCGGCAGCGGGTCGCCCTCGACGCGGTCGGCCTTCCACAGCCGGCTTAAGCGAAAGCGCCACCGGAGATTTCACCGACGCCCAAGTTGATTGCGGGGGTGAAATCCTTGCGCTACATCCGCAACGGAACAAGAAAGACGCTGCCAGGGATCGAACGCACGATGGCCGAGACGAAGACTCTGTCGGGGGTGAGCTACAGCCCGGCCATGGACGAGAAGACCCACGAACAGACCTATCGCGGCTTCGTGAAGTTCGTCGAGATCGCCACCGCCGTCGTCATCGCCTGGGTCATGGCGCTCGCCGTCGGCGGCGTGCGCGAGGCCTGGCTGACCGCCATCGGCGGCGTCCTGCTGTCCTGGGTCGCGGCGGCGGTCGGCGCCTTCGTCCCCGCCATCGGCTGGAAGGCCCCCGCGGCGGTGGCCTTGCTACTGGCGGCGGTGCTCGCTTTCGGCTAGAGGCGGATTTACCTAGGTTTATTTGCAAACGGGTTTCGTCCGGTGCCGCCTGCGTCGGACGACGCGCCGGCCTCCGCGGCTGATTGAGACCCTCATACACGCTCGGATACCGGTGCGCCCGCTGGGGCACTGTAAGAACGGGAGCTGTTGAATGCGCATCGCCGTCCTCTCGGAGACGGACCCCGGGGAACCGCGGGTTGCCGCCGTGCCCGAAACGGTCAAGAAGTTCGTCGCCCTGGGCGCCGACGTGGTCGTGCAGTCGGACGCGGGCAAGCTCGCGGGCGTACTCGACGGCGAGTACGAGGCGGCCGGCGCCACGATCGCTGGATCGGCCGAGGACGCCGCCCGCGACGCCGACCTCGTCCTCAAGGTCCGCCGCCCCGCCGCCGAGGAGCTCTCGGCGATCAGGAAGGGCGCCGTGGTCGTCGCGATCATGGACCCCTACGGCCACGAGGCCGAGCTGAAGGCCATGGCCGAGGCCGGGGTCAGCGCCTTCTCGATGGAGCTGATGCCCCGCATCACCCGCGCGCAGGTGATGGACGTGCTCTCCTCCCAGGCCAACCTCGCCGGCTACCGCGCCGTGGTGGACGGTGCCGCCGAGTACGGTCGCTCGCTCCCCATGATGATGACGGCGGCCGGCACCGTGCCCGCCGCGCGGGTGTTCATCATGGGCGTGGGCGTGGCCGGCCTCCAGGCCATCGCCACGGCCCGGCGTCTCGGCGCGGTCGTCACCGCCACCGACGTGCGCCCGGCCACGAAGGAGCAGGTCGAGTCCCTCGGCGCCAAGTTCGTCGCGGTCGAGGACGAGGAGTTCAAGTCGGCCGAGACCAAGGGCGGCTACGCCAAGGAGATGTCGGCCGAGTACCAGAAGAAGCAGGCCGAGCTGGTGGCGAGCCACATCGCCAAGCAGGACATCGTCATCACCACGGCGCTGATCCCCGGCCGGCCCGCGCCGAAACTGGTCTCGGCGGAGATGGTCTCCTCCATGAAGCCGGGCTCCGTGCTGGTCGATCTCGCGGTGGAGCGCGGCGGCAACGTCGCGGGCGCCAAGGCGGGGGAGATCGTGACGGACGAGCGCGGCGTGAAGATCGTCGGGCACACCAACGTGCCGGGCCGCCTGGCCGCCACGGCGTCGAGCCTCTATGCGCGCAACCTCTACGCCTTCGTCGAGACCCTGGTCGACAAGGAGTCGAAGGCGCTCGCGATCAAGTGGGACGACGAGCTCGTCAAGGCCACCATCCTGACCCGCGACGGCGAGGTCGTGCACGACTCGTTCCGGGCGAAGGGCGACGGCCCCGGCTCGGAAGCCTCGTCCGTCGGCCTGTCGAAGTCCGAGGCGAACCAGTCCTCCACCCAGTCGTCCGCCACGGCGTAAGGCCGCCGCGAGGAGATCGAGCATGCCCACCCTTCCCCCCGACGCCGCCGCGGACCAGGCCCGAGGCGCCGCCGCCGCCGCCCGCGCCGCCGCCGACATCGCCCGCCAGAACGCCGACTACGCCCAGAGCATCGCCGACTCGATCGGCCACGGCGCCGCCGCCGTGACGCAGGGCGCGGTCGATCCCACCGTGTTCCAGCTCGCGATCTTCGTGCTCGCGATCTTCGTGGGCTACTACGTGGTCTGGTCGGTGACCCCGGCGCTCCACACCCCCCTGATGTCGGTGACCAACGCGATCTCCTCGGTGATCATCGTCGGCGCCCTGCTGGCGGCCGGCGTGCCGCTGATCGAGCACGGCACCGGCTGGGCCCGGTTCTTCGGGTTCATCGGTATCGTGCTCGCCTCCGTGAACATCTTCGGCGGCTTCCTCGTCACCCAGCGCATGCTCGGCATGTACAAGAAGAAGGCCTGAGACGATGTCCCAGAACGTCTCCTCCCTTCTCTACATCGTCGCCGGCGTCCTGTTCATCATGGCGCTGCGGGGGCTCTCGCATCCCACCACCTCCCGCCAGGGCAACCTCTACGGCATGGTGGGCATGGCGCTCGCCGTGCTGGTCACCCTCGTCGGCCATCCCCCGGCCGGCTTCGGCGCCTGGATCCTGGTGATCCTCGGTCTCGCCATCGGCGGCGGGGCCGGCGCGGTCATCGCCAAGCGCGTGCCGATGACGGCGATGCCGCAGCTCGTGGCGGCCTTCCACTCGCTCGTCGGCCTCGCGGCGGTCGCGGGCGCGGCGGCGACGCTCTACGCGCCGCAGGCGGTGGGCATCCTCGAGCACGGCCACATCCACCGCGAGTCGCTGTTCGAGATGGCGCTGGGCGTCGCCATCGGCGCCATCACCTTCACCGGCTCGGTCATCGCCTTCGCCAAGCTCGACGGGCGCATGTCCGGCAAGCCGATCATGTTGCCGCAGCGCCACCTCATCAACATCGCGCTGGGCGTCGCCCTGGTGGTGCTGATCGGCGTGTTCATCGGCACAGAGAGCAAGGGGATCTTCTGGCTCATCGTGCTGCTGTCCTTCGCGCTGGGCGGCCTGCTCATCATCCCGATCGGCGGCGCCGACATGCCGGTCGTCGTCTCGATGCTGAACTCCTACTCGGGCTGGGCCGCGGCCGGCATCGGCTTCACGCTCGGCAATCTCGCGCTGATCATCACCGGCGCGCTGGTGGGTTCGTCGGGCGCGATCCTGTCCTACATCATGTGCCACGCGATGAACCGGTCGTTCATCTCGGTC
>Ga0182229_1000396_pt1 | contig 11238 bp, 7 predicted proteins | sample G6R1MG_32_FD_129663 | JGI IMG/M metagenome (GOLD analysis project Ga0182229, IMG submission 129663) | Miscanthus phyllosphere microbial communities from Michigan, USA - G6R4_MAIN_07NOV2016_LD1 MG | ecosystem: Host-associated > Plants > Phyllosphere > Phylloplane/Leaf | place: USA: Michigan...
GCCCGCCTCGGCCCGGTGGCGCACGAGGCCGGTGGCCTTCAGCGCCAGGGCCGCGAGCATGGCCGGCACGAGCCCGGCCGGGCGTTGTCCCTCGCCGCTCATCGGGCCTTCCTCCGGCGGGGTGGCGCCCAGCGCCGGGCGAGGAGCGGATGCAGCAGCCCGGCGAGGCAGGCGACCGCGACGCAGGCGAACACGTCCGCCGGGCGGATCGCGAACCGGTCGCGCACGGAGGGCGTGACCAGCCAGAACATCTCCAGGGCGTGGGCCGCGATGGCGGCGGCGGCCAGCGCGCGGGTGATGACCCGGCCCGGCCGCAGGGTCGCGAGCCCGGCGAGGCTCGCCACCACGCCGGAGGCGATGGCGAGGCTCCGGCCGGTCCAGCCGCCGCGCGCCGAGTACCACGCCACCTCGGCGGGGAGGTTCGCGGACCAGACGATCAGCGCCTGCAGGAAGTGCATGTAGGCCCAGAGGCCGAGGAGCACGACGAGGGGGATGAGCCGTCCCCGCCCCGGCACGGCGCGGCCCCGGCCGATGGGCTCCGGCTCCTCCCAGGCGAGGAGGATCGCGGCGGCGAAGGCGAGCCCGCTCCAGGCGGTCATCAGCAGCAGGCCGAGGAGGGCGGAATCGAGCCTCGGATCGAGGGCGGCGACCACGTCGATGGCGAAGAGCGTGCCGATGAGCGCGTGCAGGGCGACCGCCGGCACGGTGCGGCCCTCGCCGGGGGCCTCGAAGGGCCGGGCGAAGCGCAGGCACAGCCACGTCCAGATGCCGAGATAGACGGCGGCCCGCGCGAGGAAGAACGGCGCGGTGAACCACAGGCCGGCCAGCGGCGTGCGCGGCGGCTCGTGCATCCACGGATAGAGAAGGAGGCTCGCGACGAGCACCGGAACGCCGAGGAGCGCGGCGGCCGGCATCAGCGCCATGAGCCGCCGCAGGCCGGCGAGCATCTCGACGCCGCCGCGCTCGCGCAACTTCCGGCCGAAGCGCTCGGCCACCACCGTGATCGGCAGGGCGCCGACGGGCAGGGCAAGGAGCACGAGCCACGCGGCGAGGCAGGACGCCGCCGCGCCCCGGCTTCCGCCGGCATAGAGCGCGAAGGCGAGCGCCCCGGCGCCGAGGAGGGCGAACAGGGGCAGCCTCATCGCGCCGTCTCCAGGGCCGCGCGGTCGGTCTCGGGCAGGGCCGCGACGGGCACATCCCGGCTGATCTGCAGGGCGCGGACATAGGCGACGATGGCCCAGCGATCCGCCGAGGGGATCATCTGCGCCATGCCGAACATGCTGCGGTATCCGTTCGAGATGGCCCCGTAGATCTCGGGCGCCCCGGCGGCGCGCAGCCGCTCCGAGCCGAGGTCGCCCGCCGGGGCGAGGCCGCGATCCACGATCATGCCCGCGCCCTTGCCGTCCTGCCCGTGGCAGGGGGTGCAGAACACGGCATAGCGCTGGCGCCCACGCTCCACGAGGGCGGCGGTGATGGTCCCGGGCTGGGGCACCTCGCGGGCCGGATCGAGGCGGGGCACCGTCCCGGCCACCGGATGGCGCATCGTCATCTCTTTGGGAAAGAACGGGTTCTTGTCCCAGCTGCGGGCCTTGGCCTGGTCGTCCATGTTGGCCTCGCCGCAGGCGGCGAGCGGCAGCACGGCCAGAAGGGGCAGGAGGAGGCGGCGGCTCATCGCGGGATCCTCGCGATGGCGAGGGGACGCCCGCCGCCCTGGGGCAGGGCGGCGAGACGGCGCTCGATGCGCGCGGCCTCCGGGCCGTCGTCCCGCAACTCGGCGGCGAGGAAGAACCGGTCCTGCGAGGCGTTCAGGAAGCCGGGGATGTTGAAGGCCGGGTGGTTCAAGCGCGGCAGGCGGTTCAACCAGAGCAGCGCGGCGTGGACGGCCAGACACCCGGTGAGCATCGCGAAGGACACGCTCGGCACCACGAAGGAGGGCCAGGAGAAGCGCGGCCGCCCGCCGATCAGGAACACGTAATCGTAGGCCGTGGCGTAGATGCACATGCCGTAGAAGGCCGCGCCGCCCGCGAGCGCCCCGCCCAGGGCATAGGGCAGGATCGAGCGGCCCTCGAGGCCGAGCGCCCGCAGGGTGCGGGGCATCGGCACGGGGCCGTAGCCGTCGAGACGGATGCGGTCCCGCAGGGAGGAGAGCGCCTGCAGGGCGGCGGCGAGTTCGGCCTCGCTCGGGAAGGAGGCGGCCACACCCCAGAGGGGCGCGTCCCGCTCCGCGTCCGGCCGCCGTGCCGGCGCGGCGGCCTCGGCCTGCGCGCCGGTCGGCACGAGGCGGCGGATCTCGGTGATCGAGACCGAGGGCAGGTAGCGCACGAACAGCAGGATCAGGGCGAGGAACAGCCCGATCGAGCCGGCGAAGGTGGCCACGCCCCAGTGATCGACCGCGTAGGGCAGGCGGGAGGAGGGCAGGAAATCCTGCGTCAGGGTGACGACGAGGATCATCACGTGGTCGGCATAGGCGCCCGCCGCCACGAGGAGCCCGACCACGGCGAGGATCAGCGGCGAGCGCCGGGCGCGGGCGGACCAGAACGCCTGCGGCGGCAGGGTGAGGCCGATCACCGCCGCCCAGAAGGCGAGGGCGTGGCCGCCCTCCATCCGGCGCACCAGCACGGCGCGGCCGGCGGCATCGCCCGCCAGGAAGGTGTCGAAGATCTCGGCGCCGTAGCAATAGGCGCTGGCGCAGCCGAGGCAGAGCATCAGCCGCGCGAGCACGTCGAGGTGGCGGTCGGTGACGAGGCTCGACAGCCCGTAGACCCCGCGCACCAGCATCATGAGCGCCGCCGTGACGCCGACGCCCGAGAGCACCGCGTGGACCAGGAAGCTCACCGGCATCAGCGTGCCGTGCCAGCCCGGCATCACCGAGCCCGCCAGCATCACCGAGGCGCCGGTCTGCACCGAGACGACGAGGAGCACCCCGAGCAGGGCGACGATCCGGTAGGCCTGCCCCCGGATCTGCCAGTGCGCGGCCGAGCCGCGCCAACCCGAGGCGAGGATGCCGTAGGTCCGCGCCCGCATGAGGGCGGATTTCCGGGTCGGGGCCACGGCCTCGATCTGCCGCGCGGCCTCCGCGTAGGCGCGGTCGCGCAGGCAGGCGATGTCGGGCAGGAGGCCGATGTACCAGAGGCTCAGCGCCACCACGAGGAACGACACGATGTCGATGGCGTCCCACAGGAGCGGCGAGCGGAATTGCGGCCAGAGCCCGAAGGTGTTCGGGTAGGGCAGGTTCCAGTAGAAGTACCAGGGCCGCCCGAGATGGATGATCGGGTAGAGCCCGGCGGCGGCGGTGGCGAGCAGCCCCACCGTCTCCGCGACGCGGCTCACCGGCCCCCGCCACTCGACGCCGAGCAGCAGCAGGATCCCTGAGACGAGCAGGCTTCCGCAGGCGACGCCGATCCACCAATCGTAGCTCGCGATGTCGAGCGCCCAGACGACGGCGTTGTTGTTGTCCCAGATCCCAACGCCCTCGTAGACGAGGTAGCAGAGGGTCAAGGCGAACAGCCCGAGCAGAGCGGCGGCGCCCGCGAAGGCGATCCACCACGCCCGGCCGGCGGGATGGGCGAGGGTGATCGCCGTCACCGCCTCGCCGACGGAGCGCATGTTTTCGCCGGGGCGGATCGCGGGGGCGGGCTCGCGGATCATGCCTCAGCCCTCCCGGCCGGCGGGGACGAGGCCGGCGAGGTAGGTGGTGCGCGGCTTGGTGTTGAGGTGCCCGAGCAGCGAGTAGTTGCGCGGGTCGCGCTTGGCCACGGAGACCTGGCTCTCCGGGTCGGCCACGTTGCCGAAGGTGATCGCCCGCGTCGGGCAGGCGCCCTGGCAGGCGGTCTCGACCGTCCCGTCGGGGATCGGGGCGTGGGCGTCCTTGGCGGAGTCGATCCGGGCCGCCGCGATGCGCTGGATGCAGTAGGTGCACTTCTCCATCACGCCGCGCGCCCGCACCGTCACCTCCGGGTTGCGCTGCTGCTGCGTCACCGGGGGCATCCCGCCGGAATAGTCGAGGTAGTTGAAGCGCCTGACCTTGTACGGGCAGTAGCTCTGGCAGGTCCGCGTCCCGACGCAGCGGTTGTAGACCTGCAGGTTCAGCCCCTCGCTGTCGTGGAGCGTCGCCTCCACCGGGCAGCCGAGTTCGCAGGGCGCGGACTCGCAATGCATGCAGTTCACGGGCTGGAAATGCGTCGCCGGGGCCTCCGGGTCGCCCTCGTAGTAGCGGTCGATGCGGATCCAGCCGAGCCAGCGCCCGCGCGCCACCTCCTCGCGGCCGACCACGGGGATGTTGTTCTCGGCCTGACAGGCGGTGACGCAGGCGTTGCAGCCGGTGCAGGCGTCGAGGTCGATCGCCATGCCCCATTGCGCGGCCGTCCAGCGGTCCTGCGACTCGGGCGGCGGGTAGAAGGAGGGCGGGTTCGCGCCCTTCGGATCGCCCGCCGGGGCGCCGCCGGGCACCTGGGTGCGGATGATCTGCCGCCCCTCCTCGTCGTCGGGCAGGGCGCCGAGATGCTGGGTCGTGGCGGGCATCCGCCGCTCGCCCGTGCGCACGAGGCGCGCCCCCGACAGCCGCCAGGGCGTCTCGGGGGAGCGCAAGGCGCCGGCATCGTAGCCGAGGCCCTGCGAGAGATGGTCGGGCACGTTCCGGCCGTAGCCGAGGCTGAGCGTCACGGTGTCGGCGGCCTGACCGGGCAGGATCCAGGCCGGGCCGGTGACGGAGCGCCCGCCCGCCTCGATCCGCACGAGGTCGCCGTCGGCGAGCTTTTCGCGGGCGGCCAGCGCCGGGCTCACGGCGACGACGTTCTCCCACACCACCTTGGTCAGGGGCTTGGGCAATTCCTGAAGCCACGCGAGGTCGGCATGGGTGCCGTCGTAGAGGGTGCCGTCCGGCCGGAACACCACTTCGAGGCCGCCCGCCGGGGCGGCGGGCGTCGCGGCGGCGCCGGTGAGCGTGACCGCCTCGGCGGGCGCGGCGCTGTCGGGCAGGAAGCCGGTGCGCAGGGCCTCGGCGAAGCGCGCCTCGAAGGCGGCCTCGTCCTCGCCTTGCCCGCGCCAGCGCGCCTTGAGCAGGGCCAGGGGATCGGCCGCCCCGTCCGCGCGGGCGAGGAAGGCGACGATCTCCTGCGGCGTGTGGCCGTTGTAGAAGGGCGAGACCGTCGGCTGGATCAGCCCCACCGTCCCGTCGAGGGAGCGCACGTCGCCCCAGGATTCGAGCGGATGGGCCAGGGGCAGGTGCCAGTCGGCATGGGCGCCGGTCTCGTCGAAATACAGCCCGACATGGATCTTGAGCGGCACCCGCTCCAGCCGCGCGGCGAAATCGAGGGCGCCCGGCGCGTCGTAGACCGGGTTCGTGCCGAGCACGATCAGGGCCTGCACCTCGCCCCCGTCCATCGCCTTGGCGAGGTCGGCGAGGGAGCCCGCGCCGTCCTGCACGGCCGGCGAGACATGGCGCAGCGTCGCGCCCTCGTTGCCGAGCGCCCCGTTGAGGCGGTGCACGAGGTCGTGCAGGTCGGGGCTCGCCGTCAGCCCCGCCGTCACGATGCCCTCGCCCCGCGCGGCGCTCAGGGAATCCCAGGCGCGGCGCGCCCAGCGCGCAGCCGGGTCGGTGCCCTCCGGCGCGGCCCCACCGGAGGCGGCGGCGAGCATCGCCCGCGCGATCTCCTCCAAGCGCCCGGCGGCGACGGGCAGGGCGTCGTCGGCCTTGGAACTGGTGAGGCCGGGCGTCGGCGCGGCGGAGAAGAGCGGCAGCAGGCGACCCTGCGCGAGGGCGGCCCGGCGGGCGTCGGCCCAGCGCCGCGACAGGCCGACCTGCCCCGGCCCGAGATCGAGGAAGTCGCCGTCGAGGGCGACGATGGTCTTCGCCTTGGCGAAGTCGGGCAGGGTCTCCACCGGGCGGCCGAAGGCCCGGCGGGCGCCCTCAAGGATCCCGTCGCGGGTCGAGCCCGCGTACCAGCGCATCTCCGGGTAGGCCGCGCGGAGCTTGTCGAGTTCGGCCGCGAGCGTCGGGGAGGTGACGGGCCCGGTGAGCAGGGCGACGCCCTTGCCGCGCGCCGCGCGCCAGCGTTCCGTCTCCCCCAGCATCGCCGCCTCAAAGGACGCCCAGGAGGCGGGGCGTCCGAGATGCTGCACCGCCTGGCTGCGGAACGGGTCGTAGAGGCCGAGGATCGAGGCCTGGGCGAGCACGTCGGTGCCGCCCCGGCTCCAGGGATGGTCCGGGTTGCCCTCGATCTTCAGGGGCCGACCGTTGCGGGTGGTGACGAGGATGCCGTTGCCGAACCCGTCGAACTGCGCGCTCGACGCGTAGGACAGGGCGGCGCCGGGCAGGATCCGCTCCGGCTCCTTCACGTAGGGCACTTCGTAGTCGCGCCCGTCCGGCCCCCCGCAGGCGGCGAGGCCGCCGAGCGCGAAGGACGCGGCCATCAGCTTGAGAAAACCGCGCCGCCCCGGCTGCGCGGCCAGCCGCGTGGCCGCCGGGAACTCGGCCGCGAGATAGGTGCGGAACTCCTCCGAATCCGCCACCGCGTCGAGGCTGCGCCAGAAGCGCGGGCCGTCGCCGCCGTCCAGCCGGGCGCGCAGGGCCGTGAGGTCGGGCACGCCTGTCATCGGTGGCAGATTCCGCATTCGGTGAGCCGCTCGCCGCCGCGCACATGGTACTGCGCGGCGAGCTTCGGCCCGAGGCTCGCCTGGTCGGCGGCGGGCTTCCAGTTCATGTTCCAGACTTCGTCCGGCGTGCGGAGGTACTTCTCGGGCGCCCGGTGGCAATCGAGGCAGAACTGCATCTCGAAGGCGTTGGCGCGGTAGGTCATCTGCATCGATGTCACGTCGCCGTGGCAGGTCGAGCAGCCGACACCCTTGGTCACGTGGACCGAGTGGTTGAAGTAGACGTAGCCCGGCAGCTTGTTCAGCCGCTGCCAGACGAGGGGCTTGTCCTGCGTGTAGCTGTCACGCACGGGCTTCAGCATGTCCGAGCCGGTCCAGATCTGTGAGTGGCAGGTCATGCAGGTATGGGTCGGCGGGAGCCCGGCGCTGGCCGTCTTCTCGACGCCCGTATGGCAATAGCGGCAATCGACGCCGAGTTCGCCCGCATGGTGCTTGTGGCTGAACGGCACAGGCTGGCTCGGGGCGATGCCCACGCCCGTGACGTAGCTCGACCGCACGATGCCCGCGCCCAGGACCGGCACCGCGACGAGGCAGGCGACCAGCGTCATCAGCACGAGGCGATAGAGCGCGTCCGCGCCGGGGGAGAAGAGTTGCGCCGTCGCGGGGGCCCCTGGCCGGTCGTCGGCGTTCCCGTTCAAAAACCAGCCCTCCGGTGCGCTGCCGCGAAGGTAGCGCCGTTGGGATAGCGCGCCAGCCCTGCGGCTGCGGCCAATCGTGCTCCGCCGCGTCGGCTGTATAAGGGAGCGCATGGATACCGATCCCCTGCGCATCACCTGGCGGAACGCGCGGCGCCTCCATGCCGCGGCGACGGCGCTGGCGGTGGGCCTCGGGGCGCCGCTTTGCACCCTGGCGCTCCTGTGCATGCGCGACCTGATCGGCGTGATGCCCCGCGACGAGGCGCCGAGCGTGCCGTTCCTGCGGGTCACGGTGGCGATGCCGCAGGGGGAATGGGTGCTGGCGAAAGGCTGGCCGATGCGGCCGGCGGACCTGGAACTCGCGGGCTTCCTCGGCATCGCCGGCTGCGCCCTGGCGCTCGCCGCCGTCGGCTGGCTGGTCGCGGTGCTGTGCTTCCGCGCCCAGAACCGCGCGGCGGACGCCGTCCGCGACCGGGCGATCCGCGCGGTCATCGCCTCGCCGGCCACGGCGCGGGACGACCTCCGGGGCATCGCCCGGCTGCTGGGTGAGGTCCTGAGCCGCACCGAGCGGCTTCTGGCGGCGGGCATCGTCGTGCCGGCCATGACCCTCGTGGCGGTCACCCTCGCCCTGGCCTTCGCCGCCATCGCCGCGCCGCGCCTCGTGCCGGCGGCGGCGGTGGGCCTCGCGGCGGCGGCCCTCGCGGACGCGCTGATGCTGCGCCGGGGCCGCGAGCGGCAGGATCTGCGCATCCGCACAGCCGCGCGGGTCGAGGCCGGTCTCGGCGACCTCGTGCGGCGCCTGCCCGCCGTCCGCAACCACGGGGCGGGCGCCCTGGAGATGGCGCGGATCACCTCCCGCGTCGCGGTCAACCGCGCCAAGATCGCCCGCGCCGAGGCGCGCCTCGCCTATGCGCGCGGCCCCGCCGTGGCCCTGGCGGCGATCCTGCCCGCGCTCGCCATCGGCACGGCCCTGTGGCGCTCCGGCCTGAAGGGCGAAGCTGCCGCGTCGCCGCCGGTGGAGCCCGCCGACCTCGCGGCGGCGGCGGGCGCCTTCGGCGTGGCCGCGTGGCTCGTCGGCGCCTGCGTGCGGCTCTGGCTCACGCGACAGGCGGTGCGGCCCCGCCTGCGGGACCTCGCCCGCACGGTCGTGGCCCTCGACGGCCGCACGGGCTCCCGCCCGGCGCCCCCGGTGACGCGGCGCCTGCCGGAGGCGGGAACGCTCGCGGCGAAGGATGTCGGCGCCTTCGATCCGGCCACGGGCGAGCGGCTGGCCCGCTCCGACGTGGCGGTGACGATGCCGGGCCATGTGGCGATCACCGGGGGGCGCGGCAGCGGCGCGCGGGTGCTCGCGGCGGTGCTCGCCGGGCAGATCGAGCCCACCGCCGGTGCCGTGACCTATGCCGGGCTCGACCTGTCGTCCCTCGACCCGATCCAGCGGGCGCGGCGCATCGCCTTCGCGGGGGGCGAGGCGATCCTCGTGGAGGGGAGCCTGCGCCAGAACCTGCTCTACGGCACCAAGCCCGGCCTCGCCCCGGACGACATCGCGCTGATCGGCCTCTGCCGCCTCACCGGGCTCGACGGCTTCGTCTACAGCCGGGGCCTCGAAGGGCGGCTCGACGCGAAGACCGATCCCGACTTGGCCGCCGCCATCGTCGCGGCGCGGCGGGGGATGCAGGCGGCGCTGGTCGCCGAGGGAGCAGGCCGGCTGATCGAGCCGTTCGACCCGGAGCGCTACAACCACCAAGCCAGCGTCGGCGAGAACATCCTGTTCGGCACGCCGGTCGGGGGCGCCTTCGCCCCGGCCCGGCTCGCCCGCAACCCCTACATGCGCGCAGTGCTAGAGGCGGAAGACCTCGTGCGCCCGCTCACCGAGATCGGCCTCACGGTGGCGCGCATGACCGTCGAGATCTTCTCGGAACTGCCGAACGATCACCCGCTCTTCGACGCCTACTCCCTGTTTCCATCCGTCGAGCGGGGCTATTTCGAGGATCTGGTGGTGCGCCTGCCCTCCGCCACGGGCCTGCGGCGGGGGCCGGCGGGCCAGCGCGACCGGAAGCGGCTGATCGGCCTCGCCCTGCGCTACAGCGAGACGCGCCACCGCTTCGGCCTCATCGACCCCGCCTTCGAGGAGAGGCTGCTCCAGGCCCGGCGCTCCTTCGCGCGGATGCTGCCCGCCCACCTCTCCGGGGCGGTCGAGTTCCACGATCCCGCGCGGATCAACCCGGCGGCGAGCCTGGAGGAGAACCTGCTCTTCGGCCGGGTGAGCCTCGGCGAGGCCAATGCCGAGCCGCGCGTGCGGGCGCTGCTCCGGCGCTTCCTCGCCGACGAGGGGTTGGAAGCCGCCGTCTACCGGCGGGGCCTCGACAGCGAGGTCGATCCCACGGGCGGCGGCGCCCTGTCGGACGGGGCGATCGGCGCCCGCGACCGCATCGCCATCGAACTCGTGCGCTGCCTCGCCCGCGAGCCGGACATCCTCGTCATGGCCGTGCTCGAAGCCCGCCAGCCGGACGATTTCGCCGCGCGCCTCGCCGGGCTGCGGCGCCTGCGCGCCGGGCGCGGCCTCATCGTCTGCCTGCACGGCCCCACGGTACCGGACGGACTCGATCCGTTCGACGCGGTGATCGCCGTGGAGAACAGCGCGGTGGTCCCGCAGGCGGACGCGGTGCCCGAACCCGCCTAGGCGGCCTCACCGGCGCCGCAAAGGCGGGCGAAGATCGCTGGCTTAACAGTCGGTTAAGCATGATGCGGCACCCCTCGGGACGCATCGCGCCCCTGGATCCCGCCCCGGTTCATGCCCTTCCGGACAAGCCTCGCCGCCGGCCTCGTCCTCCTCGCCCTCGGCTCTGCCGCGACGGCGCAGGACAAGGCGACGGCTCCGATCCCGGCGGGCACGCTGGCCATCATGGCGTCGAAGGGCACCAGTGCCTCGGCGCCGGTCGTGTTCCGCGCCTACAAGCGCGAATCGGAACTCGAAGTCTGGAAGAAGGCGGCCAAGGGCTACGTCTTCATCAAGTCCTTCCCGATCTGCCGCTGGTCGGGCCAGCTCGGCCCCAAGACCCGCAACGGCGACCGGCAGGTGCCGGAGGGGTTCTATTCGGTCGCGAAGCGGCAGATGAACCCGAACTCGCACTATCACCTGTCCTTCGACGTCGGATACCCGAACGCCTACGACCGCGCCCATGGCGGCAGCGGCTCGGCGATCATGGTGCACGGCATCTGCTCGTCCATGGGCTGCTTCGCCATGACGAACGGGACGGTGGAGGAGATCTACGCCATCGCCCGCGAGGCCCTGGCCGGGGGGCAGGCGGCCTTCCAGTTCCAGGCCTTCCCGTTCCACATGACGGCGGAAAACCTCGCCCGCCACCGGAGCGATCCGAACTTCGCCTTCTGGCAGAACCTGAAGGAGGGCGCCGACCGGTTCGAGGCGACGGGGGAGGAGCCGCAGGTCTCGGTGGTCGGCGGGCGCTACGCCTTCGCCCCCTCCAAGGACCCGAAGCGCGAGGCCGCCTACGTCACCCGCCACGCCATGGAGGAGGCGCGGATCGCCACCCTCGCCACCGAGGCGCCGGCCGTCCGCACCACCTATTCCGATGGCGGGCAGAACGCCTTCTGGGCGGCCTACGTGTCGCGCGGCGGCGCGGTCGGCGACATCAGCCGGCCGGAGGCCCTGGCCTTCGCCGCGCAGGAGATCATCGTAACGCCGGCCCGCCGCCGGGCGGCCCCGGTGCCGGAATCGGTCTGGACCGGCTGGATCGCCGCCGCGCCCCGGCCGGGCGAGGCGCCCTTCGTGCCCGCCTATGCGAGCCCGCGCGATTCGCTCGCCCGCCTCGCCGACCCGTTCCAGACTCGTTACGCCGACAGCCTGCCGCGTCTTTTGCGCGACACTCTCGGCCAGGATGGCGAGCCGCGACTCAGCCGGCCCGGCCTCGTCGCCTCGGCGGCCCCGCTCTGA
>Ga0182229_1000397_pt1 | contig 11231 bp, 12 predicted proteins | sample G6R1MG_32_FD_129663 | JGI IMG/M metagenome (GOLD analysis project Ga0182229, IMG submission 129663) | Miscanthus phyllosphere microbial communities from Michigan, USA - G6R4_MAIN_07NOV2016_LD1 MG | ecosystem: Host-associated > Plants > Phyllosphere > Phylloplane/Leaf | place: USA: Michigan...
ACGCTCTACGGCCTCGGCGCCGGCGTCTGGACCCGCGACGGGACCCGCGCCTACCGCTTCGGCCGCGCGATCCAGGCCGGCCGCGTCTGGACGAACTGCTACCACGCCTATCCGGCCCACGCGGCCTTCGGCGGCTACAAGCAGTCCGGCATCGGCCGCGAGACCCACAAGATGATGCTCGACCACTACCAGCAGACCAAGAACATGCTGGTCTCCTACTCGGCGAAGAAGCTCGGCTTCTTCTGAGAGCCCGTTCCTCCCGGGACGACTCCCGCCCCGGCCGAAAGGCCGGGGTTTTTCGTTGCTCCCTCGTGGTCGGCCCGAACGGATCGTTGGGGGTCGTCCCGTGTGGACTTCGGCCCGGACCACCTCACATGACCAAGGGACAGACACGGGAGACGACGCCATGACCGAACAGGCCCCATCCGCCGCGCAGACCCTCGACCCCGTCACTGCCGAGCAGGCCGACAATGCCGGCACGCCGCTGCGCGTCACCGCCAGCCCTCAGGCGCTGGAACTGATCGAGGAACTGCGCTCCGAGTACGGACCGGTGATGTTCCACCAGTCGGGGGGCTGCTGCGACGGCTCCTCGCCGATGTGCTATCCCGTGGGCGACTTCCTCACCAGCGACGGCGACGTGCATCTCGGGCAGGTGGGCGGGGCCGACTTCTTCATCTCGCGCTCGCAGTTCCAGGTCTGGCGCCACACCCACATCCTCCTCGACGTGGTGCCCGGGCGCGGCGGCATGTTCTCCCTGGAGAACGGGCGCGAGAAGCGCTTCCACATCCGCTCGCGCCTGTTCACCGAGGCCGAGAACCGGGCGCTGGACGGTGCGTGCAAGCTGTAGCGCCGCGCCACTGCGGGATCGGGGGAATTTGACCGGCCCCCGGCCCCGCCGTATCTGCGCCGCTCAGCCCAGATCGAGTCCGACCGTCCCATGACCGTGCGCCCCCTCGTCATCCTGCCCGACGCGCAGCTGCGCCAGCGCTCCGAGCCGGTGGCCGCGGTGACGGACGAGATCCGTGACCTCGCCCGCGACATGCTGGAGACGATGTACGACGCCCCCGGCGTCGGGCTCGCCGCCGTGCAGATCGGCGTGCTCAAGCGGGTCGTGACCATCGACACCTCGAAGGACGAGAGCGCCCGCGACGCCACCGTCTACATCAATCCCGAGATCGTCTGGTCGTCCGAAGAGCGGAGGGTCTACGACGAGGGTTGCCTGTCGATCCCCGACTATTACGGGGAGGTCGAGCGTCCCGACCGGGTCAGGGTGCGCTTCATGACGCTGGACGGGGAGACGACGGAGCGCGAGGCCGACGGCCTGCTCGCCACCTGCCTTCAGCACGAGATCGACCATCTCAACGGCGTGCTGTTCATCGACCACCTGTCGAAGCTCAAGCGCGACCGGGTGGTCAAGAAGTTCTCGAAGGCGGCCAAGCGCGACGCGGCGGCCTGAGGACACCCATGCGCGTCGTCTTCATGGGTACGCCGGATTTCGCTGTGCCGACGCTGGCGCGCATCGCCGCCGACGGGCACGAGATCGCGGCGGTCTACACCCGCGCGCCAGCCCGCTCGGGACGCGGCATGAGCTTGCGACCCTCGCCCGTCCACGCCTTCGCCGAGACGCTCTCGCTGCCGGTGCTGACGCCCGCGACCCTCAGGACGCCCGAGGCCGCCGGGACCTTCGCCGCGCACGGCGCGGACGTCGCCGTGGTCGTCGCCTACGGGATGCTGCTGCCCCCCGCCATCCTCGACCTGCCGCGCCACGGTTGCCTCAACCTGCACGGCTCTCTGCTGCCGCGCTGGCGCGGCGCCGCGCCCATCCAGCGGGCGGTGATGGCCGGTGACGCGGAGAGCGGCGTCGGGGTGATGCGGATGGAGGCGGGCTTGGATACCGGCCCGGTCGCCATGGAGGCCCGCATCCCGATCCCCGAGGGCATGACGGCGGGCATGCTGCACGATGCCCTGATGCCGCTCGGCGCCGACCTGATGGGCCGGGCGCTGGCCGGCCTGGAGCGAGGCGAGCTGACGTTCACGGTCCAGGCCGAGCACGGCGTCGTCTACGCCAAGAAGATCTTTAACGAGGAGGCGCGGATCGACTGGACGCGCCCCGCCGCGGAGGTGGTCCGCCACGTCGCCGGCCTCTCGCCGTTCCCCGGCGCGTTCTTCGAGGCCGACCTCGGCAAGGGACCGGAGCGGGTGAAGCTCCTGTCGGCGCGGCCCGGCGAGGGGGGCGGCGTGCCGGGCACGCTGCTCGATGCGGCGGGCACCGTCGCCTGCGGGAATGGCGCGATCCGTCTCGTGGAGGTCCGGCGCGCCGGCAAGGGTGGCGTCGTTGGCGGCGAGGAGTTCCTGCGCGGTGCGCGGCTCGTGCCGGGCGCCGTGCTCGGCTGATGCCCCGCTACAAGCTCGTCATCGAGTACGACGGAGCCCCGTTCTGCGGCTGGCAGCGGCAGGCGCAGGATCGCACCGTCCAGGGCACGATCGAGGCGGCGGTGACGCGCTTTTCAGGCGAAGCGGTGCGCCTCACCTGCGCCGGACGCACCGACGCGGGTGTGCACGCCACCCATCAGGTGGCCCATCTCGACCTCGCCAGGGCGTGGCGCACGGACACGGTGCGCGACGCGCTCAACGCCCACCTGCGCCCCGATCCCGTCGCGGTGGTGTGCGCCGAGACGGTGCCCGAGACCTTCGACGCCCGCCATTCCGCGATCCGGCGGCACTACCGCTACCGCATCCTCAACCGGCGCAGCCCCGCCGCGCTCACCCGCGCCCATGTCTGGCACGTGCCCTGGGCGCTCGACGCGGAGGCGATGCACGCGGCGGCGCAGCGCCTGCTGGGGCGCCACGACTTCTCGGCCTTCCGCGCGGCGGAGTGCCAAGCCAACAGCCCCGTGCGGACCCTCGAACAGCTCGACGTGAGCCGCGCGCAGGTCGGCCCGTTCGAGGAGATCGTGGTGGCGACCTCGGCGCGCTCGTTCCTGCACCATCAGGTCCGCGCCATGGTCGGCACGCTGATGCTCGCGGGCTGCGGGCGGCTGGGCCCGGACGACGTGGCCGACATCCTGGCCTCGCGGGACCGGCAGCGCTGCGGGCCGCAGGCACCCGCGCACGGGCTGACCTTCGTCGGCGTCGATTACGCCGACGGCGTGGAAAAGTAGGTTTCGAGCAAACGCCCGCAGATCGCGCTCAAGCGCTCCAGGTCGGCGACCGCCACGCACTCGTCGGTCCGGTGCATGGTCTGCCCGACGAGGCCGAACTCGATCACCGGGCACGCGTCCTTGATGAAGCGCGCGTCCGAGGTGCCGCCGGTGGTGGAGAGCCGGGGCCGCAGGCCCGTCTCGACCTCGATCGCCCCGCTCAACAGATCCACGAAGGCGTCGGGCTTCGTGAGGAACGCGGGAGAGTTCGACGGCAGGAGGTCGAGGCTGAAGCGCACGTCGCCCGCCGCCGCCTCGAGCCGGCGCCGGATCTCCTCGCCCAGGGTTTCGGCCGTCCAGTCGTCGTTGAAGCGCACGTTGAAGGTCGCCCCGGCCTCACCGGGGATCACGTTGGTGGCGCGGTTGCCGACGTCGATCGTGGTGAATTCGAGGTTCGAGGCGTCGAAATGGGCGGTGCCGCCGTCGAGCGGTTCGGCAACCAGGGCGTGGGCCAGCCGCAGCAAGCCGGGAATCGGGTTCTGGGCCAGATGCGGATAGGCGACGTGGCCCTGGCGCCCGTGCACGGTGAGATGGCCGGTGAGCGAGCCGCGACGGCCGATCTTGATCATCTCGCCGAGCCGGTTCGGGTTGGTCGGCTCGGCCAGCAGGCAATGGTCGAAGCGCTCGCCCCGGACGCGGGCCCAGTCGAGGAGCTTCACGGTGCCGTTGAGGGCCGGTCCCTCCTCGTCTCCGGTGATCAGGAATGCGATCGAGCCGCCGAACCGAGGCCCCCGCGCCGCGAGGAAGGCCAGCGTGGCGGCGAGCGCGCAGGCGAGCCCGCCCTTCATGTCGACGGCACCGCGCCCGTAGAGCAGCCCGTCCTCCACCGCGCCCGAGAAGGGGCCGTGCCGCCAGGGCTGGTCGCCGGGCGGCACAACGTCGGTATGGCCCGCAAACAGCAGCACCGGCCCATCCGTGCCGATGCGGGCGTAGAGGTTCTCCACGTCGGGCGTGCCGGCCTGCGAGAACACCGGCCGATCCACCGAGAACCCCGCCGAGGCGAGCACATCCGCGATCAGCGCCAGCGCTCCCCCCTCCTCCGGCGTCACCGAGGGGCAGCGGATCAGCGCCTGGGCCAGCGCGAGGGCGGAGGTGTCTGTCGTCATGGTCCGTGTCGGCGCAGCGATCGGGCGGCCCGCGATAGGCGTCCGCATGCATTCGCGCAAATCTGTCTCGCGACGATGCCGCCCCGACGATTCACGCGCCGTCAAGCAAACCGACCTTAATCTAGCGCAATGTCGGCGATGCTGCCGGTGATGCGCCAGGTCGGGGGGCGTGGGATGAGTGCGACCGGATCAACGGCGACGGGCGCACGCCCTCCGGACAACGAGCGCCGGGGCCGCAATCGGCTCCCCGTCCTGATGCCGGGAACGATCGTCTGCGAGGACGGAGCCCGCTTCCACTGCGTGGTGCGGGATATATCCTCGACCGGGGCCAGAATCGGCATTGCCCGGAAGCACCGCCTGCCCGAGCGCTTCCGGCTGGTCACGCCCAATTCTGCCAGTGGCTATCCCATGCGTCGCGCGTGGCAGAGGGGCGATTTCGCCGGGCTGATGCTCGCGTTGACCACGGGTGCGGGCTCGACGGCTCCCGGCTGAAATCCGGCCTGACCGGTGGGCGGGCGTCGATCGACCGCGAGCGATCGCAAGACCGCTTTCGCCCGGACGTGCGGCGGCCTATCTCGCAGGAATGGCCCTCACCTCCGACGAGATCGACCGCTACGCCCGCCACCTCGTCCTGCGCGAGATCGGCGGCCCCGGCCAAGCGCGACTGAAGGCGGCGCGCGTGCTGGTGGTCGGCGCCGGGGGGCTCGGAGCGCCGCTGATCCAATACCTGGCCGCAGCCGGCGTCGGCACCATCGGCATCGCCGACGACGACACCGTCTCGCTGTCGAACCTCCAGCGTCAGGTGATCCACCGCACGACCGACATCGACCGGCCGAAGGTCGAGAGCGCCGCCGAGGCCGTGGCGCGGCTCAACCCGCACGTGAGCGTGCAGGCGCACGCGGTCCGCCTGACGGCGCAGAACGCCGCCGCCCTCGTCTCCGGCTACGACCTCGTCGCCGACGGCTCCGACAACTTCGCCACCCGCTACGCCGTGTCCGATGCCTGCTTCCATGCGAGGCGGCCCCTGGTGACGGCGGCGCTGGGGCAGTTCGACGGCTCGCTCACCACCATCCGCGCCCACGAGACCGGGCCGGACGGGCACCCGAACCCGACCTATCGCTGCCTGTTCCCGAACCCGCCGCCGCCGGGCAGCGTGCCGCCCTGCGCCGAGGCCGGGGTGCTCGGGGCGCTCGCCGGCGTCATGGGCTCGCTGATGGCGATGGAGGTGATCCGGGCGGTGACCGGCTTCGGCGAAGGGCTGGTCGGGCGCCTGCTCATGGTCGATGCCCGCTCCATGCGTTTCGAGACGTTGTCCTACGGCTTCGACCCCTCGAACCCTCTCAGTGGAGACCCGGCAGGGGCGACTTGACCTGAGCCGGAACTGCGGCGTCGGCATCGAGGCAGCATTTCTTGTACTTCTTGCCGCTGCCGCAGGGGCAGGGATCGTTGCGGCCGACCGACTTCATCGGGTTCTTGACCGGCTTGCCCGCACTCTCGTCGGTCCAGGCCAGTGCCGCCAGCGGATCGTCGAGGTAGCCGTAGAGGGGCGGGTCGAAGGCCGAAAGGTCCGGTGGCTCCGCGCTGGCCTGCCGCAGCGCCTTGCGGAACCAAGCCGCGTCGCTGAACTCCTCGGTGAGCCGGCCGTCGCGGCGGGCCGCCTCGGCGCGGGGCGCGAGATCGGTGAAGCCTAGATAGGCAATAGCCTCCTCCCAGCCGACCCAGCCGGGGCTCTCCTCCACCGCCACTCGCGCGTCGTCGAAGCGCACCAGGAGCGCGTGGGCGAAGGCGGGCTCGATCCTCCCCTGCCGGGTGAGGAAGGCGAGCGCAGCGAAGGCCTCGTTGCGCACGAAGTCGTCCAGGGTGCTGTCGAGGATCAACCGCTGCAGCGCCTCCGCATCTCCGTCGAAGGCGCTCGCCAGCACGCGGCGCAGCGTCTCCGTGGTGGCGTCGCCGAGCAGGCCGTCCAGGGTGTCGAGGTCCTGGCGCAACAGCCTCAGCAGGGGCTGGAACACGCGGGTGTCCCGACAGGCGGCCAGCACGTGCAGGCCCCAGAACAGCAGGTCGGCGTCCGCGTCGCTCACCGCGTCGGGATCGTCGGCGGCCGTCGCGAGCACCCGCAGGGTCGGCTCGGCGATGATGTCGGGCGCCGCCAGCGCCCGCTTCATCGCATCCTTGGGGAGATGCTTGGCCCCGGACAGGATCGCGACGAGATCGTCGTCCATCGACAGCTCCGTCATCAGGCTCACCCGCGCAAGGTCGCGCCGGTCTTGCGGCCGACCTCGGCCACGATCCGGGCGCTCATCGCCTCGATCTCGGCGTCGGTCAGGGTGCGCTCCACTGGCTGGATGCGCACCGCGAGCGCGATCGACTTCGAGCCCTCCGGGATGCCCGCCCCCTCGTAGACGTCGAACACCTCGACGCCCGTCACGAGCTTGCGCTCGGCCCCTTGCGCCGCCCGGACCACCTCGCCCGCCGCCACGTCGCGCCCGACCACGAAGGCGAAGTCGCGGGAGATGGGCTGGAGATCGGACAGGGCCACGGCCGGCTTCATCTTGGTGGGCTTGTACTTGGGCAGTGGCAGCGCATCGAGCACCACCTCGAAGGCGACGTAGACCCCCTTAAGATCCAGGGCCTTGAGCACCCGCGGGTGAAGCTCGCCGAAATGGCCGACCGGGTTCCTGGGGCCGAACTGGAGCGTGCCCGAGCGTCCGGGATGCAACCAGTCCGGGCCGCCCGTCACGACCTGCAGTCCGCCGGTGGGCACGCCGAGCGCCACGAGCAGCGCCATCGCATCGGCCTTGGCCTCGAAGGCATCGACGGGGGCGCAGGCGCCGTCCCAGTGCCGGCCCTCGCCGCGATGGCGGGCGCTGCCCCGGCGCACGGCCGCCGCGCGGATGCTCTGCCCCTCCGGCTGATCGCTGGCGAAGCACTGCCCGACCTCGAACAGGGCGACGTCGCCGTAGCCGCGGTCGGCGTTCCCCTGCGCGCCGCGCAGCAGCCCCGGCACGAGGCTCGGGCGCATGTCGGACAGGTCGGCGGCGATGGGATTGGCGAGCGCCAGATCCGCCCCGCCGCCACCGAACAGGCGCGCGTCGGCCTGAGCGATGAACGAGTAGGTCACCGCCTCCAGCAGTCCCCGGCTCGCCAGCGCCCGCTTGGCGCCGCGCGTGCGCTTCTGCAGCACGGTCAGCTTCGGGCCGACCACGGTGGCCTCCGGGCGCGGCAGGGGCTTGGGCTCGATCCGATCGAGGCCGGCGATGCGGATGATCTCCTCCACGAGATCGGCCTTGCCCTCGACATCCGCGCGCCACGAAGGGGTGAGCACCTTCACCCGGTCGCCGGTCCCGGCGACGTGGAAACCGAGCGCCTCCAGGGTCACCTTCATTTCGGCGCGCGACAGCTCGAGGCCGGCGAGCCGGCGCACCTCCGTCCAGGGGAAGTCGATGACGCGGTCGGTGTCGGGCACCTCGCCCGCGATCGCGGCCTCGCTCGGCGTGCCGCCGCACAAGTCGAGCACGAGGCGCGTGGCGAGATCGAGCCCCGGCAGGGTGAAGGCCGGATCGACCCCGCGCTCGAAGCGGTAGCGCGCGTCGGTGATGATGCCGAGGCGCCGACCGGTCTGGGCGACGGCGCGGGGGTTCCACAGGGCGGCCTCGATCAGCACGTCGACCGTGTCCGCGTCGCAGCCCGAGGCGGTGCCGCCGATGATGCCGGCCAGAGATTCGACGCCGGCGTCGTCGGCGATGACGGTCATGTCGCCGTCGAGGCGGTAGGTTCGTCCGTCGAGCGCCGCCAGGGTCTCACCCTCGTGCGCCAAGCGCACGGTGAGCCCGCCCGCGACCTTGGCCGCATCGAAGACGTGGAGCGGACGGCCCTGGTCGAAGGTAAGGTAGTTGGTGATGTCGACGAGCGCGTTGATCGGGCGCAAGCCGATGGCGTGCAGGCGCCGCTGCATCCACTCCGGCGAAGGGCCGTTGCGGACGCCGCGCACGAGGCGCAGCGCGAAGAGCGGGCAGAGATGGCGGTCGGCTTCGGCAAAAGAGAGCGTCACCGGCACCGGGCAGGCCCCATCCCCCCGCACCGGCGGCACGGACTCGCGCTTGAGCGTGCCGATGCCGGTGGCGGCGAGATCCCGGGCGATGCCGTGGATCGAGGCGCAGTCGGCGCGGTTGGGCGTCAGGTTGATCTCTATGACCGGATCGTCGAGCCCGGCCCAGACCGCGTAGGGCCTGCCTGTGGGCGCGTCCTGCGCGAGGTCGAGGATGCCGTCGTGGTCCTCGCCCAAGCCCAGTTCGGCGCCCGAGCAGAGCATGCCGCGGCTCTCCACGCCGCGGATCGTGCCCACCGACAGGGTGATGGCCTTGCCCGGCACGTAGGTGCCCGGCGGCGCGAACACGGTCTTCATCCCCGCCCGGGCGTTGGGCGCTCCGCACACGACCTGAAGCGGGGTCCCGTCCCCGGCATCGACGGTGCACACGCGCAGGCGGTCGGCGTTGGGGTGCGGCTCGGCCGTGAGCACGTGGGCGACGACGTAGGGCCTGAGCGCCGCCGCCTTGTCCTCGACGCCCTCGACCTCCAGGCCGATGCGCGTCAGCGTCTCGGCGATCACGTCGAGGCTGGCCTCGGTGTCGAGATGGTCCTTGAGCCAGGAGAGGGTGAACTTCATGAATACGATTCCCTCGGCGCTACGTCCCGCGCGAGACGGGTCCGCGTTGCGCGAGCCAGCAGCGAACCTCGGTCAGGCGGTCAGCCCGCCCACCAAGCTCGGAATGTCCAACGGCCGGAAGCCGTAATGCTCGATCCAGCGCACGTCCGCCTCGAAGAACGGGCGCAGGTCGGCCATGCCGTATTTCAGCATGGCGAGCCGATCGATGCCCATGCCGAAGGCGAAGCCCTGGACCTGATCGGGATCGTGGCCGCAATTCCTCAGCACGTTGGGGTGGACCATGCCGCACCCTAGGATCTCCAGCCAGTCCGTACCCTCGCCGAAGCGGATCTCGCCGCCCTTGCGCGAGCACTGGATGTCGACCTCCGCCGAGGGTTCTGTGAAGGGGAAGAACGAGGGCCGGAAGCGCATGGTCACGCCCTCCACCTCGAAGAACGAGCGACAGAACTCCTCCAGCACCCACTTCAGGTGACTGATGTTGGCCGCGCGGTCGATCACCAGTCCCTCGACCTGATGGAACATCGGGGTGTGGGTCTGGTCGGAATCGTGCCGGTAGGTCCGCCCCGGGATGATCACCCGGATCGGCGGCTCCTGGGCACGCATGGTCCGGACCTGTACCGGGGAGGTGTGGGTGCGCAGCACCTTTCGCCTGCCCGCATGGTCGGGGGCGAGGAAGAAGGTGTCGTGCATCTCCCGCGCCGGGTGGCCTTCCGGAAAATTCAGCGCGGTGAAGTTCAGCTCGTCCGTCTCGATGTCCGGCCCTTCGGCCACGGAGAAGCCCATGTCGGCGAAGATCGCGGTGATCTCGTCGATGACCTGGGAGATCGGGTGGATGCGCCCGCGCAGCTCCGGCGCCTCGCGCAACGGGAGCGTCACGTCGATGCGCTCGGCCGAGAGCCGGGCCTCCAGCGCCGCCTCGCCGAGCGCCTCGCGCTTGGCGGCCAGCGCGGCCTGCACGCGGTCGCGCAGGCCGTTGATCAGGGGCCCGCGCTCCTTGCGCTCGTCGGGCGTCATCGCGCCGAGCGTCTTCAAAAGGTCGGAGACGCGGCCCTTCTTGCCGAGCGCGCCGACGCGCACGGCGTCCAGGGCCGCCTCGTCGCCGGCCCCGGAGACCTGGTCCAGAAGCTCGCCTTCCAGGGCGTCGAGATCCGTCATCGCTGTTCCCGGATGCCGCGGTTCCGACCGGAGCCGCCCGTGTGCTTTTGCGCCTCGCTCGCCGTCAAGCAAGCCCGACAACGGCGAAGGCGCGACGCTTCCCGCGCCGCGCCTTCGAATTCACGAACCGATGAAGGGCTTTACGCAGCCTTGGCGGGCGCGGCCGGGAGGGCGGCCTTGGCCTGGGCCACCACGGCGGCGAAGGCGGCCGGCTCGTGGATGGCGAGTTCGGACAGGGCCTTGCGATCGACCTGGATGCCGGACAGCGCGAGGGCGTTGATGAAGCGCGAATAGGTCAGGCCCTGCTCGCGCACCGCCGCGTTCAGACGCTGGATCCAGAGCGCGCGGAAGGTGCGCTTCTTGTTCTTGCGGTCGCGGTAGGCATACTGCATGCCCTTCTCGACCGCCTGCTTGGCGATGCGGATCGTATTCTTGCGCCGGCCGTAATAGCCCTTGGCGGCCTTGAGGACTTTCTTGTGCTTCGCGTGACTGGTCACGCCGCGCTTGACGCGGGCCATGGGATGTCTCCTGGATCAGAAAAAGCAGTATCGGTGGTTGAAGGACAGTTACCGGCTGTTCGGCAAAAAGTACTTCTTCACGTTGGCGGCATCGCCCTCGAACAGGGTCGTGGTGCCGCGCAGGTTGCGGATCTGCTTCGTCGTCCGCTTGATCATCCCGTGACGCTTGCCCTGCTGGGCGTACATCACCTTACCGGTCCCGGTGATCTTGAAGCGCTTCTTGGCGCCCGATTTGGTCTTCAGCTTGGGCATTTGGCTCTCCTGACGCGAACCTCCGTCCGGCCGGTGGGCCGGATGAGTCGCGCGTGATGCTTCGTGAAGGAGCAACGGGAACCGCCACGGCAGCCCGATCGGCCGGGCGGTTCGACGCGGGCGGTGTATGGCAGAAAGCACACGCGCTTTCAATGCGCCCGGAAAGGGCCTTGGACCCGGCCTAGCACGACCCGGGCGTTTCGAGGTCGGATGGCAGCGAAGCGCCTTCGGCAGCGGGGCATCGGACGGGTGGGACGAGGCCGGCGAACGGCTGTCCGATGATGGCCTGCCGCACGGCGGTCAGGCTTGGTCACGGCAGTGGTCCCGGAAGGCG
>Ga0182229_1000399_pt1 | contig 11210 bp, 5 predicted proteins | sample G6R1MG_32_FD_129663 | JGI IMG/M metagenome (GOLD analysis project Ga0182229, IMG submission 129663) | Miscanthus phyllosphere microbial communities from Michigan, USA - G6R4_MAIN_07NOV2016_LD1 MG | ecosystem: Host-associated > Plants > Phyllosphere > Phylloplane/Leaf | place: USA: Michigan...
ATCACGAGGCGGAGGTTGGCCTCGATCATCTCCTTCTTGGCCTGACGGGCTTCGCGCTCGCCCTTCTGGACCATGTTGACGATCTTGCGGTACTCGCCGATCTGCAGGCCCGTCTCGGAGGCGAGCGTCAGGATCTGCTCGCGGAGATCCGCGACCTGCCGGCCGCCCTTCTCGACGAAGTTCTTCCAGCCCTTGCCGCCCAGCGTGCCGACGCGTTCCATCCAGTTCGGATCGAGCTCCCAGCCCTGGTAGTGGCGCAGGAAGTCGTCGCGGGCGACGCCGTGGCTCTCGGCGGCGCGCATCAGGCGGCCCTCGTGGGAAATCAGGCGCTTGTTGATGTCGTAGAGCTGCTCGACCAGCGCCTCGATGCGGTTGGCGTTGAGCGAGAGCGACTTCACGTCGGTGACGACGACGTCCTTGAGGTCCGCCTGCTTCTTGCCCTGCGCGGCCGTCGGCGTGCCGCCCTCGGCCTTCTGCGCGGTCTCCTCGTTCTGGAGCTTGCGCAGCTTGCGGTAGTTGTTGGCGATGTTGTCGAAGGTTTCGAGGACGCGCGGCTTGATCTCGGCTTCCATCGCCGCGAGCGAGACGTTGTTCTCCATGTCGTCGTCGTCGTCGCCGCCCTCGGGCGGGGCCGGCGTCTCGGCCTCTTCCGGCTCCTCCTCGCCGGCGGCCACCTGGGGCGGCCCGTTGCGGGCATCGGGGCCGGCGTAGGTGGCTTCCAAGTCGATGATGTCGCGCAGCAGCACCCGGCCGTCGACGAGCTCGTCGCGCCAGATGATGATGGCCTGGAAGGTGAGCGGGCTCTCGCACAGCCCAGCGATCATGGCCTCGCGCCCGGCCTCGATGCGCTTGGCGATGGCGATCTCGCCCTCGCGGGAAAGCAGCTCCACCGAGCCCATCTCGCGCAGGTACATGCGCACGGGATCGTCCGTGCGATCGGTGGGCTCCTTGGTCGTCGCGGTCGTCACCGCCACCGCCTTGGTGGCGGTGACCTCGGCAACCTCGCCGCCCTCGGAGGCCTCCTCGTCGTCGGCCGCCTCACCGTTGGCCGGGCGCGCCGCCGGGGTCTCCTCGGCCTCCTCGGCCTCGACCACGCGGATGCCCATGTCGTCGAGCTGGGCCAGCACGTCCTCGATCTGGTCGCCGTCGACCTGACCGTCGGGGAGGACTTCGTTGATCTCGTCGTGCGTGACGTAGCCGCGCTTCTTGGCGAGCTTCACCATCCGCTTGACGGCCGCATCCGTCAGGTCGAGGAGCGGGCCGTCCGTCTGCTGCTCCTGAGCGACGTCGGCCTCGTCACGCTCGGTTGCCTTGGTTGCCATGCCCAGCCTAATGTCCCTCGTGGCCACATCGGCGGAAGCGCCTCAAGGCTCCTCCAACGCGATGTCGCAATGCCTCGCGGCTCGGTCCGGTCGAAGGGCCGTGCCGATTCTTTGAACGCCTGTCTAGCTCTCAGCTGCTTGACCAGCGGTTAACCATGCACGTCCGCGCCCCCACGGGCGGGACGCAACGTGATCTCAGACGTCGTCCGCCTGTGCGGTCTCCGCCTCGGCTTCCGCGGCGGCGATGACTGCCAGACGCTCCTTCACGTCGCACAGCCAAGCAAAGTTGGCCTCGGACTCGTCCTCGACAAGAGCGCGTTCCGCTTGGTGAAGCTCGGTATTTAGCGCTCCGGCCTGTGTGTGCAAGATCACGGACTGGCGCAGGATGTTTTCGAGCCGAACGGGATCGGCGTGCGGATCGAGCGCCCAGCGGTCCCCCGGCCGCACCAGCGCCACGAGGCGTGCCGCCGCCTCGTCGAGCCCGGCCCGGCGGATGCGGTTCTCCATGATCTCGGCGCCGATCTCGCCCGCGTCGGCGGCCCGGTCGAGGAGGAGCGCGCGCAGGGCCTGTGCGTCGGGGTTGTCGAGTTCGAGCTGCGCCAGATCCTCCTCCTCGATTCCCAGCAGTTCCGGATGGGCGAGCAGGCTCGCCACGATCATCGCCTCGCGCTCGCGGAAGACCCGCCCCGGCAGCTGCGCCGTCCCGGCGGAGAGCAGGGGGTTGAACTTGATGGTGAGCCGCGGGGACGGCGGCGGGTCGCCGGGCCGGGGGCGGCGCTGGAAGGGCTGGAACGCGGGCCGCTGACCCGTCCGTTCCTGCGGAGCCCGATCCTGGCGCGCCCCTCCCCCGCCGGAGAGCCCGCGCAGGCGCCCGTCGATGTCGTCCCGGTAGAACCGGCGCACGGTCTCGTCGCGGATGCCGGCGACCGCCTCGCGCAGCGACTTGGCGAGGCCCGCGCGGCGCTCGGGCGTATCGAGGACGGCCGCGTCGGTCTCGCGCGCCCACAGCATCTCCACCAGGGGGCGGGCGCCCTCCAGCACCTGATCGATCGCGGCGGCCCCGCCGGAGCGCAGAAGGTCGTCGGGGTCTTGGCCCCCCGGCAGAAGGGCGAAGCGCAGGGACTTGCCCGGCTCCAGCATCGGCAGCGCGGTCTCGACGGCGCGGAAGGCGGCGCGCTGGCCGGCGCCGTCCCCGTCGAAGCAGAGGATCGGCTCGTCGGCATGGCGCCAGAGCAGGGCGAGCTGGTCCTCGGTGAGCGCGGTGCCCAGCGGAGCCACGGTGTTGGGGTGGCCCGCGAGCGTCATCGCGATCACGTCGACGTAGCCCTCCACCGCGATGATGGTGCCGCGCTCGTGCGCGCCCTTTCGCGCCGCGTTCAGGTTGTAGAGCACGCGCCCCTTGTGGAAGAGCGGCGTCTCCGGCGAGTTCATGTACTTGGCCTTGGCGTCGGCCTGCATGGCGCGCCCGCCGAAGGCGATGACCTGTCCCCGGATGTCGGTGATCGGAAACATCACCCGGTCGCGAAACTTGTCGTAGGGGACGGCGATGTCCTCGCCCGAGACCAGGAGCCCGAGATCGGCCATCAGCGCCTTCTCGACACCTTTGGCCGCGAGGTGGTCTCGCAACGCGTAGCGCTCGTTCGGCGCGTAGCCGAGGCGGAAGCGCATCCGAGTGTCGAGGCCGAGTTCGCGCTTGTCGAGATAGGCCCGCGCCGCCCCGCCGGCGGCGCCGCGCAATTGCGTCTCGAAGAAGACGGCCGCGAGGTCCATCACCTCGAGCGCTCCCTTGCGGCGGGTCTCCTGCTCATGGCTCTCGGCGGTGAGCTTGGGCAGCACCACGCCGGCCTCCCCCGCGAGCCGCTCGACGGCCTCGGGGAAGGTGACGCCGTCCGTCTCCATCAGGAAGGTGAACACGTCGCCGTGCTTGCCCGACGAGAAGCAGTGGTAGAACTGCTTCTGGTCGTTGACGTAGAACGAGGGCGACTTCTCCGCATTGAACGGCGAGAGCCCGCGCCACTCGCGACCCGCCTTCTTCAGCCGCACCCGCCGCCCGACCACGTCGGAGAGCGGCAGGCGCGCGCGGATCTCTTCGAGGATGTGCGGCGGGTAACGCAACGGGACGCGATCCGGGAGAACGGGCCCCGGCAGCATACGCCATCGGACCTTACCGAGTCTCATCCCCCGCCGTCTGCCGGAGCAAAGCGGCGGCGCCGGCGTTGGCCCGGCAGGCGAACCAGGGAGCGGGACGGCGTGGCCCAACACGAGATCGCACGGCGCACGCTGCTGGCGGCGGGCCTCGGCGCCCTGCTCGTCAGGCCGGCATGCGCGGCATCGGCCATCGTCTCGGAGAACGGCGGCCTCGACGGAGTCGTCGCGTCCGACGCGCGGGTGGAGACGCGTTTCGAAGGCGGGCGCTGGTGCGAGGGGCCGGTCTGGGTGCCCCGCCTCGCCTCGCTGGTGTTCAGCGACGTGCGCGCCAACCGGATGATGCGATTGCCGTCCGAGGGGCGCGCCGTGACGTTCCGCGACCCGTCCGCGAACGCCAACGGCAACGCGATCGACGCGCAGGGACGCCTGATCACCTGCGAGCACCTCCACCGCCGGGTGGTCCGCCAGGAGCCGGACGGCCGCGTCACGGTGATGGCCGACCGCTTCGCGGGCAAGCCCCTCAACTCGCCCAACGATCTGGTGGTGGCGCGCGACGGCGCGATCTGGTTCACCGACCCGACCTGGGGCATCGAGAATCCCGAGGAGGGCCGGCCGTCCGAACCGGAACAGAAGGGCCGCTTCGTCTTCCGCCTCGATTCGTCGGGCCGGCTCGACGTGGTGTCGGACAGCTTCGAGCAGCCCAACGGGCTCGCCTTCTCCCCCGACGAGCGCGTGCTCTACGTCAGCGAGTCGAGCGGAGCCGGGACGCCGGAGGGCAAGCGCGAGATCCGCGCGTTCGACGTGGCCGGCGGCCGGCTCTCACGCGAACGCGTTTTCGCGATGCTGCAGAGCGGCGCGCCGGATGGGCTCAAATGCGACGAGGCCGGACGGGTCTACGCGGGCACGGATGGGGGCGCCCGGATCTGGGGGCCGGACGGCACCTATCTCGGACGCATCGCCACCCCCGGCGATTGCGCCAACATCGCCTTCGGCGGTCCCGACGGCCGCCGTCTCTACCTGTGCAGCGGCCCGGCCGTACACGCAGTCCAGTTGAAGGTGCGCGGCGCCGGTCTTCGCTCGTGAAGGACATATCCATGCAGATCGATGGACCGAGGATCGGTCGGCGCGCCCTCCTTGCGGGTGCGGCGGGTCTCGCGGCGACGGGACCGGCGCGGGCCGAGGCGCCCGGCGGGCGGGAGGTTCCCGCCACGGCACCCGTGGGCCGCCTCGACCTCGCGATGGCCGCGAACGCCCCGACGACGCCCACGGGCCTGACCCTGTCGCGGCAGGGCCGCATGTTCCTGTTCATGCCGCGCTTCGACCAGACAACGGTGTTCACCGTGAGCGAGGTGTTCCCCGACGGCTCGGTGAAACCCTATCCCGACATGGCGACCAACCGGCCCGACGCGCAGCGGGCGCAGGACACGCTGTTCCACGTCCCCAACGGCGTCGTCGACGGCCAGGACCGGCTCTGGCTGCTCGATGCCGGCCTGATGGCCTCCTCCGGGCCGCCGACGAAGGGCGCGGCGAAGCTCGTTTGCATCGATCTCGCCACGGACCGGATCGTGCGCACCATCCCGCTCGGGCCCGCGGTGGAGCCGACCTCCTCGCTCAACGATCTGCGCGTGGACGTGACGCCGGGGCGGCGCGAGGCGATCTACATCACCGACCAGGGCCAGGACGGCCAGGGCGCGATCGTGGCCGTCGATCTCGCCTCGGGCCGCACGGAGCGCAGGCTCGGCCACCATTCCAGCACCGCATCGGTCGAGGGCGTGATCAAGATCGTCGAGGGCGAGCAGCTGTTGAAGCGGGGCGCGGACGGGCAGACCAGCGCCGTCCAGGGCGGGGCCAACGGGATCGCGCTGAGCCCGGACGGCCGACGCCTGTACTACGCGCCGTTGATGGGGCGGACCCTGTACTCTGTCGAGACCGCGGCCCTGCTCGACGAGGCCGCCAACGACGCCGCCGTTGCAGCAACTGTGAAGAACCTCGGCGAGAAGGGCATGACGGGGGGGCTCGCCGCGGATGCCCGCGACCGGGTCTACCTCGCCCTGCAGGAGCACAACGCCATCGGCCGCCGCAACGAGGACGGGACGATCGAGATCTTGGCGACCGACCCCCGGCTGATCTGGCCGGACACGTTCTGGATCACGCCCGACAACTGGCTCTATATCAGCGCGGCCCAGGCCAACCGCCGGCCGGAACACCATGCGGGCCAGGATAGCCAGACACCGCCCTACGCGATTTTCCGGATGCGCATCGATGCGGGGCCCGCCTAACCGGCCTTATTCGTCGGTGCGCACGGCCTGCCCGGAGTCGAGCGGCACACGGGTGTCCTTCAACTCCTCTCCCGTGGGCAAGCTGCGGGCGTCCCAGCCGCCGCCGAGGGCCCGGATCAGGGCCACGGCGGTGGTGAAGCGGCTGAGCTGGATCTGGAGGGACGTGACCTCGGCATTGATCAGAAGGGCCTGGGCCGTGATCACGGTGGTGAAGTTCTGGGTCCCGGCCCGGTACTCGTTGAGGGTGATCTCCACGGCGCGGCGGGCGGAGGCCACGGCCTCGTCCTGCTTGGCCTGCTGGCGAGCCAGGATGCGTACGCCCGCAAGCCCGTTCTCGACCTCGTTGAAGGCGACCAGCACGGTCTGGCGGTAGTTCGCCACCGTCGCATCGTAGGCGGCGCGCGCCGCCTGAAGGGCAGCGTCGCGGGTGCCGCCATCGAACAGGGCCTGGGTCGCGCCCCCGCTCACCGCCCAGACCTGGTTGGCGGCGGAGAAGCCGGCGCTGGCAAGCCCCGAGATGCCGCCGGAGGCCGCGAGCGTCACGGTCGGGTAGAAGGCGGCCACCGCCACGCCGATCTGCTCGCTCTGAGCCTGCACCTGACGTTCGGCCTGCGCCACGTCGGGGCGCCGCTCCAGCAGCTCGGACGGGATGCCCACGGGCACCGCGGGCGGGCGCTCGGCGAGCTTCGCGAAGGGCAGGCTCAGCTCCGAGGGAGGACGCCCGATCAGCACGGCGATGGCGTGCTCGAAGGTGGCGCGCTGGAGATCGACTGCGATCAGCGTCGCCTCGGTGGTCTGGACCTGCGTCTGCGCTGTGATCACGTCCGAGCGCGCCGCCACGCCCGCCGCATACTGGTTCTCGGCGATGGCGAGGGAGCGCTTGAAGCCCTCGACGTTCTCCTGCAGCACCCGCTTCAGGGAATCCTGGTATCGCAGCGACAGGTAGTTGGTCGCCACCTCCGCCTGGATGGTGAGCCGGACGAGGCCGAGGTCGGCGGCCGAGGCCTGCGCGCTCGCGACCTCGCTCTCGAGCTGGCGCCGCAGGCGGCCGAACACGTCGATCTCCCAGCTCGCCTGCCCCTGGAGCGAGATCGAGGTGCGCTCCAGGCCGGCCGTCCGCGAGCGCGCGATCGAGGGGGCCGCGACGACCTGGGGAAACAGCTGGGCGCGCGCCGACTCGACCAGCGCGCGGGCTTGGCTGTAGTTCGCCACCGCCGCCCGCACGTTCTGGTTGTCGACGTCGACGAGCCGGATCAGGCGGTCGAGCGCGGGGTCGCGGAAGACGCGCCACCAGTCGCCCCGCTCCGCCCCGTCGCGGGGCTGGGCCTCGCGCCAGCCCTTCCGGCTTCTGACATACGCGAGGCTGTCCTCGCGCATCCCGCCCTGCTTGAACCCGAGCGGCGTCTCGACGGACGAACGCGTGTAGTCGGGTCCGACGAGGCAGCCCGACGTCGCCCCCGCCGCGACGAATGCCACGGCGGCCCGGAAACCCGTGGCGGACCTCATTCGGCGGCCGGCAGCGGAGACGCCCCGCGATGGCGGCGCTTGGCCCAGTGCCGCAGGCGATCGAGATACAGGTAGACGACGGGCGTGGTGTAGAGGGTCAGGATCTGGCTCACGATGAGGCCGCCCACGATCGCGATGCCGAGCGGCCGGCGCAGTTCCGAGCCCTCGCCGCCCGCGAGGATCAGGGGCAGCGCCCCCAGCAGCGCGGCCAGCGTTGTCATCATGATCGGCCGGAAGCGCAAGAGGCAGGCCTCGAAGATCGCGTCCGCCGGGCTGGCGCCGCGCGCGCGCTCGGCGTCCAGCGCGAAATCGATCATCATGATAGCGTTCTTCTTCACGATGCCGATGAGCAGGAACACGGCGATCAGCGCGATCACCGTGAACTCGGTGCCCGAGACCAGCAGCGCCAGCACCGCGCCGATGCCGGCCGACGGCAGCGTCGAGAGGATCGTGATCGGATGCACGAAGCTCTCGTAGAGGATGCCGAGCACGGCGTAGACCGCGAGCAGGGCGGCCAGGATCAGCAGCGGCTGGCGCGAGGACGAGGCCTGGAAACTCTTGGCCGCCCCCGCGAACTCGCCGTGGATGGTGGCGGGCAGCGCGAGATCGGCCATCGTGGACTCGATCACGGCGGTGGCGTCCGACAGGCTCTTGCCGGGGTTCAGGTTGAACGAGATCGTGGTCGCCACGAACAGCCCCTGGTGGCTGACCTGCACGGGGGCGTTGCCGGTCTCGAAGCGCGCGAAGGCCGAGAGGGGGATCATGGTCTCCTTCGCGGAGGAGACCGGCGCAGCCGACGAGGCGCCCCCCCGCGACGAGGCGAGGGCGTTGGAGGCCGCGTTGCGCGCCGAATCCGACGCGATGCTGGCCGCGCTCGCATCCGTCGCGGCGCCCGTCCCCGCCGTCCCGGTGGAGGCATCCGTCGCCACCGTGCCGGCGACCGCGTTGGTCGTGGCCGAGCCTCGCGCCTTGCCGCCCGAGGTCGAGACGAAGATCTGCTTGAGCGTCTCGGGACTCTGGAGGTAGCGCGGGGCGATCTCCATCACGACGTGGTACTGGTTGAGCGGGTTGTAGATCGTCGAGACCTGCCGCTGACCGAAGGCGTCGTAGAGGGTGTTGTCGATCTGGTCGGGGGTCAGGCCGTAGCGGAAGGCCGTGGCGCGATCGATCCTCAGCCGGCTCTCCAGCCCGCCCTCCTGCTGGTCGGAGGTGACGTCGGCGAAGAGATCCGTGCGGCGCTGGAGCGCCTGCACCAGCCGCGGCGCGGCGGCGTAGAGCTCCTCCGACGTGTCGCCCTGCAAGGTGTACTGGTACTGGGCGAAGCTCTGCCGGCCGCCCATCTTCAGATCCTGGCGGGGGAACAGGAACAGCCGCGCGCCGGCCACTCGAGAGAGCTTCGGGCGCAGGCGCGCCATCACGGTCTCGATGGGGTCGCGCTGGCCCAGGGGCTTGAGACCGACGAAGACGTTGGCCGAGTTGGTGCCACGCCCTCCGGTGAAGCCGACGATGCTGTCCACGGCGGGATCGGCCTGGACAATGGCGCTCGCCTCCCTCAGCTTCTGCTCCATCGCCTGGAAGGAGATGCGCTGGTCGGCCTGGATACCGCCCATGAGCTGCCCCGTATCCTGCTCCGGGAAGAAGCCCTTGGGGACGATGACGTAGAGGTAGACGTTGAGCCCGATCGCCGCGAACACGCTGAACAGCACGATCCGGCGGTGGTGCAGGGCGAGGCGCAAGGTGCGCTCGTAGCCGCGTAGCGCTCCGTCGAAGGCGCCTTCCAACATGCGGATCGGCAGGCTCGGACGGGCCCCGCCCGCACCGTTACCCTCCGGCTTGAGGAAGCGCGCGCACAGCATCGGCGTGGTGGTGAGCGAGAGCACCAGCGAGATCAGGATCGCCAGCGACAGCGTCACCGCGAACTCCTGGAACAGCCGCCCGACGATGCCGCCCATCAGCAGGATCGGCAGGAACACCGCGATCAGCGACAGGCTCATCGAGATGACCGTGAACCCCACTTCGCGAGCTCCGAGCAGGGCGGCCTCGACGCGCGGCTTGCCCAGCTCGACGTGGCGCTGGACGTTCTCCAGCACGACGATGGCGTCGTCTACCACGAAGCCGGTGGCGATGATCAGCGCCATCAGGGACAGGATGTCGAGGGAGTAGCCGAGCAGGTACATCATGGCGAAGGTGCCGATGATGGAGATCGGCACCGCCACCGCCGGGATCAGCGTGGCGCGGCCCGAGCGCAGGAACAGGAACACCACCAGAACCACGAGGCCGACCGCGATCAGCAGCGTCTCCTGCGTCTCCTTCAGCGAGGCGCGGATGGTGACCGAGCGGTCGCCGGAAATGTCGAGGTCGATGTCGCCCGGCAGCGCCGCCCTGATCTGCGGGATCACCGCGCGCACGCGGGCCACCGTCTCGACCACGTTCGAGCCCGGCTGCTTGTAGATGAACAGGATCACGCCCGGCTTGCCGTTGACGAGGCCGAGGTTGCGCCGGTCCTCCACCGAATCCACCACCTCGCCCACGTCGGACAGGCGCACACCCGCGCCGTTGCGGTAGGCGATGACGAGGTCGCGATAGTCGGAGGCCTGCCGGCCCTGGTCGTTGGCGTAGAGCTGGTAGCGGCGCGTGTCGGTCTCGATGGCGCCCTTGGGCGAGTTCGCGTTGGCCGAGGCGAGCCCCGCGCGGATGCCCTCCAGCCCGATGCCGTAATGGAACAGGGCGGTGGGATCGAGTTCGACGCGCACGGCCGGCAGCGAGGAGCCGCCGATGTCGACGTTCCCGATACCCTCGACCTGGGACATCTTCTGCTGAACGACGGTGGCGGCGGAATCGTAGAGCTGGCCGGGCGTGAGCGTGTCCGAAGTCATCCCGAGGATCAGGATGGGCGCGTCGGCCGGGTTGAACTTCCGGTAGGTCGGGTTCTGGCGCAACGCGGTCGGCAGGTCGGCGCGGGCCGCGTTGATCGCCGCCTGGACGTCGCGGGCGGCCCCGTCGATGTCGCGGTTGAGCCCGAACAGCAGGATGATGCGTACCGTGCCGGTGGAGCTCGTGGACGTCATCTCGTTGACGTCGGCGATGACGCCGAGCCGCCGCTCCAGGGGGGCGGCCACCGTCGTCGCCATGGTTTCGGGGCTCGCGCCCGCCATCTGCGCCTGGACGAGGATCACCGGGAAATCGACCTGCGGCAGCGGCGCCACGGGGAGCTTCACGTAGGCGAAGAGCCCGGCGAGCAGAACGCCGATCGTGAGCAGCGTCGTCGCGATCGGCCGCCGGATGAACGGCTCCGAGATGTTCACGGGATCGCCTCGCCGGGTGCCAGCCCCTGGGTGCCGCGGCGCGTCAGCCGCCGCTCCAGCCGGTCGAAGGCGAGGTAGATCACCGGGGTCGTGAACAGCGTCAGCACCTGGCTGACGATGAGGCCGCCCGCGATGACGATGCCGAGCGGCTGGCGCAGTTCGGAGCCGACGCCGGTGCCGACGATCAGCGGCACCGCCGCGAACAGGGCGGCGAGCGTCGTCATCATGATCGGGCGGAAGCGCAGCAGGCAGGCCTCGTAGATCGCGTCGCGCGGGCTCAACCCCTCCTCGCGCTCGGCCTGGAGCGCGAAGTCGATCATCATGATCGCGTTCTTCTTCACGATGCCGATGAGCAGCACGATGCCGATGATCGCGATGATGTCGAGCGAGAGCCCGAACAGCATCAACCCGAGCAGGGCGCCGATGCCCGCCGACGGCAGCGTCGAGAGGATCGTGATGGGATGGACGAAGCTCTCGTAGAGCACGCCCAGCACGATGTAGACGGTGACGATGGCGGCGAGCACGAGGAACAGCTCGTTGCTCAGCGCCGACTGGAAGGCGAAGACCGAGCCCTGCGGGACGAGTGTGAAACTTGCGGGCAGGTCGATCTCGCGCTTGGCCGCGTCCAGCGCGGCCACCGCCTCGCCGAG